>Ga0209723_1001572_pt1 | contig 34762 bp, 54 predicted proteins | sample BiotimSIPDNA_2_FD_185750 | JGI IMG/M metagenome (GOLD analysis project Ga0209723, IMG submission 185750) | Anaerobic biogas reactor microbial communites from Washington, USA - Biogas_R2 time_0 SIP DNA (SPAdes) (version 2) | ecosystem: Engineered > Bioreactor > Anaerobic > Unclassified | place... | reverse complement strand
CGCCCTTGAAGTTGTTCTGAAGGGCGAGCTTCCATTCTCGGAGGAAGGATACGAGCATCGCGTTTGTTTCCGAGGTCATTACTGAATTGAAATTCCGGATTATGACATAATCACCGTTTGTTACTCCCGTTTCGTAAAACTCATCCTTGAGAACGATATGCGTATTGTCCGTCACTGTGTCGATCTCGTAGATTTTGGATATCCCGCCGTTGCTCAAAAACGCGAACAGGTCGCCTTTGCGCGCCTGTACGCTCCACAACGTCCCAGCGCCAACGATGTTTTTACTTCCCTGTGCGCTCGTGGCGGTACCGTCCCTGTACCAATTCGCACTTAGCGTCATTTATTCCCCTCCTCCGCAAACGGCAAGGCTCCGCGTATTTCAGCGAGACCTTGCATGAGTTCGTTCAGTTTTTCCGGTCTGCCCTGCGCCGCTTCGGTCAAGGCTTCAAGCTGCTTCTCAACCGGATAGCGTTCAAGGTATTCTTTTTGTCGCTTTTTTCTTACCTCTTCCGGCGTCGGCTTGTACGCTATTTTCAAACTACCACCTCCGCGTCAAGATACGGCCAGCACGTGATTTTTACCGTCCCGGAGTAGCCGTCGATCTCCGCTTCGCCGTCGTCTACTTGATACTCCTGTTCTCCAAGCGTCAGCACGCTTCCGGCGGGTATGCCGGTGATCCTCGCCCCAGAGACGGAGAGTGGCATGGTGGGGCGGGGTTGTACCTCGTCACAATCGTTTACCCAGTGTGTTTCATGTGGGTACGGTTGGTCAGATTCTATAAGGCGCTCGTCGTAAAGAGCAATGCTTGGATCTCCTATAGAAAACTGCCTGTACCCAATAATCTCTCCAGATTGACTCGCAATAAGGCGCGTACTATCTGTAGAATACAATCGCACTCACGCTCCTTTCTTGCGCAGTGCATCCCCCGGCTGTATTTTTGATTCGGATGGAGTATGTGATTGTAGACTTGCCGAAAAAATCCCTGACATACGTTCCCGTTGCTGTTGTATATCCACCAGCATTTCCGGAAGAAACGTTTGCCATTCTGCATATGTGCGTTGCACCCTCAAAAAGAGCCGCCTCAATTACGGCATATCCGCTGTAAAGAAGGCGCATTGTCGCGGTTATTAGAACTCTTCCATATTGTTCTGCTGGAACGTTAATTGTTGTTGTTCCAACGGTCCTCCAAACACCATCTGACGTATCGTGAAATTCATTGTTGGTTGCGCTTACAGCGTGCCCCCACGACAACCCCGCATTGATTCCGCCTGCTATCTTGATCCTGCTGACCGTGAGGTCTTGGATTTTTGCGTTTTTGATGGAGCCGTCTTGAATGAAAGCGTTTTTTAGGGAAATACGCTGAACACCATCGACCGTTCCTATCGCAAAAGGATAATCATTCGAGGCGCCTGGTCTGCCGACAAGAAAATTATCGACATGGATAATCATGCTTCCGGACGATGCACCGCCGATCAATTCCCAGCCAGTGATATACCCGTTCGTGTCGATTCGTACCCCGTATTTTCCCTTGATTCCGTCCACGCTCTGCGAGAGCACCTGCACGCTGTTCGTGTTTCCATCAACTTTAGTTTGCAGCGTTGTGACATCTTTTGCCAGCGCACCGTCCGCTTTCGCCCTTACCGATGCTTCGTTTTTAATCGCCGCATACACCGAGCCGGGCGCTGGGCTTGCAGGATTGCCGATGCTCGCGGTAAGTGTATTCACGCTCGTTGCCAGCGCTTCGTCCTCTTTCGCCCGCGCCGTCTGCTCGTTCTTAATCGCGGCGTGCACCGTCCCCGGAGCAGGGTTGAACGGGTCGCCTATCGTCGCGGAAAGCACGCTCACATCTTTTGCAATCGCTTCGTCTTTTGTTGCTCTGGCCGTGCTCTCTTTAACAATTGCCGCGTAGACCGTATCAGGCCCTGGATTTGTCGGATCGCCGATCACCGCTGAAAGGGTGGTAATTTCTTTCGCTAGAGCCTCGTCACGTTTAGCGCTTGCCGTGCTCTCTTTAACAATTGCCGCATACACTGTATTCGGTCCAGGATTCGTTGGATCGCCGATGACCGCTGAAAGCGTATTGATTTCGCTTGCCAAGGCTTCGTCTTTTTTCGCTCTTGCGGTTCGTTCGATATTGATAGCGGCGTATACCGTGTCTTCTCCCGGATTCGCTGGATCGCCGATCATAGCGGAGATGTTAAGCACTTGCGACGCCAACGCCTCGTCTTCCGTCTGTCTGATAATCCGCTCTTCACGAATAGAGGCGATAGAATGCTGCACGTCGGTAAGCTCGGAAAGGGAAGCAAGGATTGCCATTTCGTCGCTCATGTTTTGAAAAACGCCCTTCGCGTTATCCGCGAGCTTCATTTCATAGTCGGAAAGAGCGTTAAAAATATCCGTCTCAGCAAGAGATTCTATCGGCGTATTGAGGTCTGCTATGGCCTCCTGTACCAGCTCGTTTTGCAGGATAATGTCTACGAGGTCCTGATGATCCTCTTGATCAGAGTACCCGTACACGCCAGCTTCTGCGTTCCACGCGCTGATATTCCCACTTAAATCGACGGCTCTCACCCAATAGTATCTACCTTGAAACGAGCCGAGATACCGCATGTACGTCGTACCTTTCGCGTCTGCAATCTTTACCGCGCTATCCCTATCGTCTACCGCGTTTTCCCAGATTTCGATATGTGACAAGTCGGGCGCGGTCGGGTTTATCCATTCGAGGATGATGCTTCCGAACCAGCCCGTCGCCGTCAATCCCGTCGGTGCGTCCGGCGCTTCCACGTCGCGTCCAACGATAATGCTTGCTATTTTTCCAGTCGTTTCCTTGCCCGTGTCCGGTCGAACGCAGTTTACCCAGACCTCGACTTCGCGCCCGGTTTCAAGACTGGGGATATTCGTCTGCGTTATCAGTCGCGTGCTGTTGGTGTGGAGCGTCCATTCCTCTTCCGGTTCGCCCTCGTCCGCAACATACCTCCACCGTACATTGATAGCCGTCGGCGTGTAGTCACTGGGGTTCTGCCAACCGGCCCGGATTATCGGAACCCATGTCCCATCACCTTCCTGATGCCCTACATCTTCGAGCGTCAGAGCATATACGTCGTCATACGTAACCGGTGGATTGTCTGGATCGGGCGTAATCACTGGAAGCCCGTCGTCGGAGTACACCGCAGCGTCGTACTCAGCGCAGGTGATCGTGACCGTTCCGGTCTGCCCTTCGTCCTGTACCTTCAGCACGCGGAAAGGCTTTGCCGACCACCCGGTGAAGTCCGGGTAAGTGATACTAACGATCTCCCCGGCCTCGATGTCCGCGTCTTTAAGCGAGACTTGGAACGCACAGAAGTTTTGCACCCTCCGGGCCGTTTCAAGCAGATAATTCCCGAGTCTACCGACCTGCTCGGGGCGCGTGACTCCGAGAAGGGAGATGGACTTCTCGAATACTCCGCGGCTGATAATATCCTCCTGAATCTCAAATGGTGCACTTGACTGTTCGTAATGATTATTCGGGTCTATCCATTCAATGACAATCCTGTTCGGTGAATCGTCGCCGCTCTTCTGCCACCACGTGAAGCTGTCCTTCACGAAGTTATCCGGCCCGAGCGCCTTGTACACGCTCCCGGTCTGTTCGACGTGCAGCTCTATCTTGTCGCGGGCGAGGAAGTACCCACGGAAACAACCGAGCATCGCTTGTAAATGATCTATCGCCGGACGTTGCGTGTCGATTATGTAATCCAATGTGAATCGCGGACCGTCGTCGTCCATCACGGCATCGCAATACGTCGCCGCCGCCGTGAAGCTGTCGAGGTCTATCAGGTCTGTGGGTATTCCCACGCCGTATCGGGTATTCGTCAGAAAATCGTACACTATCCACGCGGGATTACGAGAAAATACTGTACCCGCAGGCGTCCATACCTTGCGCCCCTCGACGATGGAGGATATGACCGGGTTTCCGGATAGTCCGTCCTGCGCTTTCAGTGTCAGGGCGATGTACGCCGTGTTCGGATAGGCGTTCCCGCCGGGGTCGCGGCTGTCGGCAACTTGATCCGGAGCGCCGAGGTGGAGATTTATCGAACTGTCAACCAACTCATGCACCACGTCGCCGTTCTCGTCGATGAGTACAACATCATTCGCGTACACGGATTTTATCGACTGAATCGGCCCTTCGGAGACGCCGACAAACATGTCCATCTTTTGCATGGAATCATCATAAAACGTCTGCATGAACACATTCCCACCGACTCTGCAACGCCCGTACACTATCGGCACCGGGAGGAGCTGGCTCTTGGTGTTTGCAAGCTGTCCGAAGGCGTAGTTCGGTGTGCTCCCGCCTATATCAAGGCTTGGAGCGTCGAAAAGGCTTCCTATGCTTGCGCCTACGAGCCAGAGAGTGCCGACCGAAACGCCCAGCAATCCGGCAAGGCCAGCGCCTACGGCTGTACCAGAAAAAGCCAGTCCCAACAACGCTCCTATCGCGGCTCCCGGCATGCTCCCACCTCCCTCGCCCGGTAGATTTTGTGTATACGCTTCATTCTGAATTTCACCTTCCGCGAAGTCTTGCCCGGATAGATATGAAGCAAAGCCTCGTCAACAACCGTGCCGATGTGATGCCGTACTACTCCGTCCGCTCCCGGCAAGCGGTAAATCACGAGGTCGCCGTCATGCGGTACGTCCGCTTCGTCGGCTATGTCTTCCAGCCAGTCGAGTAAAACGCGCTCGTCGCCCGTCTCCGGGTCGTAGTCGAACGGAAAGTCATACTCCCGCCCGTATAGCTCCTTTTGCGCGAGAAGTGCGAGACCTACGCAGTCGATGCCGTCACGATCCCGCCCCTTCGTCTTCCACGGAATCCCGATCATTTCAGCGCCAGCGTCCGCGGGTCTTTTGCGGACGGGAGATGCGGGAAGTCTTTCACCCAGTACAACCGCCTCGGTACCCGCGTTGAAAGCGAGAAGTCCGCTTTGACCATGACCTCGACCGCGCTGATTGAAATGGTCGCCCTCTCGATATGGCCTTGAAAGATCCACCGCGCCCCGTCGGGCGAGCCGAGCGTGTCCGCGAACGCCTCCAAGAGATGAACGCGAGCACCCCGGAGTACGTAGTCCTTTGCAAGAGAAGTAAACGTCCCGCTCACGTTGTCCAGCCGCACGTTTACCGTGCCGATCTCGTTGTCAGTCGAGGCCGCTACCTGGTCGTAAGAAAGTGCGCACGCGGTATAGAGTTGGCTTGAATCATTCTCATTGAAAAACAGTACATCCGTCTGGGCGTTGGTCAAATACAAACTAACTTTGACGGATGGATTATTATTCGCCGGAATTTCTAATGCACGCACCAATAAAATAGGGGAGATTTCTGCACTGGCAGCCTCTCCTATGTATCCTGCACCTGCCCTACTCATATTATTTCCCTTATCGTTACTTCACATTCAGCGTACAGTGATCCAGAATGGTTCACCGACAAACTGTTTTCCTCGAATCTAACACTGATTGCTGTAGAAGTACCAGGAGGTGTCCATGTAAACGCTTCAAATGACCCTTTCCGATCATTGTAAAACGATTCCACTGCGGCTATCTTCGCTAAGGTTCCTCTGAATCCGACTGTCCACGTCCTAGCACGAACTCCTAAATACTTACGTTGCTCTTTTCCTGATTCAAACTCCGTTATCAGGACGTTATGATTGATCCCTCTTTGGTACGAGTAAAGCGGTTTAGTTGTAAAAGTTGCCATTATACCGACCCCCTTATCGCAGATCGGACCGCACCATTTTTCAAGATATTTTCAACCACTACACTTTCTACAACCGCCTTGTTCGACCTCATAGCCTGTGCAAAGGATTGCGGCTCGATTGCATTGATATGCACTGTGATATTTGTGGATCCACCCTTCTCACCGTCTACATTCTGAGCACTTACCACATTTCGCATAGACGGCATCACTACAGTAGGATTAGTATTTTGCGCGATAGTAGATCCTGTTGCGATGCTGCCTCCTGTTACCGATTTACCTATATTGATACCTGCACCTACCCCGGACAAGCCACCACCGATTTTACCTCCGCCAAATATTCCCATAATCGACCGCAACAGAATCGCTTTCAAAGCAGCGTAGGCAATATCTTGTGCTAATCTCCGCATAGTATCGCCAAGGTCTTCTCCATACGCGATAGAAGACGCAAGCGCATCAACCATATTCTCTCCAAAACTTTCTATTGTTTCAAGCAAGGAGAAATTGAATTGCTTTGAACTATCCGTTGCCTTTTCCAGTTCTTTTCGTAACATTTCTACCACTAACGGAAGCTCTCCGTATTTTTGGATAAGTAGTTCAACTTGTTTTACCCATTCTTTTTTTGTTACCACTCCTCGATCCAACTGAGAAGAAAGATTGGATAAATCAAGAGAAGCAAGATCATGCCCAACCCGTTGCAATTCAGTAAACCTGGTAAACATAGAATCCGTCCAATTGAACATATTATCCATGTTCAAAAACCCGCCTGTTTCTGTACTGAACGATTGCTTCAACTTTTCAAATTCGTTCCGTAACATTTGAAAATACGATTCACCCTTGATAAGCCCTTGGGAAAACCCTGCGGCAGCTGTACTCCAGAACTTTTCTACTCCTTGCTGTGCCGCATCCTTCGCTTCTTTCTGCAACTCTATTTGTTTTTCCAACCGTTTCATATTCGCTGCTGCGGTATCTCCTGCTGTTTTCGCTAATCCGGTCCTTATTTCCATAGAGTAGTCTTTTATCAGTTTCCAATCATCCGACAAAGGCTTCATCTTAGCGGACCATGCATCAAGCGTAGGGAGGAACGCCTGTACATTAGCACCTAGATATTTCGCTTCATCCTTCATTTGTTGAATGAGTTTTTTATATTTCGATTCACCTGTCCCTATTGCGGGGGCAGGTGTCTCATCAGGAGCCACATATGGACGGTCTCCGTACCCTTTTTGCTTAATATAGTTCCACATAGCTTTCATCTTAGCTTCTTGTGTCTTTATTTCCGCGAGTGTTCGTGTGGTTTCACCACGTGTAGCTTGCGCGATAGATGCCTTCCACCCGCCCGCACCCATCCCACCCATGGATTGACTAAGGTCTACGATCTCCTTGATCTTGTCGACAGGGATAGCACGTAATTCCTGATTGAATCTACGAATCTCATCATACGCAACTTGGAACGGTTTTTTCAGATTTTCTGCAAGCAAGATCAATCCACCAATCGCACCAATCAACAGTCCGCCTGGTGTAAGCCCTAATGCGATAAGGGCTCCTTTCAATCCTCCCAAGATCGTAGTAGCAGTTCGTAGTTCAAGAAAAGCTAAACGAAGGCTATAAATCGCCCGCATAAAAAGCGTAGTAGCCGCGCTTCCTGCTGCTAATTCCGCTGAAAGGAATACGAACGATTTAATCAGAAGGCCCATCACTCTTGCACCGGCGAACAAAATGACAGCGGTCTTTATCATTTCTAGATTTTCTATTAACCACTTGAATCCTCTAGCTAATAATTCGATACCACCAATCATCCCATCAATCATGGCTGAAAATACTGCTTGGGTATTTGCTACAAATTCTGTATAATCCGTAGTTTCTGTCCATTCTTCCCAAGCTTCCCGAACCCTGTTTATCCCTTTGACCAATGTTTCATAAGGACCTCCTGAATTGTTTGTTCCCATAACTTCCGCCTTGAATGTCCACCAAAGACCTGTCATGGTATTCAGAGAACCTCTCCAGGTATTTTTATAAGATTCCATCGCGCCAGCAAAATTCTTTTCAAGAACCTCGACGATCCCTTGCCGGATTTTATCTATGTCCTTCTCTACTTCGATCCGCACCTGACCACTTCTAATGATAGCTGTTTTGCCTGTACGGTCAAGCTGAACACCGATTTGCCGAAGCATCTTATTATTCGTAGAAACCATTGCATTCGCTACGTATTCAACGGGTTTCTGCATAACTGTTGCCACATCTGCCGCGGCGGCAACAGCGGCACGTGTATTTTCCACACCAGCTGTTTTCAGACGAACGAATGCTTTGATAGCATCATCCGTATCAATAGGATTGATGGCCCCCCATTTGAAAAGGTCTTGGAATACAGCTTCCGTTTTTTGTGCGTCCTTGATAACGGCGTTCAAAGATACTTTGTAATTTTCCACAGATACGGCGGCATCAAGAAATCCTTTAGCAAGACGGCCCACACCAACAGTAGCGAATACGGTCATCATTGTCCTACGGACAGACGCCATCAACGTATTCGTTCTATTCGCAAATGTGGCTACCTGCTTTTCCGCAGTCAACAGTGGTTTTGAATTAACACCAAGTGTAGTGACAAGTGTACCAAGTGCAAACGAACCTACCATCTATTTTCTTCGCCTCCTTCCTTCAGGATGTTTGGCATTCTGTGTTTTCGCAATAGCTAATAGGATTTGTTTCATTTCATCTACAGATTGCGTAGGGTACTCCTTCTTCATTTCATCAGGAAACACACCCCATTTTGGAATAAAATCTGCTGGAGTCAATGTAGTCTGATTAGAACCTTTTTTACTGAATATCGCCGCGATATTGTTTGTGATAACCGCACAAACCATGCCGAACATATATTCCATTCGCTCTTCTAATCTTCCTACAGGTTCTAAGGAATCAAACGCCTCCCATTCTTGCAATTCATCAAGAGAAAGGCACTCCAACAGAACATTTGGATGTAAGTATCCTAACTCTCGGCACAACCTGAAGAGGAACCTTCGGGTAGGCCGTGCTCGAAGTTTTTTACTGCTTCCTCTTTCGCATTCACAGAAATGCCATTCAGTTCCCCTGCTTTAAGAGAAATCGCATCTATCATTTCCGCAGGTTTATTCTCCGCGAGCATATCCGCATCCTTTAGAGAAAGAAGCAAGTTGCCTTCTGCATCACAAATAGAAAGAGCTGCTACTTTCGCATTGAAACCGGTGAGGTCTTGCTCGAACTGTACTTGTCCATTTTTATCTACACTTTTCCGAAGAACTGAGTTTTCCAGCTGGTCCTTCATCTTAGCGGACATTTGCCGAACGAATACAAAATCTCCATTAGGAAAATCTACTCGTTCCACTCTAAACTGCGCTTTTTTAAGAAGTTCTTCCCTGTTCAAAAATGCCATGATTAGGCTCCTTTCTTAATTACATTCCACTACTGCCCTTGAATACATCAACAGGGCCACTGATCTGAATTGTCACGTCTACCGTAACTTTGTCATCCGTAGGAATCGTCAACGGAATTTCCGTAACAAGCCCATCAAACTCAATCACAGTTTCTTCCGTATCCGGGAGCAATATCTGATAAGCCCTCGCATCATTGTCCTCAAAATCTTCCTTGAGCAACAAATACGTATCCTGTGTAAAATTCATCGAAAGCGTCATGGTGCCCGCATTTCTAAAACCTGCGATGAATGTTCTATATCCACCTTCCGTATCAAACGTAGTAGTATCAATCGTATCCCGGGACATACCTGGTCCCGTAATACTACCGATCTCCGCAAGTTTTTTCCATCCTCCCGACGATCCCGATGTAGAGTCCCATCGGTTGAATACTGTTCCAACACCAGCGATTGCCATATTAAGCACTCCTCCTTTGAATTTCAAAACTAGCAATTAACCGCACTCTTGCATTTTCATCCCAATCAAGCAACATAGGCGCTCTTGAACACCGTATCACGCTGTACAACGTGCCATTCCACGTTTCCTGCGTAACACCATGTAACCGTCGTACAATCTGTTCGAGAAGATTCCAACCAGCTACATAGGACCTGGAACGTACTCTCACTTGTACCGCAGGTCGTTCGTATACTTCATTCTTATCGAAAGTAAGTTCGGGAGCCCACCCAACCACATCGAAAATCGTAACTGTTTCGTCTGGTTGGGCAGGCTCTCGTCCTACAAATAAATTTGATCCGAATGTTAATCCAAACTCATTAACAGGATCGTATCCACTGGAAGAATCCGAAGGTTCCACATACGTCAGAATGTCTTTTACATCAATAGAAGGAGCATTCATCGTATTTTCGCCTCCGATTGTATCACCATCAATACCCGTCTGGTACTATTTTTTACCCCCGCTTCAAAGAACTTAGCACCAGAACCCGGTTTTGTAAAATGTGCGCCTACGTTTTCATGTACCCACTGAGAATAATACGCTGAAAATCCTAATGCTACCGCCGGTTCTTTGCCTTTAATCATAGAAACTGCTTCTGCTATTGCCTTTGAATGGTCCGTATTCAGCCTTCCTACATCTCGATCATTATACGGACCTGACACAAAAGTGGGATTACGCCCAGCACGGATCCCTCCATTGTTTGTAACGATGAACCAACTATGGCGCATATTTCCTGTATCTACTGGAATAGTGGGTGACGTAGAATCCATTGTTGCTTTGATAATCGCCGCGCCACGTATCAATCCAAGTAGTGTTCGTCCCTGAATTTTCATTATCTGTGCATTCAAGTTATGTACTACCGCAGGTAATCCTTGCCACGCAACATACGCCATTACAGATACACCTTCTTTACGAATTCCGTAGATGATTTAAACAAAGGAATCCGTTCAAACGTCTTTATCTCCCGTGCACCTGGAATAGAAAGTGGATCGGTTTTTTGCGCTGTAGTCAATGAATCAAGCGCACCTAGCCACAGCACTCCTTGCAATTCCACATCCACATGCAACAAAATCTCTGCATAAGAAATAAATTCATTACTTGTCGGTACGTATGCGCTTTGCCATTTGATTACTTGCACTTTATCCGTCCAACGGCATTTTATTTCTGCGGGAGTGCTGTATGTCATTCCGCCAAATCCATCGGGCTTCGGAGCCCCCCAATAGACGGCAGTTTGTACACATACCTTTTTTATGAACTTGATAAGCCCGCTAGCCATCAATCAAAATTCTTAATGGCAATCATAGTGACAGTCTTGCCACCAAGGGCTGCCATCCTTCCTGATGGATCTAACGACAGCACCATCTGGCCGTATGGTGTAGAGGTTAGATTCTGTCCGTACTTCCCTGTGTAGTAAATTTCCGCTCCACCTGCTCCTTCTCTAGTTGCCATTCTCTCAACTGTAGAGGAAATCATATGGGCCGTCAACCATTTTTCTACTTCGGTAAGCAACGGCTCCGTCAAGTAATCCGTAAGCACTGCATTTACCAGATTATTCGCACTGGTGATAAACGCAGTGATCGTAGGATCAGTCAATTCAGAATCAGGAAGGATCAATCTTACTTCCGCTGGAGTTACTCTAGCCATCAGCACTCCTCCTTCCGTTCATTCTTCCATAGCTTTGGGTCTAGATAATCCGCTACAGAAGATTTCCATTCAAGCCCTACCCATTCAATAACTTCATACAACTGCTGGTAATCGTTGCGAATGAATCTTTCCGGCCAGACTACTTTGCAATTAACTCCCGCAGTCAACATCCCTACAAAGGCTTCTTCATACTTATGTACCCAATGGATCCATGCTTCTGATTCTGTTTCCGCTCCTATTTCAGCACGATAATCAGGATTTTTGAATGCTCTCATATACGAGGTTTGCAAACATGAAGAAACTATGTCACCTGTACGTCTACGTACTAGGACCCATTTGGCGCTAGGATAGGCGTAGGACCACACTTTCCACATAAGAGCCGCAGTATTACTCTTATATAGCCATTTACCTCCCATATAGCCATCCTTGTGCAAGGCGTCTGAAATCATTAATTCCCAATCAATCGGAATCATCATATGGTCAGGATTCGCTAAAGGCCATTGTCCTGATGGATCTACTCGTAAAACTTGAAGAAACGGTTTTACAACATCCTCGTAAATAATCCGATTCTCTCCCATGCCTCTTGTTTCGTGTTTTGTAGGTTGAGGAGCTGTTCCTACAAACGCACCACACAACGCAAGCATCCCCGAAACAATACTTGTTCCGCTTCGAGGACATCCTGTTACGATAATAGGGGATTCCACATAATGTTTCATTTTCCCCACCAACAAGGTTTTATCCATTCTGCATTAATTTCATGCGGACGAGGCTTACCGTGCGCACTTACAATTCTTGCATTTTTAGGCAGTCTGTTCTGATTGGGACGCACATCACCTTTATAAGAAACTAACTGCCCAGGTATCTCTTCTTGCCAATACAGCAAATGCTTCCAAAGGAGTTTGTAAATCTCCCGTTCATCTCCTTGATACTTTTCAGCATATTTGGAGATGTTCTTGTAATTCTCCCACAATTGATAGGTTTCACCTGCTTCAAATCCTAACAGGTCTCCTGCTGTTACTCTTCTTCGGTCAGGTTCCATCCGTGTAGTAAAAGCTCCATCATATTCTGCAAAATTAGTAAGGTCTCCTACGATGATAGTATCCAGATCAAACGTAAGCACCCTTCCCTCTAATCCTGCATCTGGGCTATGCACGTACAATTTAGGATTACAACCTGTCCACGAGATAGGCTGAAACTTACGGATATCAACATTAGGATCCAGCCCATCTTCAATATCATTGGAAAACAAGATGAACTTGTAATCCTTGTTCAAATTTCGACGGACGCCATTATACAGATTGTTGACATAAATCTTTGCCAAATCCACATCGTCCCATCCTGGGTACCGACTACTCGTACCTTTCCAGTAGAAACAGACGATATTTAATGGCTTTTGAATCTTAGGTGGTGTCAATACTGCTGTATAATTGCGCCAAGAGTCAAGTACATCCCGTTCTTCCAGTGTCCATCCTTCAAACGCTTTGGATAGTGTTTCACGCCACCACGAAGCATCTTTAACGATCAGATGCGCATTTCTACCATCAGGTAGAATATCTCCTGATGGTCGCGTACAGATATTCAGATAGACGCCTTTTTTAGCATATCCTTTGATCTCTTCCAGCACGGCTGACAGATATTCAGGTTCAATGTGTTCAAGAACATCTGTAGAAACAACCATATCATACTGCTCTTCCGGCTTAACGGACCGGTGCGGTATAGCTGGATCGTATGCACCATACTTTGCTCTCTGGGCAAGATACGGATAGTCCTTCGTAATACAACGGATCAAAGATTCTTTTCCACATCCATAGTCCAGAAAAGACATTGTGTGGAACTGATTCAAAACAAGCCCAATGTCCTTAGCAAACCGATTGGCTGAATTACCGTACCCTCTCCGCTGGTTGTGTACCTCAGAATTAAGGCGAATATATTCCTTTGATATTGTCTTCATAGAAAATTCACCTCAACTCCGTAATAGTCTGCGGCACGTTGGAGTACGATGCCTTCATTATTCCAGTCATGGTCTGTTTCACTTCTGTAAAGTGTCTTTCCTTGTTCTTTGCGGTACTGTTGCAACTCAGGAGGATGATATGCTCCTTTCAGCATTCCACCCCTTGCAACATCATCAAACCCAACTAAATAAACTGTAGTGGGTTTTAGGAGCGCCATCGACGCAATCGCGGCAGCAGTACCTCTAGAGAACTTTTTATTCTCGCCAATCCAATCCCATACGGTTCTTCGTAACCACCGTATCGGACGACCCGCAACACCTGGAGCATCGACTGTATCATCATTCATCGCCGTAGAAGTACGGGTTCCAGCCGCAACGTACACCCACCAGCAAAGAGAAGGCTTTCGTTCAATCACCTTTGTAAAATCGTCAGATCCTCCTGTAGCATATACACCGATCGTATATTTACTACCGTAATCTTCCGCATCCTGCCAATCGCATTCGATCATGCGGATGACCGTATCGCAAAGATCAATAAAACTGCCTAGTTTCCTTCCGCGAGTGCTAGGACCATGTCCTATAACCGCGATATTGTTTTTATGGAGAACCATTCAATATCGCCTCCACCGTCATTTTAGGAAAAACGTCAATTGCACTTTCAGGTGAGGCATTTAATATTTCGATGCCCATCCGTTTAGCATCCGCGGCGATAATTGGAAACCCTCTAAGGTGTCGAGGGAACACGGATCGTTTTGCTGGATTCATTTGATACTCTTTGTGCCAATGACTGTTTCCATTAGGATCTAACTGCATATCGAATCCTAACAGAACAATCTTTTTAGCACCTAGATGAGAAGCTAGGCTGATTGCCGCCGCTCCGCTATTTGCATTCCAACATACGGTGTAAGGTACTTCACTAATACCATGTGATTTTTTAGGATCCTGCGCTAGGTACTTAATACGTTCCCCATTATCTGCATGGTACGTATTTTTACTGAACATAGGTGCGCAAGATACCCTTACACCAGTAAATTGGGCTAATTCTTTTCTATGGTCCCGAAACCAACCATCGTCTCCGAAGAAACAAAAATCAACCCAATTTCCTAGCTGGAATGCCATGTTTACTCCGATGATATGCTTAGAATGAATGCTTTCCATGTACGGAGAATATGCAGAAAGCGGCAATCTTTTCTCTCTAACCGCTTCAATTACATTCTCTGGAATATGAAATTGTTGTGTGATAGAAGGACCTCCTCCTATTATCCAACATTCACCTTTATCCCATATCTTCGGAGTATTCCACGCCCGCATAATATCAAGTAGAGAGTGCTAACAACAGTTTTTCGGCGTCCTCTTTACCGAGCGGAACATCATTGATACACTTACCGTCAGGATCAACTACATCAAACATACCGTCTTCACGTTCACCAATAGCAAACTTAGAAGGAGCGGTAATCACTCGTTCCACAGCATTCTCGTCACCTTCGAGCAATTCAAACAGGTCACGAAATGCAGGCGGAATTTCACGAGGATACGCCTTGAATACTTCATTCGGCTTTACTTTCTTACCATTACTAAGCCTGAATGTAGCACCTTCCTTTTTCCTCCATGTACACATTCCCGGAGGAGTAACAACAATCTGAGGAGTAATCACCTCAGTTTTAGAAGTAGTAATTTCAGGTTCTTTCTTTTCAACAACCTTTTTCTTTACTGCCTTTTTCTTTTTTGTTACCTTACTTTCAGCCATTTTTACATGCCTCCTTTATATAGGCGTGATTAGCCTGATATTAACCTTTAGGGTCTAGGAGCGAGATGAACGATGCCGCTCTTCTGGTTGTAGTCAGAACGAACCTGAGGAACCTGGATCGTCATAACCTTGTACTTATTAATGAAGCGTCCCTCAGTCTGCCATTCCACGTTCTGAATAGCCATGCCCTTCACAAGACGGACCACGTCAGGAGTCATCTGCACAAGGAGCACGTTATTGGCAGCAAGCACATCAATAACCTTGATTCCTTTGATACCTTCGATCTTCATGATCCTCTCCCGAATCGTAGTGCCAGGAGTAGTCGTATCATAATCCGAGTCAAGGACTGTTTCGTATGCAGTCGGAATGTAGAGCATCCAGGGACCATAGTGGTAAGCATCAATGCTTGCCTGCTTCATAGCAAGAACATCCTGAATGATCTTTGCACCTGTAATGACAGGATCACCAGAAGAGGTAGACGTACTATCATCCCAATTCACCGTGAGAGTGACAGGATTACGATGAGGATGATTGACAAGAGAATAGATTGTTCCACCACCGAACGAATAGGTTTCACCGGTGAACATCATTTTCTCTATCTTCTCCATAACCTTACGAGCGGCAACTTCTGCCTGAGTCGTATCGAGAGCATTACCAAGGCTACGAGAAGCGGCAAGAACACGAGCATTAATCTCGTAGTCCACATGAATGATGGGAATGGGCAGGTACTTTGCGCCGAAATTCACACGGTCGCCCTTGCTCCTAGTAACTCCATCCATCGTAAGTTCTGCCTCGAAAGCGTCAGATACATCATGGTACTCAAGAACGGTGGTTCCCATAGCATTGTTGAGGTTGTAGACAAGTCCGTTCGCTTCAAGGTCAGCAATACCGCCAAGACGATACCGAGAAACATTGAGAACAGCTTCGTCCAGATACTGCCACTCTTCTCTGCGAAGAGTTGCGCCAGAATTCACGCGGATAGACTGATAACTCTTAGGATCCTTGGGATCAGCACCGTGTTTGCAGACGGTGATGTAGGATGCTCCATCCCTTCCAATATACGGACGAAGCATAGCAGGATCAAGCCGACCATTAACCTGAAGGTTCTGGGCAACTTCTCCCTGAGCCGCTCCGTTAGCAAGAAAATCCATATAGACATTGGGTTCCATATTCAGCACTCCTCCTTATGTTTGTGATTACGCAATCCTGACGAGCAGGCGCTTGTGATAGCCAAGAGGGCCAGAAGTTTCTTCACCGCTAGAACCAGACAGGTTAAGGGCCTCGGCGGCATACCCAACAATCTGATCAGGATATACAGAAACAAGTTCAGCCGCAGACGCACCAACGTCGGTAACATGCTTCTTCAGCCTACCGTAGCCATCGCTGGTAAGAGGATCACCAATATTAACATTCTCTCCGTCAGCGAGAATAGCATTGACTATATCTCCGCGATAGGGAATCCAGCACTGGACAGGGTCATTCGCGGCATACGCATCATCAATCCCTTTGCCCTGAAGTTCGTCCTCAAGTGCAAAAATAGGAAATGCGTCCTTATCCGCCTGATTGTGCGCTTTAACCTTACCTGTGCTCTCAATAATGAGAAGCATACCAGGAGTGACTGCCGCACTGGCAACCATCTCCTCAATAACATCCGAATACTTCTTAACTTTGATGGTATTGTACGCCATATTCTTTTACCCTCCTTTTGATTAGGCTTTCAGCCCGATAGGAAGCAGAACTTCCTCAGTTTCCGTATTCGTATTGACAGATTTGGCTCCGGCAAGCGAATAATCCCTAGGCGCAGGAATCAGCTTAGAAATCTTATGCAGCTCATCCAGAGATTTCTTCTGGAGTTCCTCTTCCGAAAATACATTGAGCGCCTTGATTTTGTCGATAACAGCCTGTCGCTGTTCTCTGTGCAGTTTCAATCCCGATTCCATCTGGTCGCGCATCTCTTCAGGCATCAGTTGAATATACTGTTCAGGAGTCTTGAACTGTTCAGCCAAGGCCTGAATGACGGTGGGAATATCCACTTTCGCCTCATTCGCCTGCGGAGTTTCCACTTTCTTAGTACATGCCGTAACCAGCTTGTCAAAACGCTCGGCGTCAAGTCCTGCAAGCCATTCCTGGTCAGCATCAGAAAACACTCCACTCTGGACCAGGATATCCATTTTTGCTTTGTCCACTTTCACATCATCCTTTCTTCGGTACTTGGAATTAGTTTTAACCGCATCGTATACAATTTTGCGCATCACTTCCGTAGTTGTGTCACCAAAAACAACTTTGCCATCTTCATTGACAGAATACGGACGTTTGTAATACTTTACGGATGTGATATAGGTTTCCGAATTTATACGAGAATTCACCTCATATACGAAAAAATCCTCGTATACTTCCGACAGATAATGTAGTTTTAGATCCGTATCGTACCCATTGAGCACATCCTGTATCTGCGACATAATGGAACGAAAACCTTCATTACTCTGATATGATAGAACTCCGTATCCTTTACACACAAGATCCTTTATCGTTGCAGTAATATCCACCGGCTCTCCTCCTTTCTTCATAGAATTGGCTCTGATACCTGCTCCATCGGACCAAGAGCACGCACCCCTACCTCCAGGAAGAAGAGCAAGATGATCTGGACGATGATTAGTAGCGATGGCAACATAATGCTCTCCATTCCAATCGCCTTCTTGCGGAACATCGTCAGAAAACACGCCGATACTCACCTCTAACGGACGTTTATTCTGGAGATATGCGTATGCTTCCGGACTGATAGTGGTAATACGTTCAATATCAATCCAGCACTCCGCTTTCAGCTTGTTCCCATCGACAAACGTGTTAAACACCTGCCCCACAGTCTGCCGTTCAAGAACTTCAGGACTATTGGCAGAAATATACTGCCCATCTTGCTCTGGATGCTGAATAGAAACAGGGATTCCATTCCAAGAATCAGGGTACTTACCAAGCTCTTCTATTGAATGAAACAACGGGCCAGCACTGCCACAATGCACACCTTCTACCATCATCACAACTGGAACAATCAAATGCTTTCTTCCCATGTACGTTTCCATACGAGGTTCATAATTATTTGCCTGCACCTGATACATACTGATTACTGCGGTTGTCATTGTCTAATCACCACCTCCTTTGCAATCTATATTATCAGGAGAATGAAGAATAGCTGGAGCAGGAGGGGCAGACTAGGGCAAATAAACCTGCCCATTATAAGTAAGTGTAGTTATTTCCCTAGTCTGCCCTAATAGCCTGCTCACTTTTCTAGTTCTTCATCCTCTCGAGGTGTTCCTTTTCGCGGAGGGCGTTCTCTCCGTGTTGGTGTATTTTCATTCGCAAGTTCCTTTAATTCAGGCGTCAATATCCTTTCACTTGTTTGCTGGAGCTTTTTGATATACTCCACTTCCTCATCTTCCAAACCAAGGAAGAATGTAAGGAACGCTTCAAACGGGATAAACTGCTCTGCTTCAGGATTGTACGTGTAATGTTTCAAGGCAAGCGAACGTATCTGCCCAATATCCGCTTGATCCTTGACAGACGGTGCATATAAATCCTGCCATTTTATTTTGTACGTTTCCTTTTCAGGCTTAGGAAGCACCCCAAACTCGATACAACGGTCAATGGTTGCTCGAATGATCTTAGGTTCAGCATATTCTTCCCGTCGCATTTGGATGAGGTCGAGCCAGTTATCTTTGTCTTGCGTAGAAGCAAGATCACCTCGCTCACTTCCTGTAAGAATTCTCTTAGGAATACCAGTAATAGCAGAAATCATCTGAATCTGGATATCTACGTGCATAGACGGGTCCACAACCTGCGGCTCAAGGCTATCAAGCGTAACACCTTCGAGCATAAGAATCCTTCGCAGATTGTTTTCAAACTCATCCAGCTGGCGTTTTAGTCCCTCTTCTGTATCCTTCGTAAGCATATATTCTGGGTCGAGTTTACCTGCATATCCTGGTCTCGCACCTCTCCAAAACATTTCAGCAGATCCGCCTACCAACTTCTCAAGGTCTTTCAAACGATTGAACACGACTTCCAGAACAGGTGCCCCTTCATACTCTGATTCAAGTAGGTCGAAAGCTACATGAACTATTCTGGACCGATGGATACTGACAGTTCGGCTTTTCTTGGAAGACACTTCTCCAATATCTACTTCATAGATAAGGGGCATCCCATACTCGGGAGAACTTGTATCGTCTTCCCACTCTTTGATCTGAATGACATTCTGTCCGAATGGTTTTAAATACAACAGTTCGCGTCCTACTCCTGTGCGTACAGGCAGGACCAAATCCTCTGTGCTGTTCACATCATTGAAACCGAGAAAAAGAAGGGCATAATTGCCTAGGCACGCTAATTTGTCTACCCTAAGAAAATTCTGCTTTATGTGTAGCTTTCTATATAATGTAGACCAAGCTGTTTCGAGTTGCGTATCATCGTCCCTATGTGTTTCTACTAGCTTGAAATCTCCTCGCCATGTAGATTTTACAGGACGGTCGATAATGGCTTTAGCCATATCCTGACGAGTATAGGCAGCAAGGAGGTCGTTATATCGAATTGTTTGTGGGTACCCTAAGGCTTTCGCAATATCGCGTTGTCCTTCATACTGCATTCCCATTCTCGCACCGACGTTCATTCTTGTAGCGAGTTCAGCCATGGCTTTTATCCGCTGTACTTGCCCTACAAACTCGTTGGTATTGATATTTTCTATCCTACTCACCTCCTTACCTTATTCTGAATGTATTATATACCCACAATTCAGTTTTGTCTACTATCCTGACAAATAAAATACAATTTCCTCGAAAAACATTCGTCAATAAGTAAAAACGGTGTTGTATAATAGTGTGTAGCACATTTTAAGATAAATAAAGTGAGGTGAATCCGTGAGGAGTCAAAGCAAGAAAAAACAGAATGGTACTATTTTTATGCAACGAATACGTTCCTTATGTTGGTATAGATGGGGGTACGATCCAGAACGAAAAATAATACGACCCATCAAAGAGAATAGAAAGAAGGTGACAGAATGAGCCGGAACCATACACGCTACTCCATAGTCCGATACAGCAACGACGAACCGCCGGAACTCTCCTTCTACGCTGACTGCCGCACCGCAAAACAGGCTAGAAGGATTGCCGCCGCGAATCCTGGGAGTGTAATCAAAAGGTGGCATTACACGCCGTCATCGCACAAAGGGCTATGGAGTAAAAGAGATAGGGCGACGCGAGAACTACTTACGCTGCAACGCTGTTACCGCAACCTCCGCCGCCGGGAGGCGGACGCGAAGAAGAAAGAGATGCGATGGGGAGCAAATTTGATCGTCTTCTTCGACGGCAGAGCGATTCAGCGAATGGGAGTTTTTGCATACATCAGATATTTATCGGGCGTCAGAAAGGGGACGATACTGTGATTCACACACCGCTCGGGAAGATTGACCAACTACCCTCCGGGAAATGGCTTGGCTACCTCGAAATCGGTCCGCGCTCAGACGCCGAAGGTCCGATTTGGCCTATCGCGCAGATCGAAGGGCGCACACGGGAGCAGCTCATGCAGCGGATGCTGAACGAAGCGCGGTTTCAAATGAACTTGCTCGGCGAAATGATTCATTGGGCTGAAAATCAGGAATGGGCGAGGAGGAAAGGGAAATGAACAACACAAACGCAAGAGAAGTAGCAAAGGTCGTTGCTAAGACGATATATATGGATCCCATACAGGACATAGCGAAAATGGTTCGTGAACGAATCGACATGGAAATAGACGCCAAGCAAAGACAACGGTGTGCAGATGCTGACAACTCCATTTTCAACGACGAGGAAGCGATGGATTTAATTCGACTATTGCGGGAGAAGGGGTATGAGGCTGACGAGGTTTACAACGCAATGAAGGATATGGGTTCATGAGCACGCCGCAATACGGAGAACCGCCGAAGGGACCGTCCAGAATGGTCGTGAGCGCGGTTCCGATCTGTCCTTTTTGCAAGAACAAAGATCACGGAGAAGAAGCCATGGAGTACCTTGCAAGCCTTGAGCACGGGAGGTCCGCTGGACTGATCTGCCTTAAGTGCGAGCATGCTTTCAACATTCAAGCGCTGGTATCGCGCGATGGGACCGCGAGAACATACAGGACGGTTCCAGGTATGGCGCGCTTTCCAAAACTACCGGAGGAGATGGTGAAATGATATGCACTCTCTGCGGGTCGCGTGACTATGACGGTGCTTTCGACGAGCAGGAGGATTTCATCTGTGTTGATTGCTGGGCTACAGGGGAAGCTGTTGGACACATTGCGAAAAGGGCATCACCTGCGCCGTTTGCGCTCCCAGTGGAATACCCGTCGGAAACGATGAATCAGTTTGTCAATGCATGTAACAAGAATAAAGGGGGCAATGAAGTATGAACATCAAACTACTCGACCGCACCGGACTGAGAGCCGCCGCAATCGCGGCGAAGACCTGCATAGGGCGCGCCGACGACGGGCGTGACATGGACGACGAGGACGTTCCGGTCTACCTCAAGACGCTGATGAACCTCGGGCACGAATCCGTCCTTGAGCACGTGGTGTACGTCTTTTCCGTGGAGGGACTTTCGAGGGCTTGCTTGCAGCAGCTGGCGAGGCACAGGCATATCTCGCTCTCGGTTAAAAGCACAAGATGGGCGATGGATAAGCACGAGGACTACTACGTGCCGGAAGAAATAAAAGCTCCCAACGACATCATTTATGACGGAACAATCGCACTGACCATGAACAATGCTATGAATTTCAAAAAAGAGTACGGCAACGACGTTGCAAAATACCTTCTTCCAGAGTGCGTCACGACCGACTTGATATTGACCGTCAACCTCCGCGAGCTTCGCCACATCTACAAGCTCCGCACCGGGCGCACGGCGATGCTGGAATTTCAGCACCTTGCTAAAGCGTTGGTCGCCTGCTTGCCGGAGGATGAGGCTGCCTTGGTGCGGTACAGATCGGACGCGCTGGAACGGGCCGTGCAGGAGTACCTGGAGACAGGGAGCGACGAGGCGCGGGAGCGGTTGGAGAGGATGGTGCAATAGTGCAATACCGCATCGAGCACATAGCAGGCTGGAAGAACCCGGCCATAATCCGCGTCAAGGACGGCGTAGTCATCGGGCATATCTACGTCGGGCATGAGGACGAGTTGAAGCCCTATCTCGGGCAGGGGGTGGTCGTGGATGACATTTGACGAGCTGAAACAACTTTTGCGCGAGTGGTACGAGGCGGGGACTGGAAATAATATGTGCAGCATGGCGGGTGTATCCGCTTTTATGGATGTGCAGTACCGGCTGCAAGAATACGCCCGGACACTGTGCGAGGGCGGGGAGGTGAAGGAATGAGCGATTGGGTTGTCTATTGCCGGGGTTGCGGCTTTGAAATCAAGGGAGACTTACGGAGGATTCTGGGTAAACCCTTTTGCGAGGAGTGTTACACCAAAATTACAGAAGAGATTGCGCGAGAGGGTGGAAAAGCGGAGGTGACGGAATGAAACGGAAAATCAAGGCAACACTTTGGACCGATTTGCATCCGGACTATCTACGTCCAGGACTAGCTGTCTTCGACGCACCAGCGATAGGAGGCGGCGGGAACAAGTATTTTTCGTGCGGCGGCGGAGAGGTCGAAGAACTGGATGAGTGCGCAAGACGGATTGTCGAGCTGTGGAACGCGGCGGAGGACTTAAGTTTGACGACGGAAAATATCACGGAAGGTGAGATTCAGAAGACGTTCGCCCACAATCAGGAGCGAAGCAGTGTGATCGAAGCCGCGCATAAGCGTATCGAAAAGCTCGAAGCGGAGAAGGCTGAGATGGCGGTTGCTCTTAAGACGATGGTGGAGATGGTAGAGATGAACGGTTTCGGCAAGCATTATGCGCTTGATCTCGCAAGAGCCGCTATCAGGAGGGAAGAAAAATGAGCCATACGCCGGGACCATGGAAATTCGAAGTAGTGGACGAGACCGACAGCTTTCTAGGGTGCAAGCGGCTGGACGGAGGAAGCGGGAGTACCGTTATAGACCTATCCAACGAGTGGACAGGGTACCCGGAATGCGGGCAAGACCTACAAATGACGATCTCCAAGGACGACGCCGCTTTAATCGCCGCTGCGCCGGAGATGCTGGAGGCGCTGGAGAGAATACGAGATGAGTCTGGCCCATTCAATCTAGGGGAGATGCGAAAGCTCGTGGAATCCGCCATCAGGAAAGCGAGGGGCGAGGAATGACGCTTGATCCGTTCTCAGCTGTATTTGGGGCTGTTGTATATATCCTTGTTCGCATATTTATTAAGACGCTTTTGGGGTGGATGTGGGAATGACGCACGATCCTATCTGCCCGCACTGCGGACAAGCTGACGAGGAGAACATCTGGCTTGCCAGGCAGCAGGACGAGGAATACGACGATACTTTTGACTGTGAGCGGTGCGGAGGAGCCTACAAACTTCGGAATCGCGGCGGGGTGTACGAGGTGGAGGCGGTGGAGGAATGAAATGTTTTTCTCCCTGCTTCCCGCTCGGTAGCCGCTGCGGATGGGACTGCTATCTAATATCCACACAGGCAAGCGAAAACGGCATCAGGTTGAACGAAACGGATAAAGACGGGTATTTGCTCCTCTTTGAAAAAGAAATTCAACAGAAGGCGAAAAAAGGGGATAGGTGATAGAAATGGTAGAGATTAACAAAACGACATCCGCGCTCCGGCGCACGTGCAAAAAATGCGGACGAGAGATTCAGCCGTTTGAAACGGCTTTCCATAACAGCGGGTTGGGAAAGGAGTCAGGCCCATTTTGCGGTACGTGTCAGAATGAAATGATGCAGTTTATGTCGAGGTTGAATCGTTTTGGAGTTTAACATCCACTCCATCCTCCGCGCACAACAGGGACGCCCGCCGGATACACCGGTCGATGCGTCTTATTTTTGGGAGGTATGGATACTGCTCTGCATCTGGGCATGGGGGATGGGATACAGCTACGGGGAGGTGCTCGTAAAGTGGTGGACAAAATAGAATTTCCATGGGAATCAGAAATCCCGCTGACGTGCCGCCGGTGCGACCGGGCGAAGTACGCCTACGCGCTGGCGCATGAAGTCTATCGACTGCGGAACGAGAACGAGGCTATCCGCGCCGCCATGCGGGAGGCTATGCGGCTGGGTGGGGACAAGGTAGTCGAGGCCGTGCGGAAGTGGTGCGGGGCATGACCCGCGAGCAGGCCGTCAGGTGGTGCCGGGAGCGCGTGTACGCTAAGGAAATGATAGCTAACGGATTCGGTCCGCTGATACTAGGAGGTAGTTCGACTCCACCTGTATGATTACGTAGTCAAGGTAAACAACACGAATCCTTGCACGGTATTCAATCTTTTTCACTCTAGACGATAGAAACAACGTCTGAAACAGAACGAACAGCTTCCATACGCAAGGAAATCGCACGGTATGAAACGAATCTGATGCGTTTTCAAGAGATATTACGACAAACATTGTTTCTATATGCATCCTAGCCTATCAGGAACCGGGCTAGGATGCATCGTATCATACTACCCAACGTTGTTTCACCTCTATATGAAATCAGACTGATCTACCCAACCCATTTTAACTCCCATATAAATTTTTACAAAATATTTATGTGGTTATTTTTGGATAAATTCGTACAGAATGACGGGTATGGTAAAAATAAAGACGAAAGAAAACGGATCCATGATAAAGATACATACGGTATATAGAACAATACAACCCAACAATCCTACCACCTATATGGGTAGATAGATGTATATATCTATCCATTTTTCTGCTGTAAGCAGTATGATGGTAGGATACCTTTATTGGGATATACACATCTTATACTATCTATACAGTCATAGATAATAAACATACTCTAGAAAAAATGGGAATACCACTTTATCACTCCAAAAAATTAGTCACAATTTTACGGGGGGCCAGGAACCAGTATGCATTCTGCAACGTGCAAAGTCGATTTTGCATTATGCATCGTGCATTGTGTACGATACACGATGCACCCGATATGATCGATGATATACGATGCATCATGCAGATGATACGATGTATTGTATGCGATACATACTACATGATGCATCCGCGTATTGTGTAGTATGTATTGTGTCAGATGTAAGATATATCGAGCGTGTGCATCGCATACAATACATTCTATATGACGCATGACGTATGTCAGATTTATCTAGAGTTTTATCTCATTTTATAGTATTATGCAGAGTTGACAGTACAATACTGCTCTATTATCTCATATTGTAGTATATACTGTCGTTTGCTAGTGTATTCTTGAATTGTGTAGAGATACATCATGCAGAATGTATTGTATGCATGCATAAAAAAGAAAAGAGTAGTCTAGTATTGACTACTCTTTTCTGTTCAATTGCTATCAATTCTGCTTAATTCTGCTCTATTAGTACAAAGACTCTATCATTGTAGATAATGAGCTCTTTTAGCATATTTGAATCAAGTAGTATCTCTTTGATATATTTGTCATTGTATTCAAGAGTGCGCAATTCATGAATCAGTTCTTGAATTGTATCAACAAATATACACGTAATACAATATTCGTCGAGTGTATCAATTGCAAGTTTTTTGCAGATTGTTTCGACGTTGCGATTAATGCGACTGAGAGAATAGCAGCGCGTTTTCTTGTATACTACGTACACGTTTACAAAATTCAGTTCGTTCATATCAATTCACTCTCTTTCATAAAATGTGATAAAAAGAGATACAATGAAGCAGAAATACATCATTGTATCTCTTTTTCTACTATATTTTGTGATATTCTAGATATTCGACTAATTGTCGAATCGTTAGTACAGTATCATCTAATCTTTTATCGTCGATGAGAAATTTCAGATATGAATCAGTATCAAAGAAAATTCTGAGATGTTCTTCAGCATCGTATTGTACTACTAGATACATCATTAGAAAATCTTTCAATGAAATTTCACTATCAAGCGCGCTCGCAATCGCTTCAAAATCGATCGAATGTCTTTGCATAGCTTTATACGATTGCTTTGTCGAGAGAAACGCGCTTTGTCTCTCTGTCAGTCTTGATTGTCGTTGCGCTGTATCGCTTTGCATACTTCGCGTTGTGCAAGTCTGAAAGCATCGTCTTAACTGTTACGACTGAGAGAGCTGTAAGCGCATCGCTAACAGCTGCTACTATCTCTTGACGTGTATGTTTCGCGTCTTTTGCAAGCTGTATGATCATATCTGCGCACTTCTGTGTATTGCTAATCTGCTTTACTTCTCTGATAGCTTCTTTCTTCTGCTCAACAGCTTTTGTTTCAATGATTGCTGCTTTCTTGCTTACGTTCTTCTTGCTTGTTTGCGCTGCTGCTTTCACTGTCATTTGAATCACTCTCTTTCAATGTATTTCGCAAGCGTAATTCGTTCTTGCGATGAGTACAGTATAGCACACTACGACAGAAAGTCAAGCGTGTACGAAAAGACTATACACTCAAGAGAACACTAGCAAACGATAGAATACACTAGCAAACGATAGAATACACTAGCAAACGATAGAGTTTTATAAAATAGTAGTGAATTGTAGAGTAGTTCGAGAAAATTTATTAATCGCTCGCGCTTGTGAAATATAACGCTGAAAAGTATATGTCTGATATTCTAGAATATGAGAATACACTAGCAAACAACACACAATAGACAATGCACTAGCAAACAGCACAATATTATGAAATACAATAGAATTACGTAGTTATTCTAGAATATAAGAATACACTAGCAAACGAGATATTTTTATAGAGTACAATAGAATATTCAAGTATTCATGAATATAAGAAAATTCTAGAGTATGATATATTATTCTAGAATAGTAAAATATTGTATTGTATTGCACGAGGATGCGGAATATGCTATACTATAGAGGGTTGAATACAATATTTCATACATCCGCGCCTCAGATAGGAGATATGTGACATGAGACATTCTGCATCATGCATTGTATGCAATACATCTGACATGATCGATTCTACATCATGCAGAATGTATCATGTCGAAAATAAGATACAAAATGCATTCTGCAGGGTCGATGCTACATCATGTATCGTACACAATGTATCTGACAGAATGCATACGCACATCGTGTATCGTACACAATGCATTCTGCATAGTCGATGTTACATCATGCAAATGATATTTTGCATGATGCATTTTATCAACTGCATGACGCACGATGTAGAATATCAGCTGCACGTTGCAGGATGTAGAAACGATGTACAACAATCAGGAAAGGAGCGAAAATACCCCAGTTTTCTCCTCCAGTTTCTCCACCAGGCCATCTCTCCGCCTAGGATGCGTTTCTATGGCATCTTATTTTTCCAGGAGTAAAAATACCTCTTAATTCAATGTCGATCAATACGGAGCCAAAAATTCGCCACGTTTTTCTTCCTTTAGGAACAAAACTTCCCCGAGATTTGAAATGGATAGAGATTTCCCCTTCAGGTTCTATCCTTTTTCTCCTAGAAATAGAAACTCAAACAGGTGTTTTTCATATACCAATTTGAGAAAATGGGTCAGTAATTAATTCCTCCATCTTTTTTACAATCCAACCAAGGTTGTATAAACCATCCATCAAAAAACTCAAATAGAAAAAAATGGGAGATATATTTCTCATGCACAACAAAACGTATATTGAACCTTTTCATAATATTTTTCCCATTTTCCTCGTAATTTTTACGAATCTACCTCTAGGTAGGTAGCGTGAATATTTTATGGACCGGAGGTTGGCAAATTTTTATAATGGAGGGAAATTCTGAATAACGGAGGGCCTGAGGTATTTTGGGAATGATTCATCGTATATACCATAGCGAACGATCAAGATTCAGTACCATACATACTTCCCAATAAATGGATTGATACTTACCACATTTCCACCGTAGTGGCAAATGGATTGAACCTACCCAAATCTCGTTACTCTATATATACATAGCAAAACATCGAAATACCTCCCATTTCGTATCATACACGTTTCGGTAAGTATCTCCCAACCCACCACCGTAGTGGATAGTTGGTAGATTCCTGACAAAAACATAGCGTCGGTTCTACATAGTAAACAATCGAAAACCTCCCTTTTTTGAGTTTTTCTGCCTATGAATCTACAATCCAATACCGCTCCGTAATGGTATGTTGGTACAGGTCAACAAAAAACGATATTCAATATAGACATAGTAAAACATCGAGGTCTAATCCGTATTTGAGTTTTTTGATTACAATCCAGCATACCACCGTAATGGTATAGTGGAGGACAAAATAATAGGTGTAAATCTCGGTTTTGCTATATAGATGAACGTACATAGAGAATGAATGATACCTGCCTTTGGTTCCCAAACTTACTACCAATTTCTGGGTTGCCCAGTACATGGAGAAAAGGTAGGCATGGAAACCAATTTCTGGATTAGGTACGGTAATAGGTATGGTTTTAGGAAATGGGTAAGGTTCCATATATGAAATAGGTACTCCATAAATGAAAAACCATTCATTAAACGAGGTGTAGGACATTACATCCAAATGTATCGTAGGGTAGGGAACGGTAAGGGTGGAGGGATGGTTACCACACGCTGGTTAACCAGAAAACGGTACCAATTTACGGGACCTACTTATGGTACCTACCTTAGGGAGGCTCGCATGTTAGTTTAGCATTGACTAGATATTGATATATAGACCTATATAGCCCCCCATCCTTTCCCATCCTCTCTCTCCCTCTGCATTAAAGATATTGGATAATAGGATTACTGGAATATGTTAGTTTGCTATTGGTTAGATATTGACTATGTACCTATTTAGGCTTATCTAGTTTATCAGCTTATCTGGATTATTGGATTATCTAGATGGTAAAGTATGGATTGTATTGGTTCTGTTAGATAGATTGGTTTCTATAGATTATACCATATAGTCTACCTATCTATGTTATTTTTATGGATAGTTTTTTCCTATTCTATCTAACTTCCCATATAACTACCAAACTACCCAATTTTTTACTATTGGTTTATACTGATATGGATATATGAGATAGATCAGGGTGTATAAGATATATTGGTATACCATCTTAGTATGATTTGGGATTACCTCTTCTATATCTTATTATACTTGTTCATGCTATATATGGGATCCGTATTCTTCTCTATTTCTTATAAACTATATGGATTTTACCATAAAAAAATATGATGCTACGATTCTTAACCATAGCATCATACTTAGGGTGTGCTTGGAGCCATTGGCTATTATGGGTTAGCTATTTGGTTACCTTTATGCGTTTATCCTATCGCACCAGCTATCTTCTTCCGTACTGCCTTAGAGAACGCTCCTGAGGCTGCGTCTACCTGGTCCTTATACGTTGAATTTGGGAAGTACCTATGTTCTTCTATGAAATCTTGGTTCCACGGGGCATATAGTAACAATACGTTACCATTATTCACTTGGACTGAATATGGGTCCGCTCTCATTTCCTTATTCCGTGTAACTCTGTCCGCGTAGGTTATATATCCAGCTAGATTTCTTATGGTGCCTTCTGCGGATTCTTTTCCGCCGGAACCTGGTTCTTGTTCGTGCCAGATTATTGTATCTGTACCGTCGGCTTCTGCGGTCTGTCTGATGATGGCTTCCCGTTGTTCTGTGGACCACCGTCCTCTTTTAACATCCGTGATAAGAAATTTTCCATTTTTCAAGGCGTGCATCAATACCCCCACCGTGTATGCGCCGGCTCCAGCTGTACCAGCTTTATCCCAGTACCGTATAGACCTCACTATGTCCGGGTCTGGTACCATACTATGAATGATTTGAAAGTGTTCTACCTTGAACAGATTGCCTTTGTCTGATACTGCGGATTGGCCGATCTGGGAAGCGTATCCGAATTCACCAAGGTCTACTCTTAGGTCGTCAAGGACTTTCCAGGGCATTCTTACTGGATCGAACAGATCATCCTTATAATACTTGGCTAAGGCTTTAGGTTTAAGGTTTTTTCTGTAATTCCGTATTTCACCCGGTAAACAGATGTGTTTAACCTTCTTGTTCTTCTTGGATAAAAGGTACCCTGTCGGGTCGTTCTGGTGCAATCTCTGCATAATGATTATCGTAGGTGTTACCGCTTTATCTACCTTTCTAGTAGATAGAGTCTGATCTATCCACGTATTAGCTTTAAGGACTTCAATATCGGATACCGCTCTTTGTGGGTCCAATGGATCGTCTACTAACAGCACATCAGCATGGAATCCTGTCAGGGTGCCACCTACGGAGGTAGAATATCGGTTACCACCACTCTTTTTTAATATAGATGCTTCGCCTGTGATGGAATCCAGATGCTCTTCATCATATAGGATTTTGAAATTGGTTTTGGTGTCCTTGTCTTGCTTTATCTCCAAATACGGGAACAATCTCTTGTACCGTTCTGACCGTATAAGGTCACGGCACAATTCTGAATGCTCTAAGGACAGGGCTCCAGAATAGGATGCGTTGATGAATCGGAGCCAGGGCCATTTAGCCCACACCCATGCGTTCAGCATTATGGAGCATAAGGTAGATTTAGTAGTACCTGGACTTATGTTTATGATGAGGTCGTACTCTTTAGGTTGTCTGTTCGCTACTCGATACATCATCCTTTCCAGTTCGTTAGCTAGGTATTCTAGATGCCAATTCCATGTAGGGTCACTTGTGGATACTTCTGGCCAGAATTCTTTCATAAATTCAAATAGGGACCTACGGCATTTTTCTGCTTTTATCTGCAATGGATCTAAAAGTAATGCTTGGAACCTAGCTGATTTTGGGATGATGTTTTCTCTTTGGCGTTTTAAGGCGTCCTTACGCACATATCTACTCATCCCCCGGTTTCACCTCTTCTTCTGTGAATTCTGCATCCTGAGTACCATCCTGTAGCATCCTAGAGGCTAGTTTTTCTGCTAGGGCAAGCTCTTCTTTGGAGAAATCAGAAAGGTCGAGTTGGCGCCGCATAGTATGTTCCACACCCACTGTGCCAGTATGAACATTTTGCTTGGTATCCGTCCAGTATTGTCTTTGCCTGTTCTTCAACCAAAATATGCAGGCAGTAGTATCTGGTGGATAAATTTTAGTGTATGGTATTTTCACTACCTCGCCGTCAACTATTCTGATGTCCACAGCTTTATGGGTATAGCCAACTGCCTTATGGTACAACGCTTCGGCTACTTTGGAATCCGCATGTTCTTTCCCTCTTCTCAATGCGTCCTTAAACTCTGGATGAGTCTGTTTCCATTTGTCGATAGTGTATATAGATACTCCGAATGCGGTAGCTAAATCCGCATCTCTCAAGCCTAAAAGGCATAATTCAAACGCCCTTTCAGGTATGGTATCGTTCCACGGCTCTGTTACTACAGCAGGTCTACCTGCTTTTCGATATGCCATGTGTATGAAACACTCCTTTCAAAATTGGCTTCTATTATAAACATTTTTTCGAGATGAAAATATTACAGGTAGATTGAAATAGTATATATCCTTAACCATATCCTGTCAATAAAAAGACTCTATTGTTTGACAAACTGGACGTTTGACAAATCAAATATGGTATGAGAGAATAGCATCAGAAAGCGAAGCGAACACGCACCCGTGCTCCATGACAACCTAATCCACAAACCAAAGGAGGAATGTGTACCATGAAAAAGTACGCAATCAGAGTTAGCAGTCTCGGTGGGATTTTTATAGAGGAAGACGGTGGCCGGGAGTGGGGGGAGTACATCCTCCGCGTCGAAGCCACCGACGAGGCGGCGGTTTACGGAACCGCCGAGTACCGCGAGGCGCAGGACCTCGCGGAGAAGATTATGGGAGGTGGAATATAATGAAACACTACGAATATTCCAAAGCAGACGGTGTCCGCACCTTCTGCTTTGGGGACAAGGAGTTATTCGAGGCGCTGGCTAACGGCGCTTCGGATGTAAAAGATTTTGGCCGTGTCTTTTTCTTCAGAGATCGGCACGGATTCCCGACATGGGTATCCGAGGGAATGCCCTTCGGAGTGTGGGGCGATCTTACGGAGGAGGGGTTCGAGATGCTAAAGGCGACCTTCAGGAAAGCCGCAAAGGAGGACAACTGAAATGGAAGCCAGAATCATGATAAAGGATCCAAAAACTGATATTACAATCAATAGGAGGGATCCGAATGGTAGTGAACAAACGGAACACCGTAGGCGACCTTTTCATTCAGATTTTTATACTAGCCCTGTTGGGTATCTGGTACGAATAGAGGGGTTAAAGAATGCCTAGAGAAATTATCGTAGCTAACATGGTTTCAGAAGAAGGAGAAAATCCTGTAGAAGTCCGTTGGATGGATCGTAACAGATGGGAAGTAACAAAAGATTCCAGATTCGCCATCTCTATTACGAACGACCATCGAGCTTGTTTTATGGTACTAGATTTCACCGCAGTCCAGCAATTGCACGAGGAACTGGCGCTCATGCTCGAAATCGAGGAAGATACACGAAATGGCGTAAACGACCGTACCGGGGTAGGTTACTTTTCAAGAAGGAGGGCAAGATAATGGCAATCAAGAATTTAAGGAATTTCTGGATAAGCACAATAATCGACGGTAGAAAAACGAAGCTGGAGGGAGGTCCTAAAAGCAAGGGTGGTGGATTGCGCACTGACATAACGGTGCGAGAAAACGGTAAATCTAAAATCGCTCTTACCATTACCTGCACCCCATTGCACGACGACCTCCTTCAGATTGCGGTATATGATGATCGTGGTACCGTAGTTTTCAACCGCGCATTCGACAGGTGACGATATGAAAATAACTACTGAGGATTTCCAGTATCTGAAACAGTGCGTAGTTGACCTGGTGGATTCATGTAAAGAAGAGCAACTCCTTTCCTATGCCAAGGACGTAAAAGCACAAGGAAAGTATAAGGATTTCAGAAAAAGGATCCTATACGACATCTTCGCGTTTGCCAATAGAAAAAGCGATTTTACCTTGTGCACGCACTTGTACCAAAAATATAACGACGACCATGTGTACACTGCCCTGAAAGCATTGGAAAAGGAGTTTTCTATCCTAGAAAGGATGGTGCAGGTATGAAACAGTGGGAAAACGATAATATGGTGATATGCGGAAGCAACCGTTGGCAGGAAATTAAATACGCTGTAAACAAGGAGTACGGCGATCAGAATACCACCTCTCCTTACGTACGGTACAGGAATCAGAGAATATGGCTTGACGAGTTCGTAGTAAGCCCGCATCGGTACCCTGAGGAGTCTGCACTCTGCGGTATAGAGATACACGGGGCGGCTTGCACTTCTATGTTCTCGGCAAACCTGATCCACCTTAACAGGGACGGAGATCAGGCGAAGGTGTTCTACTCGTATACTAAAGGATGATCCACCAGGTTACTATCGACGGCGTGGTTTATATAAGCAGGGATATTGATTATATCCTTACCATAATCCGAAATGCTGCATTGGAAAGAGAAGCTGCGGCACTTCAATTCCATACATCAAAGGAGGAAGCAAAATGAAGATTGACAAACTCTGCACCTATACCATAGATGAACTTTCCACCCGTGCACAGAACCGTGTGATTGCAAACCGGATTCAGGAACTGGCGACAACAACAGCGGATCCGGTCCATCCAGAACTTTACGAGTTCCTCAACCTTCAGTACATACGCCTGAAGGAATGCGTATGGAACAGAAGCACAGGATTGCGAGAATTCAACTGCGAAGTTAGCGGAAAAAAATTCCCTGTCAATATATGGCGGAGGGACGAATTCAACGAAGCACTGGATATAAATTGCGTGAAACGCTACGAAGGGCACTGCCCGTTCTGGAGTTGTATTGGACCTGAAACCATGATGGAACTCCGTGCTATCAAACAGGTATACATCGACACCCACAAACTTGAGGTGCTGCTCGAAGGTGTGTACGATGCCAAAACTGACGAAGTGTATGGGATGGTAACGCGCACCTATGACAAGAACGCGAACATCCCTCCCTCAGACAAACTGGCAATCGGAAGAACGATGAACGCGATAGAATTCCAGTTCCAGAGCTGGATACGGGAGGTAGTAAGTTGCACTATCGAACACTACCACACTGCATTCCTGGATATTTTCGATACCGCAAAGGCGTTCGAGTTTTGCAGGAAATTCGGTTCTGCATATACGATGGATGGTACATACGTTCACCATCTGATATTGAACAGTTAGGAGGCTCCCTAGATGAAACGGTCGAAAAAAGAAACCATCGCAATACTGAATAAGGCAATATTGCACCTAAGCAACCGTATTTCCGAAGGAGGGATGGAGAGCGCCACCTGGAACGACGATATCATACGGTGCTCGGTGATCGCTTTTGTACGGGATTTTATAACAACAGGAGACCTGAAATACATCGACATTTATTTGGATTGACCTGCACACGATACTGGTGCTTGACGTGTCAAATAGGACATGATATTATTGCATTATGAAATATGCAAGCAAAGCACCTTGTGACAACTAAAGGAGGACTGCTATGAAAAAGTACACGATAAACGAACTTAGAAGGGCCTTCATATCGCAGGGAGATCAGCATTTTTCCATGCGCAATATGAAAGCCAGAGGAGAAACCATCCGCTGGAGTTACGCGGTGCGGATGAATGAAAACGGGGACCAGTTCCTAGTTCGATATTCAGGAAAGTTAGGATTTGCGGTATGGTACATTTCAGAATCGGGGGATGGGAAACTGCACATGAATCCACTTCCAGATTGGCATCCGTACTACCACAAGTTGAAGAAGGAATACGAACTCAAGGGAATGCTTAATAGGAACCAG
>Ga0209723_1001571_pt1 | contig 34767 bp, 31 predicted proteins | sample BiotimSIPDNA_2_FD_185750 | JGI IMG/M metagenome (GOLD analysis project Ga0209723, IMG submission 185750) | Anaerobic biogas reactor microbial communites from Washington, USA - Biogas_R2 time_0 SIP DNA (SPAdes) (version 2) | ecosystem: Engineered > Bioreactor > Anaerobic > Unclassified | place... | reverse complement strand
CAACCAGTTTCAGAACATCATCGGCCACAGCAAAAAAATGCAGGAGATTTTTCGCCTGCTGGAGGACCTGGCCGATCTGGACACCACCGTGCTCATTACCGGCGAAAGCGGAACGGGCAAGGAGCTGGTCGCCCGGGCCCTGCACTACAGCGGGTTGCGGGCCTTCAAACCGTTTATCAGCGTGAACTGTTCCGCGCTGACGGAAAGCCTCCTGGAAAGCGAATTGTTCGGCCATGTCAAGGGCGCTTTCACGGGGGCGATCCGGGACCGGCAGGGGCGCTTTCAGGCCGCGGAGGAAGGAACGATTCTGCTCGATGAGATCGGCGATATCTCCCCGCTTCTGCAACTGAAGCTTTTGCGTGTCCTGCAGGAGAAGACGATCGAGCGCGTCGGCGAATCCGTATCCAGACCGGTGAATGCGCGCGTCATTGCCTGCACGAACAGGAATCTGCGCGACAAGTGCCGCAGCGGCGAATTCCGGGAGGACCTCTACTACCGTCTGAAGGTTGTGGAAATTGTGCTGCCGCCGCTGCGCGAGCGCCGGGAGGATCTGCCTCTGCTGATCGAACATTTCCGGCAGACCTTTAACCGGCGTTTCAACAAGAGCATTGCGGGATTTTCCGATGACGTCCTGGACCGCTTTATGGACTATCCCTGGCCCGGCAATATCCGTGAACTGGAGCATGTCATCGAGCATGCGTTTATCCTCTGCCACGCGGACGTTATCGCCGGTGAGCATTTGCCGCCGGAGATCCGGATCTGCCCGGAGGCGGAGGAAAAGCAGGCGGCGGACGACATCGGCTGCGCCGCCAGGGATCGTTATGCCAAAACGGTCGACGCCCTGGCGAAAGCCGGCGGCAACAAAGCCAAGGCGGCGCGGCTCCTGGGAATCGACCGGCGAACGCTTTATCGGCGGATTGAAAAATACAATGCATCCCGCTAGTGTGGCGCCAGGCCACATTATCGGGGGCCACATTTTTGTGGCGAGGCGCTACATCCCCTGCTTCCTGTGTTAACATCACGTCAAACAACTTCCTTAATTAACGCGGAAATCTTCCCCTGCCCCCTTCCTGGCACGCTCTGTGTAATGGCGGTCTTTTAAGATCGCCCAAGGGGGAGTTCACATCATGAAACATCTGAAGTCGCTTGTTTGTCTCTTTGCCGCCGTCATCGTTTTCTGTGGAGCCGGAGAAAGCCCCGCCGGAAAAATTGTTCTGGGATACACCGGACCGCTTTCCGGGCCCGCCCGGTTTGCCGCAAAATTCAGCGAACAGTACAAGGAAATGGCGACCAGGGCATGCGCGCTCAATTACACCGCGACGCATGCCCTGGCGCGCGCGATCGCCGCCGCGGGGACGACGACCGATGTTTACAAAATCCGTGAAGCGTTCGGGAAAGCCCTGGCGGCGCCGATGCTCGGCGATAGATTTCCAAACGAAATCTACGGCATCACTCCGACGGGGCGGGTGTGGGTCGGCGCATCCATCCAGACGATCACCGCCGGGACGTCCGATCCGGCAAGCGTTTACATCTGGTGAGCGAAAACACGGAAAGAATTCCACCATAAAACAACAGACCGCATTTAAGAAAAATGAGCTGGTTTGGCAAAAACATTAGAGCTCCCTTTCCAACTTCCCTCCTTTTTAAGAGAGGACGGGCTGGCCCGTCCTCTCTTTTGCCTCAAGGATGTTTGCCGGGGGAAAATGCGTTTCGTTGATTTTAAAGCCGTCATGACCTGGAGAGGCTGACGGCATGCTTGGTGAAAACAAAGCCTGACGAAGAAATACTTTTTTAGGGATATTGCCGATGTCGCGGGTGCATCTGATCCGGCCACAGAATTTTGCGGAAGATGTGACGGCCGAAAAAAAAATGATTCTGCTGCTGTGCATGCCCCGCGACGATGCTTTTGACGAGCAACTGCGCGCCGTGGAGGAAATCGCCCTCTTGTATGCGAACCAATTGAAAGTCGTATTGCCGGAAGAAAGCTGTCTTACGGCCTTCAGGGAAGATTACGTGATTGCGGGAACGCCGACGTTTCTGGCCCTGAAAAAGGGGCGGGAGGTCGGCCGGATTCTGGGACTGGCCGATCGGGATACCTTGAAAAAGTTTGTTGATCAGGCTCTCCGGAGCGGCGCCGGCGCCCCGCAGGAGGGAAATGACGGTCCGTAAAACCTCGGAAACGATTGCAGTGGAGGGGAGGAGGGAGACATCGCAGAAGTTGTGAGCGTCATCGGAGCACGCCCGGTTGCCTGCCTGCCGGCAGATGCGGCTGAGGCAGGACGGGCGGCGCAGGATGCGGATCATCACCGGAAGGGAGGGTAAATCATGAAGAGATTTGCGCGTCTTTTTGTTTTGGCGGTTGTGTTACCGGCGCTTCTGGCGGCGGCTGATGTTTTGGCGGCGGAAATCGTCATCGGGTTCAGCGGGCCTCTCAGCGGTCCGGCCGGCGAGTACGGCCAGGATTGCGTCAACGGCATTGATATGGCCATTCGGGAAATCAACGACGGCGGCGGTTTGGTCCTCAAGGGGCGGCGCTACACCTTTCGCCTGGAGCGCAGAGACGACCGTGTCGATCCGAAAACGGCGCTCGGCAATGCGCGCGAACTGCGCGGCGCCCACCGGGCCATTGCCGTCTTCAATCCGGTGACGCAGACGCTCACCCCCATGATGGCCGTCAACGAAGAGCGGAACAACGAATTTCTGGTCATGGCCTATTCCAGCGTTCCGCAGGTTTCCGAAACGGGAAACCGGCTGCTGGTGGCCATCACAGTGCCCTTCACCACCTATGTCATGACCGAGGCGGATGTGGCCTGGGAAAAGGGCTGGCGCCGGGGCGCCATGGTGGTGACGGCGGGCGCTTACGGCGAAGGCTGGCGCAAAACCTTTGCCGATGTCTGGACGAAAAAAGGCGGCATCATCACCGCCGATTATCCCACCAATTACTACAAGAAAACGGAATTTTCCGCGCCCCTCACCGCGGCGCTCGGCACCGATCCCGATTTCCTCCTCATCGGCGGCCCGTCCGCGACGACGGCGCTGATCATCGAGCAGGCGCGGGCGCAGGGATTCGAAGGGGGATTTGTTCTGACCGACCAGGTCAATCTGGACGCCGTCTATCAGTTGATGGCCAAACCGTTGGGCCTGGAAGGAGCCGTCGGCGTGTGCATGCTGTCGCACATCGCCTATCCGGCGACCGACGCCTTTAAAAGCAACTACAAGAGAGCCTACAAGAGAAATCCGACATGGGAGAGCATTCTCAACTACATGGGCATGTATGCCCTGGCCGGCGCCGTTTTAATCTCCCAGACGGCGGACGATGTCACGGCAATCCGAGCGGCCTTTCCGAAAGTCTTTCCGATGCTGGGGGATCGTTATCCCATGGAGGTTTTCGGTCTGTCTTCCGGCGGGCGGTTCATCGTCAGTTCCTCCCTGCAAACCGTGCGGCACGGCCGGATGACGCCGCCCACCAACTATATCTGGTGGGCGCAGACAGCCAGGGAATTTAATGTGATCAAGAAAATTACCAAAAGCGACATTCCGCCGGTCTGGAAGAAAATCAGCGGCCGGTAAGCCGGCAAAAAACCATTTGCCGAAAATGTTTTTTTGCCCGGATGTCGCTTTTGCGGGAGATCAGGTCTTCCGGGACAGGATGTAGTCCGCGACGGCGAGGAGCTGCTCCTTTTCGGGGCCCGCGGCGAAAACGGAAAGGCCGTCCTGCGCTTCGCGGATGAACTGCCGGGCCCGCTCGAGAGCGTAGTCGATGCCGCCGGATTTTCCGACCAGGGAGAAGATGGCCCGGACGGTGTCGGGCGTCAGCGTCTTTTCCGTAACGGCGGCCCTCACCCGGTCCCGGTCGGCCGGTCGGCACCGGGTCAGCGTGTAAATCAGCGGCAGCGTCATCTTGCCTTCTTCCAGGTCCTTGCCGATGGCCTTGCCGAAGTCTTCTTCCCGGGCCATGTAGTCGAGGGTGTCGTCGGTGATCTGAAAGGCCATGCCGATTTTGTAGCCGTATCGTCCGAGGGCCTGCGCCTGCTCGCGCGCTGCCCCGCCCAGAACTGCTCCGCTTTCACAGGCGGCGGAGATCAGCACGGCGGTCTTCTTCTCGACGATGCTCAGGTATTCCGCCTCTGTAAGGCTCGGATCGCCGCACTTCATGAGCTGGAAGACTTCGCCTTCCGACATGATGTTGGTCATCCGGGACATGAGCTGCACGAGGCGAATGTCGCCGATTTCAGCGAGCAGGTTGAAGGCCTTGGAGTACAGGAAATCGCCGACCAGGACGGAGGCGGCGTTCCCCCAGACATTGTTGGCCGAGGTCTTGCCCCGGCGAATGAGGGCCTCGTCGATGACGTCGTCGTGCAGGAGGCTTGCGGTGTGGATGAATTCAATGGATGCCGCAAGCGGAAACCGGTGCTCTCCCGCATAGCCGCACAGCCGCGAGCAGATCAGGTGTAAAAGCGGCCGGAAGCGCTTGCCGCCGCTGTCGATCAGATGATGGGCCACCTCGGGAATCAGTTTGACGTCGGAGGTGATGTACCTGTCCAGGTGTGTTTCCACCTGGTTCATTTCGCCGCGGTAGGCGGCAAAGACTTCAGAGAGATGCATGCTGATCCTTTACTTTGTTTCCCTTTATGGCGCGACTATAGTGCAGTCCTTCCCGGCTTGTCAAATGAGATTTCGCCGAAGAGGTCGTAGTGGTCGGCGCCGGTGATGATGCAGGAGACGATATCGCCGATTTGAACGTCGCCGTTTTTAAGATAGGTCACACCGTCGATTTCCGGCGCCTGCCGGCGCGCGCGTCCGACAAACGGATAGCCCGCGCGGTCGCTGCGCTCCTCGATGAGCACTTCCTCCACGGATCCGATCAGTTCTTGATTGATGGCGTAGGATATGTCCGCCTGTTCGTTCATGACGGCGTCGCGCCGGCGTTCCTTTTCCTTTTCCGAAATCCGCGCGGGCCTTGCGGCGGCCGCCGTTCCTTCTTCCCGCGAGTAGGTGAAGACGCCGAGGTGGTCGAAGCGCGCTTCGCGGACGAAGTCGAGCAGACGCGCGAAGCGCCGCGGCGTTTCGCCGGGGAAGCCCACGATGAGCGACGTCCGCAGCGCGACATCGGGCATGAGGCTGCGGGCCCGGCCGATGATTTTCCGGATGCGGGCGGCGCTGACGCGGCGGTTCATGGCGGTGAGAATCGAGTCGTCGATATGCTGGACGGGCAGATCAAGATAGCGGCAGACGGCGGGATGCGCCGCCATGGCGAGGAGCAGGTCGTCTGAAAGATGCGCCGGATGGGCGTACAGAAGGCGCAGCCGGTCCAGATCGGCAAGCGTCGCGAGGTCCGAAATCAGCGCGGCAAGGGTCGGGCGGCCCGGCAGATCGCGGCCGTAGGCGGTCGTGTCCTGGCCGATGAGAATGATTTCCCGGGCGCCGCGGGCAAGAAGCCTGCGCGCTTCGGTAAGGATGTCGCCGGGCGGCCTGCTGCGGGCCCGGCCGCGGATGGCCGGGATGGCGCAGTAGGCGCAGCGGTTGGAACAGCCGTCGGAGATTTTCAGATAGGCGGCGGCCGACGGCGGCAATGCGCGTTCGTGGCGCGCCGTCATCAGAAAGTCCGGCTGGGTGATGACGGCGCGGCGGGAACCGCCTTCCCGCAGGCTCTGCAAATGGCCGACAATCCGGCCCACTTCTCCCGTGCCGATGAACAAATCCGCCTCGGGAAGATCCCGGGCCAGCTCCCGGCCGTAGCGCTGGGCGAGGCAGCCTGCGACCACCAGTTTGAAGGCGCGGCCCGTTTTCTTCCGGTTGTCGGCGAGCGTCAAAATGACGTCGAGCGCTTCCTCCTTGGCCGGGCCGATGAATCCGCAGGTGTTCACGATCACGACATCGGCCTCATCGGGATTTTCGACGAGGCTCATGCCCGACGACCGCGCCAGGCCGCCCATGACTTCCGAATCGATCAGATTCTTGGCGCAGCCCAAAGAGACGATGTGCAGTTTTCCGGAGAGTCTTTTTTTCACTGGGGGAGCTTCCGAATCAGGACTTTACGGGGTTTGGCGCCGTCGGAGGGGCCGACGATGCCTTCGCGCTCCATTTGCTCAATCATGCGCGCGGCGCGGTTGTAGCCGATCTTCAGATAGCGCTGCACCAGCGAAATCGAAGCCTGGCCCAGTTCGCCCACGAGGGCGACGGCTTCGTCGTATTTTTCATCGTCGCCGTCTTCATCGCGCTGGGCCTGCGCCGATTCGAATTCGTATTTTTCGATGGAGGCGTCGTAGGTCGGCTGAGCCTGCATCCTGGTGAAATCGACCACGCGGGAAATCTCGGCGTCGGAAAGATAGGCGCCGTGGATGCGGGTGAGCCGGGAGGTGCCGGGCGGAATAAAGAGCATGTCGCCCGCGCCCAGGAGTTGTTCCGCGCCCGGCTGGTCGATAATAGTGCGCGAGTCGATCTTCGAGGAAACCTTAAACGAGATGCGCGTGGGAAAGTTGGCCTTGATGAGACCGGTGATGACGTCCACCGACGGGCGCTGTGTGGCGATGATCAGGTGAATGCCGGCGGCCCGCGCCATCTGCGCGAGACGCGTCAGGGATTCCTCCACGTCGCGCGGCGCGACCATCATGAGATCCGCCAGTTCGTCGATCACGACGACAATGTAGGGAAGCCGGACGTGCTGAAACGGCTCCGCGTCGTCGGATCCGCCGCCCGCGGCTTCGGCCGGACGCGGGTTCGTCTTGTCCTTGACGCCGGTGACGAGCGTTTCGTTGTAAGCGTCGATGCTCTTCACGCCCAGCCGGCTGATGACTTTATAGCGGCGCTCCATTTCTTCCACCGTCCAGCGCAGGACCTGCGAGGCCTTTTTCGGGTCTACCACCACCGGATGCATCAGGTGCGGGATGCCTTCATAGGAGGACAGCTCGAGCCGCTTGGGATCGACCATCAGGAACTTGACGTCATCGGGCCGGGCTCGAAACAGGATGCTGCAGATCATGGCGTTTAGCGCGACGCTCTTGCCGGATCCGGTGGTGCCGGCGATCAGCAGGTGCGGCATTTTGGCCAGATCGGCAATGACCGGCGTGCCGACGAAATCGACGCCCAGCGCGATGGGCAGGCGCAGGGACGACTGGGTGAAAGCGTCGTTGTTGAGGACGTCTTTGAGAAAGACCGGCTCCCTTTTGAGATTGGGAATCTCGATGCCGATGACCGATTTGCCGGGAATCGGCGCCAGAATGCGGATGCTTGGCGCCATGAGCGCGAGCGCCAGGTCGTCGGCCAGGGTGGTGATGCGGTTGATTTTGACGCCTGAGGCCGGTTCCAGCTCGTACATGGTAATCACCGGACCGGGCAAAACCTCCACGACCCGGGCTTCGACGCCGAAATCCGCGAGCTTCTTTTCCAGAATCCGCGAATTGGTGATCAGGTGATCGCGCTTGACGCGTGCGTCCTTTTGCGGCGCTTCTTCCAGCAGCGAGAAGGGCGGCAGTTGAAACGTGCCGTCGGACTTGAGTTTCGAAAAATCAAAATGCGTCTGTTCGATCTTCCGGGGCTTCGTTTTTTTGGGGGCCGGCGTTGCGTCTTCCATCACCGGCGGAAGCTTTGTTTCGAACTTCGGCCTGGAGAAAATACGCGTGAACGCGCCTGCCGCCCTTTTCCAAAGAGATGCGGCGAACCGGCGGATCCGCTGGGTAAAGGTTTCCGTTACCGAGACAAGGGAAAACTCGATGGTGAAAAAAAGCGCCACCAGAAAAACGACGATCAAAATGATATAAGTGCCGGCCGGATTGAAGTAGGCGAGCAGCAGGCGGTCGATGCCCTGGCCGATCAGTCCGCCGGCCCGGAGACGTTCTCCGGAAAAGGAAACGCCGTTTTTGATGAGCGCGCCCAGGAGGCCGGCGCCGGCCAGCGTGAGGAAGAAAAAGCCCAGCAGGCGCGGGAGAGTGACATCGAAGGCCGGGCGCAGAAAATACTGAAACGCCAGGGCCAGAAGCGCCAAAGGGATCAGAAACGCGGCGCCGCCCAAGAGACGGATGAGCGAATCCGCGGTATAGGAGCCGACTTTGCCCGTCAGGTTGTGGGTGGCCGGCCCGTCCACCACGAAGCGCGTGAAGGAGGGGTCCTGCGGCGAGTAGGAAAAAAGGCAAAGCAGAAGAAAAACGGCCAGCGCCAGGCAGACCACGCCCTTGATCTCACGGGTTCGTTTGTTTTGATCGGTGGCTTTTTCTTCCATTAGAGAGCCGTTTTCATTTCTGGCTGGACGTCCCGAAGGCTTGCCGTGCCGGCATCCCGATAGGCGTCATAATTTTTGATGATGATCTGCCGGACCCGGTCGATGAGCGCCTGCCGGGTGTCCAGCGTATAGTCCTTGGTGGAGATCGGTTTGTCGATTACCAGCTTGATTTTTCCCGGTTTGATTTTCAGCGACCGCTTGGGCATGATATTGCCGCTGCCGATGATGCTGATCGGCACGATCGGCGCGCCGGACTGAATGGCCAGATAAAAGGTTCCCGGTTTGAACGCCTTGATTTCTCCGGTCCGGCTGCGGGTGCCTTCCGGAAAGGTCATGACCGACTTGCCCTCGCGGATCCGGAGCGCCGCGAGATCCAGGCTCTGCAGGGCTTTTTCATGATTCTGCCGGTCGATTTCAATGTAGCCCGCGCTTCTCATCGCCTGGCCGAAAACCGGAACGGTGAAGAGCTCTTTTTTCGCGATCCAGCGGAACTGCCCGGGCACGTGCGCGAGCACGATCAGAATATCGAAGTCGCTCTGATGGTTGGACATGAACACCTGCGGCTTTGCGTGAAGAATGTTTTCCCTGCCGATGACCTGCACTTTGGTGCCGCAGAGCAGCAGCAGAATCCGGCCCCAGATGTTGGCGACCTTGTGGACGTTGTTTTCTGCGTTGGAAAAGAAAGAAAAGACGACAGCCCAAAACGAGAAGAATGCGGTGATTGCCACGCCCAAGGTAACCAAGAGTGCCGAACGGATCATCTGCCTTCTTTCCTTCGCGAAATGTATTTGACTTAAGCATGATTTTTTACTTGATAACGAGGGTGAAGTCAACCGGCATTTGTGCCCGCATCACCCGTCTGCCGAAGGTCAAAAACGGCCTTGCGCGGAGTCCTTTTGCGTGACTTCTGGTCACGCTCTGTGCCAGGCTGGCTCTGAGATTCGCGCTAAACGGGCGTTTGCGAAAAATGGTGCAAAAAAATTTTTTTTTCCTTGACAAATAGGTGGTGGTCATTTAAGAACCCTGCCTACGTTAAAAAAGTTGAATATTCTAAAGTGTGACCGAAATACTGAACGTTGCCTGGCCTGAAAGCGATGTTTGCGGAAATAGGATTAGGTTGCGTCATTCAAGCGATGGAGTCTAAATGGAACTATTCTTGCAGCAAGTATTTAATGGTGTCATGTTGGGGAGCACTTATGCCATTGTCGCGCTGGGGCTGACGATGGTTTATGGGATCTTGCACGTGCCGAATTTCGCGCACGGGCATATGTACATGCTTGGTGCTTATGTCTGCTTCTTTTTAATCACCATCTTCGGTTTTGCCTACTGGCCCGCGCTGGCGATTTCCGCCATCGTGCTTGCGGTGGCCGGCGTGTTTCTTGAAGTTCTGGTTTTCAAACCGGTGCGGAACGCGGGAGGCATTACCCCCTTCATCGCCGCGCTGGGCGCGCTGATCATTCTTGAAAATGCAGTTGTCGTGCTCTGGGGGCCGGAAGGCCATCGGATTCCCAATCCGTATCCCGGAATCATTGACGTCTTCGGCATAACGATGTCCACCCAGCGCCTGCTCGTGATCGGCGGCGCCTTTCTCATGATTGTGCTGCTGCAGCTCTTTATTAAGAAGACCACATTGGGCAGCACCATAGAAGCGGTGGCGCAGAATAAAGAGGGCGCAACGCTCGTGGGAATCAACGTCAACTTTGTTTCCGCGCTGACTTTTGCCATTTCCACGGCATTGGCCGCTGTCGCCGCCTGCATGGTCGCACCCATCTTTATGATTTCTCCCAGTATGGGATCGCTCGTCGGTATGAAAGCCTTCGTCATCGTTATTCTCGGCGGCATGGGCAGCATCCCGGGAGCGATCGTGGGCGGTTTGATCCTGGGATTGATCGAGGCGATCGGCGGCGGTTATTTTTCGGCGGCGTATAAAGATGTGTTCGGCTTCGGCGCGCTCGTACTGATCCTCGCTATAAAGCCAACCGGCTTGTTCGGGAAGGAGATTAAGGGCAGATGATAAAGTGGTTGAAGGCAAATTGGTTTTATCTGGTTGTTCTGGTTGTAGCCCTGGTTCTACCGCTGATCGTAACAAACCGGTATTATGGTCAGGTGATCACCATGAGCCTGCTTTTTGCGATCGGCGCTTTGAGCTTGAATCTGATTCTGGGCTTTACGGGCCAGGCGTCTCTGGCGCACGGCGGCTTTTTCGCCATCGGCGCTTACGGCGTTGCGATTTTCACCTATACGCTGGGCTGGAATTTCTGGATCGCCCTGCCGGTATCGGCGCTGCTGTCGGGCTTCATCGGTTTGCTGGTCGGCATGCCGGCATTGCGCACCCGGGGGGCCTACTTCGCGATTGTCACACTGTGTCTGAGCGAAATCATTTACCTGGTCGCAGGAAACTGGATGGAGCTCACGGGCGGCCACAACGGCATCGTGGGCATTCCCACGCCTAATCCCATCGGCATTCCCGGTCTGGGGCAGCTGACGTTCGACTCTCAGATTTCCCAGTACTATCTGGTTCTTTTCTTCCTGCTGTTGACTCTGTTCGTCATGCATCGTTTGACGAAATCCCTGCGCGGCATGACCTTCCTGGCCACGGCCATCAATGAAGACCTGTCGGAAGCCGTGGGCATCAACACCTTCCGCACGAAACTGCTGTCTTTTGTCGTGTCGAACTTCTTCGTGGGGCTTGCGGGCGGCATTTACGCCAGTCTGATCGGCAGCATTTCTCCGTCGGTCGCATCGGTCGGCATGACGTTCAACTTCCTCATGTACGTTCTGCTCGGCGGCATCACGACACTGGCCGGCCCGATTCTCGGCGCTTTTCTCATTCCGATCCTCCTGGAGTATCTGCAGTTCCTGCAGGATTATCAGATGATCCTGTTCGGATTGCTGCTGATTATCGTGATTATCTATTTCCCGACAGGGTTTATGGGATTGTATAAGAAATTGAGCGACAAGATCAAGAAATCCAAGGTGGGGGCGTAACGTGCTGCTTAAAGGTGAAAATCTCGTAAAAAGTTTTGGCGGCACGATTGCTGTCAATGACGTGAGCTTTCAAGTCAACGAGGGAGAAATTCTGGCCATCATCGGTCCCAACGGCGCCGGCAAATCCGTTCTCTTCAGTTTGATCAGCGGCGCCGCCAAGCCGACGTCGGGCAGCATCAATTTTGCGGGGAATGAGATCGCCGGCCTGAGCGCCAACCAGATCTCGCGCAAAGGCATTGCGCGGACCTTCCAGTTGACGGCGCTTTTCGAAAAACTTCCCGTAGTGGCCAATCTGGCGCTGGGCTATTACAAATGCACGACCAGCGGTTTTTGGGGCGGCATTCTGCATACGCCGCAGTGGAAGCGCGACAAAAAGAAAGTCGAAGCAAAGGTCATCGAAACGCTTGAATTCGTCGGTCTGGGCTCCCGGGCCTTCGACATCGCTTCGACGATTTCCCAGGGGGAGCAGAGGCTCCTTTCCATCGGCATCGCGCTCATCAGCGATCCCAAACTGATTCTTTTTGACGAGCCGACAGGCGGTTTGATTCAGGAAGACACGGCAATGATCACCGAGTTGATCCGGAAGATCAACAAGCGGGGCACCACCGTTTGTCTGATCGAGCACAAGATGCGGATGATCATGGATCTGGCGGACAGGATTGTTGTTTTAAACTACGGCAAGAAAATTGCCGAAGGAAAACCGGCGGACGTCGCCGCGGATCCGCAGGTAATCGAAGCCTACTTAGGAAGAAAAAAGGATGCTTAAACTAACGAATGTCACGACGATGATTGGCGAGCATCAGGTGATCCATGATGTTTCGTTGCAGATTGCCCAGGGAGATTTTGTCGCGCTTTTGGGTGGAAACGGCGCCGGGAAAACCAGCTTGTTCCGCACCATTGTAGGCGTTTTGCCGCCGGCAAAAGGAAAGATTGAATTTAAGGGCGAGGAAATCAGCCACATTGCCGCGCATAGAATCGTGGGAAAAGGCATTGCGCTCTGCCCCGAAGGGCGGCAGCTCTTCCCGCAGCTTCCCGTTTACAAGAACCTGATGCTGGGCGCCTACCACCGCAAGGACAAGAAAAACATCGAGGAAACGCTGGAGCAGGTTTACACGCTCTTCCCGCGCCTCAAGGAAAGATACAAACAGATGGCCGGGACGTTTTCCGGCGGCGAACAGCAGATGCTGGCGATCGGCCGGGCCATCATGTCCAAGCCGGAGCTGCTGCTGCTGGATGAACCGTCCATGGGACTGGCGCCGCTGGTAGTGGAAGGCATCGCCGACGCGATCACACAGCTCAACAAAATGGGCATTACGGTTTTCCTTTCCGAACAGAACGCCCAGATTGCCCTGATGATCACCCGTCACGGCTACGTGATGGAAAACGGTCAGGTGGTGCTCGAGGGTCCGAGCAAGGATCTGATCACCAACGAAAAAGTCAAGAAGGCCTACCTGGGGACGTAAGAGCCGCGAAATTCCATGTTTTGAATTCATCGGAAAGCCTCAGCCAATAAAAAAAGAGCTCGTGCCCTTGCAGGGCCGAGCTCTTTTGAGTTCTGGCGAACGTCCCGGGTGATCAGGCCCAGTTCTTCTCCGCCGCCGCGTTTTTACCGGCGATCCGTCCGAACACCAGACAATCGATCACCGCGCAACTGCCGAGCCGCACCGCGCCGTGCACGCCGCCGGTCACTTCGCCGGCCGCGTAGAGGCCGGGAATCGGTTTGTCCGTCATCACATCCAGCGCCTGAGCGTCGGTGTTGATGTTCACACCGCCCATGCAGTGGTGGACTTTCGGCGTCAGCCGCATGGCGTAGAACGGAGCTGTTTCGATCGGTTTGGCGTCTTTCCAGAGATAGCGGCCCCAGGCCTCGTCCTTTCCTTTGACCAGCGCTTCATTGTACTTCTTGATTTCTTCCATCATCGGTTCGAAGGGGACATTGTAGGCTTTGGCCATTTCTTCGAGGGTGTCGTACTTTTTGACGATGCCTCTTTCCATGAATTTGGGAATGGCGTCTTTTTGCAGCCGGGTGCCGTTTTCATCGCAAAAGGCGATGCAGCGGTTGCCGACCCGGAGGATGGCGTCTGCGCGGACTTTGCGGTCGGCCAGTTCGTTGACAAAGCGTTTGCCGGTTTTCGTGTCGACCCAGAGGCCGTATACCGCCGCGCACCCCTGTCCGAAAAAGGCGGCGAGTCCGAAGCCTTTTTCATCCGGGCTGCCCCAGGGCGCCAACTGGATCCAGGACACCTGGAGAGGCGTGCAGCCGATGCGGAAGGCTTCCCGCAGCGCGTCCGCGGTTGCGCCCGGCTGATTGGTGGTATCCACCTCGTTGGTCAGGCGCGGATCCTGAATGGTGCGGAAGCTGATGTCGGCGCCGAATCCGCCGGCCGCCAGAACGACCGCCTTCCGGGCCCGGATGGTTTTGAGCTTGCCGCTGTCGGTTTTCGGGAAAACGTATTTTTCCCGGATCTGAACGCCCTTGACCCGTCCATCCGCGTCGCGGTAAATCTGGGTGAGGTAGCTTTGCATTCTCGGCTGGACGCCCAGCTCCTTGAGCTTGGCCAACTGCTGCTGGACGATGGCCGAACCGCTCTGGTTATAGGTGCTGTACATCCGGGGGACCGCGTGACCGCCTTCCTGGCTGACGCGGCCCTTGTACTTGACGCCCAGTTCGTCAATGGTCCACTTGACAGTGGGCCACGAGCCTTCAGCAACCATCTTGGCCAGTTCCGGATGGTTTAAGCTGAGTCCGGCTTTCAGCATGTCCTGAAAGAGCACGTCCGAAGAATCCTTGATGCCCTGTTGCTCCTGCAGCGGAGAGCCGGCCGCCGCGACGACACCGCCATTGATGATGGAGTTGCCGCCGGGCGTGCGCATTTTTTCCAGCACGACCACGGAGGCGCCTGCTTTTTTCGCTTCATAGGCGGCTGCGAGTCCCGCAAAACCGCTGCCGATCACGACCACGTCAAATGTTTCGTCCCATTTCTTAGGCAGTGCGGCCGCTTCGGCGCTCCATGGCGTCAAAGCCGCGCCGCCGGTTGCCAGTCCGGCGACAGCCGCCGTTGCCCCCGCCGCTTTCAAAAAGCCGCGACGGCTCAGTGTTTTTTTTGTTTCTTCCATTTTTCCTCCTGTTACATCTTTCTGTGTTTAATAATTATTCGTTCCTTGTGCTGAAAATGCGTTCCTGCCCAGCCGGGGGAATGCATCTTCCGCCGCTTTCCAACGCTTGTGAAATGCTGCCTTCTTCCTGAAAAAAAACGGCACTGAAGAACGCGCTGCTTTCTGAAATTTCGGTCAGACGTCTTTTTGGTTTTGTCGTCCGGGGAGGATGGTGCCTCCAGTCGAAAATTTCCGTACAGGAATGGCGCAAAAACACTTGATGTGACTTATAGCACAATCGCCGGGCAGCGACAACGACCAAAATACTTCATGAAATCATTGTTCCGGGAATCCCTCCCCCCGGCGGAAGAACCGCCGCCGGCCGCCTGTAAGCCCCGTTCTTCAAGGATATTTGCCATTGACACGCCTCATCCGGCCGGTGTATTAATGTCCTGCGCGATCTTTGATTTTGATCGCTTTTCTTTGAAGGACTGGGCAACCTCAGGAAAAACGGATCCGTTGCGGCACCCGGCTTAAGCGTGTGCGCTTTGTTTCGGGTGAAGCGCCCGCAAAAGGACGGCAGTGCAATCACAAAAAAGCAAGGAGGAAAGCATGAAAGAGGATGACGTTGAAAAAAAGTCGATCAGCAGACGGAATTTTTTAAAGACAGCCGGCGGGGCAGCGGCCGTCGCCGGGCTGGCCTCCAGCGGAATCCCCCTGATGGTTGGAGACGCACAGGCGGCCTGCGATACGCTGCCGAAAAAATGGGATGAAACCTACGATGTCGTCGTGGTGGGCAGCGGCTTTGCCGGCCTGGCCGCGGCCATTGAAGCGAAAAACGCGGGCGCCAGTGTTGCCCTGCTGGAGAAAATGCCGGTGCACGGCGGCAATTCCGTCATCAACGGCGGAGACTTCTGTGCTCCGGGAACGAAGCTGCAAAAGGAAAACGGCGTAGAGGATTCGGCGGAGCTGCTGTATAAAGATATGATGAGAGCCGGGATGTACCTGAATCACCCGGAACTTGCCAGGACCGTTGCCGATAACGCGAAAGGCGCCCTGGAGTGGACGGAGTCTTATCTGGGCTGCAAGTACGCGAAACTGAATTTTCATGGCGGCCATTCGGTCAAAAGAGCGCACGGGACGATCAACCAGTCCGGTTCGGAAGTGGTCAATAAGGAACTCGCGAAAGCCAAAGAGATTGGCGTTAAAATTATGCTGCGCACCAAGCTGGTGAAATTCCTGTCCGATAAAAATGGGCGAATCGTCGGTATGGAAGTGCTCAAGGGGTACAGATTTCCGGACGATAAAACCGGTAAACCCGCCTTTATTAAAGCGCGGAAGGCGGTGATTCTCGGGTCCGGCGGTTTTTCCTACGATGTTGCGCTCCGTCAGGTTCATGATCCCCGGCTCACGGATAAACTGGGATCAACCAACCATCCCGGGGCCACCGGCGAAGCTCTGCTGGCCGCCTGCAAGAGCGGAGCGGCGGATGTTCAGATGGATTGGATTCAGCTGGGGCCATGGACCAGTCCGGAAGAAAAGGGTTTTGGCTATGTTCCTCTGTTCTGTGAACCGCTGGTCGGTTACGGTCTGATGGTGAATCCCAAAACCGGGAAGCGTTTTTTCAAGGAAACCGGAAACCGCAAGGAACGCGCGGATGCCATTCTTCTCTTGGGAAATCCCGCCGTTATCATGGGCGATTCTTATGCGGTCAATAAGCAGGTCGTTCCTCATGCGCTCAAGGGAGGCCTGGAAAACGGAGCGATCAAGAAATTTGACTCCCTGGACGATCTCGCCAAGGCCTACGACATGCCGGTGGACGCATTCAAGGAACAGGTTGCCCGCTGGAATTCATTCGCGGAAAAAAGAAAGGATGACGATTTGGGATGCATGATCTTTAAAGACGCCAAACCGACTGTTGAGGCGCCTTTCTATGCCGCGCGCCTGTGGCCGAAAGTTCATCACACAATGGGCGGACTGGTGATCAATAAAGACGCCCAGGTTATGGGATTCGACTTCAAACCGATAAAAGGTCTTTATGCCGCCGGAGAAGTGACGGGAGGCGTCCATGGCGCCGTGCGGCTTGGAAGCGTCGCGATGGCCGATTGTATTGTCTTTGGCCGCATCGCCGGCAAGAATGCGGCCAGGGAAAAAGCCTGGAGTTAAGAACGCCCGTCCGCGCGGACGTTTTCCCGGTGTCCGCGCGGATTCAGTAAAGCAAGGAGAAAAAAGGAATGGAAAAAAGAAAGAAGAATCTGAAAATCGCGGCGGTTCTGTTCGGCGCGGTTTTGCTGGTGGCTGTAAGTTCGGGACTTTGGGCGGCGCCCAAGCTCGCCGTGTCCAAGGCCAAGCCGGGCGACTGCGCGGCCTGTCATGTCGATAAAAAGGCGCTTCCGGAGACGCATCCCGACACCAAAACGATGGATATAAAGGCCTGCCGGGCCTGCCATGCCAGCGGCGAGATGAGCCTTTCTGGAAAATTTCCCGGCAGTCACGCGCACATGCTTTCCGGCGTAAACTGCGCGGCCTGCCACGGAAAGACCAAGCAGCCGGAAGAAGTGCCGATGGAAAAATGTGTTGCCTGCCACGGCAGCACGGCCAAGCTGGCGGAAAAAACGAAAGATGTGAAACCGACCAATCCGCATACGTCGCCGCATTATGGAACGGAGCTGGACTGCAACCTGTGCCACAAGCAGCACGCCAAATCGGAAAATTACTGCGCGCAGTGCCACAAGTTCGACTACAAGGTGCCGTGATCTTTCCGTAAGGATTTGTTCCGACCGGTCAGGCGGAAGCTCCGACGCCGGCCGCCTGTCCGGTTTTTTTATGAGACACTTTACCAGAGACGAAAATCTTCTTGACAGAAAACCCCTTCATCGCCTACCATACCCTAAGGGGTATATAATGAATAAGGAACGACAGAAAGTGCTGAACCGTTTGAAGCGCATCGAGGGACAGATTCGCGGGCTGCAGCGCCTGGTGGAAAGCGGAGCGCCCTGTGTTGATGTGATTACTCAGATGTCCGCCGTGACTTCGGCCATGAAAAAAACGGCGGCGGTCATCATCGTCAATAATATGAACAAGTGTCTCACGGAGGTTTCCGAGAAACCGGAAGTTCTGCAAAAAGACTTTCAAACGGCGCTGACGCGTTTTATAGACCTTTCCTGACGGATCAGGAACACCGGATCCGGAATAACACGGATGTTGAACCCTTGCCGGCGGCCACGGACTGTTGGTTCCGGCGTGAAAACCGGCGAAGAGAAGCACAGGACGTCGCCGACCGGCGGGAAAACCGCATTGCCAAAGGAAGCGATTATTTTTTCCCAGAGGACTGGTATGAAAAAGTACATTATTTTTTTCGTGTTTACCCTGCTGTTGTCGAGTCTCTGTCTCTTTCCGGCCTTAGCGGCGCCCGGCGGCAGCTGCGTTGCCTGTCATACCAGCGAGTCGATGATGAAGTCCATGCACAAGCCGCCGTCCCTCCCGGCCAGTACGGGCGAGGGGTGAGCAGGCGCGCCTCCGGCGGTCCGGCCGGAGATGATGTATCTGGGATACGTGGTGGACAAGGAGCTTCTGAAAAACGATCCGCATTTCAAGATGGGATGCGTGCTGTGCCACAAGGGGGACGCCAAGGCGTTCCGGAAGGAAGACGCGCACAAGAACGTGGTGAAAAAACCTTCGGACAACCTGCGCACCTGCATGATGTGCCACAAGCAGATTACCGAACGCTATGCCAAGTCCCTGCACTTTACGACGGTCGGGCAGAGAACCGGCGTGATGCCCCGCTTCTCTCCGGAAGAGCTCAAGACCTTCGATGAGAAAGTATTTGAAAAATCCTGCCGCAGCTGCCACGCGTCCTGCGGCGACTGCCATGTGAAAGGCGCGCCGGTGGGCGGCATCAGCATCGGGCTTATCGCCAAGCACAAGTTCGTCAAAAAGGACGAAGGCAAAACCTGCGCGTTTTGCCACGGCGGCCGCGTGTATCCCGAGTATGTCGGCGAATACGGCGGAGCGCCGGACGTCCATTATCAAAAGGGCATGCTGTGCATGGACTGCCATAAGAAAGACGAATTTCACGGCGACGGAAACGCCTACAAATCCAAAAGCGAAGTCAAGCAGCGTCCGGCCTGCAAGAACTGCCACAAGCCGGGCAGCGAGGCGAAGCTGACCGCTCAGGTCGCCCACCGCGAGCATGAAGGCAAAGTCAGCTGCTACGGCTGCCATTCCGGCGCGGCGTACCGCAACTGCAACGACTGCCACGGCGGACACTCCGCCGCCAGGCCGGGCATGATTCTGGGGCGCAGCCCCCGGGACAAAAAAATGCTGACGACGCTGCGCCTGATTCCGACGGTGCGCGACACGTTTGCGCCGGCCGGCATTAAAATGGAGAATTTCGACGCGCTGCCGAATTACTGGGACACACCGGCGCACAACATCCGCAAGCGCACGGACCGCACCCGCAACTGCGACGTCTGCCACGTGGACCGCAAAAACTTTCTAAAACAGGAAACACTTATCAAAAACGGTTCCAAAGCTAACGAAAGCTTGATCTTTGTTCCAAAACCAATTAGCCGATAAGAGGAGGGGGAAAATGAAGAGATTCAAAGTGTTGAAAGCGTTGTTGGTGTTCCTGCTGATTTTGTTGCCGGCAGCGGCGCTGGCGCAGGGTTTTGGTCCGATTGTTTCAACGGATGATCTGGCCAAGAATCTGAAAGAAGCCGGAATCATTATTGTTGATATCCGCAAGGTCGAGAATTACAAGGCTGGGCACATTCCGGGCGCTCTGGGTATTGCCTACAACAACTGGGCGCCGGGTAAAGGTGGCCTGAAAAATGAAATGCCGGCGGATGACGATCTGCTGGATATGCTTTCCTCCAATGGCATCGGTCCGGATTCGACGGTGGTAGTTTATGGAACGACGGGCACCGGTCCGGACCGCGTGGACGTCACGCGCGTGGCCTGGGCGTTGAAATATGCCGGCGTTCAGAAGGTATCAGTCCTTTCCGGCGGGTTGGAGAAATGGGCGGTTCGCGAGCAGAGGGAAGTTTCCAGTGATTTTGTAAGACCCAAAGCCAAGGCTTACAAGGGAAAAATTAACAAGGAGCTTGTCGTTAAAAAAGATTACGTGAAAAATCAGATCGGCAAAGCCATGATTGTTGACGTGCGGGAGCCGGCTTTCTTTAAAGGCGAGCAGAAACTGCCTTTTGTTGCCAAAGCGGGAAGAATCAAGGGAGCGGTTAATCTGCCGACCGTCCAGGTCTTTGAAAAGTATCCTCCCGGAGACCACCTGGAAGCCTGCTGCTGGACGTACAAAGATCTTGCCGCTTTGAAAAATATGGCCTCCGGGGTCGTTGGCAGTGATCTTGACAGTGAAATTATTGTTTACTGCGATACGGGAAAAGTGGCGAGCGCCTGGTGGTTTATCTTGACCGAAGGATTGGGATATAAAAACGTGAAAATTTACGACGGTTCAACCGAAGACTGGATGAAGGATGAGTCGGCTCCGACCGAGCCATAGGCCAAAACGTCGCCAGGGTTCCTGCCCTACCTGCAGGGACTCTGGCGGCTTTATTTAATTGAGAGTTTTCATGTTGAGATTTCAGAGCATTGTTGTATTTTTTTTAGTTGCCTTTCTGTCCCTGCCGCTTTATGCCGCTGCGCATTCGGACGTTTGGCTGAGAAACGAACAGGGAGACAGAATCACGGCGACCCTCAACAGTGTTGATCCCTACAGTCCGAAGAAAACCTGCGGCGCCTGCCATCCCTACGCCACGATCACGTCCGGCTATCATTTTCAACAGGGCTTCGACGTGATGAAAGACGGCTATGATCCGCAGAAGCCCTGGATCCTTTCTCCGGGCATGTTCGGCGGCTGGCTGCCGACGGCCGCCGCCGCGAGGCTTTCGCCCAAGAAAAACGCGAGCGTCCGCCAAATGGATCTGTCCGCCTACGACTGGATCGGAGCGGGCAAGTACAGCGCCCGGCATAAGCTCAAGACACCGTCCTGCGGCTCCTGCCATCCGGGCGGCGGGCCGATGGAATTCGGCCGCGGCCCCGGCGGGCGGGCCGACGGCGGCAAAACGCTTGTGGCGGGCGAAGCCGCGGCAAACGCGGCGCGAGACGGCGATTACAGTTCCCGCTTCACGCCGGACGGCAAAAGCGCTTTTCGCGCCAGCGGCGCAGTGGAGGCGGACTGCCTGATCTGCCATTTCCCCGCTTACCGGATGGAGCGGCGCAGCGAGCAGCTCTACCGCCGCAATTACCGCTGGGCGGCGACGGCGGGCGCCGGGCTGGGCGATGTCGCGGGCTCGGTTTTCACTTACGCCAATCCCGCCGCCGGACCCGATCATCCCGATTTCGCCAAGGGCGCATGGAACTTCTCCAAACGGCCGGTCGTGTCCTATGCCTGGTCGAATCGGAAAGTGTTCGACGCCGACGGAAGGATGAAGGGAACTTTAATCAAAAAGACCGTCTCGACGCAAAACTGCCTGCAATGCCACGCCGAAGGCGAAGCAAAAAACACCGGCACGGCGTTTACGTCTGCCGACGATGCTCACGTGAAGGCGGGCCTGGCCTGCACGGACTGCCATCCGCTCGCCGGGAAAAACAAAACACAGCGCCTGGCCCATCAAATCGCCAAGGGGAAATCGCTCACCAACCACGTTCGCGACGATCTCGACGGCGCCGGCATGCGGACCTGCGTCGGCTGCCATTCCGACGGATCCTATGCGATCACGCGCCGGGGCGCGGTGCGCGAGGCAAAAAATCCGCGCCGGACGCACGAGGCGCGCCTGAAGGGCGGCCTGTTCCACACTTACCTGGTGTCCTGCCAGAGCTGCCACATTAACGCGCAGTCGCTGCGGGCGCTCACGCTGCTCGACATGAGCACGGGGCAGGAGACCGGATACACGGCCGATCAGTTCGACGGCGTTTCCTGGGCGGAAGACTATCTCAAGACAACGCCCAAGCCCTGGTCGCCCTGGCAGACGCGTCCCGGAAAGTATCTGCCGGCTGTGCCCAAGCACATGCAGTGGTTCGGCGAAAAGATGAAAAACGGAGAGATCCGGCCGATTCCGATGCGCTATGTCGCCCGGGCGGCCCGTTCGGCCGCCGGACTCACGACGATCAGCGCCGCTTTGCCCGACGGCCGCAAAGACAAGCGGCGGACGGTTGTTTCCGACCGGGATATTGCAGACATGATCCGCGCTCTGGCGCGGTCGGGTTTTGCCGATGTGGTTTTTGTGTCGGACCGGATTTATGAAGTGAAGGGCGACAAGCTTGCCGCTTCGCCCCGCAAAGACAAGACGCTTTACTATGCGGTGGAGCACGGCGTGACGCCTCTGGCCCGCCAGAGGACTTACGGCCACAAGGGGCGGCCGGCCGGCTGCATGCAGTGCCACGACGAGGGGTCGCCTTTCTTTGCCAAAAAAGATTTGCAGAACGTTCGTGAGTTTTTGAGAAAGGATTATCCGGCGCTCAAAGATCCGAATGCCGTGGCGCAGTATGAACTCTGGGGACTGCGGTCCGTGCCCGCGTTTGAATAGGTGAAAAAAAAGATGAAAAGAAAAATCGTTGCGCTTCTGGCCCTGGTATTGACCGTTTGTTCCTGGACGGGCATGGCTTCGGCCGAGCCGCTGCGGAAAATCGATGCGCAGGCCCTCAAGGGCAAGCTGGATCAATCGCCGAAAGCTGTCGTCGTCGATGTCGGCGGCCTGCTTTCCTGCCTGGACGCAAAAATTCCCGGGGCTGTCTGCCGGCCGTGCGACGGGAAGGACACCTCTTCCTTTCCGGCCGACCTGCCGAAAGACAGCGTTATTGTGTTTTATACGGCGGGCGGGGCGCCCGACGGGGAATGCGGTGTCATCCGGCAGACGCTTGCCGCGGGATTCCGGGAGGTCTATGTCCTGGAGGGCGGGCTTGCCGCCTGGCGCAAGGCGGGCTATCCGGCCGCTGCCGAGAAGAGAATTCCGCGGATAACGGCGCATGCCGTGCCGCCTTCCCGCGTGGGCGAGTGGCAAAAGGCGCAGAAGAATCCCCTCATCATCGACATCCGTTCCCCGAAGGCTTTTGCCGCGGGGCATCTGGACGGGGCGGTCAACTATCCGCTGGCCGGCCTCCATCTTCAGTATGCGGACATCCCTCTGGACCGTTCGCTTTTGGTTGTGGACGAAGACGGCGCGCAGAGTTTCCTCGCGGCGAGCTACCTGGCCCGCAAGGGTTTTGTTAATATTAAACGGCTCAGAGGCGGCATGGCCGACTATCAACGGAGAGTTCCATGAAGAAGTATGTATTCCATGTTCTGATTTTATTTTTTGCCGTCTGCCTGGCAATGATCCCGGGAGAGACCCGGGGGCAGAGCACGGGGCGCGCCTGCCAGTCCTGTCATTCCGATGCGGCCTTTACCGGCGGTTTTGCCGCATCCGTTCACGCCAACAACGCCTGCACCAGCTGCCATACCGGAATTGACGATATCGCCCGGCACAGTTTCGGCCAAAAGAAATCCGATCCGGTCCGGTGTGCGAGCTGCCACCGCGAGGTCGCCCGGTCTTTCCGGACCGACGCCCATGCCGTGAAGCAGAACATGACCTGCACGGACTGCCATCAGAAAATTCACACGCTCGCAAAGTCCGAGAAGCCCGCAAAAATTTCCGTCCAGGGAAAGTGCGTCCGCTGCCATGATCCGGAGGACTATGCTCTGATGGGGCACGGCCGGGCCGTCGCGGCCGGGAACGCCGATTCCGCGACCTGCACCGACTGCCACAGCCTGCACGGTATCGCCGCCGCGCAGGGCGTTGCCGGCAAGGAACTGGCGCTGCAAAAAGAAGTCTTCACGGCGCGCTGCAAGTCCTGCCATGCTGATCCCGGCGTGGCCAAGCGCAACGACCTGTCCACCGCCATCGCCGATACCTACGATCAGACCTACCACGGCAAAGTTCTGGCCGTCGGCGAACCGGAGCGCGTCGCGGGCTGCGCCGACTGCCACACCGGCCACAACACGCTTGCGTCTTCGGATCCGAAATCCGCGCTCCACCCCGGCCGTCTCTCCGTTTCCTGCAAAACCTGCCACACCACCATGCACGAGCGGTTTGTGTCTTTCGAAGCGCATCCCGGAGCGGTAAAAGACAAAACGTATACGGCGCTGCACATTGCGGAAGGATTCATGATCCTTCTCCTGGCCGGCGTCTTCGCCTTTTTCTGGGTGCACACCGCGCTGTGGTGGCGGCGGTCCTACCTGGACAAGTGCAGCAGGCGCAAGGCGGGCTTCATCGAAGATTCGCTGGCGCTTGAATGCCGCGATGAAAAGCAGATCCAGCGCTTTACGATGACCCAGCGGGTGATGCACGTGCTGCTCATTTTGTCGTTCTTCACGCTGGTGGGAACCGGTTTCCCCATCAAGTATTCGGAAACCGCCTGGGCGAAGGTGCTCGTGAATATCTGGGGCGGGCCGCACATGGCCGGCATCTTCCACCGCATCGCGGCGCTGGTGCTGTGCGCGCTCTTCTTGTACACCCTGTGGCTGTCGATCCGCTTCCTGTTCCCGAACGGACAGATCAAGGGATGGCTGGGACGGCTGTTCGGGCCGGATTCGCTGTTCCCCAATCTGAAAGACCTTCAGGACATCAAAGGCATGTTCCTGTGGTTTTTCGGCCGCGGCCCGATGCCGAAGTTTGACCGCTGGACCTACTGGGAGAAATTTGATTTCCTGGCGGTGTTCTGGGGCATGACGGCCATCGGCCTGTCCGGCTTCATGCTGTGGTTCCCCGGCCATTTCTCGTACGTCGTGCCCGGCTGGGTGATCAACATCGCGACCATTGTGCACTCGGAAGAAGCGTTCCTGGCGGCCGTCTTCATTTTTACCGTGCACTTTTTCAACAACCACATCGTGCCCAACAAGTTCCCGCTGGAGCCGAACGTTTTCACCGGGCGCTACCGGCTGGACCAGATGCGCGAAGAGCGGTCGCTCGAATATGAGCGGATGGTCGCCGAAGGCAAACTGGAATCCCTTAAACGCGAGGGCCCCGGCCTCGGGGCGCAGTTGTTCGCTTCCGTGTTCGGCCTGGGGAGCCTCGTGCTGGGCCTCGTTCTGCTGGTTCTGATCTTCTGGGCGGTGCTGTTTTATTAAATTGGCGGGGGCGGCCCGCGAGCGCGGCGGGCCGTCCCCCGGTTGGATGAGAACCGCAGGCTCCTGAATACAGGAGCCTCTGTCTTTTTTCGGAGACGTTGCATTTGAGCAAGAAAAAATCTGTCATCTGGTCTTTCTTTTCATCCGTTAAGCTCGCGATCGTGCTCATTGCGCTCATCGCGTTTTTCGCCCTCATCGGCACGCTGGTGCCGCAGCGGGAAGCCGCGGCGCAGCTTGCGGAAAAAATGTCGCCGGCGCTGTTTTCCTTCCTGCACAAGATGCAGATTTTCGATCTGTATCATTCCCTCTGGTTTTTCCTTTTGTCGGGGCTTCTGGCCGTCAACCTGGTGATCTGCTCGCTGGACCGGTTGCCCCTGGCCTGGCGGCGTTTCCAGAGAAAACAGCCGCCGTACTCGGAAGAAGCCTTTAGAAACCTGCCCGAGGAAAATCAGTTTGAGGCGTCTGCCGGTCTGGAAGAGGCGGCGAAGGCGGCCGAGGCGCTCCTGCAAAAGAGGTACCGCAACGCCAAGCGGGAGGAGTCCGGGGACGCCGTTTATCTGGCGGCGCAAAAAGGACGTTTTTCGCTCTTCGGCGTTTACATCGTTCATTTGAGCCTGCTGGTTTTGATCGCCGGCGCCATCGTCGGTTCGGTATTCGGCATTGAAGGCTATGTCAACATTACCGAAGGCGAAACGGTGAACGCCATTCAGTTGCGCGGCGAGAACCGGTCCTGGCCTCTGTCTTTTTCCGTGCGCTGCGACAAGTTTACGGTGGAGCTTTACGAAAGCGGCATGCCCAAAACGTTTCAGTCCGATCTGGTGTTTCTCAAGGACGGCCGTAAAGCTTTTGAGGGCAAGCTCCGGGTGAACCATCCCCTCGAATTCGAAGGCTTCCGTTTTTATCAGGCCAGCTACGGTCCGGCGCCGGGCGGCAAGGCGACGCTGGCGCTTGTGCGCGACGGCGGCCGCCGCGACGTGATGAATGTCGCGCAGGGGTACGCCTTCGACCTGCCGGGAAAAGAAGGAACGTTTCAGGTGCTGCGCGTCGAAGAAAACCTGATGAAGATGGGGCCCGCCGTCAAGGTGGCCGTCACCTCCCCCCGCAGGGAAGAGACCGTTTTCTGGGTGTTTCAGCAGATCGACGAGATCAAGAAAATCAGCCCCGACATTTTCGAGCAGGTGCCGGTGTTCAACCCCGGTCTGTTTCGTCCCTACACCTTTTCGCTTCTGGGGCTGGAGGAAAAATATTACACCGGCCTGCAGGTCAACCGCGACCCCGGCACGCCGCTGGTGGCCGCCGCGGCGCTTCTGCTGATCGGCGGACTGATGCTGATTCTGTTTTCCTACGCGCGGACGGTTCGGATTCGCCTGGTGTCGCGGAGCGGTCAAACGCTGATTGCCGCGGCCGGCCAGAGCTATAAAAATGCATCCGGTCTGCAAAAAGAAGTGCAGTACCTGCTGGCGGAGCTCAAAAACAATCTGGAGACGTCCAAATGATCAACACGACCATCCTCAGTTGGGTGACCTTTATTTATTTTGCCGCGTTTGTTTTCTATCTCTTCCGGATGGTGCTGGGACGCGAATTCTGGGGAAAGCTTGCCACCGTAACGGCGCTTGCCGGACTGGCCGCCCAGACGGTTGCGCTTGCCATCCGCTGGAAAACCTCCTACGACTTGGGCTTCGGCCACGCGCCTCTGTCCAATTTTTACGAGTCGCTGATCTTCTTTGCCTGGACGATCGTCCTTTTATATCTGCTCATGGAGTGGCGCCTCAAAAACCGCAGTATCGGCGTTTTCGTTTTGCCCATCGCGTTTCTGATCATGGCGTACGCCTCTATCGCGCCCGGCGTCAACAGCCGCATCGAGCCGCTGATTCCCGCGCTGCAGAGCAACTGGCTGACCTCGCACGTCCTGACCTGTTTTCTGGGGTATGCCGCCTTTACGGTGGCGTTTGCGCTGGGAATCATGTTCCTTCTCAAGCGGACGGCGAGTTCGGAGGCCGCCCGGACCAAAACGTTCATCCGCCTGCTTCCGTCCGAATATCACATAGATGAGCTGATGTATTCCTGCGCGGTTTTGGGGTTCATCTTTCTCACGCTGGGAATCGTCACCGGCTCCGTCTGGGCGCATTACGCCTGGGGATCTTACTGGAGCTGGGATCCGAAGGAAACCTGGTCGCTCATCACGTGGCTTGTTTATGCCGTCATGCTGCACGCCCGCCTGGTGCGCGGCTGGCGCGGCCGGCGCATGGCGATCATGGCGATTGTCGGCTTCGGCTGCATGCTCTTTACCTACCTGGGCGTAAACCTTCTGCCGAGCCTGCACAGCTACATGGTCTGATGGCGCGCGGAAATGCACAAAGGCGCAGTTTGGCGGATCTGAAGACCCATCCTGTAAAGCGCGCTACTTTTTCAGAAAATCGAGCACTTCGTTGATATCCGGAAGCTCCCGGAGCGGATAGACCTTGACGAAGACGACCTGGCGTTTTTCGTCGAGAATGACGTTGGCGCGCTCGGAAAAGCCGAGTTTCTCGATGAACAGACCCAGTCCGGCGGCGATGCCGCCGTGCGGCCAGAAATCCGCGAGCAAGTCGACTTTTTCAATGCCGAGGCTTTTCGCCCAGGCTTTTTTGCAGGGCACGGCATCCACCGACAGTCCCAGCGGCACGGTGTTGAGCGACTGGAAAACCGCGCTTTGGGCCTCCAGCGACTGCATCTGCCGGGCGCAGACGTCCGTCCAGGCGAGCGGGTGAAAAGACAGGAGGATTTTTTTGCCCGCCAGGGCCGCCGTGTCCACCGCCGCTTCCGTGTGGCTTTTCAGTATAAAATCTCCAAACACTTCTCCGACTTGAATTCTGGCCATGATGATTCTCCTTCGTTTTTAACGACTGTTAATATCCGCCTCATCTGTCCCAGGCCAAGTTTCCATGCCTCTTGAACCTTGAACCTTGTTTTTCATTCAATCGCCATCAACGACTGCCAGCGCTCCCATTCGGTGGCGTGCGGGAGGCCGCGCTTCTGCAAGAGCCGGATGATAGGCTCCTCGTTGAATCGCAGGTAGGGATTGATCTGCTTTTCGTCGGCCAGCGTGGAGTAGAGAAAATGCGGATCGCAGGTTTGCCGGAAACGCTCGATGGCGGAATTGTCCGGTTCCAGGCGCCGGGCAAACGCCAGAGAATCCCGCACGTAATCATGTCCGGCAAAAATGCGCGTGTTGTCCGGCAGCGCCATGAGCCGTTTGATCGATTCAAAAAAACCCCGTGCATCCCCTGAAAAGTTGTTGCCGACCGTGGCGTTGAAGAGCGTATCGCCGGTTACGAGAGCGTCGCCGGCGGAAAAGCAAACCGAATCTTTGGAATGGCCTGGCGTCCGGTAAACCACGACCGGTTCGCCGTCGATCAGAATCTTTTCTCTGTCGGCGAATGCCGTGCAGTCGAGAAAGCGGGCGTTGGTTTTCCGCAGCAGACGGTCGTCGCCCGGCGTGTGGTCGGAGTGCCGGTGTGTGTTGGTGACGCAGGCGAGCGCAAGCCGGTGTTGCTCAAGAAACGCCAGGATTTCCTGCCAGGCGCCGCCGTCAATCGCCATGGCCTCGGTCGGGCCGTAAAGCAGATAGGCCAGATTATCCCCGTAGCGGAACTGTTCGATATGGAGCATGCGGTTTCCCTTATTTCACGATTTTAAAGATATCCCGCGCTTTCGGGTCAGCCGCCGTCCGGAGAAGTTCGAAGAGCACCATCTCGACCGACGTGAGGTGCGCGCCGGCGCCCTTGATCGCGTCGATGCCGACCCGGCGGTTTTCCGGCGTGCGCGACGAAACGGCGTCGGTCGCCAGATGAACCGTGTAGCCGTTCTGCAGCAGGTCCAGCGCGGTCTGATAAACGCAGATGTGGCTTTCGATGCCGGTAAGCACGACATGGCGGCGGGTCAGCGCTTCGAGCCGGTCGCGGAAGGCAGCGTCGATCCAGCAGCTGAAGGTTTCCTTGGCGATCGGCTGAACGCCCCGGAGCTCCCGGGTGAGTTCCGGAATGGTCGGCCCGAGCTTGTCCGGCGTTTGCTCCGTGACCAGAATCGGCAGGCCGAGCGCCTGAAATCCCTGGATCAGTTTGATGTTGGCGGCAAAAAGGTTTTCTTTGTCGTGCATGACCTGGGCGAGTTTGCCCTGAATGTCGATGATGATCAAAACGGCTGCCGTGCGGCTGAGCATGTGCATTCTCCTGAAAGAATCTCTGAGCAATGTATTGAATTTGCATAATCCTTGTCAATCACTATTATTGCTGGTAAAAAGATGGGAAAAATCCCGAGAGGAATAAACATGTCCCTGCCGACATTTGCCGAGGTCGCGCTCTACGAATACCGCGACGGCGTTTTGACGGAAGTTTCGCTGCCTTTTTCGGCCGAATACGCCGTCCTTCTGAAAATCAACGGCCGTCCCTACATCACGATGGCCAGCTCCGGAAATTATCTGCGCGAGCACGTGACCGGTTACCTGATCACGGAAGGAATCATTGCAACCGCGGACCAGATCGCCCGGCTCGAGATTTCCGAAGATTCTCTGACCGTCGACGCCGTTTTGGTGGAGGACGGGATCGTCGCGGAAAAGCTCGAGCGGATTAAAACCATTTCCGCCGCGGGGGGGAGGACCAGGAAACAGCCGCCCGGCGAGGACCTGGTCCGCATGAACCTGCCGCGGGTGCAGGCCGACGTTATTGTGCGGGCCATGAGCGAGTTTCTGACCTATTCGCGCGAACACGAAGCCACGCACGGCGTTCACAGCGCCGCCCTCTATTCGCTTGCCGGCCGGCGCCTGGTTTTCTTCGATGAAATCGGCCGGCACAACGCCATCGACAAGGTCATCGGGTATGCGGCCGCGGGCGGCATTTCGCTCGAAGACAAGATGATCTGTTCGACCGGCCGCATCTCTAGCGAAATCGCCCTTAAATTCATCAACGCCCGCGCGCCCGTGCTGGTCACGCGCGCTTCGCCCACCACGCTGAGCGTCGAACTCCTGCGCCGGTACAACATCCTGGCCGTCATCCGGGCGGTAAACGGCCGGTTCTGCGTGGTAAACGGCAGAGAACACATCCTTCTGTAACGCCGCCGGCGCAGACGCAAAAAGCGCCGCCCGGCCGGAATGCGGCCTGGGCGGCGCTTTTTTATTCAAATCCTACGCTGCGACGGGTTTGCGGCGCAGATAGGTTTGGTAAATATCCTGGCGGATGAAAATGTAGATGAACGCCGCCAGGCCGAAAAACTGGACCACGAAAAGCGGAAACAGCATCAGGACGCCGCCCGCCAGGGCAATGACCGTATCCTGCCAGCCCATTCTCTTGGTCCAGAAGCCGGAGAGGCCCGCAGCGAACAGCACCAGGCCGGGAATGTAGAAGAAGATGAGCTTGACCACCTGCCAGACATCCCAGTACTCGGCAATCAGAAGCAGCGCCGGATTATAGGCAAAAAGAAACGGAATGATGTAGGTCATGATGCCGAGCTTGCAGGCGACCAGGCCCGTCATCATCGGATCCTCTCCGGCGATTTGCGCTCCCGCATACGAGGCGAAAGCCACCGGCGGCGTGATCGAGTACAGCGTCGCGTAGTAAAAAACGAAAATGTGCGCGACGGGGGCAATGATGCCCAGCTTCATCAGCGCCGGTCCGAAAATCGCGATGCCGGTGATGTAGGCCGGAATGGAGGGCATGCCCATGCTTAAGACCAGGATGGCCAAAGCGGAAAGAAAAAGCGCGATAAACAGGGAGTCGCGCCCCAGGCCGATGACCATGTTGGCGAATTTCAGATTCAACCCCGTTTCGACAAGCAGGCCGGTGATCACACCCGCGGCGGCGCAGGCGATGGAAATGTAAACGGACGTTTTTCCCGTTTTGGCCAGGATGGTGTAAAACGATTTCAGGTTCAGACGATTGTGCTTGCGCAGCAGTCCGAGCACCAGCGCCGTGGCGCAGGCGTACAGGGCGGAAAGCCCCACCGGATAGAAAATGACCAGGAAGTAAATCAGCACGATCATGCTGACAATGAAGATGTAGAAACCGTTGGCCATGATCTTTCCATACGAAATGGTGACCGCTTCGTGTACCTGTATGTTCCATTTGCGCGTTTCAAAATTGATCGTGCAGTAAAAGGCGAAATAGAACATCAATGCGGGAAGCAGCGTGTACTGGCAGACCTTGATGTAGGGGACGCCCATGTACTGCGCGACGATAAAGGCCGCGACGCCGAGCATCGGCGGCATCAACTGGGCGGCCGTGCCGACGACAGCGGCGATTGCTCCCGCCGTGCGGCCCGGATAGCCGACTTTTTTCATTTCGGGGATGGTCGGATAGCCGATGAGGTAGGTGGTGGACATGGGCAGGCCGCTTGCCATGCCGACCATGGTGCCGGCCACGATCGCCGTCTTTGCCGGCGCGCCGGGGGTTCGCCCCAAGAGGCGGTTGGCGAAGTCAAGAAACGTCCGGAGAATCCCCAGCTCCTCGAGGATGACGCCGTAGAGAATAAACGGAAAAGCCAGCGTGATCACGACCCACAGGGGACTGCCGAAAATGCCTTTCGACGTGAGGTACATGGTGTCGACGATCCAGTCCCAGTCGTAGCCGGAATGGCTGACCACGGCCGGCAGGTGATTGCCGTAGGCCACGTAAATCAGCAAAACCAGGGCGATGACCGCCATCGCCGTTCCCATCGCGCGCCGCGTCGCCTCCAGGACGACGACGAGGGCAAGAATGCCCATTGTGAATTCAAAAGCGGAAATTTCGCTGACATATTCGATGCGCGTGAGAATGTGGTTGGCGTTGACGATCAGGTACCCGATAGACACGACCGATACGGCGGTAAAGATCCAGTCCACGATGTTGATCTTCATCCAGAAGGGGCTTTTGCCGCCGGAATACATCATGAAGGTCATGGGCAGGGCGAAAAAAAGAAAAATCGCCAGAGACACGGTGTATCCCAGGAGCGGCCCTGCAAAGACGATGGACAGGACGAAAATGGACAAAAGGGCTCCGATCACGGACATGATATGACCGGGGATGCCGGCAAGATTTCTGTTCACTGCAAACCTCCTTTGGCAAATTGAAAACAGGGGGTCGCCCCCAGCGGAAGCGACCCCCTGTTGCAGAGCGTGCTATTTAATGGCGCCTTTTTCCTTGTAGAACTTCAAGGCCGCCGGATGCAGCGGAGGCTGTTTGCCCTTTCCGTACAACCGGGAAAGCTCCTTCGGAGTCATGCCCTTGAACTCGATGTTGCCCACCTGCGCCATGGTGTCCATGTTTTTGACAAGACCGTCGAGAATGACGGTGACGGTTTCGTCGGAAACGTCGGCGCTCACCATCCAGACGGTGATGTCGGCCAGAACTTTCGTGTCCTCGGTGATGCTTTCATGAAGCCCTTTTTTGACCGTGGTCACGATCAGCGGAATTTCCTTGAGGACTTCTTCCGTCGGTTTGGGATCCAGGGCGAGAATCCGGAATTTTTTCTGAGATTCCAGCTCCGCCAGAGCCGCCGCCTGGGAGTTGGTGGCCATGGTGTAGGAAATCACGTCGGCCAGCCCTTTGGCCAGGAGGTCGCAGGCTTCCTGGTATTTGCCGACGATGTCGACTTTGCCGCCGGCCTGCTTAATGCTGTCATAGGTGATGCCCGTGGCCGCAAGAATCTGCTCCGGGACGTAGCGGGCGGTGAAACCGGAAGGATAGGTGACGTACCGGACGGGTTTGCCTTTGAGGTCGGAAATCTTCTTGTAGGGCGACTTGGCGTCCACCAGAAGCACATAAGCCGCCGTGGTCGTGTAACACAGAACCCTGGCTTTTTTTACCGGCTCTTTGAAATATTCGTCCTTGCCGATCTGGGCCACGACCTTGCCCGATGTCATCGCCGGCAGGTAGGAGGCGAAGGTGAGGCCCAGCGCCACCTTGCCTCTCTCAATCTGGATGATGTTGCTGATGGCCGAGCCGGTCATGGCGTCAACGTTGATGCCCAGCTTGCCCGACGCGATGCCTGAAAAGGCCGCGACCTGCGAATACCAGGTGGTTCCGGTGGGGCCGGACAGGAATTTGGCGGTTTTCAGAACCTCGCCCTGAACGGTGCCCGCGAAGACAAACAAGAAACACAACAAAAATGCGCCTACAGCCGAAGAAAATTTTGCTTTCATCTTTTCCACCCTCCTCGTGTAAAGTTAAGTGCAAATTAAAAACAGTTTGAATGCGGTATTGCAACAGACGGCGAAGACCGCTCATCGGGGAATGTCTTTGTCGTCTCCTTAATCTTTTTCATCCGTCCCGCGCTTTGGATTCCATGACTGCGCCGTCTCTTACTTGATGTTGCGCAGTTCCCGGCGCAGGATTTTCCCCACCGCGCTTTTGGGCAGGGACTCCAGGAACTGAATGGCTTTGGGTCTTTTGAAGGAAGGCAACTGTGTTTTGCAGTATTCCAGCAGCTCCTCTTCCGTGACGGCCCCGGGCGTCTTTAAGGCGACGAACGCCTTCACCGCCTCGCCGTACACCGGGTCGGGTATACCGATGACGCCGGCCTCCAGCACTTCGGGGTGCATGTACAGGATATTTTCAATTTCCTTGGGATAAATGTTTTCACCGCCCCGGATGATCAGGTCCTTTTTCCGGTCGGTGATGTAAAGATAGCCGTCCTCGTCCATGCGGCCCACGTCTCCCGTGTGGAGCCAGCCGTTGCGGATCGCGGCGGCCGTTTCCGCCGGTTTGTTCCAGTAGCCCTTCATGACGCCCGGTCCCTTGATGACGATTTCACCCGTCTGGCCGATGGGCAGCTCGCGGTCCTGGTCGTCGAAGATTTTGATGCTGTTGCATTTCTGGTAGCACTTGCCGATAGAACCGTACTTGGGCGGCCGCCGGCCCGCGACATTGCCGCAGTTGACGGTGGTCGCTTCGCTCAGTCCATAGCCTTCCCAGATGTCGACGCCGATTTTTTCCTTCCAGACGCGCGCCACTGTGAGCGGCATCGGCGCCGCGCCGCAGATGCAGGTCCGAAGCGAACTCAAATCGTACTTTTCGAGCGACGGATGGTTGAGCAGCTGGATGTACATGGTCGGCACGCCGCGAAAGTCCGTGACCTTGTATTTGTCGATGCACTTCATGGCTTCTTCCGGATCCCAGCGGTTGATGACGACCAGCTTGCCGCCGGTGAGAAATTCGAGATTCAGGGCAAAGACGCCGTAGCCGTGAAAGAGCGGCAGCGTGATGAGCGAAACCCGGTTGCGGCTGACGCCGAAGACTTCGCCTTCCTGCGGCGTTTTTTTGGCCTGGCCGCCGTCCTGCTCGCGCATCACGCCGCGAACCGACAGGCCCCAGGAATCCAGGAGCACCAGGTCGTAGTAGCCCGTGACATGGGTGTACCAGTTGTAGTGGGTCAGCATCACGCCCTTGGGGCTGCCCGTCGTGCCGGCCGTGTAAATCATCACCGCCGTGTCGTCGTTGTCCGTGTCCGCGACGGCCAGTTCGGCCGATTCCGGCCGGCAGATGTCGTTGAAAGACAAGGCCTGCGCGGGCGCCTCCGCTCCGGTGAAAATCACATGCGCGAGCGCGGGCGCTTCTTTGCGGGCCGTCTCGACAGCGGACAAGTAGTCGGGCGAGCTCACCAGGGCCGAAAGGCCCGCGTCCTTGTAAATATAGGCCAGTTCCGGAATTTTCAGCGTCGGGTTGATCGGCACGAGCGTCGCTCCGATCTTGAAAGCGGCAAAGAATGTCTGGATGAGCTCGGGGCAGTTGAGCAGCTGCACGCCGACCCGATCGCCTTTCCCGACGCCCAGTTTTTTTAGGGCGTTGCCCAGGCGGTTGGCGTTTTGGTTCATGGCGACGTTCGTGTGCCATTGGCCGTTAAAATAAACAAATTCATATTCGCCGAATCGCTGGATGTTGTCATCCGCCAAGCGTCCAATATTCATAACTCCCCCTCCTCGAAGAATGTTGTCTGTACACAAAATCAGTTAAAGGTGTTCCTGTTTCCTCAACGGATCATGGAAAGACTTCTGCTTCTCGTTCAGTGTTTTGGCCGTTATGGTTCCTGAAGCTTTATTGCCCCGGTTTGTGCCGGAGTCCGCCTGCTCTTTTTACGGAAGAGGACCGGCGGCTGGACAGAGGTTTATTGTGAAATTATTTCTTTTTCCGAACAATTATCCGCCATGGAATTGCTTGGTTGCGGCCTCGGGCCGGTTGGATGGGAATGGTTTGACTACGATACCTGATCATCTACTCTCTCCGCCAAGATTTCAGGTAGTGTAAGATCTTTTGTGTGAAATTCATAAGGGTATAGAAGAGGTAGAAAAAAAGGCGCTTTTCCTTTAGAAGGGTTTGTCCCCACAAACCACCAC
>Ga0209723_1001565_pt1 | contig 34848 bp, 32 predicted proteins | sample BiotimSIPDNA_2_FD_185750 | JGI IMG/M metagenome (GOLD analysis project Ga0209723, IMG submission 185750) | Anaerobic biogas reactor microbial communites from Washington, USA - Biogas_R2 time_0 SIP DNA (SPAdes) (version 2) | ecosystem: Engineered > Bioreactor > Anaerobic > Unclassified | place... | reverse complement strand
ACAGGCAGTTCTGTCAAAACATCGGCAGGATGGTCCGAGCCACCACAGCCAAGCACAGTAACGACAGCAAAAATCAATGATATAGTGCCTAAAACTTTAAAGATTTGCATCGACAACCCCTATAAAATCAGTGGCCTATTCCAAATCGCTGGACCAGCAATAGCACAACTTTGAACCTAGTTCCATTTTTTTATTGTGCCAAAAAAAAATTACCACCCACTATCAACAAGGGGCTTGAGCCAGAACAGGGACAGCTGGCCCAAACTAAGGCACCGAGTCGCGGTAGGAATGACCCTTACGGGCCACCCCCCGCACAGATCCCGGCGTGCGGAACTACCGAACCGAACTCCTGCCTCGGGTCAGACGCGCAGACTTGCTGACTGCCGTATCCAGTCGAGCGCACTTTGCAGGGCGGCCCGTCTCTGCGTCCGGTCAGCTTCCCAGCCTTTGCCCCCTGGACACTGGCACTATACCCCCGTTAGTACTAGAATAAAAACCGCCTTATGCTCAAGACTGTTTTTGGGAGGTTTCGCATGAGAGTTATGCCAACTATCTTTGTTAATGTACTAGTTTTGGCTCTTGCCTTTGGAAATGCTTGCGCTGACGACAACAACAAAGACGCTGTTGAAGTTGTTGACGACGCCAAAGCAGATACCCCTGATTCGCCTGGAGATGAAGACGTGCAACCAGGGCAGGATGACAGTGCGCAACCTGTTGGAGAGTGGGGCAAATTCTTTGATAAAAGGGATTGGAGCGACGATGGTAAACGCCGAGTTGTGATTTTGCATACAAACGACCTTCACTCGTTTGTAAGCGGCTTGGGACCCTTGGCTGACTATAGTCCAGATGCGGAAAACGAAGATGGCACGATAGGTGGGTTTGCCAGAATTGCGTCCTTAATTGATCGTGAGCGAAACGACCCACGGCCTGGCTCGTCTGTTTTGGTGGTTGACGCAGGTGACTTCACCTTTGGGACTGCATACGCATACCTGGCTAGAACCCTGGGTTTGGAATTAAAACTTATGGAAGCCTTGGGTTTTGACGCGACGACCTTTGGTAACCACGAGATGGACTGGGGCCCTGCTGGGACTGCGTCAGTTGTTGAAGCCGGACTTACAAGTGACAGCAAATTGAAAATTGTTGCGTCTAACCTGGTTTTCGATGAGGAGGACCCGGCTGATGACGTTTTGGCGGCTTTGATGGGAACCAAGGTTTTGCCGCATCACACAATCACCATGGATAACGGTATCAAAGTCGGTATTTTTGGGCTGCTTGGTACTAACGCCCTGAAACTTGCACCACATGCCGCCCCAGTAACGGTGGCATCACCAGCAAAGGCGGCTCAGGAGGTGGTCGACCACCTTCGCGATGTGGAAAAGTGTGATTTCATTGTAGGTTTGTCCCATGGGGGAGTTGGTGAGGGAGATATTCCAGGGGAAGATGAGGAGATCGCAGGACGGCTCAAGAATGTTGACGTGCTAATTACCGGCCATTCGCACACCTTGATGAAAGAGGCGAAAATGTACGGCACCACCCTGGTAGTTCAGGCTGGAAACTATGGTCAGCACCTTGGCAATCTGGTGATGGTGGAAACTGAAGACGGCTTTGAGCTTGAGTCCTGGGAGACCATCTTGGTTGATGACTCCATTCCTGGGAAACCAGAAATACTGGGGATAGTCGCCGAGGCAGAGGCTCAACTGGCCGACACCATGTTTAAGGGCCTTGGTTATGGTTATAACACCCCAATTGCCACAACTGACTTTGACCTGCCTACAGTTGAATTTTCTGAGTCGGGGCTTGGAGATTTTGTTGCTGATGCCGTGCGGGCGGTAACCAACAAGTACGACCCCAAAGGGCCGATCCAGGTGGTTTTTGAGGCGAATGGCGTCATCCGTGATGGTATTAAAAAAGGCAAGACCGGCGAGATTAGGGTTGGTGATCTGATTCAGATTTTGCCACTTGGACTTGGTCCTGACGGGGAATTGGGCTATCCAATGCTGGCCTTCTATTTGACACCAGCGGAAATCAAGCTGGGCCTTGAGGTCATTGTTGGAGTGGCCCCACTGATAGGTGCCGACAGCTTTTTCTTGCAGGTTTCTGGTCTTAAGTTTGAATACAATAAAAACGGCGGGCTGCTGGACATGGTTTCAAAGGTATGGCTAGGCGACGAGGAAACTGGATATGAAGAGACGCCACTTGATACTTCTAAAACTAACGACCAGCTAATCAGATGCGCTGCGAATCTGTACATTGCCCAGATGCTTTCAGTGGTTGGCAGTTATGGGATTGAAATCACTATAAAAGATGAAAATGGCGACCCGATTGAAAACTTGGGAGAGGCCATTGTTGACATGGACCCAGAAAAGGGTGGGATTCAGGAACTAAAACTGTGGCGCACGCTGATAGATCATGTAAAGTCCCTACCAGCAAAAGATGGCGAGCTTCCAAAAATCCCCGAGCGTTACAACGGCCCGCTTGGCAGAATGATCAAGAAATAACTAGCGGTTGCAGCCGTACTTGGCGGTGCCTTCCAGGTACTCTTCGATGCGCAGTAGTTCGTTGTACTTGGCGATGCGCTCGGACCTGGACAGGGAGCCTGTCTTGATGTAGCCGGTGTTCATGGCTACTGCCAAGTGGGCAATGGTGACGTCCTCGGTTTCGCCTGAGCGGTGAGACACGATGCTGCGCATGCGGGCGGCTGTGGCCATGTTAATGGCGTCTAAGGTCTCGGTCAGCGAGCCAATCTGGTTTAGCTTGATCAAGATGGCGTTGGAGGCCTTTTGTTCGATGCCTCTGGCTAGACGAAGTGGATTTGTGACATAAAGGTCGTCACCAACGGTCAGGATCTTGTCGCCACGCTTGGCGGTCAGAGCAGCAAAACCTTCCCAGTCATCTTCGGCAAGCCCGTCTTCGATGGACACAATTGGGTTGTGGTCGGTCAGCGCCACCAGATAATCAACCATCTGCGCAGAGGTCAGCTCGGAGCCATCGGCCTTGAGGGTGTAGATCCCCTTTTCGGCGTCGTAAAACTCGGTTGCGGCAACGTCCAGGGCGATGGAGATGTCTTCGCCTGGTTTGTAGCCGGCCTTTTCAATGGCTTGGCAAAGCAGCTTGATGGCCTCTTCGTTGCTGCCTAGATCGGGGGCAAAACCACCCTCATCACCAACGGCAGTGTTCTTTTTCGCTTGGGTCAGCAGCTTTTTTAAGGCGTGGAAGGTTTCGGCGCCATAGCGCAGGGCCTCACGGAAGGTGGGGGCGCCGTGGGGAACCAGCATGAATTCCTGGATATCCAGGTTGTTTGCAGCATGGGCGCCACCGTTGATGACATTCATCAGCGGGATAGGCAGAACGTGGGCAGACATGCCGCCAATGTATCTAAACAGTGGCAGATCTACGTAGTCTGCAGCGGCGTGTGCCGCGGCCAATGAAACACCCAGGATTGCGTTGGCTCCAAGGTTTGTCTTGTTTGGGGTTCCATCAAGGTCAAGCATCGCTTGGTCCAAGGCCCGCTGATCTAGGGCATCAAGACCAATAACTTCCTCGGCGATTTTGTCGTTGACGTTTTCGACCGCTTGTAAAACACCCTTTCCACCGTAGCGGGATTTGTCATCTACGTCACGAAGTTCCAAAGCTTCGTGGGTTCCAGTGGAAGCCCCAGAGGGAACAATTGCGCTACCATGGGCGCCGCTGTCTAAGATTACTTCCACTTCAACCGTAGGAAATCCACGGGAATCCAGAACTTCTCGGGCCAGAACATCGATAATTGTGCTCATGTTTACTCCTTTATGCTAAATCGTTGGTAGTCCAACGAAAACCGCGGGGATGATACCACTGCTTGTTGATGGTGCAAGAGTTAAACTGAAATCGCGGTAAAAATTCGGGCGGGGACGGGGGCGGGGGCAGGGGCGGGGGCGGGGACAGGGAGCGGGGACGGGGCAGGCGACTAGCGGCAGCCTTGTACTCTGGTTCGTGTATTAGCCCTGCAGCCAGAGCCTGTATCGACACAGTCCGTTATGTAGTTGCCTGACTGGCCACAGCTCGGTACTGCATTTTCAAAGCCTGTTTGAGTTAAACATGCGTGGCCCGTCCACACGCAGGACCCCTGTCCTGTCTGGGTCTCGGCTCTTTGGTCGCAGTTGTAGTCAAAATTGCCGCACATATTAGTAGTGGAAAACCACCCCTGGACTCCGGGATATACTTTTGCATCGGTGTCACAGCAGTCACCTGTCTTTGTTGCCGTATATTCTCCAGATGCCTTGCACAGACATCTAGGACCAGCAGAAACCCCGAATCCATCACCATCGGCATCCTTGTAGTACATCTGACAACCGGTGGCTCCTGCTTCATCAGTCTCACCGTCGCAGTCGTTGTCCTTTTCATCGCCGCAGATCTCAGTATCCACTGGGCCAGGAATGCATACGTTTAGCACACCATCAGTGCATTTTGGTACTTCCCTGAAACACTCGCCTACACCACAGGAGACCATTTCATCGGTGCTGATTGGATCGTTATCGCAGCCTGATGCGGGGTCACAGCTATCTTCAGTGCACTCATTGTTGTCATCGCAGTCGATGGTTGGGCCACTTACGCACTCACCATCTTGGCAAGTATCCGGATCTGTGCAGAAATTGCCATCAGAACAGGGCTTATTATTATCAACAGGCACTTCTTTGCATTCGCCAGCATCGCATTTGAACTCATGACACTGCTTTGGTTCCTGGTCACAGTCTGCATCTTGTACGCACTGCAAAGACTCGTTGCCATCGTCGTCCGCGACTGTGCCGTCGTCTGCGACTGTACCGTCGTCTGCAGCTGTACCGTCGTCTGCGACTGGGCCACCGTCGTCTGTGACCGTGCCATCATCGTCTGCAACTACGCCGTCGTCACCTGAAACCGTGCCATCATCGTCCACAGCGGTAACGTCATCGCTAGGCTGCTGGCGGTCCTGTACAGCATCACCTATGACGTCGCCATCAGGTTCATCGCCAGTCTGAGAATCGCTGATGGTCTTTGAATCCTTTTCGACAGAATCAAGGGTTTGAGGCCCATTATCTGCGTTACATCCCAATGTAAGGGCTAGAAACGCTGCTAGAACTGGTAACACAAAAACACGAAGAACCATTTAAACACCTCGAAAAACGATAGCGCGAATGGTACGGATAACCCAACGTAAAAACAAGGACATTTGACAGGATCTGGGCAGGATCAGGATCAGGAACAGGGACAGGGGCAGGGAAGGTGGGCCTATAATTAGCGCCAGATTATTGTTTTATTCCCTATTAGTTGCGAGTCAGGCTGGATGGTGGTAGTTTACCGCGCCTTTAATAAGGAGGCCCATTAGTCCCATTTCCCGACTTACTTGGACATGGGACTAAAGAGCTACCATGAGCACACCAACGGCCCAGACAGGATTACCCACCCGCAAGCCAACCAGCTTGGCAATGCGCATTGTCGCGGCAGTATCTGTAATCGTCGGCACCATAGGAATCGTCTGGATTATCCGCTCAGTTGGCATCGACTCCCTAGTCGACGTGATGTCCAACCTATCTATCCCCAGGTTTTTAGCCCTACTTGTCTGGTACTACATGATGTTTTTATTCGATGCGTTGGCCTGGCGTCAGCTCATCAGTAAACCTGGCAGGCCTTCCATCTGGACCCTTTGGAAAGCCGCAATTGCAGGAAACGCAATCAATCAACTGACCCCCAGCGGTAACCTGGGTGAACCACTTAAGATCCTGGTCCTAAGATACAAAGGCGACCTAAAGGAAATCATCGCCTCCCTAGTCGTCTGGAACTTCATGCATATGACCACCACCATGGCCTGCGTTTTGGTCGCTGCCGTTCCAATATTCATTTTCCTAAAACCAGACCTAACACTAATCCTGCTGTATCTAGGCGGCACCTTTGTTTTGGGATTGCCTGCCGCTTTAATTCTTGGAACCTTCAAATACAACATCATCAGCCGACTAGCAGCACTAGTCGCACGCCTTGGTTTCAAGACAAAGCGCCTGCTCCAATGGCAAGAAAAGATTCAATCACTTGAAGGCCACGTTTTTGCCATCCTAAAAGAGCGCCCAAGAGACATCTTGATTGCCCTCGGTCATCTTGTTCTGTCTCGAATAATCAGCATCAGCCTGACCTTCGGAATGGTCTGGGTCCTTGGTATCAAGATGCCCTTTGTAACCGTGATCTATGTGCAGATGCTAACCTTGGCGGTCACAACACTGTTTTCCTTTGTACCAGGAAGAGTTGGGGTAATCGAAGGCTACAATGCCATCATTTTCAAGACCCTTGAATACACCCCACAAGTCGGCTTGGCTGTCTCCATAGTTACCAGAATTATTCAGGTAATTACCACTGTTTTTGGAGTGCTCATACTGGCCCGCCCGATGCTTGAACGAAAGCATCAGGAGGAGGTGCAACCATGAACTATTATGTTATTGAAAACACAGGTAAATGGGCCGACAAGCAACTACTTGGGCTATTACCAACAGTCAGGGCCATCTTTCAGGCCAAAGCCGCGGGAGCAACGGAAGTCACCATTCTTTCCAACGACCCTGATAAAAAGGTGCCTCCAAAGGGAAGCCCGCAAGACGTCAGCGTTAAATACGCCGCCTTACCATCTGGCTCAACCAACTTGACTGACCTAGCCAACCAACTAGCGGCCGACACAGACGGGCCAGTATTCATTGCTGACAGCAACATCATCTTTCAGCGCGATTTTGTTATTAAGGCCATATCTGCCGAAAGCAACACCCTTTTTAGGGCCAAGTCCGAGCCTGTCGCAGTCATTCGCCAAAACGAAGGGGCGTACGTCGACAAAGATTGTGAAGGACAAGCATCCGAGATTGAAACCCCAGCCGGCTTAAAGGCCGCCAAAAAGATGCTTTACAAAGGTCTTAAAAAGCCCCTGCTTGTAAATGGCCTTCTTGCAACATTCATACAGCGTCCAATTGCACACATATTTACAGTCGCAATCGTCAACACCTCCATTCGCCCAAACCACGTCAGCATTTTTGCAATGTTGGTTGGCCTGTCTGGCGCTGCCTTGTTGTTTTTTGCAGGCCCAAACGCTTGGGTAATGCAGCTTGGGCTCTTTTTGTACTTCATGGGCTCTGTATTTGACTGTATCGACGGCGATTTGGCCCGTTTAAAGCACCAAGGCACTTATCTTGGTTCTTGGCTCGACACCATCGCTGACGACAGCTCGACCACCGCCATCTTGTTTGCACTTGGTTACTACGTGGCCCAACAAACTGGAAACATAAACTGGTTTTTGCTTGGTGCTGGCGGCGGAGCAGCCTTTTTGCTAAGCGAATCCTACATTTACTACCATCTTTTAAGGATTTATCACTCAGGCGACGTCTTGGATTTTGTCTGGGCATCTGGAGTTAAAAAACGTGCCAGTGCCGAATCAATAGTTGACTACCTGATGCTGTTCGTGAAAAGAGACTTTTTCACGGTCGCCCTGTTTATCCTGGGAATGTTCAACAAAGTCCACTGGGGCCTAGTCTGGCTGTCAGTAATGATGTATTTTTACTTCGCCTACGTTTTGGTAGATATCATCCTCAGCGCCAGAAATCCTGGCTGGCGATACAAAAAGGATTAGGTCGGAGGCAATCATGAGTACAAGAGCAATCATCTTGGCCGCAGGCATAAGTTCGCGAATTTTTGAACTTACCAAGGGGCTGCCAAAAGGCCTGATGGAGATAAACGGCGAGTCCATCGTTGGCAGGATCGTCAGGCTTTTGAAAGCCGCAAAAGTCGATGATATCACCTTGGTAGTCGGTTATCGTGAAGAGCTGTTTCGAGAAAAATTCCCAGAATGTAACTTTGTGACAAACCCTGATTATCGTTCAACTAACACGTGTGTTTCGCTGGAAATGGCCTTAAAATCCAAAGAAACAGACAGCGTTTTCATAATAAACGGTGACGTCTATTTCGAAGAAGACATCCTGCCCCAAATGCTGGCCAGCGGTCATAAAACTGTGGCAGCTGTGTCTTTGCATCCATTGACCGATGAAGAAATAAAGGTTTTGGTAACCGATGGAAAAATCACAACTATTGGCAAGCATCTAAACGAAGAAATCGCCTATGGCGAGGCCTTTGGCATCTACTTGATTTCCCCAAAATTCGCCGTTTACCTGAAACGAGAATTAAAGCTGCTTAATAATCCCTTGCTTTTTTATGAAGCAGGCATGGATCGCCTCTTGGCTGGTGGCCACGTCATGAACGTACTAAACGTAGGCGACTCAGTAGTCCAAGAACTTGATTTCCCAGCCGATTATGAGGCGCTGGTCAAGATTATCGCGGCCAAATCGGAGTGGCACAATGAGCTTTAAAGATAGGTATCACGGGCTTTTACCCGGAATTCGCGTCAAGGGGAATATCGATAACTACGATTTTTGGGGGATTGTTTTTGGACGTCCTGTCGCCTTCTTGATGCTTTTGGTAATCGGTGATGTGCGATGGCTGACCCCAAACATGTTAACCCACGTTTCAAATCTGTTGCTTGTAGGTGGCGTGGCTGCAGTATTGATGGGACCTGGGCCATGGGCGATTGCGGCCGTTATTCTGCTTAATCTATCGGCGGCATTCGACTGCGCCGATGGCCAACTTGCACGATATCGCAAAAGTGGCTCACTTTTTGGGTCTTACTACGACAAAGTTTCAGACCATTTTGGAACTGCCTTAATCTTTTCTGCTTTGGCATGGGTGGCCTTTGAAAAGACTCAGCAACCAGTCTATTTCCTGCTGGCAATAGCCGCCATCTCTGGAAATCTTATTGTTGGCTATGTCAAATGGATTACAGCCGCTCACAACAGGCTTGATGACAAGCCGGATCATGACCCAAACCAAAGCAATTTCAAGACTATACTGCTGATTTTGCGTAGGGCGCTTGAGTTTCGCGACACCGATGTTTACCTGTGGGTCACCATCGGACTTATCTTTAATCTTCCTGAACTGACCTTGATACTGATGGGCGTCTCCCAGACCATAGTTGCCATAATCTCGACCATCTACAGAGGGATGCAAATGGCCAAGCCTGAGAAGCCCTAACCAGCAAGGTGAACTCTTAACCAATCAATCACATCCTTGGTGACTTCATCTCGATTGGTCTCGTTTAAAACCTCGTGGCGGGCGCCTTCATATATGCGCCAAGTCACGTCGGCCATCCTGTTCTTTTTGTATCTCTTTGCCAGGGCCAAAACACCCTTGCCCTTCAGCCCAACCGGGTCCTTGCTGCCTGCAATCATGAACACTGGCAGCTTTTTTGGAATCCTTGCCTCGTTTAAGGGCAGCCAAATGGTATTCAGCAGGGCAAGCATCTCAACAAAGAAAGAGTTTGGAAATGGCTGGCCACACAGAGGGTCATCCACATACTTGCGCACTTCAGCTGTATCTCTGGACAACCATTCTTTGCCGGTTGGACCGCCTTTAAAATCATCATTAAAGTTACCTACGGTCAACTTTTCAAGCAACGTCGCCGTGGTATCTGGACCGTCAAAACGAGTGATCAGCCTTGCAGCCACCAACCCAACTTTTGCCAAGGGGTTATAACCATTGGTGCCGCTTAGGATGCAACCGGCCTGCTCATTGCCCCACCTTTGGATATAGGCCTGGGCCAGAAACGAGCCCCAGGAATGGCCAAGCAAAAACAAGGGCAGCCCCGGGTGACGCTCTTTAACAAGCTTGCTGACCTCGTGCAAGTCACACAAAACAGCCTCCCATCCGCCTGCACCCAAATGGCCAAGTCGCCCATTTACAAGGCTTTTTCCGTGACCTCGGTGGTCAGAAGCATAAACAGCGAATCCCTCAGAAACCAGCGCCTTCGCAAAACGCTCATACCTGGACGCATATTCCTGCATGCCATGGCTGATTTGTACAATGGCCCTCGGCCCAGAATCCGGAACCCAGCCCTCGACGTTGATTTCGACATGGCCAAGATTCTTTTCAGAATAACTACTTGCAGAACTTTGGGTCATTTTTGAGTTAAAGGTGAAATTTACGCGTTCCATGATTGCCTCATCTTTAAAAAACTACTTTTGTTGAATCCGGCCAATATAACGACCAATGTCAAATTGAATGACCAGCACTGTTGCTAATATGAGCACTGCCAGCAAAATTGCAACAAGTACAAGGTTATATTGCAAATTATAAAACAGCTGGCCTTCACCAGGAACCGGCATTTTCTTTGGAGCCACTTCCAAGCCATAGCGTTCAGCAATCTTGGTGACCCCAGACAGATGGATAGCCGGAGTGCCAAAATCGCGCATCATTCGTAGCATTGCCCCTTCTTCATCACTGGCCTTTCGAGGCAAACGCTTGTTTACGCCTGGACGAAAGAGCGATCTAGTCAGGTGGGAACCGCCACTAGCCTCACCACCTCCGATGTTGATGTAGACCTTGTACGGTTTACCGCCTGCGGCAGCCTCGAAAAGACGCATCCGCTCGTCAATATTGCCAATTAAGGACCCGGTTCGAATCAATGGCACTTTATTGCGTGTTGCAGCCGCTATCGCCAATTCGACTCCAGCTTCCGGCAGTTGCTCGGCGTTGTCATCCTTTCCACCAATACTGGTCGCGATGGAGCGATGATCTATGATTCCAGCGTTATAAAGCAGCCGCTCCATGTCGAGCCAAGTCAGGCGAGGGTCGTTGGCCCCATACATGGAAGCCGACACCGACATGATTGGAACACAGTTTAATTTCATGACCTTACAGGCCACAAAGGCGGCCAGATTCAGGGAAGGAAACGAACCGGACCCACCGATTGCGACATAGTCTCCTTCTGAAACTCCAACTTTGCCAAGCATATCAATAACAACAGCTGCGAAATTGGGGTTGATCGATGTCTGTTTGGCATCGAGATAACCTACAACCGAGGTGATAGGGCTTAAGGAAGTCCCAATCATTCCTGATTCAGCCGGATCCGCGAACTTATCGATTTTCTTGCGTTTACTTAGAACTTCAGCTTTGATTACCTCCATTCCACGCATCTGCAGATTAGCCGCTCTGACCTTTGCATCGTAATAAGGCTGTTTGATGACTACCTTATTCTTTTCCACAATGATAATCGCCAGCACTGCTAAAATCGCCAAAGCAGTCAAAGAGGCATTGGATATTTTTCCAGGGCGCCAATATAGCTTCATACCAGCACCTCGCCGCCAGTAATAAGAATCAGGGCCATCCTAACTATCACCGATGAAAGCAATAAGGTGGAGACCGTCTCCAAAAAGCCCTGCCGGTCAATCCAAATCGCAATCAAACCAGGAATGATGTAACCGATAACCGTTAAATCGATTTCGAAGGCATTGGCCTTAAAAGAGACATAGTTCCTGATGAAAGTACCTATCAAAAAGCCGACAAGGATCATCAAAACCGTTCGTCTGCGGCCATAGACCACCATGAAGAACATCATGAAGCGCACTATCAGGTAGGTGAGCATGGCTGCGGCCAAAGTCATGATGACCAAGGAGGGATCTGCAAGGTTTAAGGCAAAATAACCTGGAACTACCATCCCTCCGGCGGCCTGCCCCAAAAACTCAGAAAACAGCAGGCTCACAAAGAGCCCCAAGCCAATTGATATCTGAACCAGATGTTCCATGCTTACCTACCCATGACTAAAGGTCCGGTTCTTGATGAACTCGTCTAACAGCATCCCATCACCCTTAATGTTGCCAGCGCCAAGCACCACTGATGATGAACCTGAAAGGGCGATGATGCGCTCAAATATCCTCTCGGTTCGTTCTCCGACCATCGTGTATAGCTTGTTGACCTCGATACCTGATTTGGTAGCTGCCCTTGCAAAAATCTCGGTGCCGGTGCCTATCAGCAAGAAGGTGTCCACGCCCTTCATTTCAGGTGCCAGTTCCCCCAATTGACGTGACCTGTCGGGGCGATCCTGACGGCAGTTGACAACCACGATTCGCTTGTCAACATCACTGTACCTGCTGCTTACTGAGGCCCAAATAATCCTGTATGAATCTGGGTCATTTGCGGCCAATGCATTGACCCAGATGACTCGCCTACCGTGAAAACTGAGTTCTGAGAGGCGAAGTGCCCCAATATCTGGAGTGGCTGTTTGCATGCCTTTGATCGCGGTTTCGCGGTCGATGTTAAGTAAGCCAGCGACCTTTACTGCCAAAGCAATGTTTTCGGCGTGTTCAAAGTATGAAAAACCGGCCAGTTCTTGTGGGGTAACAGCCTCTACCTCGGCCTCACTGACGGCGTGAAATTCAGTCTTATTATCCTTGCAAGCCTGTTGCAACACCTTGTTTTGACTGCGTTCAGCTGTTACAAAAATGCCACCATCAGGAACTGTACCTGCCAGCGCCTTTTCTACGTCATCAACAGTGGGCCCCATAACATCAAGGTGGTCGGCCCTTACATTCGTACAAACCCCAATCGTCGAGCGGACCATCTTGTGTTCACTGATCCACTGTGTGTACGGTTGAAGTGCCATGCATTCAATGACGAGGGCATCAATCTGGTAGTCGCGAGTCCACCTGATAATTTTTACTTGCTCAGAGATGCTTGGTTGGCCAAGGCGTCGAATCAAGTTTTCAGTTCCATCAGGCAAGATAAAACGGGGACTTGAGCCAGTAGTCTTTGCAATGGTTCTAAGGCCACCAGCTCTTAATGAAGCTGCAATCAATCTGGTAACCGAAGATTTTCCTCTGGTGCCATTGACATAGATACGAATAGGAATCTTCTTTAACTGCCTGTTATTGATGACTGACTCGATAACCAGAAAAATAACAATGATTATAAGAAGGCCTAAAAGGACCCACATCTAAGCACACTCCAGGTAGAGCCTCCGCCGCCGCGGCGATGCCAGATCCTACAACTGTAAAGGTTTTGGGGGAAGAGGCATCTGCCCCCAAATTCACACCCCTGTCCCCGTCCCCGCCCCTGTCCCTGTCCCCGCCCCTGTCCCTGATCCAGGACCCAAATTACCCGCAATTCTTCATAATTCCCCAACTCCCCTGTCAAATCTGCATTTTTTGCTTGACATCCTGGTCATGTAACCCCATCATTCGCAAGCATCCGGAGAGCCCTCCGGGCGCGATGGTCCGCATTGGGCGGACTGGGGAGGTGGGTTATGAATCTGGGACCGATGGCGTGAAGCCCCGGTCTCGTGTCTTGTAAAGGAGGCAAAAATTGAACGCATTAGGCCGTCACCTTGTTGCGGATTTTCATGGCTGTACCGAGGATCTTAACGATCCTAAATTGGTCATGGACGCGCTGGAAAAGGCGTGCGAGGTTGCTGGGGCGACAATCATAAGTCGTTCCGGACATCACTTCAGTCCCTACGGAGTAACGGCCGTTGTGGTGATTGCCGAATCCCACCTCGCCGTCCACACCTGGCCTGAGTATGCTTACGCCGCCGTCGATCTCTTCACCTGTGGCGACACTGTTGATACCTGGAAAGCCTTTGACCTTGTTAAATCAGCTTTTGGGGCAACTCGTGTCGATGTCAAGGACATGCCAAGAGGGATCCTGTCTAGGGCAGAAAGGGAAAAAGCAGCTGCAGCTCAGGCAGCTTAGCCCCTGATCAGACGACACCAGCTTGGCTAGCTCTTAAACCAATGCAGGTTGGAGCATCTGAAATTCCTTGGAGTTACCTGCGCTTACGACTGTACAGAATCGCTGTCTGAAGCTGTATCTGGGGATTGGTCGGTGTCTGGGGACTGGTCGGTGTCTGGGGACTCGGGGACATCAGCTGCCTGCTGGGCGACATCTGGCGATTGCTGGGCAGCTTTTTTGCGGCGAATTACCAAGAAAAGGCCGACACCAACGAGTATAAGCGTCCCAACTAGGGAAACAACCACAACATTCATGCCAGTTTTACTGCTGGAAAACAGACTTTGGGGCTGCTCAAAGCTACGAAACTCGGCTTCAAGCTGGGCATATACCTGGTCTGGATTGACGTCAGCAGGAATCCTCAGCTCAGGGCAATTTTTAGCTTCTTGGTCGTTATCAATTGCCTCATATATGACTCCAAGTTGCTTCATCAAGTCGTCTGAAACCCCAGAGGTACCTTCTTCGCCGTATGTGTTCTGAAAGGTATTAAAACCATTTTCATTAAAACCAAGCGCGAGCATTAATGTCTTAGTCTTGCTGGCGTCCACCATGCTCACGTGGACTCCAAGTTCAGTTGGAGTAATCTTGTGGATTTTCCATCCCGAAAGCTCAGACAGATGCCTCTTTAAAGCTTTATCAGCGCAAGAGTCGGCCCTGACTGGGCAGGCAATCATTGTGACAACTGATACGGTGATTAAACTAGCAAAAAAAGCCTTAACCCTCACGAAATCCCCCTTTTAAAAGCTCGTGGCTTGCGAAAGTCTATCACCACACACCATGAAAAACCAGCCAAAACAACCTGCCCCCGCCCCTTCACCCTGTCCCCGCCCCTGTCCCCGCCCCTTCACCCTGCCCCTTCACCCTGTCCCTGCCCCTGTCCCTGATGCAGCCTTGCCCTGTTTGCGTTATATTGTGCCTCTAAACACTACCCACCTTCCAAGAAGGTGGGCCTGGAGGACCACCATGCTAACTAGCCGATTCCTTAAGTATAACGTCATGGCGCTAACTGTCTTGCTGACAGGCCTATCAGCCCCACAAAAGGCAAATGCCTCTGAGGGTAATAGATTCCTTGTGATGCAGATAACTGTAAACAACCAGCAGCCAGTCAATCCATCCGCAGGTTCAGTGCTAGCCCAGGAGGTCCGATTTCGATCAGCAGTTTTGGTAAGGCTTGATCGAACCGTTATCAGCCTAGAACTACCAGAGGTCCTGGACTACCCCTTTTGGCTCTGGGTGGGAAATGAAGGTTTTTCAAAGCTTAATGATACAGAACGAAAAAACCTCAAGACCTTCATTCAAAATGGGGGCTTTCTTTTGATAGACAACGCCGGTGAAGGCTTTGGGGCAGCACAATTTGAGCGTGCCATCCGCCAAGAGTTGGCCACCAGTTTTCCAAACGCCCCTTTGCAACAGATCTCCAGTGATCATGTGCTGTTTAGGAGCTTTTACGAGGTCTCATCGGTTAATGGCCGGCGGGCCAAACGGAATTATCTCGAAGGAATCACAATTGATGGGCGACTGGCAGTGGTATATTCCCACAACGATCTGACTGGGGCTTTTGCAAAAGACGCGGTGGGTGAGTGGCAATTTGAGGCCTTGCCAGGAGGGCCAAAACAACGTGAGGACGCCATCAAATTGGGAATCAATATCGTGATGTATGCGTTGCTCCTGGACTACAAAGATGAACAGGCTCACATAGAGATGCTACTGAACAAAAGAAGAATCAATCCTAAAGAGCCGATGCCAAATCGAATTATCGAGCTGGATGATTAGATGGAACAAACCCTGCATTTTCCGGGACATACAGCTCTTTCGGTCGCCGTAGTTGCAACTTTGTCTATCTTGGGCCTCTTGATCTATATCTGGAGAAGCCAGACAAGGGCAAGGATATTACTGTTAATCCTTAGGGTTATAGCTATAGGCGGCATAGTGGTTGCTTGGCTTCAGCCCTCTTGGCGAACAGCAGAGGTTGTTCGACAAAAATCTACTGTGCTTGTGTTGGTGGACGAGTCCGTTTCAATGGCGACCACTGGCTCTTTAGGTTTAACCAGAGCCGATGTCGTAGCCGAATTCTTTGTACAACATCGCTCTGATTTCGAGGACTTGGAAGGCGCCTATGATATGCATTACTTTGCGTTTGCTGACTCCATCAGGACGCTTACAAGAACAGAGCTAGAAACGCCACTCAATCCAATAGGTGGCAAGACAGACGCCTTTGCTGCACTTGAGATGGCCAAAGCTGATTTCAAGCACGTTGGTGGGGCAATCATTATCACAGATGGAATTGACAATGAGCAGATAACTGTGGCCCTTTCCAAGGACATAGCTAGGCAACCTAGCGACCGCAGACGACTTGAGGCGATTAATTTTCCCATCCACGTAATCGTACCAAGCGATGGTCCGGCTCCTTTGGACATCGCCATCGAGCGTCTGTCAAAGACAAACTATCTGTTGCAGAGGAATTTAACCGAGATAGACGCCAAGGTGACCATCACAGGCACACCCGACCTGCCTTTGGCTGTGAAACTATTTGATGAGGCGGGACTTGTTGATGAAAAGGCAGGTTACACAAAGGGTGGAGTGTTTGAGACTGTTTTAAGTTTTCTGCCAAAGACTCCCGGACGCAGGATTCTACGCCTGGAGACATTAGAAAAAGATGGTGAAGCCACAAAGCTAAACAACAAAAGAGTTGCAATTGCAAACGTAATCAGGGACCGCATAAGAGTTGGCCACATCTCTGGATACGCAAGCTGGGATCAGCGTTTTTTGCGCGAATACCTTAAACAGAGACGCGACACAGAACTGGTTTCATTTCATACGCTTAGAGATGTTGCTTTCAGCCCGTTAGGACCAATTATATACGATGACGGCGAGACCACCCTAATCCCGTTTCCTTCGGAAAGTCTGTTTGTAAGCAGGATTGAAAGCTTCGATTTGATGATTCTTCAAGACTATGAGCTGCCTGCGACTAACAGGGAACATTATGCAGAAGGTGTCATAAAGTTTGTAGAAAATGGGGGCGCATTGCTTTTTATAAGCGGTGATGACACATTGGGCCTGAAACATCCCTGGCCAAAGGAACTGAACAAGATCCTTCCAGTGTTACCGCCAAAAGTTCAATCGAACAAGATGCTTTTGGATAACTTCGAAGTAAGCCTGACTGAAGAAGGCGTTCGCAGTCCAATTCTTGTGGAACTTAAAGAAAATGTTGGCACGTCGCTGCCTCCACTGCAGGCCATTAGTCCAATCGGAGAACCCGTTTCCAACGCGAATGTGCTTATGGTGGCTGAAGCCGGCGTTCACAAATACCCGGTACTGATCACATCAGACTATGGACGAGGCAGGGTTGCCGTCCTGCTTACCGACGTGTCTTGGAAATGGTCCTTTCACAGTCAAAATCGTGAAGCGTACTATTCGCTTCTAAATGGGCTGATCGCGTTTCTCATCAGGGACCCAAGTGCCGATCTTTTGCAGGTGACAGCTGAAAGGCCTCGCATTACACCTGGCAGCACCCAGCAGCTTCGCATCAAAGCTGTGCCTGGTACAAAGGTAAGGGCAAACATCCGCAACTTGGACAATGATTTAATCGTGTTTGAGGACGAAATCCAGGTCGACGGTGATGAACATATTATGACTACCGCAGCAATCAAGTCCAATGGGCCTCACGCAGTTGAGACCTCCTGTGATTTTAAAGGCACCTTGCTTAAAGCCAGCGATGTTTTCTTGGTCACTCCAACCGATGACGAGCTAGATGGCTTGACCTCTCTGGTTTTGACCACACCCAGCTTGGCCAAACATACAGGTGGTCAGGCTGTCACAATGGATGAAGTCAAGCTTGATACCTTGGCACTTAAGCCAGAGGTAGTCACCACGCTGGCGATCACAAAAGACACCCCACTTTGGGATAACCCCACTGTTCTGATAATCATTCTTTTAGCGTTGATCGGCGAATGGATTGCCGAAAGGAAACTAGAACGTCGCGAAAACACTTGACATGTGGGCTGTTGATGGAAGGCGTGTTGCGAAATATCAGACTGATAGTTCAATTTGATGGGACAGATTTTTGTGGATGGCAGATGCAGGCTGACCAACGAACCGTCCAAGGGGATCTGACCGAGGCATTAAGCAAACTGACTGGGCAATCTTTGACGCTGCACGCTTCGTCCAGAACTGATGCTGGAGTCCATGCCCTGGCGATGCCAGTAAGCTTTCGTATAGATTCGAACCTGCCCCTGAAGGCCTTTGTTATGGGTACCAACCGCTTTCTGAACAAGGACGTCCAGGTTATGTCTGCTGTGGAGATGCCGTTGGACTTTCATGCAAGGTTTACAGCCAGGGAAAAAACTTACGAATATCGAATCCAGCTTGGGCCTGTTGCAATGCCGCTTGAGCGTCGTTTTGCCTGGCATGTAGTGGGCCCTTTGGACCTGGAGGCTATGACAGATGCTGCGACACGAATGGTGGGACTACATGATTTTTCCGCATTTCGCTCGGCCCAATGCGATGCATTGTCACCAGTTCGAACTTTGAAGCGAGTGGATGTCCAGGCAAAAGGGGCAGACCTTGTAACAATCGAAGTTGAATCAGGCGGTTTTTTGCGCAACATGGTACGCATAATCGCGGGCACGCTAGTAGCGGTTGGACAAAGGAAACGACCCCCAGCCTGGATCGACGAACTACTTGAATCTGGTGATAGAACAAAGGGCGGCCAAACGGCACCACCTCAAGGATTATTCCTGAAATCCGTCAGGTATCCTTAAGCGGACTGATGCATGCGGCGAGCCAGTCGAGAGACTTTGCGGGAAGCGCGGCGACGAGGAATGGCCCCCTTTGAAGCCACCTTCATAATAGTAGATTCAGCCTTGCGAAACGCCGCAACAGCATCTGGCGAATCAGGGTTATCCGCCTGGGCAAGCGCCTTCTTTACAAAGGTGCGCAGCATAGACTTATAGTGAACATTCCGAGCATTCGCCTTAACACTCTGACGATGCCGTTTCAGTGCCTGCTTATGATTCGCCACGGATCCTCCAAAACAAAACGCCGAAAGGTTTTACAGGAAAACCAAGTTAAAGTCAAGCGCATTGGCCCGATTTAATCTTCAGTTTTAGCCCCTATTACGCCTTTTATAAAAGATCGTAATGGTCAGACAGTGAAATTCACGGTCCGAACTCTGGGTCACTTCCCATTCAACGGGTTCCAGATCCGAATTGTGAGTCAACCAGACAGTTATTGCCTCACCCAGTTCTTCACGATCCTTTGCCCTGGTAGCAGTAAAAACCTTAACACCATCAAAACGCCTTCCTTCGACCATGCTCCTTCCCCCTTTTAAATACTCCCAAAAAATACCGCTAAACCCTCGAATCTGGGTCCAATGCAGACCTTGCCATCATTGAAACCAGTTCCTTTACACCTTCACCAGTGAAGGTGGAAATAGCCACAAATGGAACGCCGCAAGCTTCGGCTTCTGCCCTCAAAGTCTCAACATTTTGCTTGACGTCAGGCATATCGACTTTGCTCGCCACCAAAATCCAGGGACGAGTATCCAACTCTTTTCCGTAATTTGCTAATTCTTCCCGAATTATGGCCATATCTGCAAGCGGATCCTCGGTAGCTGACACATCCACCAAGTGCACCAAAGTGGATGTTCTTTCACAATGGCGCAAAAACTGAAGTCCCAACCCAACGCCATCCGCGGCGCCTTTAATCAAGCCAGGCATATCAGCGACTACAAACGATTGATCGCCAATAGCAACAACGCCAAGATTTGGGACTAAGGTGGTAAATGGATAATCAGCAACCTTGGCCTTTGCAGCAGATATCCCATTGATTAAAGTGGATTTTCCTGCGTTTGGCAGCCCCACCAAACCAACATCTGCCAACAGTTTCAGCTCTAATCTTAAGATTTTAGACTCGCCTGGCCCGCCGTTTTTCGCAAAGTAAGGGGTCTGGCGCCAAGGCAAGGCAAAGTGCTGATTGCCAGCCCCAGGGGCGCCACCAACCGCAACCACCAGCTCCTGGCCTGCTTCAGCCAAGTCACCAAGCGGCTCTCCACCTTCTTCTGGAAACACCATCGTTCCCACCGGCACATCCAAAACCAGGTTTTTACCACCACGCCCAGTCTTGTTGGATGTCCCTCCAGGCTGTCCATTTTCGGCAGTAAACTTGCGTTTGTAGTGATAGTCCAAAAGGGTGCGCAGGTTTGGATGGGCACGCAGCACAACGTCCCCCCCACGGCCACCATCTCCGCCATCTGGTCCGCCCTTGGGCACGAACTTTTCGCGGCGAAACGATACCCGACCGTCACCACCGTTTCCAGAACGCACCTCTATTGTCGCTTCATCTATGAATCGCATGACGGTACCAAGGGAAGAGTTTTGCGCAGCTCCTGGTAGGAATTAATCGCTAAACGGGAGTCACATCCACGAACTTACGATTGCGATTAATGCGATACGAGACCACACCTTCCGCCTTAGCAAACAGCGTGTAGTCGCTTCCCATACCCACGTTATGGCCAGGGTAAATCACGGTGCCCAATTGGCGTACCAGGATGCTACCCGCCGGGATCTTCTGTCCGCCGAACACCTTGACGCCACGACGTTGACCGTGACTGTCACGACCGTTCCTGCCACTTTGTCCTTTTTTTCGCGCCATGGCTTACCCCAAGTTTATGTCCGAAATGACCACACGTGTGTAAGCTTGACGATGGCCAGCCTTCCGGCGATAGCCTTTACGTCGCTTCATCTTAAACACGACGATCTTTGGAGCACGCCCGTTGAAAACGACTTTACCCACTACTTCTGCACCAGAAACAGTGGGGCGTCCAACAGTGGTCGCCTCTTCGGATCCAACCAACAACACGTCCGAGAATCGGACCTCATCCCCTACCTCGGCTCCCAGCTTTTCAACCTCGACCGTGTCACCCTTGGACACGCGGTACTGCTTGCCGCCAGTACGGATTACTGCATACATAATAGGCCTCCGCCAGCCCAAAACGGACGTCTATCTTATAGGGTTTTCAAAACTTGTCAACAGACGTCACCTCAAAATCCTGGTCTGGTCTTGTGGAGATCGTTGGAAAAAGATTCTTCGGAAAAAGGTTCTCTGGGGCTCAGATTTGCCGTCCACTGCGCAACACAAACGCTTTCATAAAAAATTCATTACTTCGGGTACGTTTATTTCTGGGGGTACGGATTGTTGTGTGCCCAGCTGCGCAAAAACAGATTGACTGTGAGTTATCACTGCTTTATAAGAATCTTGACGGTGTCAATGATGCCCGGCGGGAAGTCGTGGGGCATAGATGTATGCAAGCGGTGCTAGGAACACAGGAGGAAGCAATGAATTATCGTGTGTTATGGCTGCTACCGGTGTTGGTTTTGGCCGTCAGCTGCGATACAGGGCTTGACCAGCCTGCCAACGCTAACTTGGTGGAGGGGGGTGTACTGACAGGCCCCAAAACAGCCGTGGGTCAGGAGTTTAAGCCTTCGAGTGGTGCACTGACAGGTCCAGGCGCAGTTCAGATCGACGCCGAGGTCAACAGTGACATGGCGGATGATGGGTACGCGGATTATCTGCTTTATTTTGATGCTCGTCCCGACCTGTCACCCGCGTACAAAATGGACTGGACAGAACGCGGTCGTTTCGTGGTCGAGAGTCTTCAAAAGACCGCGGCCGAATCTCAAGCCGCCGCAATCGCAGTACTGGAGGCCAGCGGGACCCAGTATCGCAGTTTCTGGATCGACAACGTGATCGCCGTCAGGAGGTCTAACCAGAAGACTTTGCATTCGGTGATGTACCTGCCTGGGGTCTCCAGAATCGTGGCATCACGCGACCTTGGCATCATCGAGTCCCAGGTCAGTAGGGTGGACGAGCCGCAGATCCTCAAGGCACCCATGCCATCCGGCGACAACGAAGCCGAGCCGAACATCAGCCATGTCGGTGCGCCCGAGCTATGGACACAGGGAGTCAATGGAACAGGCATAGTGGTGGCGTCCATTGATACTGGTGCCCGGTATACGCACAGCGTTTTGGTTAATCAATACCGGGGTAACAACGGTGACGGCACGTTCTCGCACGAATACAATTGGTACGATGAGTATAACAAAGTCACCGAGCCGATAGATGAGAATGGCAATGGCTCGGCTTCGATGGGAATCATAGTTGGTGCAGATGCGACCGGCCAGAATCGCATTGGTATGGCACCCGGTGCAAGCTGGATCACCTGTCGAGCTTGTGGCCCCGCCGGCTGCAGGGACGCCGCACTGTTTGCCTGTGCTCAGTGGATGGTCGCGCCAACAGACCTGAATGGAGAAAACCCTGACCCAGACCGACGTCCTCACCTCGTTAACAACGGTTGGGGGGACTGTGACCGGTCATACGATCCTTGGTTTGAGGCCGTGATAGACTCGTGGCATGCGGCCGGTATCTACCCGATTTTCAGTGTTGGAAACGCTGGGGGTTGCGGATACCCCCAGCCGCCAGGTTGTAACACGATTGCCAACCCCAGCAGATACGGCAACGTCACCGCCGTTGGCACTACAACTGCTTTGGGAGAGTATACTGGATTTTCGACCTGGGGACCTACCGACAATCTCGACACCATCAATGCTCTGGGCGACCCCTCGATTAAGCCGCAAGTCGTCGCACCTGGTATTGACATCAGGTCGAGTATCGCCGACGACGACAATGCGTTCGGAATCCGAAGAGGGTCATCTGTGTCCACAGCGCATGTATCCGGTTTGATAGCACTTGCGTGGCAGGCTGCACCATGTCTTATTGGGGATTACGCTCGGACCGAGAACCTAATGGAACAAACCGCCACGCCGATTCCTTACGAGTCGACATGCGGGGGCGAGGGCGAAGATAACGTGCCGAATCACGCCACCGGTTGGGGCGAAATCAACGCGGTCGGGTTTGTTCATGCCGCTAAGGCTGTCTGCGGTCCCCATGGCACGCTGAAAGGTCAGGTGACTGATCAGAACGGTTCGCCGATCAAGGGAGTCAAGGTCGAGGTCGGGGGACGGTCCGGTAAGACCAACGCGACAGGTACCTACACCATCATTGCTATCCCCGAGGGCGAGCACAATGCGGTTTTCAACCACTACCAGTATCAATCAGCCTCCCAGCCTGTGACCATCGTTGACGACCAGACGACTGTACTAGATATGTCGCTGGTTAAGCTACCCACCACCCAGATAACGGGCACAGTCAGCGACGGCTCCGGGCACGGATGGCCGTTGTACGCAACGCTTGAGTTCATGGTGCCGACGGGCGAGAGGAACACGGTCTTCACGGACCCAATGACCGGCGAATACCAGATTGAGGTCGTCGAGCACAGCGAGTACCAGGTTACCGTAACAGCCTACCTGCAGGGATACGACACTAAGGTGGTCCAGCTGACGGCGCAGGACACCACAGGAGCCAACCCGGTACAGAACTTTACCTTGCAGACCAGTAGTTGCGAGGCTCTTGGTTACGACCCCATTCTTACGATCATCTACAGTGAGGATTTCGAGGCCAGCGATGGCGGGTTCACTACGGGTGAGACCACCAGCTTCGAGTGGGGCGAGCCTACAAGCGGCCCAGGTGTGGCGCACTCAGGGACAAACGTATGGGCCACGAACCTAGGCGGGCTATACAACCCTAACGAGAATGGCTACATCACCTCACCGTTGATTGACCTCAGTTCCCTGAGCGACGGCCCGTTTTCATTGTCGTGGTGGCAGTTCCTGCAGACCGAGAAAAACTGGGACTACGCCGGTGTGGAGGTCAGTAACGATGGAGGCAACTCGTTTACGAACGTCCTTGACATGTCCGGCAAGTACAGCATGAACTGGACCAAGCAGGTCATCGAACTGGACAGCAGCTACGCCGTCGAGAACTTCGTGATCAAGTTCTACCTGAACTCGGATTACGCAGTGCAGTTCGAGGGGTTCTACATCGACGACGTCATGGTCTATCGTCGACATCCGGGGTGTAACAAGGTATCAGGTGGGCTGATTTTCGGTCAGGTACGTGACCGCAACACCAGCACGGGATTGGTCGAGGCGGTCGTCTCTGGCGCACACGATGACGTGACGACATTCGAGAATCCTGCCGATCCGAACCTGCCCATGGGCGTGTACTTTGCCTTTGCACCTGCCGAGCAGACATCCCTGACCGCGACATATCCAGGCTATTCGTCAGATACCGTGACGGTAAACGTCCTTGCAGATGCGGTAGTTAGGCAGGATTTCGAGCTGGGGGCTGGACACCTCGTGGTAGATGTCAAGGAGCTGTACCAGCGGCTTTACGCAGGGTTCATGGAGGACACGTTCACTGTGCGGCTGACTAACGACGGAACCGCAGATGTGACGTACACCATCCATGAGGCTTACGGTCATTTGCTGGTCCCCACGGCAAAGAAAGCCCCGGTCGTCAGGGCCCCGGAAGAGGTCCCGAACGAGGATGCGACTATCCTGAGCCAGTTCTCAACCGGGCACATGAACTCCTGGGGTTTGGCGTTCGACGGTGAACAGGGCAATGTCTGGGTCAGCGACAGGCTGGGAGGCCAGAATCAGCCGAACCAGTTCCTGGAGATCTTCCAACAGGATGGCACGTCCCTGGGAACCACGTCCGCCTACTTGGATCCTAACCAGACCTACGTCGCGGATGGTACCTACGACCCATTAGCAAAAACCGTCTGGTTCCTGGTCGTGAACGGTGACGGGTGCATCCACGAGATCGATACCCACTCCAGGATGACGACCGGTGAAAAGATCTGCCCTGCCTGGGTCGACAACCAGAGCCAAAGGGGGCTTGCTTATGACCCAATTACCGACACCTTCTTCGCTGGTACCTGGTTTGACAGCTCGGTGACACAATTCAACCGAAACGGAGAAATCCTCCAGCATGTGCAGTTGGAACTACCCATCTCGGGCCTAGCGTTTAACTACACTACCAGACACCTGTACGCCATCGTGAGCGACTACCTCTCCGAGCCATCGCTATACATCTTGGACCCCGCAGAAAACTTCGCGGTCCTTAAGTCGTTCAACTTTTCTGAGCGGCTCGACTTATTCCAGGCTGGTCTGGGCATCGACTGCAAAGGCCATGCTTGGCTTGTAGATCAGAAGGAGAACCAAGTTCTTGAGGTCGATGTGGGTGAACAGATGACGTGCATCAGTGGCCTAGACTGGGTGGATGTCACGCCAGAAACAGGAGTGCTCCAGCCTGGAAAGAGCGTGGATCTGTCTGTGCGGTTGTTCGCGGATGCGGTGGAATTCGGCCACTACGAAGGGCGGCTGCGGATCACCGAGGACACTCCGTACGCCCCACCGAACGTCAACCTGACCATGGATTACGTTGATCAATTCAAGATCAACATCACCCACGAGGGCGCCGGTACGACGGATCCGACGGGAACAGTTGATGTCTGGGGGCTGGACGACCTGACCATTACCTTCCACCCGAACGATGGCTACCACGTCCACGAGGTTTATCTGGACAACGTACCGCAGGGACAGTTCCTCACCGACCTGACGCTACAGGCAATCGACGGTAACCATGATGTACACGTGCAGTTTGGATACGCCTGCACCGTTGACGCCGACTGCGTCAACCAGGAAAACGACTGCCTAGGCGTCTGCAGCGAAGGGTTGTGCCAGTTTGAGCAGCCCAGGAACGAGGGAGAAGCGTGCGGGGACCGGTCCGAAACTGCGTGCTCCGGCCCAGACACTTGCGACGGCGAGGGACTCTGCTTGACGAATCATGTCGTCGACGGCACGACATGCAGCGATGCCAATGGCTGTACAGTCGGAGATTCATGCGTAGCTGGGACCTGCGTGGCGGGCACGGCCGCAGACTGCAGCGGCGAGGACGACCAGTGCAACACTGGCAAGTGCTCCTCAACCGGGGACGACACCTACAAGTGCGTGAAGGATCCGACACCACACGAGGGAGCGTCTTGCGATGCCGACTCTGACGGTTGCACGGTGGGCGATGCGTGCGTGGCTGGGACCTGCGTTGCTGGATCGGCAGCCGATTGCAGTGACAAGGACGATCAGTGCAACCGAGGGGTCTGCAAGTCAACGGGTGTAGATTCCTTCATGTGCGAGCAGGACTCTTCGTCGTTAGAGGGTAGTACGTGCGATGACGGCGATCCGTGTACTGTCGCGCACTGCAAATCGGGCGTCTGCAGCTTTGGCGAGGCGGTCGAGGGATGCTGCAAAGTCCACGAGGACTGCGACACCCCGCTCGAACTATGTGATGCCGCAAACAACACCTGCAAAACGGTGCATTGCATGACTTGCGAGGATGATGCGGACTGTGGCGTCGACGGCAACCAATGCCTGCAGTTGGACTCGGGCAAGTACTGCGTGGTGGCGTGCTATCCCCAGGACGCTGACAAGTGTCCAGACAACTCGGATTGCAGCGAGGTAGCGGATGACGTCTTTGTGTGCATTCCAGCTGATCGGAACTGCGTGACGCCGCCAGATGTATCTGAAGATGTGCTCCCGGACGGCTACGCGGCTGACGTTGATGATGACACAGGCAAGAAGTCAAGCGGCGGCTGCTCGACCGGCGCAAACCATGGGCCAGCCGCAATGCTCGGCCTCCTACTAGTACTAGCCGCAGCGCTTAGGGTCCGCCGACGCGACCCGGCCTAAGGGCAGGCGCAGCGGTTCAAGCGAGCCTGAACCTGCAGTTGTTTGGCCTCCTGATATTGTTCTAGTCAAAAGACTAACATCTGAAGTGGTCATAGTTTTTGGGGCAAGGTCAAACAGATTTACAGAACTCGTCTTTAATACAGTATTCTTAATCTTGTAGTTGCTATTTTGACTGTTTAAGTCTATAGCAGTAACGAGAGGTGTGTTCAGATGACTGCCAAAGAAAAAAAAGACTACCGAAAAGATTTAGAAGATATGAGAAAATTTGCGAAACGAGTCTCTGGAGATAAGAAAGAATCCTTGAGAATTCTTCACGAGGCAGGCATATACACAGCTAAAGGAAAGCTTTCAAAGATATATAAATAGTTGCTATGTATTCTTCGCTCCCTTCATTTGTATTGGCATTCCACGGTTGTGATGCAGACTTAAAAAATTTGTTTGCTCCTTAACACTTAATTGTAGTTTCAATCTCTGTGAAGTACTCCCCAGTTTCCACAATTCGTTAAGTACCATGGTCAATTGTCTGCTGTGGGGATTGAGGCTCAACTGATAGAGCTTTGATGAAAGATGTGACGACTGCCCCTGCCCCCCACGATTGCAGCCCAGTTTCTTTCCAGCGCTATTCCTTGATTATGTTTTGCATTTCTTTGGTATAATTGACGGCCAAGGCTGCGAATTTTACGATCCTAGGCTATTAGGACTCTCGCAGTCTTAATGGTTTTGAGTTCTTTGTGTTTTGAAAGCCTTTTTTGGAGAGGAAAGAAATGAAGCGAGTTATTGCCTTTGTGCTGCCATTCGTTGCGGTGTTTGCCATGTCAGGTCTGGCTACCGCTCAAGAGACAGTTGAAAAGAAGGCTGGTGGCTGCCCCCACGCTGCCCAGAAGGCTGAAAAGGGTGACTGTCCGTACGCCGCCCAGAAAGCTGAAAAGGGTGACTGCCCATATGCTGCCCAAAAGGCTGCAGAAAACGCTGATCGTAAATGCAAGGATGGCAGTGAGCCCCCCTGTAAGGACGGCAGCGGACCAGGAAATGCTGTAGGTAAAGGCCCCAGGGGCGGCGACTGCCCTTACAAAGACGGCGCCAAGTGCAAAGATGGCAGTGAGCCACCTTGTAAGGATGGCACAGGTCCTAGAAGTGCCAATTGCCCCCACAAGAATGGCGAAGGTGGATGCCAGAAGGAGTGCCCCCACGCCAAGGCCTCCAAGTAAGCTCAGCCTGTCACACCACCGGCCTTAGACTCAGACGCTAGGCCCCAAACCACGCCTGCGTTTGACAAGTGTCGATATCCTGGAAATGACCATTGATAGAGCCAGCAAGACACAAAGCCACGCAAAGACTGGCCCAAATGACAGGTAAAAACTTTTGGGCTCTTTTAAGGGCACATCAACAGTGACCGTGCGCTTTTCGTGGATTCCAGTCTCAACAATGATTTTTCCAGATGGGGAAATGACCGCGGTTATTCCTGTTTGAGTCACGCGAACCAAGGAAGTTCTTAACTCAACCGCTCTGGGGGCCTGGACCATCAGATGCTGGCCTGGGGCACCATAATCTCCAAACCAACCGTCATTCGTTAGGTTCAAGATCATATTACCGCCGCCAGACAAAGCGGCCTGGCGCGTAAATTCAGGATGAATGGCCTCATAGCATATGGACATCATGGCCTTTGCAGGGCCAAGCTCAAAAACCTCGGCGTGCGATCCGGGAGTCATGTCCGTGACCCTTGGCACAAGCCCCTTAAGTCCTGGGAAAAGGTCAGAAAACGGCATGTATTCCCCAAAGGCCAAAAGCCGCCGTTTGTGATACTGGCGCTCAATTGAACCTTTGGGCGAAATCATGATGGCGGAATTGTGGACGGTTTCAGCATCAGGCTTAGTAACGCTTCCCAAAATCAGCGGTTTATCAAATGTTCGAAGCGCACCCCTGATGTGTCTAAGCAATGTCATGGCCACACGTTGGGATACAATCGCTTGGCCCTGCAAGTTAGTTGGGAAAGTGGTCGGAAACGCCCCTTCAGGCCAAATAATAGCCTCTACCCCTTCAAGGTCTCCTGAACGGGTAGTCGCAATTTCCTTTTCAATAACGTGTACTTTAGCCTCAAAGCCTTTTTCCAATCGATCAGCGGCCGTCACGTCAGGCTGCACCAAGGCCAAGCGGGCTGTGGGCGCTTGACTAACCTCTTTTTCAACTTGGCCAAATCTGACCACGCCATAAGCCACCCACACAACCAAGATGGCCACCGCAAAAACGGCCCCTCGAACGGCCCCACCACCCCTTTTTAAAATCGCAGCTAAAGCAGCCCCAAAAGCCACGGCAACAAAAGTAGCCCCAGCAATTCCAGTGATCTCCACACCTTGCATTAGAATGGGAACACGCCAAAAGACGTTACCAAGGTGCCATGGAAACAGTTGCGGGTTTACAAACTCGACAGCTGAAACTATCGCAGCCGTAGTTACCACATAGCCAATGCCCTGCTTGCCCTCAGACAGGGTGCGGATCCCAAGGGCAGTCACCCCCCATGCGAGACCATGCAGCAGTGCAAATAGCACCAAAATCACTGCCCCCGCCGCGGGCGAAAAGTTGCTCATCGTCTGGGCAGTATGCGAAATCCATGGAAAGATCCCAAGATGGCTTAAAGTGCCAAGTGCCCATCCAGCAAAAAACGCGCTTCTTTTCCTAAGGTTAGGCAGTACCACCAAAAGGGGAGTCCAAGCAACAAAGGCCGCCGGCCACCAACCTAGATCTGGCAAGGCCACCGTGTAAAGAGCCGCAGAAACTATGACCGCAATTAAGGGACGGAGGATTAAAGAAATGCTCACATAAACCTGTCAAGGGCGAAGACTAGGGATTTTCATACTTAAAGACGCGGCCACAGGCAGGCTTGATGCCGTCTTTGCAGGCCCTGCGAAACTCGACCATGGCGGCCTCGATATCGCCCTTGTCCTCTAAAGCCACCCCTAAGCCAAACCGTGCCTCAGAATAATCATCCTTGATCTGCAAAGCCTTGCGATAGTATTCAATGGCTTGGTCCAGTTCCTTATTTCGCCAATAGATGTTGGCGGCTTTGAAGGCGGCCTCGCTGCTCTTTGGATTGGCCTTTAACATCTTTTTGTACCAATCCAAAGCCAAAGCAAGATCGTCTTTGTCAACCGCGATGGTAGCCAATCCCAGCATCGCCGAGGCATCGGTCTTTCGCAGCTTCAAAACCTTGTTATATTCCGCTACCGATAAATCATAGAATCTGAGCCGACGCAGCACATCAGCCAACCCAAGCCTAGCGTCAGCTGATTTTGGGGCTATCACAAGGGCCCGCTCGTAAGTTGCCTGGGCCTCAGGCAGGCGGTTCAACCAATCATATGCGTAGGCCATATTCAACTGATATTTAAACACCTTGGGTTCTAGTAAAGCGGCCTTTTGGAACTTTCCAAGAGCCTCTGTCAGCTTCTCGTCATCCCTGCTCTTTCTGGCCTGCTCACCTATCTGCACACCCTCTTTATAAAACCCCTCAGAGATGGCCGACTGGCCAAAAGCAACGGAAGTCACAAGCATGGTCGCCATAAAGATAACAGCACAAAACCTCATCTCAACCCTCCTGTATTTGTAAGGAACCTATGGCCTTAACCATTCTGTCATAGGTTACCACTAAATCCTCAGGAATTACTCTAGTTCCGCAGGCAACGGTCATAAAATTGGCGTCACCGCTCCACCTGGGGATGACGTGAAGGTGAACATGGTCGGCTATGCCAGCACCAGCCGCCTGACCAATATTCATCCCAATGTTAAAGCCATGCGGTTTGTATTCCTGTTCAAGCGCCTTGACGGTCAGCACCATCAGCTGGTTGATTTCCGCCCATTCCGGCGCCGTTATTTCAGAAATATCGGCGGTATGTCTGTATGGGACAATCATCACGTGGCCTGACACATAGGGATACCTGTTCAGGATTATAAAGGCGTAAGTCCCCTTATACACAACCAATGTCTCGGCACAACAATCAAATTTAGGCAACTGACAAAACACGCAGCCCTTCGGTTTTTCCTTGCCAATATAATCCATTCTCCAGGGTGCGAAAAGGTATTTCATCGGTCAATGAGCCTCTAGGCGCTCTCCTTGGCTAAAATTCTTATGGGAGGCTTGTTGTTTAAAACAGCCTCTTCGTTAATGACGATTTCTTTGACTCCCTCAGAACCGGGTAGTTCATACATGATGTCCAGCATAACGCGCTCCATGATGGCCCTTAGCCCTCTGGCCCCAGAGCGTCGCTCTACAGATTGTTTTGCAATTGCCTTTAAGGCGCCATCGGTAAACCTCAGGTCAACCCCTTCCATCTGGAACATCCACTTATACTGCTTGACCAAGGCGTTACGTGGCTCGGTCAGGATCCTAATCAGGGCATCCTCGTCAAGTTCACCAAGGGACGCAACCACTGAAAATCGCCCAACAAATTCAGGAATCAGACCAAAATGAATCAAGTCCTCAGGCTGCACTTCTTTAAGCAAATCTTCGGTCGTATGCTTCTTTGCCCCCCGGGCGCCAAACCCTATTGAACCCCCACGAAGCCTAGCCTCAATGGCCTTATCAAGACCGACAAACGCGCCCCCACAGATAAACAGGATGTCTGTTGTATCAACAGCGATGTACTCCTGCTGTGGATGCTTACGGCCACCCTTCGGAGGAACATTCGCCACGGTCCCTTCCAGGATTTTCAGCAACGCCTGTTGGACCCCCTCGCCCGACACATCCCTTGTCAGCGACGCGCTTTCGGCCTTTCGGGAAATCTTGTCGATTTCATCGATGTAGATGATGCCTCGCTTGGTCGCCTCCACGTCCCAGCCCGCGTTTTGCAACAAGGCCAAAACGACGTTTTCTACGTCCTCACCAACATAACCAGCTTCGGTCAACGTTGTGGCGTCCACTATGGCAAAAGGGACCCTCAGAAGTCTTGCAAGAGTCTGGGCCAGCAACGTTTTGCCGCTGCCAGTAGGCCCAATCATAAGGATGTTGCTCTTTTGCAGCTCGACATCGCTTACCCGTTTATGCGCCCTTGATTCGATGCGCTTGTAGTGGTTGTAAACCGCCACAGCCAGCGTCTTTTTGGCGTGCTCCTGACCAACAACGTAGTCGTCCAAAATCTTGACGATATCTTTTGGTTTTAGCAGTTCGTCATTTTTAACAGGGTGTTGGACAGCAGTAGGTTTCTCTTGTGCAGCAATATCATTACATTCGGCTACACATCGGTCGCATATGTAAACGTCTGGTCCTTCAATCAGCCAACGCACCTCAGCCTGAGTCCGCATACAAAAAGAACAGGCTATCTTTGGCTTATCATCTTTGATCTTGTCCACGTGATTCAATCCTCGTCAACGATACCGGGTGACCGGTCCAGGCAGGTTATTGTAGCCTTGCTTTCCATCAGTCGCAAACTTTGACAAGCGGTACAGGATGCTGTTTTCTTGGCCTAACTGAATATCCATGGATATTATAGGGCCGGAAGGAGCTATGATGTTGCGCTTCACAACCCCAATTTTGGCCTTGATGCTTGCCAGTCAGGTCGCCTTTGCGCAGCAGGAAACCAGACCACTGCGGGTGGTTCTGGACCCTGGGCATGGCGGGCATAATACTGGGGCAATTGGGGTTGCTGGCATCCATGAAAAACATCTGACGTTAACGATGGCCAAGCAAGTTGCCGCACTGCTTGAAGATGCTGCAGATGTTGAAATAATCCTCACTAGAACGGATGACACCTTTTTAGAACTGACTGAACGAACCGACTTTGCACATAAAGTTGACGCCGACATTTTTATCTCTTTGCATTGCAACGCCTCTGAGTCACCTGAACCCCATGGAATTGAAACGTTTTTCCTGGGCGTTAAGGGCTCCGACCCAGAAGCCGACCTTTTGGCCCTGCGCGAAAATGAAAACGCGGTGACCCCAGCCCCAGCGACTGCTGACCCCCTTGTTGCGGCGATAATCTCGGATATTCGTAGAAACGGCACTATGGCCGAGTCATCGGACCTAGCAGCTATCGTCCAGCAATCATTGATAAAATCCATCCCAGAGGCAGTCTCAAGGAAGGTGCGTCAGGCCAACTTTGCAGTACTACGCCATTCGGGAATCCCAGCCATAGTCGTTGAAGTCGGCTTTTTGACACACCCCAAAGAAGGCCTGCTGCTGGCAAACACTGACTACCAGGCCAGGATCACCAAGGCGCTTGCCACGGCCATTAAATCGTTTGCCAGCTTAACGGCCGACGAACGCGAGGCAGATTAAGGCTATTCTGTTCGACCTAGATCGTATTCTTTGAGTTTGTAAAGTAAGGCTCGATGGCTGATTTCCAGAAGCTTGGCAGCCCTTGTTCGGTTTTGACCAGTTTCTTCTAATGCCCTGGTTATCAAGCTCTTTTCCAAGATCTGCGCGTTTTGTTTGATAGACAGCCCCTTTAGCGTAAACATGGAACGGTATCCCTGTCCTTCGGCGCTCTCCTTGACATAGTCAGGCAGTGAATCCAATGATATCACGTGACTATCAGACAAAACCGCTGCTCGCTCCATCAGGTTTTCAAGCTCTCGCACGTTTCCAGGCCACTGATATCCCATCAAAGTGCGCAAGACGTCCGGCCCAAGGGGGGCAAGATGCTTAATTCCAAGTCGAACACTTGCCTGCTGCAAAAAGTAGTTTGCCAATTCTGCAATATCTTCAGGCCGTTCCCTTAGGGCTGGGATCCTTATGGGCACAACGTTCAGCCTGTAAAACAAGTCCTCCCTGAAAGCCCCCTTCTCGACTTCGCTTTTCAGGTCCTTTGCAGTCGCGGCAACTATCCTGACGTCCACCTTTCGAGAGGTGGTCTCGCCCACACGCCGAATCTCGGTTTCTTGTAAAAAGCGCAGGATTTTCACCTGCAGCATCAAAGGAAGCTCACCGACTTCATCCAAAAACAGGGTCCCACCCTCTGCGGACTCGATCAACCCCTTTTTGTTGCCTGATGCATCTGTAAAGGCGCCTTTGACGTAGCCAAAAAACTCGGATTCCATCAATCCCTCAGGGATTGCCCCACAGTTTACGGCCACAAAAGGCATCCTCGCCCGCGGAGACTGCAGGTGAATCATCCTGGCAAGCACCTCCTTACCAGTTCCAGATTCACCGGTGATCAAGACGGTCGACCTATATGAGGCAATCCTTGAAGCTGTCGCGATGATTTTTCGCATTGCATCTGACTTGGCTATGATCCGGGTCTCCGATGGACATTGCCCAGCCTTGTTTCTGAGCTCCAAGTTTTCCCTGCGAAGCTGCTCTCGCTCTTCGGCCTTTTTAATCGCTAGCAAAATTTCTTCGGCCTGGAACGGCTTATTGATGTAGTCGTAAGCCCCAGCCTTCATCGCGTCGACGGCCAAATCGATAGAACCATAGGCAGACATCACGATTACGGTCAGGGGGATCCCACGACTCTTCAAAGCCGCTAAAAAGCCCATCCCATCCATGCCTGGCATCTTCAAATCGCAAAGGCAAAGGTCAAAATGATGGCGCTCCAGCAGCTCCAACCCATCCTCGGCAGAGGTTGCAGTCACAACGTTATAACCGGCTCTGGACAAGATAACCTGAAGGATCTGCAAGAACCCTGGCTCATCGTCGATAACCAAAACTCTAAGCTTCATAGCACCTCCTGCGCAATTATTATACACCCACCGGAGTTTTTGCGTAGTAGGGAAATTTTTTCGGGGTGGCAGGGGCGGGAGGCGGGGGCAGGGACAGGGGTAGCGGCGGGGCGGGAGGCGGGACGGGAGGCAGGAGGCGGGAGGCGGGAGCGGGAACAGGGACAGGGGGTGGGGACCGGGGACAGAGACGGCATGTTGGCTAGGTTTCGGTGGGCAGCTGCGCTGTGTGCCAGACTCCGACGACCCAGATTGCGTCGGCATCCTGGCGATAGAAAAACCGGTAGGGCGTGACCAGCACCTCACGAAACGGCAGTTCCGGGAATTCAGGAACCCTTCGCCCTGAATCTGGAAAGTCAACCAGTCTACGAAGCACTTGTTCTGCCTGATTCCGCATTTTGACAGCAGCGGACGGATTTTCATTGCGAATGTAGTCCAGCGCAGCAAGAAACTGAGACCTCGCTTGCGGGGTAAACAGTATTCGCACCATCAACCTCCAGCAAGGAGTTTGTCAGCTTTCGCGAGAACATCATCAAGCTCGTGGCCTTTACCAGCACGGATCTCGGCCTCACCACGGGCAAGAATGTACAGCAACTGCCGCTCGTGTTCTGACCGCTCGTGCTCATCCACGCTGATAAGAATTGCCGCAGCACGACCCCGCCTTGTGATCACGACCGGTTCCTTATCTCTCATGACTCGATCAAGGATTCCGGCAGCATCCTGTCTAAAGTCACTCACAGGAATGATATTGGACACCTTAGGCATTGTTGTACCTCCAAACGTACAAGCAATGGTACAAATAGATCTAACGATTGACAACCACTAACCAAAGGATGCCCCCGGACATGTCATAAAAGTTCAACGAAGAGATCAAACGCAAAACAGAATGAACGGGGACAGGAGGCGGGGACAGGGGCGGGGACAGGGACGGGAGGCAGGGGCGGGGACAGGAACAGCGGGCAGGGACAGGAGG
>Ga0209723_1001562_pt1 | contig 34871 bp, 19 predicted proteins | sample BiotimSIPDNA_2_FD_185750 | JGI IMG/M metagenome (GOLD analysis project Ga0209723, IMG submission 185750) | Anaerobic biogas reactor microbial communites from Washington, USA - Biogas_R2 time_0 SIP DNA (SPAdes) (version 2) | ecosystem: Engineered > Bioreactor > Anaerobic > Unclassified | place... | reverse complement strand
TCTTTTTTCTCACTTCGATATTCGATATTCGATATTCGATATTCGTTATTCGATATTCGTTATTCGATATTCGTTATTCCTTGGGGGTATTCACTTTGCTTACTAAAACTATAAACGGGCATTCACTCTGTATCACACAATTTTCATTTCCCTGATACTTATCACCAAAAAGGAAATCCTTTGAAGGGCAGTTTAGATGATCTGGTATTGGCAAAGAAGGTGAGTTTAATATTCAGCCTCTTGCCACTAGGGATTGTTGCCACCGTAATTAACAGCAGCATCATCTCCGTTTTAATGTGGAATGTCATCCCCAACATCTGGATTATAAGCTGGTTACTGGCTCATTTGGTTTTTGCAATATTGAGAATAGTTATGTTTACTGTTTTCAAATCGGATACCAAAAAATTTCAGCATGTTAAAAGATGGAAGTATCTCATTTCATTTTTTTTAATGAGCTCCGGATGTATCTGGGGAAGTTCTGCATTTTTTGGGTTGCTTCACAGTTCTGTTGCTTATCAGATGGTAGTAGCTGTGGTTTTAGGAGGGATGTGTTCAGGGGCTGCAGCTACCTATTCCGCTTTGAGGTTAACATACTACAGCTTTATCATACCCACATTAGTTCCCCAGATAGTGTTATTTTTTACGATGGGAACTCCAGTCCATCTGGCATTTGCAGTCATGTTAACGCTCTTTATCATTCTGATCAGTTTTCCTGCAGAAGCCAACCACTCGATAATAAGCTCCAACTACCGGCTATTATTTAAAAATGAAGATCTTATCCGTTATCTGAGAGAATCCAATGAAAATGCTCAGTTGGAAATTACCAGAAGAAAACAGGTCGAATCCGAATTATTGAAATCCCGGTCTGAACTTGAACAGAAAGTAAAGGACAGGACGATTGCCCTGTCATTGGCTAATGATCATTTGAGAATTCAGATAGAGAAGCGAATGAGAGTGGAGAATGAGTTACGGGAGAGTGAAAAGTATTACCGTTCGATAGTGGAAACAGCCCAGGAGGGGATTTGGATTATAGGTGAGAATCACAGGATTTATTACACCAACCAGAAGATGGCACAGATACTGGGCTATGATTTAAATGAGCTGAAGGGGAAAGATGCCTGTGAGTTCCTGGATGAGAATCAGAAGAGCTATCATGGAGTCGATCGCAGAGTAAGAGGAATACGGCAGAAAAATCTGCGCAAAAGTGATGGTACGCTGGTTCCGGTAATTGAATCTGAAAGCAGCCTTATTGATAGCACCGGGCAATTTCATGTGAAACTGGGGATGGTTACGGATATAACTGAACGTCAGAAATGGGAAAAAAAGATAGTAAGGCTTAACAATAGTTTGCAGGAAACAAATCGTGAGCTTTCCGAATTCAGTCACTCAGTGTCTCATGACCTGCGTGCCCCCCTTCATACAATACAGGCTTTTTGTGAACTGATGCAGGATGAATATGCAAAGGTGCTGAATGAAACCGGAAATGAATATCTGTCAATTGTCAGGAAATCTGCAGACCGGATGAACGAGCTCATAGGGGATATGTTAAAATTATCAAGAGTAACCAGGACTGAACTTAACCGGAAAAATGTAAATCTGAGCAATGTTGCCAGAGATATAATAAATACTCTGCAGAAAAAAGATCCATTGCGCAGTGTACATGTAGAGATACAGGAGGATGTGTTTGCCAATGGTGATCCGGGGCTTCTTAGAATTGTCCTGGAAAATCTCCTGAGTAATTCATGGAAATTTACCCGTAAAAAAGATGATCCCAGGATCGGATTCGGTGTTGATTTTAAAGAAGGCGGTGCGATCTATCATGTCTGTGACAACGGGGCCGGATTTGATATGAAATTTAAAGAAAGGCTCTTTCAGCCTTTTCACAGATTGCACAGCGAATCGGAATTTGAAGGTACAGGAGTAGGATTGGCTACTGTTTACAGAATTATCAAAAAGCATGGAGGAGCAATTTGGGTAGATGCGATTAAAAATAAAGGCGCGACGTTTTATTTTACGCTGTAGACCAGAAATGAGAAGAAGGCAATGTTATAGAAATTCAGTGGCAATTCTTTCAGCCTTCTCTCTTTCCTCTCTACGTAATTTATCTGCTATTGTTCCCATATATTCCACTCCACTGTTATGCTCCTGGGCAATTATTCTACAATATTGTTCATACAAAGTCTCATCAATAACCGAACCTGTGTAGAGTAACACCACATCCAGATAATCGTACTCCCACCTTTGAACCCCTTTAATCTTTTCTGCTATCCTGATAATCTGTCTCAAAACACTTAATACTTCTGGACTTCTGCTATATTTTAGAGCCATCAGGAAAATCTTTAGCTTTCCATCATCGATCATTTTTAAGCTCTTTAAATAATTCGATTATCATATCAATTTTGGCAAACAACTCTTTGCTGTTGACATATTAAAAAGCTAAAAGAACAATCCTTAAGAGCACCGTACCTCTAACCCGGAGTAACTGGATTGTCACATGCAGAGCTTTCGATGGTAAACACTTCGCGATTAAAAATAGTTTTACAATAATCCTTTGTTAAATTAACCGGACATTGCTGTCCACAAACCTTGACTTCACCCCCTTAAAAAAAATAATGCCTTCTCCAAAAGATTGATTATATTATTCAATGTCCGTTTAGAATCATTCCTTGAAATACCTTATTGACACCATCATCTTTTTCATTGAAAAACTACACCGTAAGCACATATTAAAGGATGAACTGTTTCTACCGGAACTAATTGAATTTTAAGGATTTTTGGCTACAGAAGCAAACAGAATATTGTTTTTTTTCAGGATAAGATGCTACGTTTATTGCTACTGATAATTATTTGTATAGCTGCGGGGAATCTGTACGGCGCGGGGTTTCAGTCCCAGACCATTGATTCTTCAATACTTGTAAATTCAAAGAAAAGCGGATTGCAGGAAAGTGTCAATGCATTTTATGACAGTACTTACTCTGAAATCGATACTTTTGCATGGAGTAAAATCAAGATAAATTCCGGCAAAATCGATTGCAGTTATCTCTTTGATACTGTGAGAATCGTTTTGAGGGACATCTCCAGAAACAAACACTACGTTCATCCCTTTAAAGGCCATATTACCTCTGATTTTGGAAGACGCGATTCCTGGCTATGGCACCGTGGTATCGATATAAAACTAAATACAGGAGATACGGTCCGGGCTGCGTTCGATGGAATAGTTCGGGCAGTCTTATACGACCGGAATGGTTATGGCAGAGTTGTAGCAATAAGGCACTGCTGGGGGGTGGAGACAATTTATGGGCACTTATCTAAATCGATTGCAGTTCCAAATCGCAAGGTAAAAGCGGGTGATGTAATTGGTTTGGGTGGAAGAACCGGAAGAGCCTCAGGAACCCACCTTCATTTTGAAACTCGATATTATGGTGAGCCCTTTGATCCAAACCTTATAATCGATTTTGAAAATTTCCGGTTAAAAAGTGATACTCTCAAATTATTCAAAGATGATTTCGCTTATCTGGAGCAAATCAAAAAAACTGTAACCTATAAAATCAAAGAAGGTGACAACCTCAGTAGCATCGCTAAACGTTACCGCACAAGTATCAATAGATTATGCAGTCTCAATGGCATTACCCCCGAGACAATTTTAAAGATCGGCAGAAACCTGGTGATTCATACTTCGCAGTAGGTCCCGCCTTCGCAGCGGACTGCTATGGCGGGCAGGCCCAAGATAGAAGTCAGATGTTAACAGGTAAAAACCATTGATTTGTATGGCTTTTATCATTAAAGAGCTTTTTAAAATCTCCAGTAAAATTGCCAAAACACTTTCATAAATGTATCTTTAAAGTGACAGGAACTGGTGATCCCGCATTCTTTGGCAAAGCCACTTGGGACCCTTTTCCTGTTCTCTTTTTTTCATGGCGGTCAGAAATCGGTGCAATAGAATCAGCACTCTGGAACTAATGAGCTTCCGGTCATTTAAGACTCTTTAATCATTTCATATTTCTTTTTCTCTCATCTATTTTCTCTGATTTTTTCCCGATAATTCCCATCACAACTAACTAATCCGCAAAAACAGGCAGGTGCCTGCTAAAATTTTAAAGTGGGATCAGGAGTACAAATGCAGAAAAACATCAAAAAAACCGAAAAGAAAAGCCTTGTTCAGTTTTACCAGGAAGAGAAGTATTCAAAACGGGTGGATGCATTCTGGAAAGCATTTCGGGAAAATGCGGCTTTAATTATTCCTGCATTTCACCAGAAAAATGACTTCAAACCACATCAGTTTCTGGACAGGATTTTAAGAAAGGTGCATCCGGATCTGGATTATTACTTTATTCCCAGAAGCATACGAAGCATGGATCTGGTGATATCGATTACTTCCAGAGTGGATCTTTACCCGTTAGTGGATCTGATGTGGAAAAAATGCAGAACTATTGGAAGAAGCTGGGGATTTTGTTTTCAACGACCCCGTTATGACTACGAACTTATCAAGCTACTGGTTGAAGTGAGGACTAAAGGGAATCTGGATGAATACATGTTTTCCGGTTCTCTGGATCATCTCAACCGTATAAACATTTTATTTATCCATAAAGATGCTACCACTATCGAAAACAAATACAAGGCTATTGATGAATTATCTGAGGGAATCAGTTTTTTGATTGGAGAAAGAAAACAACGGGCATGGGTTGGAAGCCTGGACATTATCTCTCAAATACCCGGAGATGAGAAAGTGTATCCTATTCGTGCTTTACCCAAATTTATCGATGAAAAAGTGGAAGAAGCAAGAAAAAGGCTTCCCAAAGAACCCTATGCTACAATCGATGGCATGGGGGAGTGGGTAGGGATAGATTTTGAACCGCCTGAAGATTGTGATTACACAGGCCGCTCTGATATGGTTACAATGTGTACCATGCTTCCACAGATTATCGAGAGCTATCATAACGGCCACAGCTTTTATTCGGAGCGTTTCTCCAACTTCAATGAAACCTTCTGTTACCTGAAAATGGAACGCTGGCGGCAAAACGATGAAATGGAAAATGAGGAGTATAAGATTAAGCTGATTGAAGAGCTGAATATGGGTTTGCGCAAAAATAAAATGGGGATGGTAATAGGTGCAGGAACAGGACTGAAATATGCCTATATTGATTTTGTTATCTCAAATATTCCCAGAGGCGGACGGATAATTCAAAGCAAATTGAGAAAGTTTAAAATCACTAAAAATGCCTGGATAATGTTTTTTGACTCCTCGATGGAGGCTAAGTGGATTAATGTTTACGATGACACCCCTCCTCCTGTTTTACCTGATTTTGAAAACCGTGGATTTTTCGGAGTGGAAAAGAAGCTGAACAAGTTACTGGAAAAGAAGGTGAATAAGAAAAAATAGCGGGATAAAATATCAAATCGGAAAAAATTTAAAACAATATCTACAAAATGTAGCCCCCTAACCCCCGAAGGGGGGAACTAAGACTCACAATGAAGCTAATTAGTTACATTGTGCGACCTTAAAGTCCCCCTTCGGGGGATTTAGGGAGCGGGGGAATTAGGGAACGAGAATTAAGTAACAAGTTTTTATCGGGAGTACTCTGTTAAAAATAACTAAACAAAAGAGATTCCTTATTCTTCAAGGCCCCAGAAAGATTCTTTCCAGAGTGGAAAAAGAGCGGTTACCCCGCTTATCTGTTGCCTCGATATAGTAACGGACATCACCCAACGATGGCGGCAGCTCTAAAGTGAAATAATCTGCAGTGATCATCGGATTGGTTCTGGAAGGATAAGCTCCATGAGAATTCATTGCCATACGTTTTTCTCCGCCAGAACTTCTCAGGACAAGCTCTACAGAAGATAACCCGCTGATATCGTAAACAAAGGTGTGAACAGTTCCTTTCTTGTCGGCCTCTTTTAAAGAGCCCTGTCCCCAGGTAAGTCCACCTGGATTTTCGGGAGTGATCCAGGGCGGAAAAATAGTTGGGCCGGTAGATTCATTGTTTGCATTTACCAGAGTGTTTATGGAAGAGCTTATCAGGTTGTAAGCTGCATTGGCGGCTTCGGTTACCTGCTGATCCCATACCTGTTGTCCGGTCCAGTACCAGTAACAACTGGTTTCTGCAGTCAGAAGCAAGCGTTGCGCCCTCTCAAAGGACTCAACCCGGAGGTTGGAATCCTCAAGGCTATGGATCGAATTTTGTAAAGCAGTGAGAACAGCCCAGGAGTTTAAGTCTGGAGAATATGAATTTTCGCTGTAACTGAACCACTTTTTGAATTGCGGGTCTCCATTATCTGCACCACTCCAGGCACCCGGTTCTATATGGACCATTTTTGAAGGATCGGGAGGAAAACGCACCAGATAATCCTCTGTGGTGGTAAGCTCAAACCGGGGATCTCCTTTAATCCAGTCTACCAGCCGCTCAGTGTTGTGATGATAATAACTGTCAGCACCTCCTCCATGATTATCACCATCGGAATGAAGAACAAAAAAGGGAGGGTGCGCAGGATCAAAAGAATCGAATCGTATTATGCAGTCAAGTACCTGGGTCAGTACGTCCTGGTATTGTAAAGCGCCAAAACCTCCCCGCCCATCTTCATTTCCGATATATCGTTCTGCAGGTATGCCGATAAGGGAATAAACTTTGCCATCGACATCCTCATATTTTACATATTCAGGTTTGAGCAATGATGGACTTATTTTGCTTCCGGCCCAGATATTTGACAATTGAATCCAGTCTTTTGATGGCGGATTCTGCTGATCGGCCGGATTGGGGGGGAGTAAACCTTCGGTGGGCCCTGAATAAGGGTAATCTTTACATGAACGATAGCGGTGGATAGAATCATAAATGACCGCTGTGATACCGGCTTCCCTGAGTGCAGGAACCATTCGCACGTGAAAAGCAGCTTCCGGAGGAAAGAGAATGCTGGAGACATCGACTCCAAAGGTATGTTTAATGATATCGCGATGAAGAGCAATTTGCTTTATGATATCCCGTTTGGGAATGAGGGACATTATTGGGTGATAAAATCCGAAGGAGGTAAACATGAGCCGCCTGTGTTGACCTTTGGAAAGAACTGATGCAGTCTGTTTTAGTGAGTTATTCCAATTGTTAAAACATCCGCCGCAAAGGTTTTCTTTTTCGCAACGGTTTAGCTGCTCTATCAGAGAGCCGCTCCAACTGGTGGAGATTCCTGCGTAGGGAAGATCTCCTTTGAGGTAATTGTTGATGGCATCCGGGATAAAGCCGGTGTAATTGCCGCATCTGGATCCAAAAATCGCTTCCAGTTCACCATTCCAGAAACTGCTGTCTGCTGCCCTGTAGTAGGGTTGATGCATGTGCTTATGAATAGCAAAATACAAACGTGGCTTTGTTTCATAAGTGCTCATTGGCCAGTATCCTTTGAACATAAAGGGAAAGGAAACTCGGTTTCTTTAGGATAGAGGATTTGCAAAAGGAGTGCCAGAAGAACCCTAAAGTCACAGATGACCTCTTAATTTCCCGCCCCCTAAATCCCCCGATGGGGGACTTTGAGATCCCATGATGTAACTGTGAATTTGATTCAAGGGTCTTTTCCGTTCTTTAGTCCCCCCTTCGGGGGATTAGGGGGCGGGAACCGGTTACTGGCTTACCTGGTGGAAATTTCAGGGGTAATGACAAAAGTAATACCAGAAATGTATGGGCGTCCATCCCGGTCAGAGATTCCGGATATAAACTATCCGGTCACCTTTTTTATAGCAGTTTATTACGCAGGGTGAACTCTTGCTCTGGCGTAGCAGCTTACTGGGAAGAGGGAACCCTGGTTTTCCGTAGCAGTCTACTGCGAAGGAGAAGTCATGATAACCTAAGGCTCTGTGCCGTTCACGCAGCAATTATTACCCGGTATCTGGCAAACTTGAAAAGAAGATGAGGACAAAGCAACTTTCATTCTTGCAGGTTAATATAACCGGAAACTATTATTTTTAATATACATTTATCTATATGACCCATTATTGTACCCAAAACAAGGAGTTCATCGTGCTTAAACCCATCGTAATCGGCCTTATTGCTGCACTAATAGTATTTTCAGGATGCAATCAGTCGCCCATGCCCAACTTTAACTCTTCAGAAGAAAATAGTGGTAAAATTGCAGTAGTAATGGCTCTGGATGTCCCAAGGTCCATGAATTTAGGGATAAATAGTATTACTGTAGCTATCTCAGGCCCGATTTCTGATACACTTGACATGACCTTTTCTTCAGACTCTGCATCAGCATCAGTGCTATTCCAGGACCTGATTCAAGGTGCCTATTCAATCAGAATCACCGCTTTTGATGCTTCTGGTAAGATCATTGCTATCGGCCATGGAGAAGCAGAAGTAAGACCTGGCCAAAAAACGATTGTTCAAATCGAGATGATAATAGGCGGCACAGGTGAATTGGAAGTAATACCGGTATGGAAAATTCCTGGCTATGACACCATTCCAGGAAAATTCCTTATTTCAGAATATCTTTTCAATGGAAATGCAAATGACCTTTCCGGTAATAATTTACACGGTAAAGTTTATGGGGCTCGATTAACAACCGATCGCTTTGGGAATCCAAATAGTGCATACCTTTTTGATGGGAATAGTTACATTTCAGCTCCGCATTCAGACAGCTACAATTCAGATACTTTATCATTTTCTGTATGGATCATGATGTATGATTTTGACTACTGGCCGAGAATATTCTGGAAAGGCAGAGTTCCTGCAGAAGGTTTTGAATCAACGTTTGATCTCTATTTCCAAACTGAATACAATGAGTTACGATTTGATGTAACTGACACACTAACTAATTACTGGCAGTACACTGCGGTTCCAACAAAAATTCAACCTGACACATGGTATCATGTTGCCGGCACCTATGATGGAAAAAAACAGATACTGTATGTTAATGGATCTCCCGTTGATACCTTGATTAAAGACTTCGTAGTACTTGACAATCATCATCCGCTACTCATTGGTACCGGCGAAAATAGAAGATATTTAAAAGGAAAGATTGATGATCTCAGGTTCTATAAGGGGATTCTGTCTGAAGCAGAAATACTTAACTTATACCTCGAAAACCGATAGACAGCTTGATCTTTTTATTTACGGTGGCAGATTTCAGCACCCATTTGAAGAGGCGGTCTTCGGAAAGAGTCTCTCTTTCCGAAGACCGCAATGTTTAGTATCACAAGTCTTTCAGTACTCTCAAAGAGACAGGTTAAATTCGTTGTTCGTTTCTAAGGTCATTTTCTTAAAGCCCCCTAAAGCCCCTTAAATCCCCGCCCCTAAATCCCCCGATGGGGGACTTTAAGATCACATAATGTAACTGTGAACTTGACCATAGGGTTTTATAAAATGTTGCTTTGGATGTTCTTAAGTCTCCCGATGTACATCGGGGGATTTAGGGGGCGGGAGCATTTCTTTGTTTAGCCCGATGGGGGACTTAAGAGAGACTGAGTCCCTTCTGGGAGCATTCCACACCCAGTGGCATTAAAGAGATCTTAAAGCCTCCTTTGGGGACAGGGGGCGAGGATTTATTTTTAAAGTGTGATACAGGGCATAACTGCTTACCATACATCTAACCGGGAAATAAAAAAATGCCAATCATCGAAAAATCATCATACAAGCCTCCATTGGGCTTAAGCAACCCTCATCTGCTTACCATATTTCCTCAGGTTTTCAGGAGAGTAAAGGGAATTAATTACAGTCGCGAAAGGATAGATACTCCTGATGGGGACTTTATTGATCTGGACTGGAGCGCCAATGGAAATTCCCGCTGTGTGATATTGATTCATGGGCTGGAAGGGCACAGTAACCGCTCCTATATGCTGGGAATGGTAAAGACATTCAGCAGCAGGGGATGGGACACTGTTTCCATGAATCTGCGGGGATGCAGCGGAGAACCAAACCGCAAACTGAGGTTCTATCATCATGGAGATACTGAAGACCTTGATACTGTGATAAGACATACTATTGGCAAAGGATATGAAGCAATAGTGGTTATTGGATTCAGTCTGGGTGCTAATCAGATTTTAAAATATTTAGGTGAAAAACAGGACTCTGTCCCGCAGAAATTAATCTGCTCTGTGGCTATTTCCAGTCCATGTGACCTTTTTTCATGTGCAGTAAAGATGGATTCCAGATCTTCAGAATTTTACCGCATTCGTTTTTTGAAAATGTTGCTTAATAAAATGCAGCTTAAAAAGAAGCTTTTTGGGAATGAGGTAAACCTGGATGGGTACCGGATTATAAAAACGTTCAGGGAATTTGATAACCGGTTTACTGCTCCGTTTCACGGATTCAAGGATGCTGAGGATTATTACAGAAAAAGTGGCTGTCTTAAATACCTGGATAATATTAAATCACCTGTATTAATGATAAGTGCCGCTGATGATCCCTTTTTGACAGAAGAGTGTTTTCCTTTCGATATAGCGAGCAATAGCCGCTTTATTCACCTGGAAGTAACCTCTGGGGGTGGACACATGGGATTTGTCTCATTCAACAGTAGCGGAGAGTACTGGCATGAATCACGTGCATTTCAGTTTATACAGGAGATCGCCGGATAAAGACTTCTGAATTCTAAATTTCACCTATATCCTTTTTGTCAGATTTTTTATAATCCTATGGGAGGGCAGTGTCTTGCAAAAGGAAAACAACAGCCGTGGGAGAAAGGCATAGTTGGAAATGACATTCAGAGCCCAGGAACCATCAAAAGTGCAGGCACATTTTTCATTGCGCATTTCACGACAGACCATTTTAGCTTTTTTACTTTTCCATAATTTCATAAAATCCATGTCATAATCCCTTAAATTTCCCATTACATAATGCTCCTGGACTTCACAAGGGCATACGTCTCCATTTGGGAAAATGACTCCGAACAGAGATCCTGCAGAGCAATTGAAATTCAAATGCTTTTGATAGAAGTAAATATCCGGTAAAACTTTGTTAAAGACGTTGTTGCGGGCATTTACATAGCATCCCAGAAGGTCATTTCCGTTTCCAGCCGTATTTCCTTTAAACAGGTCTGCTTCAATTAATTTCACCAGTTCTCTGTGAGCATTCAGCACCTTTCTTTTTCCTACGATTGATTTTACAACGCCCTGCTCTCTCATTAATATGGCATTGAACCCCCTTATTCCAATTGACCTCAGAGAGCGATAAACATCTGTAACATTATTGGAATTCCAGGGAGTAACAGTAATGGCCACTGTAGGAATGATTTCAGGATCCTTGAATGATTCGATTAGTTTATATGTTTGGACAGCTTTTTTATACAGACCAGGAGCATTTCTGTTTTTATCATGAAGCTCTTCGAAGTTATCGATGGAAATGGAGAACATCAGGCGCTTTCTTTTATTAGTTGCACAAAATTGTTCAAGAAAACGTTCAATGGCCTCTGTATACATGCCGTTAGTGGCAATATTAACCGATTGTACTTCACTGTTTTGGCAATAAGCCATGACAATATCGAAAATATCTTTTCGTAAAAAGGGTTCCCCACCGCTAATATAGACACTGTAAAGCAGGTCGCCAAAGGTTCGTGTTAATCTGATTATTTCATCGGTGGATAATTCCTGTTCAGAAGAAAGCGAACTGTTGAAATCGATGAAACAGTGTTTACATCTTGCGTTGCATCGACGACTTATTAGGTGAATAAGACTGATTGGCTGCTTTTTCCGAAAGAAAATGTTGAGACATAGTTTACAGATATTCATAGTGCCTGCCTTACAGCACCTGTCTGTGTGCATCGTAGAGATAAAGACAATAACATCTGCTGCACACAGGCAGCAGCTCTCTGTTTATTTTTTTCCTAAATTGCTTATAGAATTGCCCGTTCCAGATCTCCTTGACTGGGGTATCCATGAGAGAGCCAAACTTAAGGTCCGGATACTGAATACAAGGGGTAACCTGTCCGTCGGGAAGAACATCCATTCGTATCCATTGTTTGAAGCAGAATTGATTATAAGGGTTGATATCGGGATAATCGGTATAGGCATAGATATCCTCCGGTTTTTTCAGATAACTGGAAATTTGTATAGGCCATTTTTCCGAGCGGATCTTTTGGCATTGCCGGATAAATTCTTCCTTGTCGATATCATAGGGCAAAAGGAACCCTGAATGGCTTTGAGGTGTTACATTGTATTCTTTTTGAAGTACGGTTTCGTACTGGTATGCCTGCTGAGGTGATAAATACCACTTGAGATTAATAAGTATCCAGTCTGCTCCTGCTGCAACCATCTCTTTGCAAGTGTCATAAAGGTATGGAACATTTTCCTTTTGCAGGGTGAATTGTATCCCCACATAATTATTCTGTCGTAATGCTTTCAGACGCCTCAAATTATCTACGACCAATGTGTAGGACCCTTCTCCCCGTAAAGCATCATTAATTTCGGACGGCCCATCAACAGAAAGATAGAAGATAAGAAAGGGGTTATCGATGACAGCAGGTATATATTTTTCAAGCATTGTACCATTTGTACACACATAAGCGAAGCATTGATATTTTTTCAATATGGCAACGAGATCGTGGAATCTGGAGTAAAGAAGAGGCTCACCTCCGGAAAGAATAAAGGATGGATGTCGATGACCGGTTTCTTTAAGTATCCGATCAATCACTGCAAAATCGAGTTCCTCAGAAGCCGCCTTGGGGTTTCCAGTACCGTATATTCCTTTTTCTCCCCAGAACATGCACATCCCACAGTGCAGATTGCATTTATAGGTAAGATAAAGCTTATAAACAAGAGGAGGAGGGACATCTTTCTGCAGCCGCTTATCTGAACAAACCCAAAAGTAGCGATTTCGGAAATCAAATTTGCGTTTGATAAGGAAGGCCATGTAACGTGGGTAACGCACAAACAGCTTCAGGATATCTGTTTTTGGGGGAAGATATAAGCTACAGCTCAACTCCTGATCCTCTTTTCATCTTGTGAAACAGTAGAATATCCTGTAACCACTCAGGAAGAATTGCATGTGCCAGATAATGAAGCCTGGCAGAGAATGGTGCTACAATTCTGCGTGGAGGATTATTGCTGTGGAGAATTTTAACAATCGATCTGGCTATTATTTCAAATTTATAATTGGCATTTTTTGCAGTATGAGGATGAGAGAATTTTTGATGCAGAAGAGAATAAGAGCGGGAATGTACGCTTTTATTACCGGTAATTATATGCTGTGAATACCTGAGCATATTTGGCAGAAGACTAGTGCAGAGCTCATCAGGGCACACTGTCGAGACCGAGATTCCGGTGTATCGTAATTCTCTTTTGAGCGCGCTTGCTATAGTTTCCAGAGCACTTTTGGTGGCATTGCCCGGACCAAGGAATGGATATCCAAAACCATTGCTGTTGGAAGCGGAAATGAAAATTATTTTACCGCCATGTTGTTTACGAAAGACTGGAATAAAGGAATTGGTGAGCTCAATTGTACCAAAAAGGTTAGTCTCAAAACAAAGCCTGAGATCATCACGCGACAAGTCTTCAACTGCTCCCAGAAGCTCGATTCCGGAATTGTTTATCAGACCAAACAGAACTCCATTGGTGATCTCCAGAACTTTCTCTGCATTTTCCTTAATAGAAGCACTTGAATTCAGATCAAGAAGAAGGCATTCCAAACCTGCTTTACGAAGGTTTACAGCATCGGATTCTTTGCGTACAGTAGCAATTACCCGAAATCCCTTTTTGCTAAGATAATCTGATGTGAATCTACCCAAACCCGAAGAACAACCTGTAATTAATACCGTCTTCTGCTCTGCTTTCATTGAAGAGGTCCTTTCTGCAGGTGCCTTATTTATATATGTTAGAGGTAAAATAATTACAGGACTCAATTAATAAAAGTATAGTCAAAAATGAAATATGCTGAAAGCTTCCATTTTATTGATTCGATAAATTAAAATCCCGAAGTGCTTGCAAGATATCATCATTCAAGGGATAAACAGGTAGTGGTAAAAGATCAGGATCGGAAAAGGGATTGTTCAAGAAACATCCGAACGGAAAACAGAAGAAAAAGAATATGGTTAATATGACAGTAATTAATATGTTCTTTTTTAATGGTAAATACCCAAGCGGTGCAAACAGATTAACAGAAAACACAAGGGATCGGTTTTATAACTGTTTAAATAAACTTAAGTTAGAGATTGTGGTTAAAGTTCAAAAAAGCACCAACTTACTTCATAGTAAGTCTACAAGGTATTATTTTTGGTGCTTGAAGAACATCAGGATTTAAGCCTGAAAACCAAAAAGAAGAAACAATTAAAAAAAATTTGCTTTAAGGGGTTTTTCAGTGAAGAAACTGTTTTTTTTACTGATCATTTCAACTCTGCTTTCCTGTAACACTAAAGATGAGCAGAAGAATATCGCTAAATCCAACCTTAGCGGAAGCTTTATCGATCTTGATAAGATCGTTGTATCTCAGGTACCTCAGATAATATCTGTCAGTTCACCAGTGGATCTGGCCTTTAATACAGAAGTAATACCGCCCAATTTGTGCGGTACAGTTTTAGATCAGTCTCCATTTACATTCCAACCGCCTGTTGCTGGGGAGGCCCGATGGCTTTCTCAGACTCTCATACGGTTTACCCCTTCGGAGCATCTTAAGCCTGGAATTGCCTATAAAGGATTGTTCAGGGGCAAGACCGCTTTTGGTGACCAATGCAATGTTAATGATTATGAGTTCACCTTCAAGACCGCAGAGCAGGAAGTTCTTTCCTTCAATGCAGATTTTGTTCCGGATACAGGTGAGAATATGGTCATACTGAAAGCAAACCTGGTTTTTGCCCAGCCAGTCGATCTTGTCAGGTTAAAGAAGGATCTGGTATGCAAAGCAGATAAAAAACGTATGGATGTAAACATCTCACAGCGATCCGATGATCTGCGGATAGCGGAATTGACAGTCGGTCCGCTCAAACGGGGAGAAAAACCGGTGAGGTTTACATTCACTTTACCGGGTTCCTATAGAGCAGAAAAGAAAGAGTGGCAAAAGGAGATCATCCTTCCGGAAGCTACGGCTTTCAGAGTGATTTCGCATTCAGAAATGGGGGAAGTGGGAAATCAGAGGGTTTATGGATTTCGTTTCTCTGATCCTTTGAAAAAGGGCATGGACCTTTCCGGATACGTTTCCATAGAACCACCAATCGATTATACTGTTTCAGTTGATGGCAGAAATCTCAAGGTGCAGGCTGCGTTTATTTATGGTAACCAATACAGAATCCGTCTTTCCAAAGGGCTTCCCGGAGCGCTTGGCACAGTGTTAGACGATGATTACGATGCATCTCTTTCTTTCAGTAATATTAAACCTGAAATCAGGTGGCTTTCAAAAGGGATCTATCTTCCATCCGATAATCAGTTCAGAATACAGCTCAAATCTGTAAATATCAGCGAAATAAATGTAACCGTTACAGAAATTTACGAAAACAATCTGGGATATTTCCTTCAAAGCAATATCCTGTACGATGAAAAAGATGCATATAATCGGAACAGATACGAATACTTCTCACCGCATTACTATGGAGACCTTGAACGTACTGGTAAAGAGATCTATAACAAAAAGCTTAAGATTACCGATATCAAAAACAAATGGATCACCACTGAGTTTGATCTTTCAGAAGTGTTCTCCGGTAAAAAAAACAGCATCTTTTTAGTTCGTTGCCGGTTCGATGAGACAGATCTTTGTGGCAGATGTATCAATGATCGCAACGACTTTACTGGCGATGAATTGTATTATGAAGAGGGAAATTATTACAGTAATCCCTGCCAGTATGGCTACTATTATAACCGTGGTACAGTATCGAAACTGCTTATTGCTTCTGATATCGCCCTTACCCTGAAAACAGCAAAGGATGGAATTCATGTTTATGCAGTAAATGCACTTAAGGCTCAGCCAGTTTCGGGCCTGAAACTCGCCATGTTTTCATATCAGAATCAGGTTCTGGAAAGGGCAACAACCGATAATAATGGACATGCTTTGTTTAAAAGTACAGATGGATACTACATCCGTGGTGAAGAAAAAGGAAATTTGGCGATAATGCGGCTGGATCATCCGTCATGGGAGCTTTCCTCATACGACATAGCAGGTATGGATGAAGGTAAATCAGGAATCGATGTTTTCATGTACACCGACAGGGGAGTGTACAGACCCGGAGACACTGTACATCTTAGTGCAATAATACGATCTGAAAGAAAAATCCCTCCTGAGAATCAGATGGTTTATCTGAAAGTAAAAAATCCCCTTGGACAGGTTGCTTTTGAGGAAAAAAAGAAATGTGGAAACAATGGACATGTTTATTTTTCGATACCTTCTGATATTAAGGCTCCCACCGGAAATTATGTTGCTGAGTTGAAAACAGCAGATAACAGTTTTACAAAAGTACTTAAGATAGAAACGGTAAAACCAAATCGCCTGAAAGTTAATATTGGAATCTCTGATACTATAATGGATTCAAGAGGAAATGTTAGTGGCAATATTGAATCCAAATACCTTTTTGGTACTCCTGCAGCCGGATTGAGGGCTATTGTAAGCGCAGCTTATTCGGCTTTGCCACTTAGCATACCTGTGTTAAGTGACTATAGCTTCAGTCATCCGTTACGTTATTTCACTGAAAGACGAGAGGAGATAAAAGACACAGTACTGGACATAGAAGGTAAACTGCAGATAACCCATCGTATTAGTGACATTCAAAAAATCCCCGAACTGCTAAATGCCCACTATCAGGTAAGAGTCTATGAAAGAGGTGGAGATTTTACTGCTCAGAGCAAGAATGTACTGGTAATACCTTATTCCACTTTTGTGGGAATAAAGAATGTCTTCCTTCATGGTAGTGCTGCTACGGGTAAAGCTTACGAGCTGCCGATTGTGCTCAGCGATGTCAAGGGACAGCTTATTGCTGGTCGCAAACTTAAAGTCCGCTGGTACCTTAATAAACGGTATTGGTGGTATGATTACGACAACCATGACCGAAAGGATTTCAGAACATCCGAAAACACCTATAAGATAGGGGAATTTGATTTAATCAGTGCTGATAAACCGGTTCTTCAGAAAATTGAGGTTGATGACGAAGGTCAACACTTCATTGAAGTGGTTGATGAGCAAAGCGGACATAGCGCTGGTCTGTTTTTCTGGGCTTCTTCATGGGGTGAAGAGGCAATCTCCGAAAAAGCCAGACAACCTCTGTTGCCTATAACAGCCGATAAAAATATCTATTACACTGGTGATAAGGCAGTATTCTCATTTGAAACTCCAAAAGAAGGACTGGCAATATTTACGGTAGAACAGGGATCCCGTATTCTGTATCAGGAGGTCAGAAAAGTGAAACAGGGCAGAACCGGTTTCACCGTTGATCTTACCGGGGAATATGTTCCCAACTGCTATGCATCCGTCAGCCTTATTCAGCCTGCAAACCGAAGCAGTAATGATCTTCCGTTACGCATCTATGGCCTTAAACCTTTTGCAGTAGAAGATCAGGCCACCAGACTGAAACTTTCTTTACAGGCACCCGAAGAGATTAAAGCCAACAGTAAATTTGAGATTAAAGTAACATCTGCAGATTTGCGGGAAGGGACTTTTACGGTTGCAGTTGTTGATGAAGGTTTACTGGATCTGACCGGGTTTAAAACACCTGATGCCTGGGACCATTTTTTTCACAAGAGGCGGTTGTCTGTACTTTCCAGAGATAATTTTGATGAGATTCTGTCGGCTCTGATACCAGGTATGGACAAGAAATTCTCGATAGGTGGAGATATGGCGTTAGAAAGAAGTCTCAGGGCTGGTGAATCAAAGGTACAGCGATTTAAACCGGTTGTACTTTTTAGCGGTCCGGTTTCGATTAAGCCGGGAAAAAGCTCGGTTTTGTCATTTAATATGCCCAATTATGCCGGCTCTGTAAGGATAATGGTAGTGGGAAGCGCACAGAACAGCTATGTATCTATGGAAAAGACCATTCCGGTTCGGCAGGAATTGATGATTCTTACAACTGTTCCCAGAGTTGCCAGACCAGGAGACCTCTTTTCTGTACCGGTTTCCGTTTTTTCTACCAGTAAAAATGTAAAAGATGTAAAAGTAGGAATCAGAGTATCAGAAAATCTCACAATTCAAGGATCTCAAGATACTGCTATAACATTTGAAAATCCTGGAGAGAAGGATGTCCGTTTTCAGATAAATGTTGGAAAGTCAATTGGGAAAGCAACTCTGATTGTCGATGCTGTATCAGGAAAGTATCGAACATCGGATACTACAATACTGCCTGTAACTGCTGCGAACCCCTATTACATCAGGGTTACTGATACATCGGTTTCTTCGGGCAATGATCTGTTGATTACACCCAGGCAAATCGGTATTGAGGGCACAAACAGGGCAAGAATAGCTGTCTCCCGTTTTCCTGACATACAGATAGACAAGAGGCTTAAAGATCTGATACGGTATCCTTTTGGTTGTCTTGAGCAGATGATATCGGGCGTCTTTCCACAATTGTATTTAGGCAAGCTTGTCGATCTCAAAGATTATCAGAATCTGAATGTAACTGATAATGTAAATGCAGCTATTAACCGTCTACAGACATTCTGCGTAGATGGCGGATTTTCGTATTGGCCTCCTTCACAGAATTCTAAGAGTGAAGTATCGGACTGGGGATCCGACTATGCCGGACATTTTCTGATCGAAGCACGCAAGGCCGGGTACCATATCCCGGATGATCTGTATAATCATTGGTTAAATTACGCTAAAAGTAATGCCAAGAAAATCAATAAAAGAAATTTCCGTTACCAGACCTACACACTCTTTCTGCTTTCTCTTGCTGGAGAACCCAATGTTGGTGCAATGAATCTGGTAAGAGAGAATCACCTTAATGATCTGGATCCGCTTTCCAGAAAGTTGCTTGCCGGTGCCTATTTTCTGGCAGGTCAGAAAGATGCTGCAGAGAAAGTGGATAAGTATATGACAACAGAGATCAGCACTTATCGGGAGTCAGCAGGTACTTATGGATCTGCTCTTCGGGATCAGTGCCTTGTTGCCTATATTTCACAAATAATGGGTGATAAGACAAATGCAATGAAACTGATGCGTTCGATAGCACACCAGTTTAAACCTCAGGAGTGGTATTCCACACAGGAGAACGCTTTTGCCCTGATCGCGATATGTGAAATTTATGGTGAAAGAAACCTTATTGGAAGTTCCCGAAGCTTCTCCATGGAATTTCAGAATGGAAAAGTTAAAAATTATGAGCTGCAGGGTTATCAGATATCTATGGACATAAGCGATAACTTTGACAAGCCGATAAAGATAAAAACCGATAAACCCGAACCATTATATGTCAGCTTATTCGAAGAGGGGATTCCTCTTGAAGATATGATAAGTACCGGTCAAAAGGGATTGGAGCTGACCCGTAATTTCTATGATGAAAATGGGAATTCAATTCCATTGAAAAGTATATCGCAAGGGGATCAGTTCTGGGTAAGATACCGGATCAGAAGTACTGCTGGGCAGCCGCTCAAGGAGCTTGCTTTATCCAGTGTTTTTCCATCCGGATGGGAAATAGTTAATACCCGTATGGAACAGGAAGCCCTGCCTCCATGGGCTTCAAATATCAGCGTATCTGATGGAAAATATATGGATATCAGGGATGATCGTGTAAACTGGTTTTTTGACCTGGACAGTATTACTGAGGCGAATTTTATCGTAAAATGTAATGCCACTTTTGCCGGGACTTTCCGTCTTCCACCTGTTACCGTAGAGCCAATGTATTCTCCTGATTATTATGCCAGAATCGAATCGGGAACTGTAACAGTGAAATGATTGTCAGTGGTTTGCATAAAGGCAAAGCATTCAAATGGGCTGCCCTGGCAGGGGCAGTCCTGTTTGTCGTTTATTTATTATGGCCGGTGGGGACTTTGTTTCCGGATGACTATTCACGGGTGGTAACCGATCGGTATGGTAATATACTAAGGGTGACATTAGCCCGTGATGGACAGTTGCGCTTTGCTCAAGAATCGGATAAGCTTCCTGAAAAATATGTAAAGGCTGTAACCATGATGGAAGATCGAAGGTTTTTTCATCATCCGGGAATCGATCCTTTTTCTATTATTAATTCCTTTGTGTGCAATATCCGTACAGGAAAAAGAGTGCGAGGTGCAAGCACCATAACCATGCAGGTCGTGCGGCTGTCTAACCCAAGAAAACGTACATATCTGAATAAAGTCATCGAGTGCATTACAGCAACAAGGTTGACTATCCAAAAGTCAAAAGATGAAATTCTTAAATTGTATGCAACCCATGCTCCAATGGGAGGAAATGTTGCTGGAATCTACTCTGCATCCAGATATTATTTCGGTAAACCACTGGATGAGATTACCTGGGCAGAAGCAGCACTATTCGCAGTTCTTCCAAACAACCCATCAATGATAAACATTAAGAAACAACGCTCTGAATTGAAAATAAAGAGGGATCGTCTGATAAGGACTCTACTGGTTAAAGGGATCATTGACAGCACCACGTATGCACTTTCTGTTGATGAACCACTTCCTCCGGTAAAAAGCAGATTACATTTCGAGGCTCCACATTTTGCAGAATTGGCTCTTCGATCCACAGAAAGAAATTTGATTCAGACAACTCTGGATCTGAAGAAACAAAGAGATGTGGAAAACATTATTAGAAGATATTGTCGCAGCTATAGGGATTATGGTGTAGCCAATATGGCAGCTCTGGTAATTGATAATAATACCAGTGAAGTAGTTGCATACATAGGATCTCAGGATTATGATGACACAATCAGTTCAGGCAGGGTAGATGGAGTGATGGCTTTGCGATCAAGCGGAAGTCTTCTAAAGCCGCTACTGGTTGGCAGGGCACTTGATCGAGGTCCATGGGTAATTCAAAGCAAAGTTCAGGATGTGCCTTCTTATTATGGCACATTTTCTCCGTCAAATGCATCTGGAGAATTTCAGGGCATGGTTACTATAGAGCAGATGCTGATTCAATCTCTCAACGTTCCAGCAGTCCGGCTTCTTTACCATTATGGACAAGCTGATTTCTATCAGGATCTTAAACAAATGGGAGTTTCCACTCTTTTCCGAAGTGCTGATGGGTATGGGTTGTCTATCATTCTTGGTGGAGCGGAGGTTCGGCTATGGGATATGTGCAGGATTTACAGTGCTCTTGGTAATGAGGGGCTTATACGTCCGGTAAGGATGTTTGATGGAATGGAAAAAGAGAATGACTCGTCGCGAGTATGCAGCCCTGGGGCATCATGGCTTATCCTGTCTTCATTAAGTAAACTTGACCGACCTGAAAATGAAAAATATGGGCATTTATTCTCAGACCAGATTCCTGTTGCCTGGAAAACCGGAACCAGCTATGGGCAGAAGGATGCCTGGGCTGTTGGAGTGAACAGGCAATGGACTGTCGGAGTCTGGGTTGGTAATTTCTCAGGTGAAGGAAATCCCTTTTTGGGAGGAGCAGTTTCTGCAGGTCCGGTTATGTTTACAATTTTTCGACAATTAACAGCTATAACAAAACCATTATGGTTTGATTGTCCGGAATATGATCTGAAGAGGACCTCTGTATGTTCTGCCACCGGTTATCTTCCCGGTCCTGCATGTCCGCAAACCACCACAGTGCTAACGCCTTCTCAAGCATGGAAGACACAGCAGTGTCCATGGCATCGCAAGGTGGTGATAGACCGGCAGACTGGTTATGAACTCTGCTCGAGGTGCTGGGATGGAAAAGAGAAAAAAGACACAGTCTTATTGGTCTACCCGGCAGCATCTGCAGAAATATTGCGCAAAAAAGGTTTTGCTGCTGATATTATGCCTTCACATCTCTCATCCTGTACTGCAGTCAGGAAAAAGAAAAGCAATATCAGCATAGAATATCCGACAGATGGAATTACTGTTTTTATTCCCCGCAGTCTTGATGAAAGTTATCAGCAAGTTGTATGTAAAGCATCATCTCAGACAGAAAGCTCTCTGTTGTGGTATCTTGATGGTAAATTTCTGGGTGAAACGCATGATTTTCACAACATGGCAATTCTTTGCAATCCTGGAAAACATATATTGAGTGTATTTGATAATGAGGGAGGAGAGAAAAGGGTTAATTTCAGAGTCGTTGGCAGAAATACTATAGTAAAGAATGGAGATTAAATCCGACAAAGGCTGTAAAAACAGACAATAGGAATCGATGAAATCCTATGTTTCTGTAATTACAGCATTGTGACTTGGGGCCAGTGGTTCGCTTGGGCTCATACCCCGCTACCGGCTGGATCGTACGGTTCAAGTCAGGCATGATCAAATCCAGAAGAAGATTCTTCAGTCTGCAATTGCAGCCTGATTTAAAAACCGATCCCTTTCCCAATAAAGTTCACTATCTCATCGATCGATTCATTGATATCTCCCATATTTTTCTGCTGATACCAGTTTTTTACTTTGGTGAAAACCAGTCCCTGCAGAAAATCATAAATCAGTGCTGAACTCAAACTGGTAGTAATTTCTCCCTTTTTTTTGGCATTATCAAATATTTCTGTCATTAGCTCCTCAAATTTGCTTTCAGTACAGAGGAAATCCCTCTCGATCTCCATCAGTTCATCCTGATTCTGGAGCTGGTCAATAAGGGAAAAAACCTGAAATGAGTTAAGAGTCAGGATAAAGGAGAAATATTCTCCCCACATGGTAAAAGCAGCAGACAGGAAACGGCGTAAATTTTCGCTTATATGCAGTTGTTTGTCCAACTGGTATTGGGGGTCAGTGGTGAGTTTATCGTATACCCTGTTTCTTTCCCTTACTGCAATAGTTAAAAAAATCTCATCTTTGTCTTTATAGTAGCGGTAAAGGGCAGATTTAGAGAAACCTGCCTTTTCCGCGATATCTTCCAGTCTGGTTTCATAATACCCTTTTTGTGAGAGCACCTCCAGGGCCGCATCAAGAATCAGGCTGGTTTTTGTATCCCTGATTAATTGTTTTCTTTTTTCTTTGCAGTCCAATTCTTCCATGATATTTATCCTTTCATACAGCATGCTCAGATTGGTATTCTTCCTTGAGTTTTTGCAGTGATGGTGCTGTCCATAAGTAAAGAATAGGAATCAGGAAGAATGTGAATAAAGTGGATACAGTTACTCCACCAATAGTGGTGATGGCAAAAGATGCCCTGAAATTTCCACCGGCTCCTATGCCCAGGGCCATAGGAACCATGGAGATGATGATTGCCAGGTTAGACATAAGAATGGCTCTGAGCTTGGTTCCGCCTGCCTTTACGATCGCTTCTTTTGCTGAGATTCCGTGTTCCAATCTCTGGGCTCTGGCATAATCGACAAGCAATATGGCATTGTTAACCACCACTCCTATGAGCATGATTATGGACAACAATGAAACCATGGAAATCGTGCTATTGGTAAAGTACATAAACCAGATCACACCGATAAGCCCTAAAGGAATGGTCAGCATGATTACAAAGGCCATGGAGAGTGATTCCAGCAAGGCTACTAAGAGCATTAATGTCAGAGCTACAGCCAGGATAGCTGCCAGACCTAACTGACTGAAAGATTCGTTCTGCAAATCCTGAAGGCCTGCAAATTTGATACTGTATCCTGGTTCCAGTTCAATTTCATTGAATTTTTCTTTTAAAGCTGCAATTTTCTTTCCGATATTACCACTGGTTAGGTTGGCTGAAATCTCAATCATTCTCTGTTTGTCTTTGCGTGTTATAGAAGAGATTCCACCAGTGTATTTCACATCTGCGATGGCCTCAAGTGGCACAGGCCCTCTGGGGGTGAGTACTTCCATAGTTTGCACATCACGTACCGTGCTTCTGGAACGTTTGTCCAGTTGAACCCGGATCGGAAAGTCTTCGCCACTTTCTCTGTAAATAGCTCCATCATTCCCGGTGATATTATATCTGACCAGCCCACCTAACATCTGAATAGTAGTAGCCTGGGAGAGATTGGGAGAAAGGCCATAATGCTCAAGGCGTTCTCTGATTGGAACAATAGAGATCTCCGGTTTATCTCCTTTCCAGGAGCTATTAATATCGGTCAAATCAGGTGTATTGGAAACGATATCAAGTACCTGATTGGAAAGGGCAATCACCTTGTTCATTTCCACACCCTTTACTTCTATCGTCATGTCTGCACCCTCGTTTTCACCGGCTAGACCTCCAACAGAGGACACACTGATTTTAGCATCGGGTATATCTGAAAGCATTGGACGAATTTTATTGATTTTTTCATATACTGACTCGTCACGCTGTGTCTCTGGAGTAAATTGCAACCGGACTTCACCGTATTGAACACCGGTGTTTAATCCGCTTCCACCGATTGAAGAGGAGATTGATATCAGGTCAGGAAGAGTTTTCATCTGCTCCTCCACTGCCAATATCCGCTTTTTAGTGATTTCGATGGGAGTACCGGGAGGAAGCTCGATAGAGATTGATATGATACCTTCATCAATTTTTGGCACAAATTCCGAACCCAGTTTTGGAGTTAAAAACTGCAAAGTTGCCCAGAATACAAGTATTATACTAATCACGACAGAAAATTGAGCGACTTTGTTGGAGAGAAGCCGATTTAACAGTTTTCGATATCTGCTGTCTAAGCCGGAAAGAAGGTGGTCAACAAAATTGAGGCTCCTGGCTGTTGGCTTACCATTGTCTTTCTGCTTTAGCATTCGTGATGCCAGCAGAGGTGTAAGAGTAAAGCTCAGGAAAATGGAGGCAATTGTGACAGACACAATGGTCAAGCCAAGGGCTTTGAAAGCACTTCCAATAATTCCTGATGTCGTGGCAATGGGAATGAAAACTGCAAGGTTGGTCAGTGTTGATGCAAGCACAGCCATAAAGATCTCATTTGTCCCTTCCTCCGCTGCTTTGCGAATGTTCTTTCCATCGTTACGGTGACGGACAATGTTTTCTATAACCACGATCGAGTTGGTAACCAGCAGTCCAATCGAGACGGTCATAGACATAAGAGTAATGGTGTTTAAGGATAATCCCGCCGCACTGATACCAACCATTCCCATAATCAGTGAAAGGGGCATGGTAATTGCGGCTATAAGAGTGGTCCGCCAGTCAAAAAGAAACAGCAGAAGAATCAGTGCTGTAAGGATAATACCAGTTATGATGTTACTGTAGGTGTCAGTAACCGTATCTTTTGTAAAATCTGAGGAGTTTTCAATTACATCGATTGAAAATCCTTGCGGAAGCAGTGGTTTAATCTCCTCCACCTTTGCCATGACCATGTCTGCGGTTTTTACGACGTTTGCATCGGAATTTTTGGTGATTGAGATTTGTACCGATTCTTTACCCTGATAGCGTGCGAATTCACGTAACTCTTTGTAACTATCTTCAACTGTGGCAATGTCTTTGATCCGGACTTTGTAATTTTCTGATACAGTTCCATACTGCTTGAAAACCGGAATCTGTGTTTCACGGATTTCATCAAGAGAGCAGTACTCACCAGAAACCTTTACCGAATATTCCCTGTTTTCACTGGTTACAAATCCACCAGGGATGGTTGTATTTTGCGCCTTGAGAAGTGCTGCAACCTGAAAGATGGTCAGGTTGTGAGCAGCCAGTTTTTCCGGATCCAGATTTACAATAATCTCACGTTCCCTTCCCCCGATCACATCCACTTTTGCAACACCGTTTATCTGGGAAAAACGGTCCTTGATTTCATTATCGACGTAACGTCTCAATTTATCGGGTGTAACCGGAGCGGTCACCGAAAGGATTACAACCGGCAAATCATTTGGATTATGTTTGGAGATAATTGGCTTTTCCAGGTCTTCGGGAAGAGTGTAAAGTATCTGGTCAATTTTATCCTTTACCTCAATGGAGGCGATATCAGGATTGGTTCCGGAAATGAACTCCAATAGCAGGAATGCGCCCGATTCCAGACAGTATGAGGTAACATGTTTCAAGCCGCCGATTGTGCTTACCTGTTCTTCGATGGGTTTAACCACGTTAAGCTCAATCTGATCGGGTCCTGCACCAGGGTAGATTGCCTGAACAGTAATATAGGGAAGCTCCATATCGGGCATTTTATCGACAGGCAATCTTAGAAACACCACCACACCGAACATGGCAACTGCCAAAATGCACATGATCATCATTAGTGGCCGTCTTATGCTTATTCCGGCAATGCTCATAGCGTCTCCTTTACTGATTCACCACATTAACTTTTAAGCCATCCTGAAGCATCGATAGGCCTGAGACAATAATGTCTTCCTCAACCGTGCAACCCTGCACTATTTCATAAAGATATCCGGTATTGATACCCAGGGTAACTTTCTTTTTAACTGCTTTACCGTTGTGTAGAGAGAAAAGATAAGGCTCGTTGTCTTGGGTAAAATTGACCGCTTCAAGTGGAACATACAAAGCATCCGATTTTTCACTGACAATGGTATGAACCTGCTTGAACATGCCAGCTTTCAAAATACGATTCTGATTGGGGAAACGCGCTATTACCTTGAAACTGTGGGCTAAACCGTTTGCACCCAGCGCAACCCGGTCAATATTACCCCAGATGGTATCCCTGTCCATCAGAATAAAAGATTTCTGCCCTTTTTTATAGAAGTTGATAGCCTGCTCGTTTACCTGCATCTGTACTTCAATGATGGAAAGATCTGCAATTTTAACTATAGGGGTTTTTTCACTGATCTTGGCTCCTTCACTCTGATAAATTTCTATTACTGTTCCCTCAAAGGGAGCCAAAACATTTACTCCTACTCTGGCCTGTCCCAGTTTTCTTTTGGCATCCTCATACTGTACACGTGCACCTTCCACCTGTTCATTGGAGATAGCTCCCTGTGAATGAAGCTTCTTTGCACGCTCGTAAGCTTTCTCTGCATACTCAAAGGCACTCTGAGCAACATCTATCGGCGAACCGCCATCGATTTCCATTACTGCTACAACCTGGTCTTTTTTGACGATATTGCCCACTGTAACCTTGATCTCTTTTAATGTACCACCCAAACCATTAGCCAGCGTTGCTTCTGCTACTCCCTGAAGAGTACCATTGCTTCGTTCAATCCTCCTGATTACCCCATGCCCAATTCTGGTGGTTGCAACCGGTATTCCCTTTTCAGATTGAATCTGCTGCATGGTTTTGGCTGCACTCTCCTTCTCTTTCTGGTTAGTGTTGCATCCTGCAAGCAGGAATGCTGTAGAAAAAATCAGTGTTAATACGATAACTTTCATTTATTTATCCTCCTGCTCTGCTAATAATAAGGAATTATCTCCGATTAACATTTTTATTCCGGTGATTGCAGCATTGAGCTTATGTACAGCATTATGATATGCAAGTTTTGACATGCTTAACTGTTGTCTGCTATTGGTGAGGTCAACCTGAGTGATCTGTCCGATTTCATAGGAAAGTGATGCAATCTGTGCTCCCTGAGTAGTCAACGCAATCAGATGAAGCGCTTCAGAACACTCTTCTTTTGCAACAGCTAGTTCCTCGAAACAACTGGCCAGCGCCAGATGCAACTGATTAAGAGTCTTTTTTCTGGTCTCCTCCAATTTCTGTTCTTCGTAACCGGACTGTTTGACTTTTTGCAGTTTCTGTCCTCCCGAATAAATCGGAATCGAAGCTCCAACAAATATCTTCTGGTCATCACCCCAGGAAAACTCATCTCTATTATCGAACATGCTTATCTTTGATATCGATGCACCAGCATAAACCGTGGGCAAAAAGTCAGCCTTGACTATCTTTGTCTGCCACTTCTGCATCTCTATCCCCTTGTCTATTTGTTGAATAGAGATGTTTTCTTCCGACAAGCGCTTAAAAGCCTCCTCCTCTGTCATATCGAAATCTATGACATACAGTGAATCTGTTAAAACGATTTCATCAGGATCTGCATCCATTGATGCAATTGTAAGCAGATTCTTAACTGCCAGATGTCGGTTTTTTTCTGCATCTCTGAGCGCTAATTTGGCCTGTTGAAGAGAAAACCTGGAGTTGAGTGTGTCTAAAACATTACCCTTGCCACTTTCCAGACGTGCCCTGGTGAGCCGGTGAGTCTCTTCTGCAAGAGAAACTGCCTGCAGACGTACTTCCCTGTTCTGATCCGCCAGCAATGCACTGTTATAGGCATTGGTAATCTCTTTTGCCAGGGTGATTTTAGCGTTTTTGTACTTCAGATCTAATAATCCATAATAAACCTGGGCGATTTTAAGTCCTTTAGAGATCTTCCCCTGCGCAAAAATCGGCTGAGTGAGAGTAAGCCCAAGGGCAACCGTGTTTTTCCCAGGGGTAAAATCAAAATCAGAAAGTGAGGAGATTATTTGGTCAAACGCCCCCGCAATAGTGGCATCATTAATAAAACCATCTACAGACTGGTCCAGAAGACCCGAAATTCCGCCACCACTTCCCCCACCAATATCAAAAGAATAGGGAATAAACTGCCTGGGGGCCAGTTGGTAATTAACCGAAGCTTCAATGGTTGGGAAACCCTTGCCCCGATACTCCTTTTTTACGCTTTGAGCTGAGGCAAGCTCTTTTTTTATCATACTAAGTTCCTCAGAATGACTGAAAGCGTATTGAAGTATCTCTTTCTTGGATAACTGCTCAGCACTGAGTGTAAGCGGTATAATCAGCAAAAGAAAGGGAATGCTGCTTTTCTTCATAGATTTCCTCTTTGAATTGGTTTTCTGGTTAAAGACATCTAAATAATACAAAAAAAAAGAGTACAAAACAACACTTTTGTGACTTAAGAGTCACAATTAAGAATGATTGATCTTAATAATACATTGAGAGTAAGTATTGTGAACCGAAATAGAGTGGCATTGGCATCAATGAGAACAGAAGTTTCTGGCTAAAACTAAATGCTACCGGGAAAATGATAGAAGCACATATACTTTTGCTCAAAAAAGAACTATAATCAATAATTCTTGCTTACTTCAGGGTGAAAAAGAAGGTGGCTCCTTTGCCCACTTCTCCTTCAGCCCACACTTTGCCTCCATGGCGCAATATCACCTTCTGCACAATAGATAATCCCACACCGGTCCCCTCGAACTGCTTTTGAGCATGGATTCGCTGAAACGGCTCGAATATCTTTCGGGCATATCTGGAATCGAATCCTACGCCGTTATCACTAATAAAGTAGACAGGATTGCCATCTTTGATGGTAGTACCAAACTCAATGCGGGTTAATTTTTTTGTAGAGGTAAATTTCCATGCGTTTAGCAGAAGATTCTCCAGGGCAAGATGAATCAATCTGGGATCAGCATTGGCATACAGGTTATCTTCAATAACAAACTCTGTTTGTCGCTGAGGCTCGGTAGTTTTCAACTCTGTAAGAAAATCCCGAACTATGTCACTGAGGTCGACTTTTACCTTTCTGATTTCCTGTCTGCCTACACGGGACAGACTGAGGATATCATTTATCAGTTGCTTCATTGTTTTAATGCTTTTATCGATTCGCCAAAGATAGTCTTTTCCTGGTTCGTCAAGCCTTTCAGAATAATCTTCAATGAGAATGTCTACAAGACCACCGATAACACTAAGTGGATTTCGAAGGTCATGTGAGACAGAGTAGGAGAAAGATTCGAGATCCCGGTTAACTGAGGCAAGCTCTTCGGCATACCGTTTCATTGCTTCACTGGCCTTACGTTGCTCAGTTATATCGCTCCAACCGATAACCCCTCCCACAATATTACCTTCCTCATCCCGTATAGGACCGGCATTACAAAGTATGGGTATAGGTATTCCTTCTTTGTTAATAAGAAACCATTCTTCATTGCTGACTATTTCGCCTTTGATTGTAGCTCTGGTAAGGGGGATTTCATCCGGTTTACCTGGAGTACCATCAGCATGACAGAAACCAAGTTTTGAGGGATGTTCAGAAACTGAAATTCCTGTAATTTCTTTGCTTGATCTGTCCAGTAATTTCTGACCATATTCGCTGACTATCCGTATTTTTACATCCGGTGCATCTGCAACGACAATTCCTAAAGGGATATTTTTCATAAGAGCCGAAAGAATATTTCTTCCCTCCTCTGCCTGTGCTAACACTTTTTGCAACTTCTTTTCTGCTTTAAGCCGCTCGGTTATGTCAAGAATAGCAACCAGTGCGCCGATTATTCTGTCTTCAGCATTGCGCAATGGAGTCGCGTTATTTAAATAATACCGAAATTCCCCGGTGCCAAATTTCTTGTTCATAACAAGCTCATTTCTGACCTCTTCACCATTATTCAGAGCTCTGACTAATGCCCATTCTTCTGCTTCAATCTGTTTTCCGGTGTCTGGCCACCAGCCAACCAATTTGCTATACTGCTGCCATTCTTGTTCATCCTGAGGCAAGTCCAGGATTTTCCTGGTTGTCTCATTAATCCGGGTTATTTTGCCATTTGCATCTGCCATAACGATACCGACCGGAAGAGTATCGATAACACTGTTTAGCAATCTTTCACTTTGCCGCAATGCTTCATCGGCCATTTTGCTTTTTGTAATATCCACCATACTCATCAGAATATGTGTAATTTCTCCATGTGAATTAATGATTGGCACTGTAGTGAAACTTATCCATCGACAGACACCGGTTTTAATTCTGGTCAGTTTGATCTCCAAATCCTTTACATAATCTTTGTTTACTGCACGCTGTGCTGGCCAGTTTTCCAAAGGTATCTTATTATTATTTGTATCCCTTAGATCGAAATCGTTGGCATAATCGGATGAATGTCTAAACATTTCAGATTCACTTGAGTATCCATACCAGTTAAGCACCACTTTATTAAACGTGGAGAGTGTACCTTTATTATCCATAAGGATGACACCGACATGTAAATTGTCGAGAATAATTTTCAGGCGTTCCCTTTCAAAACTTAATTTCTCCTCAGCTTTTCGCGATCTGGTAATATCACTGGCATAGATATTGACATATCCTTGTTCTGTGACTGGGACAATGTTCAATGAAAGAATCCTGCCCTCGCATCGGGTATCCAGTGCCTTAAAAGTACCGGTGATAAAAGCTTCACTGACTGCTTGTTGCCATCTGTCCGGGATACGTGAATTGATATGGCACTGCATGTTGGCCAGAACCTTCTTACTGGCTTTATTAGCGTATAAAATGAGGCCATCCGGGGTCACTCGAAGAACCGGATTGGGATCTTCTTCCGGTAATTTTGCCAGATATGCGACTGTTTCATTCATTTGCCGGTTTTCGGTGATATCCCGCCACGAACCAACTACCCCCAGAATTTCACCTTTATTGCTAAGAACAGGGGCTGCTGATAAGGAAAGAAATTTCTCGGTACCGTTTTGCCTGGACATAATCTCCAGGTCGGTAAAGGTTTCTCCGGTTGTCAACACCGTAGAGAGCGGAAGTTCCTTTGGTGATTCAATTTTTTTTCTATTTGGCCAGTAAAGGTTAAGTAATTCCAGACGACGCTTTGCATCGGTGTTTAGAAGCCACTCAGAAGGAATGCCGAATATTTCTCCCATGTATCTGCTGATTTGCCGTGTCATATTGTTGGAATCGGTAATGATTATTCCTTCAGGAATGAAATTAAGTAAAGCTTTTAAAATCGAGGCATTTTCTTCTGCTTCCCTGCGTTTACGTTTCAGATTAGTGATATCATTACCATCAATGAGAACCTCTGTCACAATATCTTCCTTGTCTATTACCGCACTGGCACTCCAGGAAAACCAGATACGTCTTCCATCTTTACATATTCCTTCACTTTCATTCTCATAATACTTTCCTGGTTCGGTAAAAATCTTTTCACATATATTTGAGTTATCCTGTCCGGCAGAATCCACACATGGAATAATTGTACCCACAAAGGGCATCCCAATGGCTTCTTCGCGGCTGTAACCGAATACTTTCTCGCTGAAGTGATTAAAAAAAGTGATTCGCCCTCTCCGGTCAAAGCTAATGATAATGCTGTTAAGTTCTTCCACAAACTTCTGATATTTCAGTTCAGATTGAAGAAGTTTTTCTCTGGTTGCGATCCTTTCGGTAATATCATCTATTGCCAGAACAATCAATGATTCCTCATCCTTCTCTGCAAGGAGATAGCTTGCATTCATGAGCATGCTTTTTTCGCCGATACTCTCAAAAACATGATGAAATTTATAATTGGAAACAGCTTTACGGGTGTGGATAACTGACTCAAGTAACTCTCGAAGAGCAGGAATATCCCATTGACAATTGTTCAACTGATAAATCAGGCAACCTTCGGTCTGTTCTGCACTCAGCTTAAACTGCCGGTAAAATGAGCTACTGGCAGAAACCGCTCTGAGATCTCTATCCAGTACGATCAGTGCTTCGTGTACCGTACCGGTGATGCTTCGGGCTATAAAACGAGCTTCTTCAGCGCTGATACTCATTGGTATTTTCTGTTTGTTTTAATTACCTGATTTGACCCGGAAAAGATCTTTTGAATGGCCAATCCATTTGCTTGTTCTTTTTCAGAAATCATTTCTAAAAAATGCCACCTGAGTTTTTTATGCCTAATTCGTACGATTCAGGTTATATACAGGAATGGAAGTTTCTGATAGTGTAGAATCAAAGGTTATTCCAATCGGGTCTCTAATCCCGGAGATTACATTTTGAAACGCAAACTCTTTATCTCTGGGCAGGACAAACCATTCCGGAACACCAAAGTCTCTAAAGAAGAAGCTATTGTAACAATAAACCTGCTTCTAATACGAAGTCTTTATTCCAGATGATTAAGCAGTTAAAATAACCATTCTTTGAGCGCTCAAGAGTGGTTCAGGGGTAAAAACAATAACCAGCACGAAAGGAGGGCATATACCTTTTAGAAAAAAATATGAGCCTTACTCGAGTGTTAATTGTATAATTAAGTAGGTGTGATGATTTTTTAAAAAAGGGCAGAAATTAAGACAAGTTTTCGCAGAGAAGTTCTTAATTATCTGATCCAGGAAAGGAGGTGGCTATTAGTAGTTCGATACTGAAAGAAACCTCCGGAGAGATTTGTTAAAAATCGTTAAACACTGATATTCCGGAGAATACCTGATAACTTTAACGGCTTCGATTCATTATGGATCGAAGCCCTTTTTTTTGTTACTTCCTCTATTGGCCCCTAAGAAAACCTGTGGTTTGGTCGATTAATTGCAGTTAGGAGTACATGCAATTAAAGCCTTTAATTAAACCCTGCAAGTCTTTATCTCTGTGATGATTATCCCTTTTGCTCCTATCTCTGAGAGCTGGTCCATAACCTGATTCATCTCTTTTCTTTTGATCATGGCTTTGACTGCCACCCAGTTCTCATTACTGAGCGGGGCAATAGTGGGAGACTCGATTCCGGGAGTGATACTGCAGGCACGGGTAAGCTTCTCTTTTGGAATATCATATTCCACCATTACAAATTTCCGGGCTACAATTATTCCCTTAAGGCGTTTAACAAAGAGAGCTGCATCGGGCAAAGTGATCGTTTCTGCTGAACGAGAAATTAATATTGCTTCGGATTTCATAAGCGGCTCACCGATTTTTACCAGACCAGCTTCGGTTAAAGTACGCCCGGATTGTACCACATCTGCGATAACATCTGCAACGCCTAACCTGATGGAGATCTCTACAGCGCCATCCAGTTTTATTATGGAAGCATTCAGTCCTCTTTTTTGAAGATCGTTCTGCACTATACGTGGGTAGGAGGTGGCGATCCGCTTTCCCTCCAGCTTGTCAGCACTAAAATCACATCCGGCGGGAACAGCATAATAAAAAGAGGAATGACCGAAATTTAGTGGCATGACTTCATGAACAGTTGTGCCGCTATCAAAAGTAAGATCCCGTCCTGTTATTCCCAGGTCAAGAAATCCGCTGCCAACGTAAACAGCGATATCTCTGGGACGTAAAAAGTAAAATTCTATCTGGTTTGCAAAATCGATTATAGCCAACTCGCTGGAATGCTTTTTACAGGAGTAGCCAGATTCACTGACCAGACGAATTGCATCTTCACTGAGAGTGCCTTTATTGGGAATAGCTATTTTTAACATTGAAATTCCTTTACTGATTTTTACAAGTACTTATAAATGTCTTCCAGAGTAAGATCGCAACTGATCATCATTACCTGTATATGGTATAAAAGCTGAGAGATCTCTTCAGCGGTCTTCTCTTTTCCTTCGTATTCAGCAGCCATCCAGACCTCACCTGCTTCTTCAATGATTTTTTTGCCGATAAAGTGCTTACCTTTTGCAAGTTCTTTTACAGTGCCGGACTGGGGATCATTCTGTTCCACTTTTTTCTTTAATTCTTCAAATAATTCTTCAAATCTTTTCATTTTTTCTCCAGACTCACTTTTCCGCTTTAAATTAATTCTCTGGCCAGGTAAAGTAAATGGTTAAAAATAATAGTAACTGCTCAGGCATCTGTGGGCAAAAATAACGATTATAATATCAAATCTGATAAAAAATAGGAATTAATATAAAAACAATATCTAATCAGAATAAAGTATCTAAACTAAAACCGGAAATGTTAAAAACTGCCTTTCCAGCATAGTTATTACTAATAAAGGTTCAGCCATGTCCGGTTATATTAACAATTAGAAAAACTGAAAAATCTTCTGGTAAGGCATGCGCCCTTTTGTGACCGGAGGTGGTTCAGGAATCGGTGAAGCTCTGGCTATAACTTTTGCCAGACATGGAGCAAGTGTCGCTATATGCGGAAGAAATTCAGAGAAACTGGAACAGGTCCGCAAAAAGCATTCAGGGTTAAGGGCATACAAGACAGATGTTACTATTCATGATCATTAATATATGAATGACAAATGTCATCAATTAACAATGTTCGAGGCCCAGGTTATGGCAAGATATGTAATGGCATGGCGCGGTTCCCTGCTGATTAAAAAATGCCGTTTTTCGATAAATTAAAAGGTTTTGGGTTAAAGTTAAAAGGTCTGTAAAGCAATCACAAAGGTTTTCCGTTAAAGTGGTAAGGTTTCAGGGTCCATCTCAAA
>Ga0209723_1001551_pt1 | contig 35095 bp, 27 predicted proteins | sample BiotimSIPDNA_2_FD_185750 | JGI IMG/M metagenome (GOLD analysis project Ga0209723, IMG submission 185750) | Anaerobic biogas reactor microbial communites from Washington, USA - Biogas_R2 time_0 SIP DNA (SPAdes) (version 2) | ecosystem: Engineered > Bioreactor > Anaerobic > Unclassified | place... | reverse complement strand
CTACTATTGATTTAGGTCTCCCCTGAAAAAGATAGCCCTCAAAACCATATTTTTCATTGTAGTAACGGGCATAAGCACTGTGAAATCCCTGAAAAAGATCTTTCATTGGACGATCATTCAAACGCAGAGCCATTTCATAATGTTTAGGGTAGAAAGCTATTCCCAGGAGTTCAAAGCCGGTAGTGAGCAGGAATTTATTAAGGAGTTCGATAAATTTGTCCTTATCAGTAAAATCACAGAAAAGGACCCGGCAATCTAAAACCTTGGCAGTGACATGGTGAATGGCACCTGAAATACAGAGTCTCCCTTTTCTGGCCATTTTTTTACCTCTTTTGTGTTAGTGTGGTGAAGTAAGAAAAGAGTTTAGAAGAAAAAGCCATCAAAATCAGGGCCAGGATTTGAGCTTGGGGGCTGGGAAACGAGTTAAGGAAAAGTATCCTGTGTCCCCATTTTGGAAAGAATCCGTTTGACTCGGGTTTAATCGGAGGAAAATTGGTACTTTATTTTTTAAAAAACCGATACCATGTCTTTATAACATCAGACGGTAGATCAAAATTTGGCGACATGCGGAAATTGCACTCTCAGGAGCATAAGATTCCTCCGTCCCCAACGGAAAAGACCGCTTTAATAAAACCCTCCCATGATATCCAAATTCCCCATAATCTTAAACAGCACACCAGTATTTCAAACACTGTACTCTCTATTTAGAATCTATTCTAACTGTCTGCATTCTTTTACGACACTTTTTATCCTAATCTGGTAGTTTCACGCTCATAAAAATCCAAAATCTCATTATCAATATAAAATGCAGTCTGCCCCCAGCATCCTTAATTGTACTGCAATAAGAGGATAGTATAATTATCGGTGTCTTCCATCGCATGAACCAATAGGTCAGTATGACCGAAGACGTCTCAACTCACATTATCCTATCTGGTCAGTGGGACTGAAGACGTCTCAACTCGTGTTAACATGACTGGTCAATCCGATTCTGGATCTTGCACAGCATGATCAGGCTGTCATTTTTGTCAAAAAGTGCTGCCTTTAAGCTATTTCAGTAAATTATCCTCACAAATAAGGTACAGACAATTAGCAGATCATTGTCATGGAGGGCATACCATTCAGAAGTAGAAAGAGGCAAATTCAGGGTGGATCGTTGATAATTCGGGACAAAAAAAGATCAGTGTTCGAGCAAATTCTGACTACCCTATATATACTTATCTTGATTTTGACTTCACAAGCTAATATTTTAGTTAATCAGATTAGTATTCGCTCTTTCTATCTTTAGGTTTCGATACTATCCCATTATATTAAACAACATAATTCAATAAAAAAGTTCCTATTATGCAAAATTTTATAAAACTTCTCACCTTGTTGTTCTTCGTGGCCGCTTCTATAATTGCTGATCAGTCCAGGATGCAAAATGAGCTTAAAAAAACCAGATCCGGCGATGTTTTCTATACCAGATTCAACTTTTACTATGAAAAAGGTACACATAATACTACAAACTATCTCCGTGGCAAGTTCTTGCCGGTGAATACCCCTGTCACTTTTATCAGATACAGTGGGAACAGCATCTATATACGTTTACCTAACGATGAAAAAATCTGCTTATACAATGTTCCGATCTACTCTGGAGAAAATCTTAACGGAATCTTTAAAAGAACACTCTCAACTTCGAAAACGATCTTAAGCGAATTTACCCAGGAAGAACAGAAAGCCATTAAAACTGGTGAAGTACGAACCGGGATGAGTAAGCAAGCGGTTATAGTTTCTATTGGCTACCCGCCAAAACATAAAACACCTTCTCTTGAAAGTGATTCATGGCGTTATTGGAGACACAGATACAATACCATCGTTGTTGAATTTGATAACGATACAGTCGTTAGAATCCGTAATTAATACCAGAGAGTAAATTTTTCGGCGGCCGAACAAGAATGATTGAGAAATGTTATTGAATTCCAACAAAAGCGCTGTTTTCAGGCCACTGATTACCATCCACATCATATTTCTACACTGCTTTCCATTCCATCTGATTACTTGCCCTTTTACACTTAACCAGTTATATTTTCCTTTATCTGACAGACAATACCATTAAAGGAAAATGCTTTCCCAAATTAACTGTCATTTGAAACAAGATGGATCTCAAATGGAGAGATAAAGTGAACAGACACCTGCTCATCCTGATTACACTTATTCTGCATGCTTGGGTAATTAAAGCAAACGATGTAGAAAAAGAAGAGTTCCTGAAAAAAGGGTTCAACTGGACGCACTATGAAACTGCCCAAAAACTAAATCTGGATCTTGAAAACTACGCCATCTATGTTAAAAATAAATCCGATAAAATTAGAGGTACTGTTATGATGGGAGTCGGAGGAGGGGCCTGCGGTGTAGGACTCTATTTTTTCCTTTGCGTGGCATTAATCAATTCTTTCGAAGAAGACTATGAAAGGACCAATTATTATTTGGGTTACGATGAATACTATGATGATGATGTTGATGCAGATGATATGATCAAAGCCATTTTTCTGCTATCAGGGAGTATGTGGATGGCTACTGGTGCAGGTTTGATTATCGGTGGGGCAGTTAAACGCAGCAAAATTGGAAAAGTGTTCACAAAAAGTGGAACACGGATCAGCCTTCGACCGGAATTAGACGCAATAAACGACAGGTACGGGATGCGATTGTCTCTTTCCTTTTGAGCGTGAGTGAGAATTCTTTTGCCAAACGGGTTTCATTAGATTTAACTTATTGTTTTTAAGCGGAATGAAGGATTAATTAAAAACACATAATAACCGTGGATGGGGGGAATATACATAATGAGAGCTGTTAAATCGTCAATAATATTAATTATTTTTACCCTATTCTCCCGAATGGTTCTGGCCGTTGATTCTGAAGAGCAAAAACAGCTTAATGTACAAGACAGTGCAGATGTACAAGACAGTGCAGATGTACAAGGCAGTGCAGATGTACAAGGCAGTGCAGATGTACAAGACAGTGCAGATGTACAAGGCAGTGCAGATGTACAAAATACTTTGGGTGTACAAAACACAACAGATATGAAAATTACTACAGATATCCAAAAGCTCATGGAACTGCAGAAACACCTGGAATTACAGAAGATTCAGAGTTTGCAGAAAGAACTCGAAGAACAGGAGTTTAGAAGTTATGGATTCAATTCAAAGCATTATCGAATCGCTAAGCTAATGAATCTGGATGCAGAAAACTACAATCTCTACTATGCAAACAGAAGAAACAGAAGAAAAGGTAACAGACTGATGGGTATCGGAGGTGGGGTCGCCACTATCGGACTAATTTTTGCCATCGATGGGATAGAATCTCTAATAAAAGGTCCTGCACGCTATAAAAATAATGGTCACTATGATTACTCTGATCACCTTTCTGATTGTTTTGCAATTGGAGGCACTTGTATCGGTACTGGTTTAGGCTTAATGATCAGTGGTGTTATTAAACGCAATAAGATTAAAGATGTATACACCAAAGATGGAAAACAGCTATTCTATCGCTGATCGAAAATCTTTATTTAAAAGTTTTAAAAATCCGACAGCTTGAAGCTATCATTGCGGCCTATTCCTTCCTTTTTCATCTTTTCCACGCACCAGGCTTACCTGTGTGCGTGAATCTGGTATATAATCAAAGATATAAAAAAACTGTAATTTAGCATCGCACCGTTATATATTATTGAATATTTATCAGTTATAGTGAATTTTCAAGGATTTTCCGCTTCAGTATGATTTCTTTGGCCATGAAGAGTTTCTATTTATGGACCCCTTTTTCATTAAGTGAACCGATAGAGGATTTCTATTCCTTGCCTCTACCCCAAAAATGGGAAATTCCACCTCCCGATTTTATCGATAAGAAAAAGCAGCGGAAGCTGAATGATTTTTCAAAATTAGTCCTACATTCAGCCATAAAGTGTTGTGCTCCGGAAAACAGAAGCTACATTACTGTGTTATCTTCCAGAAATGGTGACATAAATAATGCTTTTAAAGTACTTCAAGATATTGCAAAAGGTGAGCTGGTTTCCCCTCAGATGTTTGTTAACTCGGTTTTAAACATGCCATTTGCACACTATTCCATCTTTTTCCAAAATAATTTACCATCCAGTGCTATCTCTTCCAATGAATCTTCGCTGGGTTATGGTTTTCTGGAAGCGGTGTTGAATTTAAAGCGATTTGGTGGAAATGATGTGCTACTGACATGCGCAGATCTTCCACTGGAGGGTGATCTGGAGGCCTACAGTGACACCTCTTATGTTCCATATTCGCTATCGATGATAATTTCGAATGACGACGATCAAAAGAAAGGATTCTGTTTCGAATACGAGCCACACACAGGTAAAAAGAAACAGAACCGATTACCGGATGCATTGGATTTTTATTTCCATTTCCTTAATGGTAATAATGATACCTTTATATCTGAAACACCGGATTCCAGGTTTGTATGGAAAAAACATTCTCCAGACTGTATCTTCTAATGAACAGCACTCGATTATCTTTTTGAAGGAGTACCTGCTATGAATGATGAACTTAAAAAAGAATTAAAAGAATTGATAATAAGTGAACTGGCTCTGGAGGACGTCTCGGTTGATGATATCAGAGATGACCAGCCCATATTTAATGAAGGCTTGGGATTGGACTCGATCGATGCTTTGGAGTTAGGAGTTGCGATACAGAAAAAATATGGTGTGAAACTGAAAGGTAAATCAGATGAAGAAGTTAAGTCCTACTTTTCTTCTATCAATTCACTTTCAGACTTTATTTCAAGGAACCTTAATCAAGCAACTTCACAATAGTATAGATATTTTTCAGAGGGTAACATCCATTTCTCCTGTTTTTCAGGTGAACAAAAATGAAATCAGCAGGTTCTCATCGCTGAGATGCCAGAAACAATATTTGAATTAGATGTGAAGTGTCATCTATCCTGTCGGGCTACAACAAGATATTTTACATCTGTTTTCAGGTTAGATAAGTCATGACAGAAGTACCTCAGCTAGTCAAACCGTTTAAATTAATTATCAATTGTTTTACTCCTGCAATAACAGTTCTGGTACCCTTTATTATCTATTTTGGAATCAAATATTTTGGAATCAGATACCTGCTTTATGGTTTGCTGTTTCTGTACCTGTTAAGGAGCGCATCCTGCCTGAGGGGTGGCATAAAAAGAAATCAGGCATTAGTGTTGATCAGTATTGCTGCAGTTTTTGGTCTGGCCATTATTCTCAACCGGGCATCACTTGCATTGTACACTCCGGTGCTGATCAATCTGGGGCTGTTATTGAGTTTTGGATCTACTCTTTTTATCGGTCCCCCTATTATCGAAATATTTGCCAGAAAACATGTTAAATCTTTGTCAGAAAGAGAAGTGAAATACTGCAGGAATGTGACTATTCTGTGGGTTACCTTCTTTGTCATCAATGGAAGTATCTCCTTAATAATATCCGCAACAGGAAATATTGATTACTGGATCATTTACAATGGCTTTATATCCTATATAATGATTGGATTGATCTTTTTTATAGAAATGACATACAGATACTATCGTTTTAGAAATTACGGCAATAGCTTTATAGATTCTTTTTTCAAACGGATTTTCAAACCTTATTCGGTTGATTCTCAGAGGTAAGGCTATGTTTTTTCATTTTTTCAGGTAAATCGAGCAGATACAGAACCTGAAGCTTTGCCTTATAAGAAAGATTTTAACATGAACAGAAATTTTAATTCCCTTTTCTCGGTTTTAATCCACAACGATCAGTCTGCCATTATAAGTCGTAAAGATGGCATCGACATCAACTGGAGAAATTTTCAATCCGATATTAGAAAGCTATGCCAGAAACTTTGTTCCGAACCGGTTCACAATAAATACCTGGTTTATTGTAAATCTTCATACGAGTTTGCAGTTGCACTGTTTTCTGTGTGGCATAAAGGATCAGTATGCGTGCTTCCACCCAATAACAGCAAAGAAGTTTTAAAAATGTTTGAAAGTTATGTGGATGCATTCATTACCGACCAACCAGATTGCGATATCAAATTAGAGAAAATTGCTCCACTTCAGTATGGTGAAGAAGGATGTGAAGAATTCAATCCTCTGCCGGAAAATGAAATAATGCTCGAATTATTCACATCCGGAACTACAGGTGAAAGAAAATGTATCAGGAAAACCATTGCCAATCTCAACTCTGAACTGTTTGTTCTCAATAACGTTTTCGGCTCAGTTCTGGAGAATACAAGAACATTTTCCACAGTTTCTCACCAGCACATCTATGGACTACTGCACAAAATTCTGCTGCCGATTTGTACAAACCGTTTGTTTATCGATGAAACCTACTTTTATCCGGAAAAAATGATTGCTGACATGATAGAGGGAGACAGCAAAAGCGTTATTATTTCCGGACCAGCTCACTTGAAATTATTACCTGAATTGGTAAATTTGAAAACAATAAGCAAGTATTGCAAAGCCATCTTTTCATCTGGAAGCTTGCTGGACACTGAAAGCTCGCACAGATTAAGTTCTCAATCCGGTATTTATCCTATCGAAGTGTTTGGTTCCACCGAAACCGGAGGGGTAGCCTGGCGTTCTCAGACTATAGATCCAGGCTCTGAAAAATGGACTCCCTTTCCTTCAATTGAGATTAAGAAAAATGAAGAAGGATTTCTGCAGGTGAAATCACCGTTTGTATTCCTGGAAGATCCACAGGATCAATGGTTCACCATGGGAGATATCGTAGAAATATGCAGTGACAATCGCTTTCTTCTTTGCGGCAGAGGTGACAGGATAGTAAAAATCGGAGAGAAAAGGGTCTCTCTGGAAGAGATGGAAAAAACACTGAAATCTTTCCCAGCAGTTAACTCATGTAAAATCTTTCCGATCACCCGCAAACATGGCAATTATGACAGGACGGTTCTGGCCTGCGTGGTTGAGACTTCTGAAGCAGTTAACAGTAAAGAAAGCAAATCACTTGTGGCTGAACTCAAATCTCTGCTGCTGCAGTATTTTACACAAACACTGGTTCCCAAATACTGGCGTTTTGTCCAGAAGATTCCCCTTGATCCTCAAGGTAAAACTTCGATGGAAGAACTGAGAAAACTATTCAATTCACGGACCGGAAATGTTTAAGCCAATAGTTGTGATTCCTACATACAATCACCATAAAGAACTTCCATCAATGATCCAAAAGATACAAAGTCATATCAGTGACATTCTTATTGTCAATGATGGATCAGATGAGTGTATCGGGAAAATATTGTCTGAAATCGCCGAACAAACCGATGTAAAATTGCTCAGTTTGAAAAAAAACGGAGGAAAAGGCGCTGCAGTAAAAGCAGGTATCCGGTATGCATATAAGAACGGATACTCTCATTGTATCCAGATCGACGCTGATGGGCAGCATGATATCAGCGATTTACCGCATATTCTGAATCTGGCCAGTAAAGAACCTCAGCGATTGATATTGGGGAATCCGGTTTTCGACTTGAATACTGCACCAAAGAGCAGAATTCTGGGAAGGAAAATAACGAACTTCTGGATCGCAGTTGAAACTATGTCACTTGATATTAAAGATGGTTTGTGTGGATACAGATGTTACCCGGTTGCCTCAACGATGGATATAATCAGCAAAGTAAAAACAGGTGATCGCATGGATTTCGATCCGGAAATCCTGGTTCGATTAAAGTGGCAGGGAGTGCAGACCAGAAGTTTTGATACCAGAGTAAATTACGGAGATAATGAACCTTCAAATTTCGATGTTGTGGCTGATAACATAAGAATAAGCTGGTTGTTCATGAGACTATTCTGGATAGCCATTGCAGTCTTTATACAGAAAAAACTAATCAGAAAAAGCTCCGGATCTAACTGGGCAGAAACTAAAGAACGCGGAAATAAACTTGGTATTTACATCACATTCCTTTTCTATAAACTGCTGAAAAAACGGCTTACCATGATCATGCTTCAGCCTGTACTGTTCTATTTCTTCGCTACCGATAAAAAGGGCAGAGAAGCATCTATAAAATATCTGGATAAAGTTTATAGAAAGAGTAACTCCAAACTGACCTTCAAACCAGGTCTGATATCTTCATTTGCCCATTATAACAGTTTCGCTTCATCAATGCTGGATCAGGTAGGAATCAGAATGGCCGGCAAAAGCGATCTTTTCAAGATTTCTCTTTCCGGATTTGATGAAGTAAAGGAATTGATCATAAACAAAAAAGGGGCCATCTTCATTGGAGCGCACTTCGGGAACTTTGACATAATACGTTTACTGGCAAAAGAACCTGGCATGAAACTGAAAGTACTCATGTACAGAAAACATGCTCAAATGATAAACAGTTTATTCTCCAGCATACGTAAGGAAAAAGAGGAAGAGGTAATTGAAATCGAATCTATAAATGCCGCTTCAGCATGTATGTTGTCTGATTATGTGGAGAGTGGAGGTTTTCTGGGCATTTTAGCAGATAGAGTTCCTCCCGGATCGGAAAGCAGAGTAGTCAAATATTCCTTTTTAGGTGAAGAAGCAAGATTCCCACAAGGGCCATGGATACTTGCGGGAATCTTAAAGTGTCCTGTCCTGTTCTTTTATGCAGCCAGCACTGGGACACAAGAATATGAAATACATTTTGAAAAGCTCTTCGACACAGTCAGTATCTCTTCTGGTAACAGGGAGATGGAGATAAAAAAATATCTGGATGTATATATTAGCCGATTGGAAAATGCCTGTTGTTCATTTCCCTATCAATGGTATAATTTCTATAATTTCTGGCAGGAATGAGGATAACAATTGAACAGTATCTTTTTAACGGACAAGACACCTTTAACCATATCTGACGTGGTAAATATTTCTAAAGGCACATTAAAACTAGAATTATCCCCTGACAAAGAGTGGGTTGAAATTTTCAACAAAGGTTCACAGGCAATCACTTCAGTTTGTGAAAAAGGTCTTAAGATTTATGGAATCACTACCGGTTTTGGAGACTCGGTTGACAGAGATGTCTCTGTTGAAAAAGCTACCCAACTGCAATACAATCTTGCAAAATACCATGGATGCGGTCTTGGCAATAAATTAAGCCCGCTTCTGGCCCGAGCTGTCATGGTCTGCCGGCTTGCCTCATTGAAAAACGGGTTCTCAGGAGTCAGAATCAGTCTTCTGGAAAGAATTGTCGAATTGCTCGAAAAGGATATTGTACCGGTTATCCCTGAGGAAGGATCGGTAGGTGCAAGTGGAGATCTGACCCCATTATCCTATCTGGCTGCGGTTTTATATGGTGAAAGGGAAGTCTATTATCAGGGAGAGATCAGAGATACTGCAGATGTATATCACCAACTTCGCATTGAACCGATAGTACCACGTCCCAAAGAGACCTTATGTATCATGAATGGGACTTCGGTGATGACAGCCATATCCTGCTTTGCTTTTAAGAGAGCAGAATATATAACTTCACTCTCGGCCAGAATAACAGCATTGGCATCTTTAGCACTGATGGCAAATTCGGGGCATTTTGATGACAAGATTTTTTCGGCAAAACCCTTTCCAGGACAAAGAAAGATTGCCCAACTCATAAGAAAAGATTTAGGCAAGCTAAATTATAAATACAGAATTCAGGCACCTTATTCCATCAGATGTGCTCCTCATGTTATTGGAGTGTTAGCCGATTCACTTCCCTGGATGAGAGACTACATTCAGACAGAGCTAAATAGTGCCAATGACAATCCACTTATCGATTATCATACTGGTGAGTTTCTTCATGGCGGAAATTTCTATGGAGGTCATATCGCATTTACAATGGATTCCATGAAAAATGCAGTAGCCAATATTGCAGATCTGTTGGACAGACAATTTGCATTACTGGCAGACTATAAAACAAACAACGGTTTACCATATAATCTAACAGGTGCAGATGATCCTTCCATTAACCATGGGTTCAAGGCATTACAGATAGCGGTTTCTTCTTGGACTGCCGAAGCTCTGCAGAAAACAATGCCCCTGACATCCTTCTCCAGATCTACAGAATGTCATAATCAGGATAAAGTTAGCATGGGAACCATCGCAGCAAGGGATTGTATCAGAGTGATAGAATTAACAGAACAAGTATGTGCTGCCACCCTTTTTGCTTTTTCACAGGCCGTGGAGATAAGAGTAAAAAGGGGTGAACTCGAAGAGAGCGCCTTAACCGAAGAGATACGTAAGCTGAAAAGCAATGTACTCGATGTGGCAGGATTTGTATCTGAAGACAGGCGGCTGGATAAACCGCTGGAAAAAATCATTGAACTTATATCCAATCAGCATTTTTATGCAGAGATTCCTGTTTTATAAATACATAATGAAATTAATAATCTTTACAATGCTTTTAGCTTTGAACAATGTTTATGCAGATCTGTCTGGAGATCTATTTACAGGCAAAACCTGTAATCCGACGGGAATGCCTGCTCTTATCAAGATGTACGATAACTTCAACAAAGAAATGATATCAGCAGAATTTATCCATAAATCATTTGTAAAAACTTTGAACAAAGAACTGCTCTGTAGAGGTAAAATGATTTTTATCCCTGATAAAGGCATATTCTGGGAAACAACTTCTCCATACAACCAATGTCTCTATATTACCAAAAATGGAGAAGTGTTTGAAAAAGATAAGCCCGACCCTGTCGGGGTATTCCGGTATGGCAGCCTTATGAGTGAAATGATTCATTCCGGAGCAGATAAATTGTCAGAGGCATTCGAGTTGTATTTTATAGAAAATGGATCAAACTGGTTTTTGGGGCTTAAACCTAAAAAGCGAGCCATGAACAAATTTATCAATAAGATTATTATTGCAGGAAATCTGGATGGTAAGATCAATAAAGTAAGCATTCTGGGCGAAGAGATCGAAATCGCAGAAATCAGTTTCCAAAATCACCAATCTCCACCTATAGAAGAAGTAAACAGGGTTCATGGAATTTTCAATCAGAAGTAGAAACTTCGCTGCCATTTTCTGGATCTGCCTTTTAGCCCTTTTGTCTGGTTTCTCGATCATGAAAATCCGAAACGGTTTTACGATAGAGACAAATGTGCTAAAGATGCTTCCTTATGATAAGGATAATAGAATTCTTAATGAAGCTTCAGACAAATTTACCGAAAAACTGTCCCGGAATGTATTATTCATTGCTACCCATAGGGAGAGAGATTCTGCACTGAGTGCTGCTGCTGTTCTAAAACAGGACTTATCAGAAAATGAGCTGTTTAAAGTACCTAAAGAAACCGACTGGTTCGATTTCTATTTTAATTACCGGTTCAACACAATTCCCTCATCAATGAAATCAGTATTAGATGAAAAAGAAAATTTCGAGTCATTCCGAAGCTATTTCTACAGAAACCTGTTCAGTCCAATGTCAAATATTTACGGAGAGATGCTGAACAAAGATCCGCTGATGCTTTTTCCTAAATTTGTCGGATCATTCGCACCACAACAGGATAAAAACGATTACGAAAATGGAAATATCATAATCGAAGATACTGCCTCAACAACAGTGCTGGTATCTGCAGTTCTAAGGGAAAACGGTTTCGAAAAAGAGATTCAAACTGCTTTCAACAGTTTTATCAATAAACAGAAAAACAAGATGAGCGCCATCTCAGGTGCACAAATAAACTATACAGGGGTAGTTACCTACGCCAACCGTTATGAGGAAAGGGCCAAATTTGAAACCGGCTTCATCGGAATTCTATCTTTTTCCTTAGTTTTTATTTTGATTTTAACTGCATACAGAAGTGTTAAATGCCTTCTTTGGGGCGCAGTTCCCATCTTTTCAGCGATACTATGCGGACTTGCAGCATCGGTGTTGTTTTTTGACAAGATTCACCTTATATCGGTTACTATGGGAACCTGCCTGATTGGAATCTGTATCGATTACAGTTTTCATTATCTTTCAGAATATGCTTTCTGTAAAGACAAGTGGGATTCTTCCGTTGGATTAAAACACATATTGCCTGGAATCTCCTTAGGTTTTATCACTACCACAATAGGATATACCATATTCTTTTTCATTCCCTTTACCGGTTTAAAACAGATCGCGGTTTTCACGATTGCTGGATTGGCCGGTGCATATCTTACAGTGGTTCTTTTATTCCCGCTGCTCTTTAAGAAAAAAGATAATAGTGGAGATTCGTATCGGTACTTCAAACAGCCTATACTGACCTATTTCAAAATGTTTGATAATAAATTTTTCCGGTACTCTTCCTTACTCTTTCTTTTATTGATATTAATCACAGGATTGCCCAAACTCTCCTTCAGAGATGACATGGCCATATTCGAAATGAATACCGAGGATCTGGACAAAACTGTAAACAGTGTTCAAGAGTTGACCGGAACCAAATACGAAAGAGAATTCCTGCTTATTACCGGGGAATCGCAGGAAAAGCTTTTACAAAACATTGAAAATATCACCGAGAAACTCGAACATCTTCAGAAAAAAAATGACATTTCAGGTTATCTGGCACTAACAAAATTTGTACCCAGTATCCACACACAAAAGACAGGAATCGACATGCTGGTGAAGAAGCTGCAAGCTGAGAAAACCAGTATCGCAAATCTTTTTCTGGAAACTGGATTTAAACCTGCGGTTTTGGAAAAATTAATCAATGATGTCAAAGAAAGTCAGAGTAAATACATCACAATTGACGAATGGGCAAGCTCTCCGGTTTCTATTGAACACGAGAAGCTATGGATTGGGGAAATCGAAGGCCAATATATCAGTGCAGTTCTTCTAAGCGGAATAAAAAACATGAAGGCTCTGGAAGAAATCGCTATTGATAAAAACACACATTTAATTAATAATCATTCCAGAATTTCACATCTCATAAAACACCTTCGGGAGAGTCTTATCCTTTTTATTCCGATTATATATTCAGTATTTCTGATTATTCTGATCATCAGATACGGTTTCAAAAAGAGTTTATCGATGTTCACCCCTTCAGTGATGTCATTATTTTTGACAATTTCAGTTCTCTCTCTATTTTCAATAGAGGTGAATATTATGCACATACTGGCAATGATACTGGTACTGGCATTAGGAATAGATTATTCGGTATTTCAGGCAGAATCGATCGAAAATCCATCAGTTACCTGCATATCAATTGTTTTATCTTCTGCAACCACGATTATTTCCTTCGGAATGCTTGCTTTGAGTATGATCCCGGCACTTAAATCCATAGGACTGACTATTATTATTGGTATTTCAACGACACTTCTTCTCTCCCCTTTAGCTGCTGACAGAAAAAGGATTATAAGGATACTCCAATGAACTGTAAAATCGATTCCTATATTCTGGCAAATGCACTTGGAACTAGCACAACAGACATTTTTGCTAATCTGGAAACCGCCAAAGACAAAACATATCTAACCGAAAGCGATGAATATTTCTCAGATCGCAAAGTGTTCATTGGTAAAACCGATATCGATCTGCCTGTGTATGATAAACAAAAATATAGTGTGACTGTAAAAAATGATATGTTTCCTGTGTGGGCTTATCTGCAATTACGGGATAGAGTGGACTTTTTGAAAAAGAAATTTGGAGCTAACAGAATAGGAATGGTATTCGGTACAAGTACGTCGGGTATCTATAACCTTGAAAATGCAGTGCATAATAAAAAGAACGGGAGTTTCCCACCAGATTTCCATTATAAATTTTCTGAAAATGCATACTTTGCCAATTATTTGAAAAATGCTTTCGGAATTACCGGCCCTGCCTATACAGTGTCCACATCATGCACATCAGGGGTAAAAGCTCTTTCATCTGCAAAAACCATGCTGGATTGCGGTTTTTGTGATGCGGTTATAACCGGAGGCATCGATACTTTATGTCAGTTGACAGTGAAGGGATTCGATTCTCTTGAGCTCCTGTCCAATGGTATCGCTAACCCTATGAGCGCAAACAGGGATGGTATTAATATTGGAGAAGGTATTGCCATTTGCATACTGACACGTGAAGTTGGCGGAGTACAGATAAAAGGTATTGGAGAATCCTGTGACACTTATCATGTCTCTTCACCTGACCCCGAAGGAACCGGAGCGTTAAGGTCGATGATTATGGCGATGGAGAATGCCCGATTATTAAAAGAAAACGTGGATTACATTCAGCTACATGGTACTGGTACTAACCTTAATGATATTTCAGAAGCCAAAGCTATTTTTAATATCTGGGGTGACTCAATTGCATGCAGTTCGTTGAAACCGCTCATCGGACATACATTGGGCATTTCCGGGATTATGGGTGTTCTGATCTGTGCATTGATTCTGGAACAGGACCAAGATAGAGTTTTTCTACCCAAACACATCTGGGATGGTTGCAGAGATGAAAATATACCTCCAATACGACTTCTGGATTGTAATACACCGGCAGCAAATTGCAGATCATTAAATTTTTTAGTAAACAATTTCGCTTTTGGTGGAAACAATTGCTCTGTAATTGTGGGAAAGGATTACCTGTAAATCATGCAAAAACGAGTACTTGTTACCGGTGCTAACAGGGGAATAGGAAAAGCAATTGCTCTGGGACTTGCAGAAGATGGTTTCGAGATAGCTATCAATTATAAAAGCGGCCATAACAGTGCAGATATAACTCTTCAAGGCATAATTGACAATGGGGGCAAAGCCAGCCTTCTGCAGTTCGATGTGTCGGATCGTAATGAATGTAAAAAGGTTCTTCAGAAGGACATTGAAGAAAGCGGACCTTTTTACGGAGTTGTCCTTAACGCCGGAATAAAAAACGATTGTCCCTTCCCGGATATGGATGAACAGGCATGGGACGGAATTATGAGTACAGATCTCGATAGCTTTTATAATGTACTTAGACCGCTTATCATGCCAATGATAAAAATGAGATGCGGTGGAAGGATTGTAACCGTGACATCTGTAAGTGCGATTACTGGCAACAGAGGACAGGTAAATTACAGTGCAGCAAAATCGGGGCTTATTGGGGCTACCAAATCGTTGTCGCTGGAATTGGCTAAACGCAATATTACTGTGAATTCTGTTGCTCCCGGCATAATTGAGACAGATATGTCCGCAGATGTAGATGAAGAGGTCATCAGGCGAGTGGTACCTATGAGACGACAAGGAAAACCCGAAGAAGTCGCATCTCTGGTAAAATATCTGTTTTCACCGGGTTCGTCATATATCACAGGACAGACAATATCTGTCAATGGAGGCATGATATGATCTGCCTATATTTAAATAGTAGTATACTGATTAATATTCAGCCAAATTATATCTCTCAACAAATAATTCTAGACGACTAATGATGAAAATTGCACTTGTTTATCCCAAATTCGAAAAATTTCTTACCAACAACCCGGAACTGGATAGTGGATTGGTCAAGTACTTTCTTGGCGATTTCACCACTCCGCCTTCACTTGGTATTCCTATCCTGGCTGCACTGACACCGGATCATGTTGATCTTACTTTTATCGATGATAATAGTGGTGACGGTATTGACTATTCCATTAAATACGATCTGGTGGGAATCAATTGTTTTACACCTCAGGCAACTCGTGCATTTGAAATCGCAGATAATTTTCGGCTTAACGGTACCAAAGTGATTATGGGTGGCTTTTTCCCTTCATTTATGGTTGAAGAATGCCTGAAGCATGCAGATTCGGTAAATGTGGGAGAAGGTGAAACCACCTGGCGTGAAATCCTCAAAGATGCAGAAAATAACAAGCTCAAGAAGATCTATAAAGGTGGTTGTAAATCTGATCCTGCAGATTGGCCGATTCCCAAACGATCTATTTTTTACAATAATAAAAGTTATCAGTGGGAAGAAGATCTGATTCAGATTTCACGGGGTTGTACCTACAACTGTTCCATGTGTGCAATACCTGCTCACATGGGGTTTAAAATGCGTTTCAAACCTATAGACAGAGTAGTTGAAGAACTGAAAACCCTCAAATACGAAAATGTCTACCTTGCAGATGACTCTTTGTTTTTTACTCAAAACAGAATCAGAGAGTATGCCATAGAGCTGTTTAAAAGTATTAAACCGCTAAACAAAAAATATTTCGTATCCTCAACTGTTGCACTGAATGTGGATCCGGAATTTTTGACACTGGCAGCAGAAGCCGGAGTAAAAAACTTCTACTGTACCATGAATGTAGATCCTATTTCCATTAAAGCCTTGCAGGGAGACAAACAGGAACAGCAGAAAATTATTGATCTTGTAAAGATGTTGAAAGATAAGGATATCCGTTTTTTCGGCAGTTGTGCCATGGGAAGAGAATGGGATGATCAGTCAATTGCGGACAGGATTCTTGAACTTTACCATAAAGCCGGAATCGAAACTTCAGAATTCTTCATCTTTACCCCTTATCCTGGTTCGCCTCATTGGGACAGATTAAAAAGGCAAAACAGAATTATCGATACCACCTGGAAACATTATAATGGCGCTCATGTCGTTTTTAAACCTGCGAATATGAGCGAACAGCAGTTATACGAGCAATTTATCAAAGTATGGAAAGAGTTTTTCAAATCACAGAAGGATGTCAACTTGAGCAGCCTCGAACCATCAACATATGAAAACGGTGTCAGAATAGTGGGCAAGCCTTTACAGGAATCGGGTGTAAAGGGAGAATCTGTAATTACTGGTATGGGATTTCTCAGTCCGATAGGAAATAGTTGTGAGCAGTTACTGGATTCTCTGGAAAACTCCAAAAGCGGTATTGACAGAATCCAGAAACTGGACATGTCTCATTTTAAAATGAAACACGGAGGTGAAATCAGAAATTTCGATCCGGATGAGCATTTTTCCAGGGACGAGCAGGAACTCTATAATGACAAGTATCTCCAGCATGCCATTGTTGCTTTCAAAAAAGCATTGGATGATGCGGGACTGAGAACAGAAGATTTAAATGATGAAAGCACTTCGATCGTGCTCTCAACATGTAACGGAGGCTTGCTGACAGGAGAAAACCTGTACCGCTGGAAACACGGAAAAAGCGATAAAGTGTATAATGAACACATGAACCTCCAGGCAAAATATTATGGTTTCGGCAGAGCTATTACCTCCTATTTCAATCTCAATTGCGATTTATGGATTGTCACAACCGCTTGCTCCTCGTCTACTGGAGCTATGGGACTGGCCAAAAACCTTATTGACCGGGGTTACAGTAAAACTGTAATAGTTGGAGGATCAGACAGCATGGCAATCTCCAACATCGCCGGTTTTGATGCTCTTGGTGGCACTTCCGATGAGCCAATTTCCCCGTTTTCTTTACCAGTAGGTTTGAACGTAGGTGAAGCATCCTGCTTCTGGGTAGTAGAAGAGATGGAGAAGGCTCTACTAAGAAAAGTGAGATGCTATGCCAGAATTGCAGGTCACTCTACCGGCCTGGACGCACATCATCCTACTGCACCCGATCCCAGAGGTGAAGGTGTATACAGAGTTCTTTACATGGCTTTAAATGATTCAGGATATACTCTGGATGAAATGGGTTGTATCAATGCACACGGCACAGGTACCGAAGTAAACGATATATGTGAAACCAGAGGCATCACCAGATTGTTGGAAGATAAAAAGGTACCTGTTATATCTCTGAAATCTTTCTTTGGGCACTGCATGGGAACAACTGGTATTCTGGAAGCTACATGCAATATTCTTGCAATGAGAAAGAATTTCATCCCCCCCACCATTAACTTCAAAGAGAACCGTCCTGGATGTGATCTGGATTATGTTCCTAATACTAAACGCGATAAAGAATATGATGCATTCATATCCTGTAATTCAGCTTTCGGGGGAAGCCATGCTGCTGTTGTCATTTCCAAATGGAACAAGCCCATTATCAAGAAACCACCTGTAAATAATAGAATCGTTATTACCGGAATTGGAATGGTCAGTTCCCTGGGATTAGGTGTAGCCGAAAATCTTAAAGCCTTGTCCAATGGAACTAAAAACTTCACCAAAGATGAATCCGTCTGGCAAAACAGTGTAAATGCTCAATTGGCAGGATTTGTTCCTGAATTCAGCTCTAAAGATGTAAACCGAAGGCTGGATTTCAGAAAATTATCCAATAAAATCAGTAAAATGGCAACTTCTGCTGCCTCATTTTCTATTGATGAATCCGGCTTAAAACCCAATCGCAAAAACGCGGATGATTTTGGTGTTGCCGTAGCTATTTCTAACGGTCCACCTGAAATAATGCATATGGATAAAGTGTTCAGCAGCGGAACCTATGCTGCTGATACCACCACCTTTTCAAATATTACCGCAAATTCGGTTGCCGGATGGATTGCCAACATTCTCTATCTCAAGGGTATAAACACCACTCTGGGTAACGGACCCCATTCTGGACTGCAGGCAATAGCTTTTGCATTCGATAATATGAAACTTGGAAAATCAAAATACATGGTTGCAGGTGCAGCAGACGAAATTGATAAACAGACTTTTTATAATTATGATCTCCTTGGACACTTATACACCGGAGAAAAGGAAAAGGAGTACAAATACAGACCTGATGAAACTAAGAAAAAGGTTCTTGGTGAAGGTGCTGCCATGTTTCTGATGGAAACACTCACAGATGCCAAAGAAAGGAGTGCTCCTGTTTTCGGGGAAATTCTTGGATATGCATTATCCTGTGAGTCGGGTACTTTTGGAAGCCAGTGTCTTGATCCTCAACAGTTGGAACTCACCATGATAAAAGCATTGAAACGTTCTGAACTGACTTACGAGGAAATCGACATGGTTGTCTGGGCTCCGCAGGGAAATGTTCAGGATAATAAAGTGCTCAGTGTCTATGAAAAGTATTTTAATGGTAAACCGCTCATCACCAATACTTTCAATACTGGATACATAGAAAGCTCTTCTGTGGTTTCTTCTTTGGGTTGTGCATTGTACTGCCTGAAGGAGGGATTACCTTTGTGGCCACAGGTAACTGGAATACAGAGTGTAGACAATATAGAAGTTAAAGGCGAAATAAACAATATACTGGTTCTGTCTTCTACAGATCTTGGATATAATTACTCTTTAGTATTGAATAGAAAACCAATTGAATAATGAGGAGGGCAAATGAATGTTGAGAGAGAAGAGAAAATAAAAACGCGAAGAGAAATTCTTCAGAAGTTAAAAGAGGAGATGATAAAAAGGCTGGACCTTCCATACAAACCAGATGACATTCATGAGGATATTTCTCTTCTGGGAGCAGGGCTTGGACTGGATTCACTGGATGCAATTGAAATTGTGATGATTGTGGAAAGCTGCTTCAATGTAAAAATTGCAGATGGGAATACGTCGCCTCTCAGGTCTCTTAATACCATAACAGATTACATCATTGCGCAAAAGGGGTTGTAAAATGAGGGAATTGTTACTTAAGAACAAGTTTATGGCAAATGGGATCTCTTTTAAGGAGAGATATGGAATCAGTATTCCATTCACTTCAGATAACATTGAACATGAATATAATTCTGTCAGGAATGCGGTTGGGTTGTCCGACTTTTCTTTTTTACAAAAGTATACAATTCCAGAAGACAAAGGCATAGACTTTTTGAATAACGTTTTTGCCGGTAATGTGGAAAATCTGAGATTTGGAAGAGTATTACATACATTTCTGTCCGATGAAAATGGCAATATCATTGCAGACTGTTACATTGCCAATAATGACGAGGAATTTCTGATTTTGTGCGAATCTATTGTAGACGATTCTCAACTTGACAAGATTCTTTTCGAAGACAATAATGGTGCAGATTTCGGCCTGAAAAATATCACTAATGATTTTGTCGTGCTCAGTATTGATGGAAGTAACGCCTGGAAAACCGCAAAGGAAATTTTCGGAGTCAGTATTCTGGGACTGCCCTATCTGTCAATAGAGGAATTCCAATTCGATGGGGAAAAAATCAATGTGATCAGAGCAGGGAAAACCGGCGAATTCGGTTATTATGTAATAGCAATGAACAAAGTTGCAGAAAAACTCTTCGATACCGCTTTGGAGAAAATTAAACAGGTCGAAGGAGCAGTCTGTGGGCTTGATGTTCATAATATTTTAAGACTGGATGGAAGATTCTTTAACATTTTCAGTGAAGGTGCAATTGTCAGAAATCCCCTTTATCTTGGGCTTCAATGGATGATCGATCTTGAAAACATGAATTTTATTGGAGGCCAGAGCCTTCAAAATCAAAGGGAAGCAGGTGTTGGCAGCAAAATTACTGGTATGACAATAGAAAAAGAATACGGTAGTGTGGCCATTGGCGATAAAATCTGCGATGAAAATGGAGAAATCGGCTATATTGTGTCAGCCAGACATTCTTATGAACTGGACAAGACAGTAGCTCTTGCGCTGCTGCCATTCGAAAAGGCCTATTCCGGATTGAAATTTTATCTGAAAACCCCTGATGGGCCAGTAGTTAACACGATCTCCATGCCACCATTCACACCTAAATCATTGAACATGAAACTTGATTAATCCTGTTCATGTGAATTAACCTGTGGGGGAAATATGGATTTGAAAGACAAGGTTGCTATTGTAACAGGTGGTTCCCGTGGAATTGGGAAGAAAACTGTCGAACTATTTTCGGCTCTGGGAGCCCATGTGTATTTCACATACAATAGCAGGCGGGATGAAGCTGCAGAGATTGCAGAAAAAACCGGATCGGTTGCCATTCAATGTGATCAGAAAGACAAAGATTGCATTTTGAATATCGTGGACTCAACTTTTGATAAAAAAAAGAGAATCGATATTCTGGTAAATAATGCCGGAATCACAGATGATCAGTTTTTTGCCATTGCAGATATTACACAATGGTATAAAGTACTTGAGGTAAACCTCAACGGCACTATCTACTGGTCCAAATCAGTCTGCAAACCCATGATCCTCAGTGGCGGTGGTGCTATCGTAAATGTGGCCTCGGTATCGGGTCTGGTTGGAATACCGGGACAGACCAATTACTCTACTTCAAAGGGAGCTATTCTTGCTTTTACCAGATCTCTGGCAGCAGAATTGGCTTCCAAAAATGTGAGAGTAAACTCAGTTGTTCCAGGATTCATAGAAACCGACATGACAGAAAAAATGCCCAGAGACATAAAAAAGCAGAATTTAGGAAAGATAGCACTCAAAAGATTTGGCAAGCCTGAAGAAGTAGCAAAAGTCATTGCATTTCTTGCTTCCGATGATTCATCATATATCACCGGTCAAAAGATAGTCGTTGACGGCGGGCTTACAGCCACCACGATTTTCTGAAATGTGCTTTTACATTATATTCCGGTTACCTGTTCAGGTAACCGGAACACCTGATTTTTTTAAAAAAGAATTATGGATATACTAAAAGTGGGAAGCGAAATACATCAGTTCTGCTGTAAATCTCAAACTACTTGCCCAATACCAAACAGACTGATTCCTGCACTTTAAGCCATCAATCCGAAGGCGGTGGAAAGTATTTATCAAGATTTGTGAAAAGGTATTTATCACCTTTGAGCACGATCTTTTTTTGCATTAATGCATCTCTGGGATGAATGTCCCGCAGAAAAACATCCCCCCAGGTCTTACTGTCTGTTTCGACCTTCAGATCAAATTTTTCGGGCTCCTGATCCCTTATCAGTTCACTTTTTCCTCTGTCGATTTTGATAATGAATTTCAAATCCCTGTCGGTAAAATGAAAGTATATTATTGCTTTTACTTTTGCAGTTGCTTCAGGATCGATATATGAATTCAATTCTTTCATCAGAATCACTGGATCCTTGGTCACCCGTTCTGCAATAATGTTCTCATCATGTATTCCCTCTTTATATGCCTCTTCCACATATTCCCAGTAAATTTTCGCATAGTTGATATATATTTCACTGGTACTGACTATAGGCGTTTTGGCTTTTTCCATAGTCTCTTTTTCGATATAGCCTTTTGTCCCCAGCTCATAGCCTGCTCTTTCAAAAGCTTTTTCGATAATGGTGATTGTCTTTGGCTTTGCCGGTTTAAACCTCAACAGATAAGATTCCGGCCTTATTAAGATGCCACAGGTTCCCAGATTCATCCCGTTTGCGATCAGATTAAATGTTCTTATAATAGCGGAAAAATTCTCCTCCTCCTTGAATGCACCGCATGTCAACAATCCCAACTTCTTGTTCTTCCACCTTTCCGGATATCGTATACTGTTTCGCATCAGACCAAGTGGTGAATTGTTAAAACCATATTCGGAGAAAGGAAGTGTTCTTTCAAAAAATTTAAGCATCTCACAGTTCATATTGTAATGATACATGGGAGTCGCCAGGAAGATTATATCAGATTCCAGAAATTGCTCCAACAACTGATCCATATCGTCACGTATAACACACCTTCCCGGTGTGGTAGACCAGCACCTATAACAGCCCATGCATGGTTTAATATGACAGTTAAGAAGATCGATCTCTTTTACAACCGAATCGGTCTTTGCTAATCCTTCTTTAAAATGGCTTAGCATCTTTGCAGTGTATCCGGTTTTTCTGGGAATTGCCTGAACCAGTAATATCTTCATTTTCCCTCCTGCTTCTGTATCGCCAGAGTGATGAAACCTTTTGCGACTGTAATATTGTTCACAAAAGCAGCTACTTTGTATTTATAAAGAGCACCGAAACTCTCAAGAAAAACCGACTCCAGGATAAGAGTCATACCAGGGTTAACCGGTTTCATAAATTTCATCTGGTCAGAAGCCAGATAAAAAATTGAACACTCCTGGTCATCTGAAGTTCCTTTTGTTTCTTTTTTGGTAAAGCCCCATAATAAACCGCTTGTCTGAGCCAGTGCATCAGTCATTAATACCCCTGGCATTATCGGTTCCGAAGGAAAATGGCCTTTAAAATGAGGCTCATCATGCCTTAAATACCTGGTAGCCACTATTTTTTTATTAGGCTTGAATTCGATGATATTATCGACAAAAAGAAATGGTTCACGGTGTGGAAGCAGTTCCAGAATATCGGAAAGATCATATATTATTTTTTTGGCCATTTTATCTCCATTCATAAATCTCTATTCCTATATCTAAAATCTGAAATTCTAATATCTGAAATCTAATATTTCTTTTCACCTCTGGCTCATCTTCAGCAATTCTTCACTCATAATCCGATATACTTTGTTGGTCAATTCGTTAACAGTTTTCCCTTCCGGATACACTGGTTCCAGAAAATGGACTTTGAATTTTACTCTTTCCAATGGGAAGAATGATGAGAATTCCTTGGTCATAAAAGGTATATCATTATACAACAAGACCGGTACCACCGGAACACCATTATTTACAGCAACCGAAAATGCCATCTTCTTAAAATCCATCAGCCGGTCACCTGGTTTACGAGTTCCTTCAGGGAAAAAGAGAATGCTATGATTTTTGAGAATTTCGGAACATTTTTTTCCGGTTCTCATTAATCCATCAGCAGATTGAACATCTATTTCACAAAAATCAAACCATTTTACAAATATCCTGTAGATAAGCAGTCTTGCATATTTGGATTTCATCGTTGGCTTAATATAATTGATATATGATATCAAAAGAGGGCCATCAAGCTTGCCTCTGTGATTGCAAACAAATACAGCCGGTTTTAGCGATGATACTCTCTCCAGCCCCTTTAACTCTGCTATTTCGATAACTCTCAGCATGGTCAAAACTTTTCTGATAAAAAACGCCAGAGAATAATGCAGTATAGTAGCGGGAAGTTTATCATTACCAATCCGCTTGCACACCATAACAAATGGCAACACAACAAGGGAGAAACTCATTGTACCTATAAGATAAAGTGTATGTCCGGTTAAAGATGCCAGAATTTTCAAAACAATTTTCATAAGCTAATTAAGAGATCTATTCTAATTTAAAATCATTAAGACACCATTAAAAGCCTATGATGAAACCACCTGAAGGAAACACCGGTAATTGATATACTTTTGCAGGTATATCCTTCTGGTCATCATAGAGAAATGTCCATATATTTTTCCTGTTATACAGATTTTGAACTTCAAAATAAAAAATGGCCTTAATCAAACCATAACTGTACCTTCTTTCCCATCGAAAATCCAGGCGGTGATAAGGGTCCATTTGCGCAGTATTCAATTCATTTGGCCGATAAGACCATCTTTTATAAGATGCATCGTAGTAAAACGGAGTATACGGTCTGCCGCCGCGATAACTGAACCGGACAGAGAATTCCTGCCTGTCTGCAAAAGGTAAAATTGGAGACGATAGCTTCACTAAAAGATTGCGTTTGAGTTTATCATACCAGGCTTTGCCTGCCAGCTCGAATTTATAGCCGCCAGTAAAAGTCAAAACATTCCGGTAATCATAATCGCCCCTGAACCACTCTCCGTTTGTTGATCCAACGTATTTCCAATAAGATCTGGAATGAGAGTATGCCAGAGAGAATGAAAACATATCGGTCAGTTTTTTCTCTGAAAAGAACTCTATACCGTAACTCTTACCCTCACCTTCTCCGCTACGACGGTAACCTCTTAAAAAGTAAAACTGCTGATCACTGAAATCATAGAGATAATCCAGTGACAAATTATTATACCTCTTGTAAAAAGACTCCACTACGATGTTAATCCCGGCAATCCCGGGAGAACAATCCACCCCGAAAACACCGGTAACCGCACGTTTTGCTTTCAGGCTCCTGCCTTTACTGTTAAGTATCAGATCAGAATTATCCGGAAATTGATTCTGGATTCCAAATGATGAATTAAAGGTCAACATATCATTGAGCACATAAGAAATACCTACTCTGGGATCCACAACCGCTTCCCCGGTATATCTGAAGTATCCACCACGCACGCCAGTAACAAGTCTGATCCCCGAATCGAAAAACAATGATGATGAAAGGAAGCCACCGCCGGTTTCACTTTTAATACTACCAGATCTAAAGGCTGCAGTGTGAATGGTATTTCCGGCAGAATCCTTTAGAGGCCATTTCTGATCGTTCTCATAAAAAAACAAAGTATCATCTCTGTTCTTTCTTTCAATGTCAATTTCTGCACGTTTACCGAATAAACCGGATTTGATTTTAATAAAATCGTTCAGAAACAGTTCGGATTCCAGTTTGAGCGTATATTCCCTTACAGCAGTCTCATTGGAGAACACCATATCCCTGTCGGATGTAGTATTGTAACCGAAATTTCTGAACTTATTGTTCACAGCAGATATTGTCATTAAAGAATGTACTCTGTCATTGAATTTCCTTTCCCAGTTTATGCCCGACAGAAAATTTTTACTTCCTGAATTTATGACATCTGCACTGAGTCCGTGAGTTTCTTTACCGTTTTCTATTTCGATATAACTGTCGCCAAACATAGACAACAGAGAAACAGTACTGTTTTTTAATGATTGCTTCAGCTTTCCCTGTGCAGCCCAGTATTTCGGCACAGCAGTACCGGGTTCGAATTTTGATACCAGATCCAGGTAGCTTTTGTTTGCACTAAAAATAAAGTTACTTCCGGGCCATGCAGGCCCCTCTATATGAAACCCAGCTCCTGTGACACCAAGATCCGCTCCTGCAAAAACCTGCTCATCATTTCCCTCTCTAAGAGTAACATCAATAACCGAAGATGCTTTCCCACCGTACAAGGCCGGAGGAGCCCCGGCACTGAAAACCAGCTTTCGTACCAGCAAAGGATTGAGTAATGATAGAACACCACCACCGCTGTTTTCCTCTGCAAAATGGTTCGGGTTTATTACTTCAATATTATCGATTAGAAACAGGTTCTCGTTTCTCATTCCCCCACGTACAATGACTTCATTGACATTGTCTGCGCCAGAAACAACTCCAGGCAGATTCTGAACAATGCGCTGTACATCAGCAAGAGCCCCAGGCGCCCTTAATAATTCACTGTTAAGAAATGTACCGGTTGAAGTCACCATCTCCGGATTTTTATCTACCACCTTTGCAGTAACTGAAATGCTTTGAAGACTGTGTATAGCCGGATCCAAATCTATATGCAAAGGCTCGGTCTTTCTTCCGGAAACATACACATCACTTCTTTTATACAGCACATAATTCTCATGCCGAAAAATCAGGTTATAACTGCCCTCTATCTTTATTTCAAAATGGAAAGCACCATTTTCATCGGTTTTCTGTGACAGTTCAGTGCCGGAAACCTCAACCACACATCCAGGAATTGGTTTCTTTGTAAAAGAATCAAACACTACTCCTGTAATATCACAAAGAGAATTCGCAGTAAATAACAAAACTGTTAGCAGCGCTGATCTGAGGTTCATTCTATTAGATCTGAAAGCTATCGAAGTCTTTTTTTGCATGTAAGTGAAAGCGGCAAAAGCATCTTTCCGGTAATAAACGAATGGACACACACTAAAATTACTTTTTCTGAATCTATTGTACATCTATCAAAATTCATAAAAGCAGAATGTTGTTTGTTTAAAGATACATACTAACCGTAAATATTACAGCAGTTTTTTTCCACGCGAAGTCACCTCAAAAGGAATTTTACAGTTATCAGCTCCTTTTGACGGGCATCTTCTCTGCAAATATTTTTCAGAAAATGGTTTTAATAGCTGCCTTATTCAAGTATCAGATCTTTTTTGCAGTATGAAGGAGGAATATCAGTTCTGACTGTCGAGCTCTTTAAAAAGCATAAGCATAGCATCAAGACACTTTTGCCGATACTGCTTTGATTCATTAAGAAGATTATGTCTCGCACCTGGGATCCTTACCACCTTCAGGCCCTTGATCTTTTTTTCAAACCACTGAAGATTATACTTCCAATCAACCACCTTGTCATCAGTTCCCTGTATGACTGTCAAAGGAAGCTCTTTTGTGGGCATATCTTTAATCCGTTCAAACCAGCGAAAATAGGCCTCAGCCCATTTCAGAGGGAAAATTGCAGGCTGCAGTGGATCATTACGGAAACGCTTCTTAACTTCCTTATCATGTGATGAATTGCGAGTCCAACGGCGGGGAGAAATTTTAAAATAGCGAAATATCTTAAACCCAAAAGAAGAGAAATGGTATGATGATGAACGCACCAGAGGAGCCAGAAAAATCATTTTGGAAAAAGGTTGATTCGAGGTAGACGTTACATATTCTAGAGCAACAGCACAACCGGTACTGTGTCCGATAAAAATAAGAGGCGGCTTTATAAGAGAATCACAGGTCTGCAGAAACAAATGCAATGATTTGGCATATTCACTGAAATCTCCTATTCCACCTCGCGATCCGCTTGACAAGCCATGTCCGGGTAAGTCAAACGCTGCAAAAGTGTAGTTCTCCTTAAGACAGGCGATTATCCCATTCAGATTCGTCCCCAGATGATCAGACAAGCCATGAATAAAAATGACGGTTCCACGTGATGGACCAAGAGGCCGGTAGATCTGCCCCACACATATAAAGGAATCGCTTTTAAAAGTACCTATAATTGGATCAGACCCGATGGTATCAAGACCATAGCGGGATAGATATGTACTAATGTTGCTGTCGGATAGAACTTTCCCCAGGGAAAGACAAGGAAGACTATGCCAGTAAAGATCTTCTGAAATCAGTTTTGCCGGTAGTAAAAGAGTAATGATGCATGCGGAAAATAAAACGAAATACCGAGATTTCATGTTTACCCCCATTTCACCTGATTTGAAAAACAAATAAGGTGCCAGAAACGGAGGAAGACAAATCAATCAGGTTAAGGCTTTACCGATCATGGTAGTTATTAGAAGAGAGCCAAAACATCTGCACCTTCTCTGTCAATATCTATAACTGACTCAGGTTGATCGATGGTATAAAGAAGAAATCAGTAGTGCGGTTAATTTTACGAAAAATCACAAATACCAAATCACAAATACCAAATACCAAAATCAATAAATCAAAACAAATTCCAATGTTTTAAATTCCAAACCGGATCGGAACAGGAGTAAGAAAACTGGAAATGCGAGGTACCTTGCAATTATCATTGGTAATACTTTGGGCATCCTCCCCTGCAGAAAACAGAACAGATAATGATTCAGCGCGTGACTGTGAATTTTACAGTTGCCAGAAAGTCTTTATCACAATCAAGACTAATAAGATATACCCCTGGAGAGAGCTTGGCTGAAAAAGAATAGGTATTTTCTCCCGCTTCTTTAGATTCACGCAACAATACCAGGAGTTTTCTTCCCCGAAGATCTGTAACTTTTATACTTATATTTCCATTTTTTTTCAGAAAATGACGAATCACAAATGTATTCTGACCATTTTTTGTTTTATGCTGCAAAGAGAATTCCTGGTTTCTGAGGGAACTGGCAATTGGTTTTCTGACTGGAGATATTTGGGGGACAGTTGCAGAATTTGGATCAAATCCCTGCCGTTCCATCCATGGACTTATGTCAACTGCTTCAAAATCCGATCCTCGAAGTTTTTTTAAGGTCCTTAGCTCCGAGTCATCCCAGCGATCATCATGAGTACCCTGAAAATACCAGTTACTGCCATTATCGGCCATTATAAGACCATACTTCTTAAAAGTTTTAAGTATTACCTGCATTCTGGGAGTAAAGCCGGAAATGTCATAATCGGCTTTAAGACGGAACCGAAGTCCCATCGGAGGGCGATTGACATCGGTTGAGCTGGATGCGTAGTGGCGAGCAGGCCAAATGTATGCTTTTTGGGTTACGGACGCAGTAAACCGGATTGCGTGTGGAATTTCTGCTCCTTTTTCCAGCGCACGGCTTACTTCATCATAACGGATAAGTAAAGGAAAAATCGGTAAACCGGCTGCATCTGCAGAAGTCCAGCCTGCAGGGCGCAAATCATTTGAATTCAGGTCAAAAACTGCTCCGCATCCGCCTTCCCATTCTGTACCATCAGAATTACCAATTACATTACCGGTTTCATAAAGCAGATGTCTGCTGGTGTCAATTATGAGCATGTGCCTGTCACCCGCATCAGTATCTCGCCAATTAAAGACTGTTTCAATCAAGGGATTTGTAGGGATAGGCCAGGGACCAGGATCACTTTCATCATCATAAAGGGTGAAGGTAATGGGAACAAGCGGCTGATCTGCGCCAACCAGGTTATAAGGAATTCCTATCATGCGCATAGTCCCATCATCATCCCACTGAGTGCCAAAGTCAGGATGAAGGCTGGTGTTGGCACCAATAGAATTGATAAAATTCTGTGATCTGGGATGAACCGGAAGAGAGTCAATTGGAGTGTTTAACGCGTGATCAGCAGGGAACACTATACCGGAATAATCATCCATGGTATAGGAGAACGCAAATGATATAAACGCGGCAATCAGTGAATTACCTAATAAGAAAATATTGGATTTTAGGTCCGTTGAATTCATGAACAATCCCCTTGTGATGGACATCATTAACTGTATCAGCTCAGGAGCCGATTTTTCTATATGAATTGAAAATAACAGGTTTTGGTTCAGGGTGGTGGCAGATTTGTGGAAAATTATTATCAGATCGTAGTGTCCGGTTAATTTAACAATGCCCAATTCAGAATTTGTTAATTTGATCCAGAATGTTTCTCCTGCAGGGAAAATGAAATTGTAACAACCAATTTTTTGCTGTAATTATGAAATCTCTACAAGCTTGAGCAGAAAGAGAATGCAACAGAATGCCTTTCATGATATCTGAAATCGATTCAGCAGGACAGATTTCAAGTTTATCAGGGCAAAATTTCAAGTTAGGCAGGATATATTTCAACTTCAACATGGCAAATTTTTATGTTCAGCAGGCCAGTTATCAAGTTCAACAGGCCATAATTGTAAGTTCAGCAGGATAAAAGTTCATGCTCGGCAGGCGAGATTTTAAATTTAGCAGAGCAAAATTTCATGTCCAGCAGGATAAATTTCAAATTCAGCAGAGCAAATTTTCATATCCAGTAAGCCAGTTTCCATGTTCAACAGGCCATAATTTTATGTCCAGCATGACAAAAATTCATGTTAGGCAGACCGGATTTTAAATTCAGCAGGACAAATTTTCATGCTCGACGGACCAGATTCCAATTTCGGCAGGAAAAAAATTCATGCTCAGCAGGCCGGATTTTAAATTCAGCAGGGCAAAATTTTATGTCCAGCAGGGCAAAATTTCATGCTCGACGGACCAGATTTCAATTTCGGCAGAAAAAAAATTCATGCTCAGCAGGCCAGATTTCAAATTCAGCAGGTCAAAATTTCATGTCCAGCAGGACAGATTTCAAGTTCAACAGGTCAAAATTTCAAATTCAGCAGGGCTAAATTGCATGCTCGGCGGATCAGATTTCAATTTCGGCAGGACAAAAATTCATGTTCAGCAGACTGGATTTCAAATTCAGCAGGACAAAAATTCATGTTCGGCAGGACAGATTTCAAATTCAGCAGGACAATATTTCATGTTCGGCAGACCAGATTTCGAGTTCTGCAGGCCAAAAATCCTCTAATGCAGATTATTTTTCCTGGTGATGACAAGCACTCTAAGGAATCCTCAGGAATCCTATTCTCTCTGCCAGAATATATCTATTTTTATAGCATGAGGATTAAAAAACATGAAACAACAATGGCTTAATGAGTTAAACCCCAGACAGCTTGAAGCAGTAACATTTGGTGACGGCCCCCTTATGGTTATTGCCGGGGCAGGAAGCGGGAAAACAAAAACACTGGCTTACCGGGTCGCCCATCTGATTTCAATAGGAGTAAGGCCGGAACGGATTTTACTTCTTACCTTCACCCGTCGGGCCGCAAAAGAGATGCTAAACCGGGCAGCTCAGGCAATTGGAAACGACTCTACCCTCACATCCAGGGTCTGGGGAGGAACGTTTCATGCCATAGCTAACCGACTTCTCAGAATTTACAGCGAATCCATAGGACTCCCCCCAGAATTTACTATCATCGACCAGTCCGATGCCGAAGATATGTTAGATGTGATCCGGCATAAAAAATTCGATTCCCAAAAAGGAAGATTCCCACGAAAAGGAACCCTGTTGGCAATCTATTCCCGAAGAATGAACTCAGGTGAGGATCTGCAAACAATAATCAAGAAACTTTTCCCCTGGTGTCATCGATGGCTCAAGGAGCTGAAAGAGATTTTCAAGGAATATGTAAATATCAAGCAACAACAGAATATCCTCGATTATGACGATCTCCTTGGGTACTGGTATCACCTCCTTGAAGCTCCTGCCATTTCCGATTCTATCTCAGAGCGGTTTGACCATATTCTGGTTGATGAATATCAGGATACTAACAAGTGTCAGGCAGACATCCTTTTGCGTATGAGACAGAAAAACCGAAATATCATGGTGGTCGGAGACGATGCTCAGAGTATTTACAGTTTCAGAGCCGCAACTGTACACAATATTCTGCAGTTCCCTTCTCTCTTCCCAGGTACCCATTCGGTTCTCCTGGAGCAAAATTACCGCTCAACCGCACCTATTCTTAATACTGCAAATCAATTAATTTCACAGGCGAAACAACGTTTCACAAAGAATCTTTTCACCACCAGAGAAGGAGGAGAAATTCCTCAAATAATCACCTGCAAAGATGAGCAGCATGAATCCGACATCATTATAGAAAAAATTCTGTCACACTATGAACAGGGAATCGCTCTTCGTGACCAGGCAGTACTGTTTCGCTCCGGTTCTCATTCTGCATCACTGGAGCTTGCGTTGATGAAAAAAGAGATTCCATTCCATAAGCACGGCGGCCTTAAATTTCTGGATTCCGCTCATATAAAAGATTTCCTGAGTATAATAAGGATACTGGAAAATCCCAAGGATGAAATCGCCTGGTTTAGAATCCTCAAGCTATTGGATGGTGTCGGTCCGGCAACTGCATCTTCAGTTTACCAGCATTACTGCTCACATAGTTTTTCAGCCGATTCGCTCAGTACTGCAGCGGTTCCAAAAAACGTACGGATGGAACTTCTGCGGTTGCGTAAACTGCTGATAGACAATGCAGACAAAGAAAAACATCCACTGAAAAGTCAATTGGAACAGATCCATCATTTTTACATTCCCTTGCTGGAAAACAACTACGATAACCCTCAACCTCGCCTTAACGATCTGGAACATTTGATAGAGCTTGCTTCCGGATACCGCTCAAGATCGCAATTCCTGACCGATCTTATACTCGATCCTCCCAGCTCCACAAGCGATTTTGCCGGTCCAGCAAAAAAGGATGACGATTATCTGGTGTTATCCACAATTCATTCTGCAAAGGGATGTGAATGGGATGTGGTGTATCTGATTCATGCTGCTGATGGATGCATCCCTTCAGATATGTCAGCAGACTCGGAAGATGAGCTCGAAGAGGAACTGCGGCTTAGCTATGTTGCTATAACCAGAGCAAAAAACTATCTCTATGTCAGTTGGCCCATGCGTTTTTACTCCCGTCCGATGGGTTTTTCTGACTGGCACAGCTATTCTCAATGTTGCCGTTTTTTCACCTCCGAAGTTCTTAAGACTATGGAAAAAGTAGCACCCGTGGAAATTGAACAGGAACAGCCTGTCAATCCGGTCCAGCTCAATACCGACATTAAGAACAAGATGAAAGGCTTTTGGGAATAAAAAACGCAAAGCGTTTACTTAGCGAACTGGCTTATTTAAGTCAACTGATTTTTTAATTTGAATAAAATTTTTTTGGGCTCCCAATAATAAGCCCTCTATATGCTTTGCTTTTATCATTCTTGAGTCAGGTTTGGGCATTTGAAAAACAGATAGAATCAGAATAAAAGCAAAGAGTGTAAAGTCGGCCAGCCTTCTGTAGTAGGACTGCTGGAGGACCTGAGGGGGACGGAGCAAATCTAATAACTTATCTAAGAGCAATCCAGCATGCAACTAATGCGTTTATCTGCCAATCGTTGCAAAAGATCAGGCGTGGTCTTCCCTTAAAAGTTAGGTACCAGATGTTCCTCCGAGCAAACTTTTAGTATGTTTTAACCCGGGCATTACTGTAATGAAAACTATTTTGAAATTATGGTTTTTGGCATCGAGGAGAAGTCTTTTCAATGAGAATAAACAACTCTACAAAAGGCGGGGTGGGCAAAGGGTGCAAAATCGGCCAGTCTTCTGTAGTAGACTGCTGGAGGGCCCGAGGGACGGAGCAAATTTAATAACTTAAAAAAGCAGGACTCTGGTCAGATCCTGATCCGGTTCCGCCCTGGGAATTCAGAAAAAGTAGCCATAAAAAAATTGTTCCTGCTACATCACTGGAAAACAAAACCAAGTCAGATGGATTAACTGAAAATGTAAGGTTTAATACTAAATCGCTGAAGTATCATTGTATATCCTGCAAACATGCTGTTAGCTGTATTACTAATTGTGTGGATATTGATATTTCTGAAGCTTCTAAAAAAGGAAACCCGTGTAAGACATGCGGTGGTTTTTGCAAGTAAATGTTATGTTGAAATTGTTTTGCATTAAATCGTGGAATCAATTTTGTTCCCGTACACGCAAGCCAAATCACTTATTTATTTTCAATAGTTTTTTCACAACATTGTTATCAGTGTAAATGTAATTTCCTGAAGCACCGTTACGGCGTCTGTTTAAAGTAATTCCATCAGAAACCTTTCTTCCCTGAATGTCATATATACCAATAAATCTGGAAGGTTGAGAGTTCATTGGACGTTTAATCACTCGGTTGTCGATAGAAGCAGAATTATACACAGTAATCAGAGCCAGGCCATAAGGAGTAGCTGCCCACATTGATCCATTATGGTTCTGGACCAAATTGTCCACAAATCCGTAAGGAAGACCGACATCAATGTTTCTGATTCTATTCAGGTTTTCATCAAACACTATTATGCCACTGCCGGTTGTACTTACCCATATTCTGCCTTGTTGATCGATCTCGATGTAAGCGCAAATAGTATCATCTCCGATAATTTGTATCCAGTTTTGTTTGTTTATTTTAACAAATGCGCCTCTACTCGTTGTAACAATGATTTTGTTCTGAGGTGAAGTTTCTATTGAGCGGATAATTCTATTACCTGGCCCTCCATTTCCTGTATCATGATGAAATCTTCCATTCTCAAACCATGCAACGCCGTTGTAAGTTCCGGACCAGATAGTTCCATCATTGGATTCTGCAAGAGCACTTACACTTATAACATCAGGAAGGCCATCGGATGTATCAAATGTTGTCCACTGGATGCCATCGTAGATCATAACCCCTCCCTGGCATCCAACCCAGACCTTCCCGTCTTTGGCAACAAGGCAACTTCCTACTCGAATATAAGGTAAACCAGTTTCTTCTCCAAAAATAGTCCACTTATCATTAAAAAAATAGGACAATCCAAAATCATGGCCGAACCAGATCCCCCAATTGAATCAATTGCACAGGAATATACACTGTTATGTATCGGCCCTTTACCAGATCCCCCGCCAGCCCTGTTTATATAGTTTTTCCAGGAAGTACCATCAAATTTTTGAATACCCCATTGGCTTGCGTAACAACTTAGCCAAAGATTGTTATTTCTGTCCACTGCGATCATTCTGATATCATTATTTTCTAGTCTGTTACGATATACCCAGATGTTTGCGACGCCAGTAGTATGGAATGACGGCGCATAACCAGTGGTAAATATAAACTGATTTGTATCTGGAAAACAGATGTCTCTGTAATTGATAGGCTGCCTGGTTTCTAAAATTGTTTCCCATTTCCCATTCTTAAATATAGAAATCCCATAAGGACCCACTGCTACAACATTTCCCATAGGGCAAAGCGAGAGTAAATCTCCTGAGAGGTCAGTACCAATATCTTCGTTAAAAAAGAGCATCCATTCCGATCCATCATACCTTGCAACAACAGAGTAATCATCATAAGCGGAGAGCCATAGATACCCGTCTTTATCCACTACCATCCCAGACAGGGTTCTCCCACGAATCATTTTCTCCAATGGCATTGTTCCTCCGAGCAAACTTTTGGTATGTTTTAACCAGGCATTACTGTGAAGAAAACTATCTTGAAATTAAAGGGCGCAAAGTCCACCCATTTTCTGTAGTAGACTGCTGCGGAGAGCCCGAGGGACGGAGCAAATCTAATAACTTATCTAAGAGCAAGCCTGCATGCAACTAATGCGTTTTTTGCCAATCGTTGCAAAAAATCTGGTGTGGTCTTCCCTTAAAAGTTAGATACCAGATGTTCCCCCGAGCAAACTTTTAGTATGTTTTAACCCGGGCATTACTGTGATGAAACTATCTTGAAATTAAAGGGCGCAAA
>Ga0209723_1001549_pt1 | contig 35179 bp, 29 predicted proteins | sample BiotimSIPDNA_2_FD_185750 | JGI IMG/M metagenome (GOLD analysis project Ga0209723, IMG submission 185750) | Anaerobic biogas reactor microbial communites from Washington, USA - Biogas_R2 time_0 SIP DNA (SPAdes) (version 2) | ecosystem: Engineered > Bioreactor > Anaerobic > Unclassified | place... | reverse complement strand
CTTTGACGATTTGGTGTTGTTCTTGGAGGGGTGCGAAAGGAAACAATAATGTCTTAAATCTTGAAGTACTAATTTTTTTTTGTGCAACACCTTGGGTAATTAGCCCCAATTGTTCTTTTATCGAAACTGATTCAATACAATATTTAAAGTACATTCTGTTGGCATATTTTTGCCAAACACGAAATTTCAAACAGTCGGAAGTAATTATACCCAAAGGAGAATTTTCTGGATAAATGGAACAATCACCAGGTGGATCCCCCATTTTGGTAATTAGAATATCTAGAGGTTTAACTGAGTGTGCAAATAATTCATCAAATTTCTCACTCGAAATATATTTCAAATTCAGGGAATAATCATTTCTTGTAATATTTTTAACAAAGATTAAAGGAACTCCTGAATCTTTGTAATCTGAAACTTTTAAATTACTTCCAAATGGACCTATACCGATAGAGTATTTTTCTGGAGATGCAACTTGTTCAGGACAAACGTATTCCCAGCTTTTTGGTAATCTAGAAAGATTCCTCACTTCTTCATTTAAATAAGATGTTTCTTTAGGTTGCTGCGGCTTCCCCGGCCGTTTCCTCTCTTCTCCATTCTCTTCCCAGTCTTTTACCGCCTGTTTCCATTCTTCAAGCTGCTGCTCGTAATGTTTTTGCCGTTCTTTCTTTATTTGCTCCAGCAGCTCCTCGGCGGTGGGCAAGTCTGTTTGCTGTTCCCGCCATTCTCTGGTCAACTCCCCCTCAAAGGCTTTTTTAAGCACGGCCTGACGGTAAATCTTCAGTTGCTCCTGTGCTTTTTTCAGGTCGGCAATGCCCTTGTCCAAATCGGAAAACAGAGTTTCTATTTTGGAAACAATGGCCCGTTGAATGGGGAGGGGGGCAACCCATACCGGCATTCTTTTCAATGCACCTTGTGTTAATTTTAATCTTGTTGTTCCAGTAACATAATTCTTATATTGAAATTGATTTAAGAAATGTAATAGGAAATCATTATTGAGAAGTGATTTTAAAATATGAGCATGGTTATTGACCCATGTTTTTCCTGATATTTTATATGCGACATTCTTTGTACAATCAAGAAATGGGGCAGCATCCTCTCCAATTAAAACATAATCACCGTCAGTTAAAAAATCATCAATAAAACCGACTTGGCCGGTTGCACCATAATAAGGATATAGTTCACTTTCAACTTTTCCTTCAATTCTCTTTTTACGTTCACTTGAATTTATTGGCTTTCTTAAATTATCTAGAACTTCACAAACATCTATTAAAGCCGTCTCCACCCAGTCTTCTTTCATCACGCTGCCAATACCTCGTTTAGTTCATCAATGATTTTGTTCATCTCGTTACCGAATAGTTGGTGCATTCGGCCTCGGCCGCCGCGGGCGTCGAAGGGGGTGTAATCCAGATCGTCAATGGCAATATGATAACTGCTGACCACGTGATCCTTGATCATCCGCAGCCATTCCATCTGCTCCGCGGTAAAACGGTTGTGCTGCCCGGCGTTCTGCCTGAAAATCCAGTTCTGGAAATTCTCATTTATCGTTTTATCAAAAGGTTTCAATTCCTTGTCGATGCCGCAGACCCGGCGGATCAGGGAAACCAGTGCCGTTAACTCGTCCCTGGGCTGACCGCTCCTAACATTCTCTACAGACGCGTAGGCGTTCCACACATAATCCGGAGCCAGCAATGGTTTTTCCAGCCTGATCTTGTCCATCACCTCCTTGATCATGGTAAAGGTAATGCTTCGGCGATTGTACGGCTGATCATAGAAAATACTTAACGCCTGAATCTCGTCCTTATGCCGGGCCAGGTACTCCGAAAAATCACGGATGGTTTCTTTTGCCTTCTCGGTGGTAAAACTGTCCCATTCAGATTTGGTAACCCGGTCGATATTGATATGGTCGATAATCTGCTCGTGAACCTTCCGAACGTTTTCCAGATACTCGTTCAGCTCACCGTTAAAGGTGACGGAGGCTTGCCGGATCAACTGTTGTTGTGCCTCCTCTTTTGCTGCTTCGATTTTTTCAGGAGTTCGGTACTCTTTGGGAAAGGATTCCAGAATCTTTAGGGCACCCTGCTCAATGGTATCAGGATCAAAAGCACCGATCAATTCCTTGGTAACCTGTTTCAGGTCCTTGCCTCCGGAATACTCCAACAGCTTCTCTTTTTCCTTGTCGCTTAACTGCTTATCCAGACGGATGAGACGGTTCGCCAGAGACAGGAAAAGATCTTCCTCCTCTACGCCCATGGTGACGGCTCCCAGAAGATCCTTGAGAGGAACCGTGGGCTTCCGTTCCAGGGGACGGCTGTCGGTCTTTTTGGACTTGGTCGCGCCAACGGCATCCACAATGACGAAGTGGGTTTTACTGTTGGCGGTCCGGCTTACCTGCATAAGGGAATCTCTTTCGATGGTCCGGGTTCCCCGTCCTTTCATCTGCTCAAAGTAGTTGACGCTTTTAACATCGCGCATAAACAACAGGACTTCCAGCGGTTTCACATCGGTCCCCGTGGCAATCATGTCTACGGTAACCGCGATGCGGGGATAATACGAGTTCCGGAAACGGTTCAGCACCGATTTGGGATCTTCCTCAATTTTGTAGGTCACCTTTTTACAAAAGTCGTTACTCTCATCAAACTCTTCCCGGACGATTTTTATGATGTCGTCGGCATGACTGTCTGTTTTGGCAAAGATGAGGGTCTTGGGAACTTCGTACTCGCCCTTTTCGTCTACCCGGTTGGGAAAAATCTCGGTCTGCAAGGCCCGTTTGTATTCCCGGATGATATGACGAATCTGGCTGGGATTGACCACCGTCCTGTCCAGATCGTTCCGGTGATACTCGGTATCCTCATCTTCCTGCTGCCACCGTTTTTTCCGCGTCAGCTTGTCCCGTCGGTCAACGTACCATCCGGCTTTTATGACCTCTCCCTTTTGGGAGATATCGGTCTCGATGGTGTAGACATCGTAGGGCACATTGACACCATCGGTCACCGACTCTTCGTAGGTGTACTGGCTCACCACATTTTCGTTGAAGAACCCGAAGGTCCGTTTATCGGGCGTGGCGGTTAAACCGATCAGGAAGGCATCGAAATAATCCAGCACCTGTTTCCAGAGGTTGTAAATGGACCGGTGGCATTCGTCAATCACGATAAAATCGAAGTGCTCTATGGGAACCCGCTCCGTGTACTCTACGGGGATGGCGTTCTTTTTTTTGGTCTGCTGTTTCAGCCAGCTGTTCTCTTCCGGATTTTCCAGCTCCGCACTGTCATCCAGTTCCTCACCCTGCAATATGGAATACAGGCGCTGGATGGTGGAAATGCACACCTGGCTGTCATTGGCAATGTAGCTGGATGAGAGCCGCTGCACATTGTAGAGTTCGGTAAACTTCCGGTTGTCGTCTGTAGGCTGAAAGGTCATGAATTCCTGTTCCGCCTGCTCTCCCAGGTTCCTGGTATCGACCAAAAACAAAACGCGTTTGGCGTTGGCATGTTTCAGTAAACGATAGATAAACGTCGCCGCGGTAAAGGTCTTTCCCGAGCCGGTCGCCATCTGGATCAATGCTTTGGGACGGTCATTTTTAAAGGAGGCTTCAAGATTTTCAATGGCCACAATCTGGGCGGGACGCAAACCGGCAGGATCCAGAGGCGGAATATCCTGAAGCCGGTCCCGGAGGCTCCTGCCCTGTTTTATCCATTGTTCAATGGTTCCCGGCCGATGAAAACTGAAAACCCTTCTACTTCGGGGTTTCGGATCCCGTTTATCGGTGAACCGCGTGAGCGTTCCCGTGCTATCGTAGATAAAGGGAAGAGGCTCATTTTTCAGATATTTAAGTTTCGCACCGGCATATTCATTGGATTGTTCTTCTACACTGGTTAAGTGAAACCCTTCATCTTCCCGTTTTACTTCAATAATACCGACCGGCTTTCTCTCAACAAAAAGAACATAATCAGCAGGCCCCACATCAGTTTGATATTCCCGGACCGCCACCCCTTTGTTGGCTGATAAATCTATTTTGCCTTTTGATTGAACAACCCATCCGGTATCTATGAGCATTTTATCGATTTTGTCTCTGGCAATCTGTTCAGGATTCTGATTATACACGCTTCATCCTCTTGTACCGGTATTGTATCATGTTTTTGAACGGTTAGTGGGGTGTTGATTATTATGTATCAGAAATAAGCGAAGGTGGCGTCGGGAGCTTGCGAGCACAATTTGTATTCCCGTTGGCGTGGTACGTTTAAAAGATCCAAATATTGACCTGTCTATGGTTTTGTTGTACTATGTATATGGAGGGTCATAATGGTTAATTTAGCAACAGATATTAAGCCAATTTCGTATATAAAGGCGCATACAGCTGAAATGATTCGTCAGGTTGGAGATAACAAGAACCCGATAATTATTACACAAAATGGAGAGGCAAAAGCAGTAATTCTTGATGTTGATTCCTATCAAAATCTTGTTAATGCAATAAATCTCATGAAAATAATTTCTATTGGTGATCGTGATATCAAAAATGGAAAGACTGTTGCGCATGAAGATTTGAAAAAAAGAGTATCAAAAATACTGGATTAAACTATGAAGAAGAAAATAGTTTGGTCGCAAGATGCAAGTGATGATTTGATTGATATAGTTACTTATATTAAAGAAAAATCAGGTAAAAATATCGCAAATGAGATTTATAAAAGATTACTATCTCATGTAGAGAAAATAGATATATTTCCTGAATGTGGACGGGTTGTTCCTGAGCTCATATCAATCGGTGTCCTTAATATAAGAGAAATAATAGAAAATCCATGGCGCATATTTTACCGAATAACTTCAAACGAAATTCAAATAATCAGTGTAATCGATGGAAGAAGGAATATTGAAGAAATACTTTATAAAAAAGTAATTGATGGAAAAATATAAACGAAATTGCCTATAACGTTCTCGGGGTATATGACGTTTGCCCGTAGGGCAAATGTGCCGCAGGCCAAGGAGCGAAGCGACGCTGCATATACCCCGTGTTATGTTCGGTGCCCGGCGCTCCTGGTACAAATTTTCCAAAAGTCCATGGACGGACTTTTGGAACACATGTTGTTTTCATGATCACAGCATACTGAGTTCGAGCTTGTGTTTTATCTTTTCCCAGCCCGGGATGACTGAGTCGAGGAGCTTATAAAACTCTGGGCTATGATCATGGAATTTCAGGTGACACAGCTCATGCGTAACAACATAGTCAATGCATTCTTTAGGCGCTCTTATCAGGTCTGTATTGAGGGTCACTGTGCCTTTATCTGAAAGGCTACCCCATCTTTTTTGCATTCGCTTGATGGAGAGTTTTGGCTGGTCAATACCGAGGCCATTGAATTTCTGCCAGCAGCGATCCATGCTTTCTGCAAATTGAAGTTGTGCCTTTTCCGAATACCATTGGTTCAATAGCTTCTTGGTAGCACATGGAGTCGGTTCGTTCCGGCAAGTGATATGAAAAAAGCCACGAGACAACTTCACTGAATTTTCCGTGCCTTCAGCTAATTTCAAGCGGTATTGCTTTCCAAGGTACAAGTGGGTCTCGCCGTTCACGTAGCAACGATCAGGCGTCTTTGGATTAAACTGCTTGAAATAATTCAGCTGCCTGAGAATCCAACGAGCCCGTTTTATTATTTTCTTTTCGATCAATGTGATGTCGGACTGCGCGGATGCCTTGACGATAACCGTGCTGTCAGGATGCACAGCAATTTCCATCGTTTTTCTGTCACAGTACAACAGACTGAAATCGATGGTCTTCCGGCCGTAAACAACCGAGTGTTTATTGCTATGAATTAAAGCCTCCATCAATTATAGCTCCTATGCTTTGCCACTTGCAGGACCTTCTCGATGATGTCATCCATCTGATCAAGCGACAGTTCGATCCCTCTTTCCGTCTTGAGCTCATCATAGAGGTAATCGTCAATCTCATTAACCGCCTGTTTCTGAGCGTCTTCATCATCCCAGAAGTGAACCTTCTTGTGTTTTTCCAATATGCCATGAATAGCAATTGCCGTATCAGCCGCAGCTGATTCAAGGTCTTCTTCACCTAATTCGTGTATTTCAAGGAAAGGCTTAAGCACCCCGAAATAGGCCATGGCATCTTCATTCCCGGAAAGATTATCCGGTATATCATCATGTACCTTGCCGACAACCTTGTTGCGGATATCAACGACTTTGTTCAGATAATCCAGATCGGATATTCTCTTAGCCCTGAAATCTTCAATCGCCTGTTGGATCAGTTTTGAGAACTTCTCATAAAACGCAGGGTCTTCATCCATCTTTTCAGTGATGACTTTCTTTGTGGCATGTGCAATCGTATCAGCCTTTGACGCCGTTGTTTTTTTGCTGCCATAGACCGCTTGTTCTTCTTTTACCTCCATAAATGCTTCATCGTCAAAGATATTGACCGGCTCATTCAGCTGAACAACTTCATTGGCCTGAATGTGTGTATCCAGCAGTTTTTTGATTTTGGGCTCATAATCCCGGTAATCAATTGCCTCTGCGTACCGGAGCTTGACAGACGCCTTGAGTGACTGGAACTTCCGCAGATCGGCCTTGTATCTGGACAAGGTTTTCTCATCGGTTTCGGTCAGGAATTTCTCGGAAGAGAGTGCAATACCAAGGGTTTTCCCGAACTCCGAAAGGCGGCCGTAAAACTCTTCCCTGAGTTCATCATCGGCAAGCAACACTTCATAGGCTTCTTCATCGTAGGAATGCTTAACCGTTTTGAACAGATCCCAAAGATCGGAATACCGGGTGGGCAGTTTTTCGATTTCGCTATTAATTGATGTCAGGGTACCTACCAGATCGGATTCATCGAACCCTTCAAATGCACTGTACATGGTAAGCGCTTTGTCCAGCTCACCGAGGACACTTGCATAGTCAACAATAAATCCGAACTCCTTACCCTCATGAAGACGGTTGACCCGGGCAATTGCCTGAAGCAGCGTATGCTCCCTGAGCACCCGGCACAGATAAAGAACCGCATTTCGCGGAGCGTCAAAACCCGTGAGCAGCTTATCAACGACGATAAGGATTTCAGGTTCGCTACCGTGTTTGAACTGGTTGATGAGCTGCTTGGTGTATTCTTCTTCACTGCCATAGCGCTTCATCATCTTTTGCCAGAATTTTACGACCTCATCCGTTGTTTCATCATCGGTCTCTTCATAGCCTTCGCGCATATCCGGCGGCGAGATAACAACCTCGGAACTGACAATGCTAATTTCATTCAGGTACGCATTGTACTTGAGCGCAGATGCTTTATTCGGGGCCACCAACTGGGCCTTGAATCCTGTTCCCTGCCAGTTGGAGCGGAAGTGCTCGCTGATGTCAAAGGCTCTCATATAGATGACCTGATCGGCTTTGTTCAGCATTTCTGCCCGAGCATATTTCCGTTTCAGGTCCGCCTGCTGCTCCTTGGTCAACCCCTGAGTGTGGCGCTCAAACCAAAGATCAACAGCGGACTGGTTTTGTGTCATCTCTACATGCCGCCCCTCATACAGAAGCGGAACCACCGCGCCATCTTCAACGGCCTGTGTGATGGAATAATGGGGCTCCACCAGTTCACCGAATTTGGTGAAGTTGTTCTTTTCCTTCTTTAAAAGCGGCGTCCCGGTAAAACCTAAGTAACAGGCATGGGGAAACATCTGTCTCATCCGAGCGGAAAAGGAACCGAACTGGGTACGGTGGCTCTCATCCACCAGAATGAAAATATCGGGCGATTCATCCTGATATTTCTTTACCGCGTAAGCCTTATCGAACTTGTGAATGAGGGTTGTAATAATTCCTGACTTCTTTTCAGCGACCAATTCCAGCAGGTTTCTGCCTGATGTAGCCCGGTTTGCTTCAAGGCCACAGGCGGCAAAGGTATTCCCAAGCTGCTTGTCGAGGTCGTCACGGTCTGTCACAAGAACAATTCGTGGATTCAAAATTTCAGGATCTAAGGCCAGGTTACGGGCCAGCATCACCATGGTCAGTGACTTCCCTGATCCCTGAGTGTGCCAGATAACACCGCCTTTACGCGAACCTCCGCTATCAAAGTGCTTAACCCGGTTCAGGGTAGACTTGATAACGAAATACTGCTGATAGCGGGCAACCTTTTTGATTCCCCCGTCAAAGACCGTAAACTTCCACGCCAATTCCAGGAGCCTTTCCGGACGGCAAAGGGAAAACAGAGATTTATCCTGCTCGGTCACCAGTCTGTTGCCGGTAAGCGCTTCCGGCTTAACATCAAAGGTAGATGAAATTCTGGCAACAACATCCTCGGCGAGTGGTTGGCTGACGACTGCTGCCAGTTTTTCAAACTCGCGCTCGCCGTTATCCATCTGTGGCTCTTTCCATACACCCCAGAATTTTGCAGCGGTTCCCGTTGTTGCATACATGGCGCTGTTTTTATTCAGAGCCAGCACCATCTGGCTGTAGATGAAGAGTTTCGGGATATAGTCATCATTCTGATTTCTAATTGACTGCGAAACGGCCTGTTCCACTTCAATCTGCGGCGCTTTACACTCAATCACGCAAAACGGAATACCATTAACGAAAAGAACGATATCCGGCCGAGCGGTTTCGGTACTTCTGGAACGTTCAACACTGTATTCGACCGCCACATGAAACTTGTTGCGACCGGGATTACGCCAGTCGATATAGTTCATGTTGAAGCTTTTCGAATCACCTTCAATGGTCTGCTCCATGGCCGTCCCCAGGGTAATCAGATCATAAATGGCCTCGTTGGTCTTCAGCAGTCCGTCGTACTTAATGTTTTTCAGTTTCTGGATAGCCGACTGCACATTCTCTTCGCTAAAGAGATACTCACTGCCTTTGTATCGAATGCGGTTTATCTCTTTGAGCTGGTTGCGCAGAATGCTTTCCAGTAAAACATTGGATGTGCGATTCTGCCTTTCTCGTAGGGCTTCAGCCGGTGTCAAAAATTCAAATCCCAAGCCAATCAAAAGCTGCAAAGCCGGGATTTGAGAGGTTAGTTTTTCATTTGTAGCAAATTCACTCATAATTATTCTTTTACCTCCCAATAGCCACCAAGCTTCGGACCTCTTCTTATGATGAAGCCAGCCTTTTTCAATTTGGCTATGTAGTTTTCAATTGTTCTTGGTGTTTTAACTAACTGTTCAGCTATCTGCTCGGCTGTGAATTCCGGGTGCTGACGGATAATTTCAAAGGCTTTGGCAGGTTCGCTTCCGAATTCTTTCCGAATTCTTTCCGAAATCGTCCCGAAATCAGCCCCATTGTTTTCCGAAGTAGTTTTTTCGGAAGCCGATGCTTTCACGAGCTCAACCACCACACCACCCGAGTTTTCCTCAATGACAGGTTCAGGTAATCCAGCCGCTTTACAGGCATCAGTAATCTTTTCAATCCCGCGCCCCCATGAATCGATGTAACCTCCTCTGTAGCAGACTTCAGCAATAAGAGGATTCCGTGGTATTGATTTATGTGTTTGAAAGAGCTTTTCGACACTTAGCTCCAGAGGTAACAATCCGGCATTCCAAAGAGAGATTCGGTCATCCATCACTCTTAGCTGGATCATGCTACCCATATAATTACGATGAACCAGCGCATTGAGTAGCATCTCACGTAGTGCCGGAACAGGGTATTCCAACTCTTCAATGCGGCGCAGCCCTTCAAAGCGTATCGGCCTAATCAAAAACTTCACCTCCAGCTGTTCCATCACTCCACGAAGTAGTTGAAACAAATTTCCTTCGCAAACCTCCTGGAAGCGAATATCCACCATGTTTAAGCCAAATCGCCCAATTTTAACGAACGTGTTAGGATAAAACTTCCCAGGGTCTTTACCAAACAAAACCAAGGCCGCATTAGTCAGACCTTTCTCAGTGAATAGATGAAGCTTTTTTAGTAGTTCCTGAGCAGATAGCCCGGAAATATCCGGCAGGCGGCCAGCCGTTGCCGCTTCTTTTTTGAACAGAGCAATTGTTGCGTCGTCAATGTCATCTAGCGTCGCTCTTTCTTGAATAACCTGATCCCAGGTCATACCCATCTTTTTGAGCAGAAAGTCGGTCAGCGCGTGGCCTTTCAGCTCCTGTTTCATTGAGCCGGAACGCCAGTAGTAAGAGCCGCGTAGAGAAATGGGAACGGTAGATGGCTCAATAATGATTTCAAGATAGGCTTTGCCATCTTCTTCGCGCAAATTAATTAGCGGCATAAGCCCCAACTGATCACGGATCTTGTTCGGCAGATCTTCCAGCAGCTTCTTGGCATTCTTCAATCCAGTAACCTTGCCCGAATCATCCTTGCCAATGAAAATCCGCCCGCCCTGCGCATTGGCAAAGCCGCAGATCCACTTCAGGCAGTCGTCGTGCCAGGATTGTTTCCATTCGATGTTTTGGGATTCGGAGTTCATTGCGAAAGTCCAGCAACGATTTTATCGCACTCGGCAACAACATATTCTGGAATAGTGTCGAATTTAGCGGGATCAAGCTGACAGATGAATTCGTTTTCAATGTGATATGTCTGTTTGATAAACTTTTCGATGACAGCGTCATTTTCTTCATGATCAATAAGTCGACATACTTGGAGTTTTTCATACCCATTTGTGCATGCCGCATAAACATTCCTCATCTCAGTGACATTGCAAACGCGGCCTAAAAGTTCACCATAAGAAAACCCCGCAAGATGACTGGATATTTCAGTACAACCACCATCAAACTTAGTCTGATCCATTTCAGGATAATTGCCTTGAACGTCTTTTGGCTCTCGGTTATCAATTCCGCGAATTCTATCGTTCCCTTTGTGTAACAGGTTCGAAAGCACCTGATAGGCATCCCCTTTGTCATCAGTGATCTCAAAACTATTGCTGAGCAATTCTTCCGGCTTGAACACAAATTGACTGACATAATCTTCGTTAAAGCACATAACTTGCTGTATGCTATTCAGTCCGTTAACTTCTGGTTGCTTGTTTTCGGGGTTATCTTTTCGCAGCTTGAACGGCATGAGTTCACCCAAATCTGAATTCTCAGATATGCCAAGGGTAATAGCCCTTGCTATTGTACTTTTACCAGTACCGTTAGGCGCAAACTTGATATTCAACTTGCCTTCAGCGATAGAAATTGATGCGGCGTCAATGTTCTTACAGTTCTTAATTTCGATATTCATCAATTCCTCCCCTTATTTTTTATCCTTGGGAGGGCACGGGTCATTTCCGTAGCTGTTGCCAGCCCGGATCTTCCCGTTCTCGCCATGAATCTTGGTGTCCGACTTTTGATTTCGAGCAATGTTCTCCGCCTTTTCAATGGCCTGGGCCTGGGTGCGGGTGACCTTGGTCGCCTTGCTGTTGCCTTCGCCTTTAACCGCCCAGCCATCGGGATGTTTTACAACGTGCTGATTTTTACCTTTAGCCATGATTACGCCTCCCTGTATTGGTTAACGATTTCCGGTTTTACCCGCCATTCGCCGGTGAGCATCTTCTGCATCAGACCGCGCTTCTGGGTTTTGTATTTATCTGCGAGCTGTTTCAGCAGATCGATTTCGTGTTGTGATGCGGTCAGCGCTTCAGCAATGGCTTTTTGCTCATCTGGTGATGGGCAGGGAACCATTATCTTGAAGAAGTCCTTTTTGTTCAGATTGAGAAGCCCATCCGATCGGGCACCGCTTGTGATGTATCGCTTCAGTTCACGGGCGTGATAATCGGCAATGAAATAGTGTTCGAAGAACTCAGGAACAACATTCTTTGCTTTCGGCTTAAAGCTGATAAATACGTTGGGAACGCAGATTTCCCCATTTTTAAGCAGATAAACGCACCCTTGTTGGTAACGCTTTGAATTTCCCTTGTTATAGGAAAACTCACCAGCTTTAAGGTGTGTGTAATTCTTGTGCTGAGAACCGGAGATATCTTTGCCCCATTTTTCGCGCTGAGACACAAAACCAATTCCGGCAGAGATGCTGTAAGGCGTTAGTTCTTTTTCTCCAACCTTGCGTGTTACTTCGGAAAATAGCTCCCCCAAATGGACCATTGACCAGCCATTTACCTCAATCGCCTCTTTCCCCATTATTCTTTGAATCTGACCCTTTAAGTTGGCTTCCTTCGCCTGAATCAGCCGTTCGGTTTTTTCGATGGCTTCATCCCAGGTGGATAGCAGTGCGGCAATGGCTTGTCGCTCACTGGTTGACTTTGGAATGGAAAATTTTAAGTTAGCTACATCGGAACTATTGACAGCTGGATAATTTGACCCGACTACCAATGCATATATCTGTCTTTTGATGTCGTAAGAATACAAATACTGATATATGAAATCGGTATCTGTAATTTTCTTTGGAGATAGAACAGCAAAGCCTGTAGATGCTATAAGATTGTTTACTTGTCCGTTAATTCTGGCGTAACCTTCTAAATTCGGCCTTACGGTAGAAAACAGAACATCGCCTTTTTTTACTTTTCGCCTTGCTCGGGAAGGGGCATCCGAAAATTTAATCAGAGGCAAATCTCTATTGATCACACCAGAATTGACGTCTGATAGAGACGCATACAAAAACTCATAATCTGGTGGTGTTTTTGCACCTAAAGACTCTTTATCGATAGCCACTAATTTGCGCAACTTTACTCTATCCCAATCAGTTGGCAGCTTTTCTTGTCTACTCATCGCTGAATCTCCTTGAGCTTCTCGGCCATCTGCTTACGAACTTCCACCAGCTCTTTTTCCAACTCCTCTATTTCCACCTGCACCGCATCGATGTCGATCTCATCTTCCTCTTCAAAGGTGTCCACATAGCGGGGGATATTGAGGTTGAAGTCGTTTTCCTTGATCTCGGCGAACTCGGCCACATGAGCGTACTTTTCTTCTTCGGCACGGGCGGTGTAGGTCGCCATGATCTTGTCGATATGCCCTTCCGAGAGGGTGTTCATGTTTTTCCCGGAGACAAACTCGCGGCTGGCGTCGACAAAGAAGACGTTTTTACATTCTTCGCGTGCCCCGCCTTTTTCACGGGAGCGGTCAAAGACCAGAATCGCCACCGGAATGTTGGTGGTCGGGAACAGATTGCCCGGCAGGCCGATTACGGCATCCAGCAGGTTTTCCTCAATCATTTTCTGACGAATACGGCCTTCGGCTGCACCCCTGAACAACACGCCATGCGGCACCACAACAGCAACCCGGCCCTGCTTTTCAAGAGCGGTTTCCACCATGTGGCTGATAAAGGCCCAGTCGCCTTTGCTCTTGGGCGGCACCCCGCGCCAGAAGCGGTTGTACTGATCGCTCTCGGCATTTTCGGCCCCCCACTTATCCAGCGAAAACGGCGGATTGGCTACCACGCAGTTGAATTTCATAAGCCGGTCGTTTTCCACCAGCAGTGGACTGTTCAGAGTGTCGCACCATTCCACCCGGGCGCTGTCGAAGCTGTGCAGGAACATGTTCATCCGGCAGAGCGCCCATGTGCTGCCGTTGGACTCCTGTCCGAAGAGGGCAAAGTTGCGGTCGCCTACCTCTTTGGCTGCCTGAATCAGAAGTCCACCTGATCCGCATGCCGGATCACAGATACGGTCGCCCGGTTTGGGGCCTGCCAGCTTGGCCACCAGTTCGGTTACCTTCAGCGGGGTAAAGAACTCTCCGGCCTTCTTTCCGGAATCGGAGGCGAAGCGCTCAATCAGGTAGATGTAGGTATTACCGATCACGTCCTCGGAAACGAGACTGGGCTTCATGCTGAGCTGTGGCTTGTTGAAGTCTTCTAGCAGTTGTTTCAGACGGCGGTTGCGGTCCTTGGTTTTGCCGAGATTGGCCTCGCTGTTGAAGTCGATATTACGGAACACCCCTTCGAGCTTGCTCTTATTGCTCTCTTCAATATGGTCGAGCACGATATTAATCAGCTCACCGATGTTGGCGGCGGACCGGCGCTCATAGAGGCTGTAATAGGTGGCGGGGAATTCATCCAGAACCGTTTCTTCACCGGTTTCGTCATTCTTTTCGGTGAGTTTCACCACCGGGAGAACAAAGCGTTCACGCTCGAGCTTACGGCGGATACGAACATCATCGTCGCCATACTGCTTCTGGTACTCTTCGTAGTGGTCCTGCCATACATCAGAGATGTATTTCAAAAACAGCATCACGAGGATGTAGTCTTTGTACTGCGCCGGATCAACAACGCCCCGGAAGGTGTCGCACGCCGCCCATGCCGCGTTGTTGATGTCTTTCTGATCGATTTTATTCATTATGTTCTCCTGTTTGCTGTAGTTTTTTGATGCCAGAGCTTCCCAAAAGTGAAGTCAGCTGTTCAATAGCCATTTTATTGAGAATTATAAGTCTCTGATTCTGAGGAAGACTCTGCTTTATAAGTTCTGCATTCATACTTTCCAAATTAGACAAGACGATAAGTTGCTGAATGGTGGCATCATCACGGATATTCCCCTTAGCCTCCGGATTTTCTTCCTTCCATTCCCTGGCCGTTTTGCCAAACAAAGCGACATTCAAAAGATCCGCTTCACTGGCATAGGTAAAGGTCTGTTGTCCTTTAGTGACAAGAGAAGGAATGATATTATCCTTTATGGCATCTGTATGAATCCTGTAATTAATCTTGGAAATGATCCTGTTAACATTCCATTCAAGTGAAATCCGGCTGTTTTCATCCGCCTTGAGGCGTTGATAATCCTTTATGATATACAGCTTGAATTCAGCGGAAACCCAGGTGGCAAACTCAAAGGCAATGTCCTTATGGGCAAATGTTCCTCCGTATCGCCCTGATTTGGAAATCAATCCCACGGCATTCGTACTGGAAATCCATTTCTGCGGAGAAAGGGTGAAGGCGTTTGATCCTGCTTCATGCTTAAAGGAGTCGAATTCGACCCCTTTAAAATCAGGGTTATTCAACTGCTCCCATAACCCCAGGAATTCGATGGTACTTCTATTCCGCATCCAGTTTTTGACAACATCCTTGGGTTCATCAGGGTTTTTATACCGGGCAATATCCGTTAAAGAGATATAGTCATTCTCATCGCCCTTGGAGATGACGGCAATTTCTGTCCCATTGGCATTGATTGTAGCCTTCATTTGCGTTCTCCTTTAGCAACTTTCATGAGTATTTCACTCAAGTATTGATTCCTCTTATCTGCCAACTTTTGTAGTAAGCTTTCTTCCCGAGCTGCTAACATGGCCAGTTCTACAATCTGTTTTTGGTTTTCCAGATTTGGCAGAGCCACTTCCAATTCTTCAACAGTCTGCTTGCTAATCATCTTCTGGACTGTACCCTTGGCTCTGCTGGTCAAGAAAATCTGCGCATCCCGTTGACTGATGTACCAGTTAAGATACTCAGGCAAAACCTTTTCTGGCTTTGTTACTCTAATCCGTAATAAGGGAGCCGCTAAAACGGCTATTCCTGGGTCTTCATTGAGAATTGCTGAAGTAGCTAATAGCCCTCGGGATCTAAATATAAGGTCTCCTTTTTGAACGATATGATGTTCTTTTATATCATTCAAATCTATTTTCACCAGATCGGTGCAGCTGACTATATTGTCATCCTGAAGATCCTTCATTTGAATTACGGCAACTTCTCCGTCCTTGGAGGTTTCCAGTCGAGACCTGAAGGAGTAACCCATTTGGACGATAGCTAAATGCTTTATTTGTTTTTTCATCAGACTCCTTCGGCGGTACGCAGTAATGTTATTACTGTATAATATACAGCATGGAAGGAGAAAAGACAAGTATTATATGCAGTATTGTTGTTTCTGTATTTTTCTGTCTTTGAATTTACCGAGGTCACAGATGGCCGAGGACTACAAAGATCTTAGCCGGGCATTGAACATAACGTTACGCATATGCCTAGTGGCGGATTGCGGACGATTCAACTGTCAAACCGTGGTGAAGTTTGAGCGGGCGAAAAGCCTTGCAAAGTGCAATAAAACCGCCATTAGGTATATGCGATGTTATGCTGCGTTTTTTATTTTAATCGTTATAATCTTTAATCAATTCCGTCAAAAAATCTGATGTTTTTTTCAAAATATCAAAATCAACATTACCAATTGTATCATTGGATGTATGTGTCAAGTCCAATACTGTTTCAAATAAATTTGATGAAGTTACTGCAATACAAGGAACTCCTTGAAATGCAAACATTGCATGGTCACCAGCATACCATTGTGAACCTTCTTCAATGTAATCATTTTTAGAAATCTTTGTATCTAACCAAGTTTGCTTACAATCAATAAAATTATAAGTTGACAATGCAGTTTTAGATGCTACATGTCCAGGCGAATCAATATTTATGACAAGTTTTATTTCAGACTTCTCGTTCCCGTTATGCTTTAAATATTCTAATTGCCCAATAACCCCATAATATTCTTCACCATTGAATGGAACAAAATCTATATCATATGCCCCATTATAATCCTTTAAATTGTCTAATATCTGAAATAAAACTTCAATTCCAGCAGCATTATCTATTGCACCTATTGTTCCATATTTAGAGTCCATGTGTGCACAAACAACAATTTTACCTTTCCCATTACTTTTTTTGGAAGCAATAATCTGTCGACCAACAGAATTTTCCGTTTTAGAAGCTATTTTCAATTTGGTTAATCCTTTTCTTCCAGTGATTTTCTCACCTGTTGTTTTATTTGCAAATGCTGATGGAATTAAAAAGTTCCCGTCCTCGAACAATGGGAATGGATTTAGTCCGCACATTGGATGCTTGCCTGTAATAGCAATAATTGCTTTAGGTTGCTTATCTTCCAATAAATCAATTATTGTTTTATGCTCATCGGGATAGTAGAATGGAAAGTTCTTGGGTTGCAACGGTTGCTGGGTTAAATCACCATTAAGTAATACAATTTTATCTGTGATATTTTTATTTTGTAATTCTTCCAGTGTTGAGACTATCTCTAAATCACCAGTTTTTTCAAAGGGCTGAGAAAAAGGGCTGGGGAATAGTTCGTATTGATTGCCATCCAAATCAATATATGAAAAATCTTTAGTCCAACGTTTACAGTCAAATTGTAAAGTAATCGTTTTATATCCAGCTTGAATTGCTTTACTGAGTAAAAAATCGCAAACTTTTTCATTTGAGTCAGTCCCTACAGGTCGTTCTTTTAAAATTTCATCGATAATTGTCATATGTGTTGTTTTTAAAATGCAGCATAACGTTCCGCGAGTACCCGAAGTTGGCGACCAACGGGAGCCAATTTGGGCGGAGCGTAGCGTAGCCGGGTACTCGCTGTTATAGGCAGTTATGTAGCATCCTGTGTTATATCCTTCATGAGCATGATTTCTAAAGGTTCCAACGGTAAAACAAAACCACCAATATCACGATATCCCATCTTTCTATAAAAATGCTGTGCATCTTCATTGGCCAAAGTGCTTGTTAAAAACCGCTTATGTCCTTTTGCTATTAATATTTTTTCCCAATAATCAACCAGGGATTTACCGTATCCTTTTTGTCTATAATCTTCAAGAAAAAATAACATATTCATGAATGGAATTTCATCCCAGAACAAACTGTATCTCAACCATCCAATACAAGTTCCGTTCATTTCCATTATAAATATTTCTTCTTCTTCAATTTTTTTTATCAATATTTCTTTTGTGATATGAGAGTCATTCTCTTGAAGAAATGTTAAATGCATTTCATTTGCGGGTATTATTTTCATATCATTCATCATGTATTTATCAACCTTCTGCTACATAATTGCCTATAACGGTTCGCGTGTAGCCGAAGTTGCCGGAGCGTACTCGCGCAGGCAATTTGGGAGAGGGCGGTACTCCGCCCGAACCGGCTACACGCTGTTATCGGCTGGTTTTGGCTCATTTTTATTTATGTCCTGTTCTTTTACATAATCCCAATATTCCGGTGGTGTTTTTTCTTTTTCGACAGCATTCATTTCTCCAATTGATGCTAATGCTATTATTTTATCATTTATCATTTGTTGAAAACAGTTTGGTACATGATCCTTATTAAACCTGTGCAATGTTACGCATTCTAAACATTTTCCATGCCATTCACACTTTGTTTTTGGGCATGAACATTTTTGATTTTTTGGATCGGATGCTATACCTCTAAGTTTTTTTACTAAATTGTAGAATTCTTCTTTAGTTTTCATAAACAGATCCTTAATATTGTGTTGAGCCCAAAATTGCCGATAACTTCATCTTATCACTACGAAACTCATACGTCAAATCATTTTCCAGCAATGTATCTGCCGTTTTTTCTTGTGTTCACCGGAAATCAGTGGGTTGCATGATGCGATCGAGAGGACTCGTTACTTTTGCTATGCTCCGGGGGCTTATGTGTGTGTAGATTTCCGTGGTTTTTGAGCTTTTGTGGCCCAGGAGTTCCTGAATGTAGCGGATGTCGGTGCCGTGTTCAAGGAGATGCGTCGCGAAACTGTGGCGCAGGCTGTGGATGCTTACATCCTTCATGATGCCGGCTTTTGCAGCGGCGGCATAGAAGACCGCCTGTGCGGAGCGTGCGGTAAGGTGTGTGCCGGGAGTTGCTCCCGGGAACAGCCAGTCCCTGATCATGATTGAGGTTCGGTACTGACGGTAGATCTCTGCGATAGACGATGAAAGCATGACATACCGGTCTTTGGCGCCCTTTCCTTGCCGGACCTTGATCATCCTCCGGTCAAAATCAAGATCCGTCGTTTTAAGGGATACTGCCTCACTTACCCGGAGACCGGCGGAATACACGAGCATGAGCAGGAGACGATGCTTCAGGTTTGATACTGCATCAAAGATTCGTCGGACTTCATCTTCCGAAAGAACATCGGGATACCGTACCTCTTTCTTTGGCAGCTTGATATGTTTCGCCGGATTGGGAAGCACGGGATGGATAACTTCATAGTAGAGTTGGAGCGCTGCAACAAGCTGCGCCAAAAAACTCCGGGAAACCCCCTGCCATCAATATAGGGAGCCATCCATTTCTTGCCCGAAAATGAGTACGCCCGCGGCACGTAATCGTCGCTTTTGTTGTAAAAGCCGGTGCCGTGGCTGCGGGGACAGTACAAGCATGATTCCGTGCCGCCGAAACAGGCTCCGGATTCATGGGAACACCGGCCCCCGGGGAGGGAACCGCTCCGTGTATGTTTTGTGATGGGTTCAGTATATACCGGAAAAAGCGGGATATAAAGCAGAAATTGACAAATCCGGTGGGCGGCAAGCCGCCTGGCCGGAGAGTGAACTGCCGCCGGGGCAACCAGCACCCCGCCGGGGCAACCAGCACCCCGCCGGGGCAACCAGCACCCCGGCGGGGTGCAAGCTGCTGCGGGGTGAAAACCTACGACAGCGTAACCGCGAGCTCGTGGGAGCCGGCGGGGAGGGGGAGCGGGATCACGTTACCGTCGAGGGGGGTACCGTCGAAGGTGAGCGTGAGCTTCGAGTCGCGGGCGCGGCGGAAACCGGCGGGCTTTGAGTAGCGGACGCGGAGCTTCGCGTCTCCCATGACGAGCGAGAGGGCGGTGTCTTTCGAGTCCGCCCGGAGGACCGGGTCCATTACGAGACCGCTGCCGGACAGCTCGATGCCGTACGCCTTGAGGAGCGCAAGGATGAACCAGGTCGACGTGCCGCTGAGGAGCGGGCCGATGTTCTCGCCCGTTTCACTGTTGTTGTACTGAGTGCAAAAGCGCGGGTTACCGGCGAGGACGAAGGGATTCGCCATGGTGCGTGCGGGATACACAAGGTCCACCATGGTCCATGCCTCACTCGCGAGCTCCTTGGCGAGTGTGCTGTCCGCCACACGCTTGGCGGCGTCGAGCATGGCGGACACCGCCATCATGCTCGCGTGCTTGAATACCGCGGCGTTCTCGCGATCGCCGGGGAAGTATTCGGCGCTTGCCGCGTCGGGGACCACCCTGCTCAGGTCGTTGGGGGACACGAGCTTGAGCCCGTAGGGCGTCTTGAGCTTGGTACGGACCACTTCGAGCATGGACGCGATCTCGGCGTCGTTTGCCACGCCCGAGAGTATGGACCAGGAAAAGCTGTTGAGAAAGAAGGTGCCGCCGCTTCCGTCGGTATCGAGACCGTCGCCCTCGGCACCGGCGTGGGTGAATCCGGGATACTGGTTGAAAAGGAGCCGGGCATAGGCGTTCCCTTTCCAGGCATGGGTGCGGACCGCCTTCTCCATCGAATCGATTTTATCCGAAAGCCAGCCAGCGGTTTTTTCGTCGGCCCGGAGTCCGGCGAGCGAGCGGAGCTCTTTCGCCGCGGTTATGGCGAGGAAGGCGTTCATGACGCTTTCGGTGCAGTCAGTCTCATAGCGACCAGTTTCCTTCCATATACTCTCTTTTTCGGCGCCGGTGTGGAAGTTCCGGTCAAGACGGAGACAGTCGTTCCAGTCGGCACGGTCAAGAAGGGGCAGCCCGTGTTTTCCCACGGAGACTTCCATGGAATAACGGATGGCTGCCATTAGCGTGTCATATACGCTGCGCGTTTTTTTGGAATCGGTTCCGGCTATCACAACCTGCTCGTCAAGGAAGGACGTATCGCCGGTGAGATGCACGTACCGGCCCACCGCCTGGTGGAGCCAGAGGGCGTCGTCGGACCAGTTGCCCGCTTCCTTGCCCTCCCAGAAAAAGTTGTGGTTCGCGAAACCGAATTCATGTACCTGCGAAACCCAGGCAGTTAAGAGTTCTTTGGTAACGCGGCTGTTTCCCTGCGCGTGGAAGTAGTACATCGACGCGAACAGATCCTGGATTTCCCTGAATCCGATTTCCCGGTAGCCCTTCTGGGTCTGCCCGAAGGAACGGGATACAAAGGTCTGGTAGAGCACCTGGAAGGGGAGGTTTTTGCTGCAGTACACTGAAAAGTCTTTGTCTTCGCTTTCAAGGGAGAAGAAGGACGCGTACCCGTCAAAAAAGCTCCGTACGGCGCCGAGCGCTTCGGGAACGGAATCCGGTTTTTCAAAGTGACGAATGAGCGCGTCCGTTTCCTTCTCCAGCGAGTCGGGACCGAACGCGGGGTTCGTCTTTTTGGACACGAGTCCGGTAAAGTTGTCGGTACAGACGGTTTCTCCCGGCGCAACGGACACTTCGGCGCTCAGGGCGAAAAAGCCGGGTCCCTTGCGGTAGAGCTCGTTCGGCAGGGGATCAAGCCCGTCAGGGGCTTCAAGGGTTCCCCGTCCCGTAAAGTCGTTGTAGTTGAGACAGAAGCCGTCCGGGAATGAGTTGCCGCTTTTCCCGCGGACAATCATGGTGTGGAAGCGGAGATCGTCCTTGTCTTGCGCGGGGAAGTAGCGCGGGCTTACCGTCCGCACGGTGCCGTCGTCGTTGAAGAGGGCACCGCCTTCCATGATGATGTTGCTGTAGAGTACGTCTTCCATGAGTGCCGGCGGTTTGGTCGGCCCGAACATGCCGGTACACACGAGGCGGAGACGGCGCGGTTTTGAGCCGGTATTGGTTACGGCGATTCGCTGAACTTCAACGGCGAGCGGGAGGCCCGGTTCCTGTTTCGGGAGAAACAGGGTTCGTTCAATCGTGAGACCGCAGGCGGTTTCATACAGGATTCGGGTATGGTTTTGGCCATGGACGCAAGTTCCCTTCACGACTGATTCGTGTTCGGGATTGCCGGAATAGAAAACCTGACGGCCGCCCTCGGAAAGGTAAAACTGACGGTTTGCCGGGAAACCGTTTTCTTCCTGGCGGAGATCCCAGCGGGTTGCCAGTACCTGGGTGGCGGCATGGGAGCGGAAGCTTCCGCGGCCCAGGCGGTCAACCACGCTCTTCGGCGTGGTCTGGAGGGGATGGTCAAATCCGGTCCGGTTTCCCATGAGGAGATTTACGTAAAAGTGCGGACCCGGAGAGGGCGTCTTGAGATCGATGACATGCTCACCGTCGGCATTTATGTGTCCGGCCCAGTCGGGGACCGAGTTGAGAACGGGCATCATTTCCATGAGGAGATCTTCCGCAATCGGTTCGGCTGTGACGGTTTTGCCCGTTGAGCGGTAGGCCGAGAGTGCGCCGTCTTTTGAAAGACAGAAGAGGACGGAGTTGGCGGACGAGGAGAGGGCGCGGCAGAATGTGTTGAAGCGTTCCTGCTTCAACAGCTCTTGTACCACTGGAGCCTTGAAGGGGAGGCCGCAAATGCCGACTGCCGAATCCCGGCTGCTCGTCAGGAATCGGCCATCAGATGCGCCGGTATAATATGAAGAAAACAGCCCCTGTAAAAGGCTGTCCGGTTCTCGCGAATCAGTTCGTGCTGAAAAGTATCGACTCATGAAAAAATCCTTGTCTCTTTGGTTGATGTATCCGGGAAGCGGTAGCCCCGCTTCCCGCAAAACCCCTTACTTGGGAGTATACTTTATATAGTCGTAATTTGCATACAAGGGGCCGTTGTAGTAGAAGCGGCCAAGCCAGCTGTCCACACCGGTTCCGGGCCAGAGGTTCACCATGATCTGCATGGGATGGCTCGGCATTTTCTTTCCGTAGGGAGCGTTCATTCCGGTGTTGTTCACACCCCACTTCCATTTTCCGTCCACATACCAGTTGATGTAGCCGTTGCCGTATTCGATTGCGTACTTGTGGTATCCGTACGCCGCGTCGAATCCGAGATCGACTATCTTCTCGTTGCCGCCCACTCCGTCAACATAATAGTTGAACTGGACCTTGGTAGTGTCCTTTCCCAGAATTTCCACGTCAATCTCGTCCCAGGGATTGCCGGTGTACAGGAAGAATGAGGTAACCGTGCCGGATCCCTTGGCCGCCTTCATGTTCGTTTCGAAGGTTCCGTAGGAAAAGGTGTTGTTTGTGCGGTATTCTCCGCTCGAATAGGGCTTGCCGTGGCTCCAGGTATTGTCCAGTTTGAGTACCAGCTGTCCGTTGTTGAAGTACGCGTTTTCGGGCCGCCAACCGCAGTTGAACATGCCGCCGTTTGTCCAGTTCGCCTTGTTCCACACACCGGTATTGAACCAGTCCATCGAGTCCCACAGGGACCAGTTCTGTACCGCACGGGAATTGTCCTCGCCAGTCGCTACCGCGTCGGTGTCTCCTTCAACCGCGCAGGAAAGAAGCATTCCCGCCGCTACGAGCGACAGCGCCAATAAATAAAAGAATTTTTTCATGGATATCTCCTCCTGAATCCATGCTACTATCTCTGTGAGTATCAGCCAGCTACCATCAGTTGGTATTTATCTAGTACCAAAAGTTGTGGTTTTTCGAAAAAAGCTGACAATGAGATACCGAAAAACAGTGATTTTATCGTGAATCCGGCAATCAATGCAATTTCGGATTTCAGTATGTAAAAAAAACAATACTTTTGGTACTAGTTCTCATCGGGAGAGAGCAGGCTGTTCACGAGGGAAAAGACATAGGCGCTGAAACCGAAACGGCCAACCTGTTCGTCGCGGAGCATGCGCAAGAGTTCTCCTTTCCCGGTGATCCCGAGCTTGTTGTACACCTGGGTCAAGTGACCCTTTACCGTGCTCTCGGCGATGAACAGTTTTTCGGCAATGTCCCGGATTCGGTATCCCTGGAGTTGCAGTTCAACTATTTCCTGTTCCCGCCCGGTAATCTTGTGTGCGGTAAAGAACTCCTTGTCTGGCAGAATGCCGCTGTTCAGGAAGGGGAGCGGATCAAGCGCGTCCCAGCGGATACGGACCAGGTTTCCTTTCTGATCGAATTTTCCGGAGATTTTTACCACGGGAATGTACCGCCGACGGTCCGGACTTACCAGGCGAATACCGGGACTATTCAGTTCTCGCGTTTCACGGACACGCTGAACCGCGTCTTCTGCAAGGGATGCGTCTTCCGGTTCCAGATACGTCTTGAGGCTTTTTAATGCGGCATCATCAGGAATGACGAGCCCGCTCGCGGCGGCGGCATTCCGGTATTCAATGCGGAGAAGCGTGTCGGTTTCCAGAACCATGACGGGGACCGCCGCCGCCATTTCCCGATACCGCTCTTCGCTGTCCCTGAGTGCCTGTTCCACCCGTTCCCGATCTTTCGTCCGGGCAATGGATTCCAGTGTCTGCGAAACCTGATCGCGGAGCGATTCAAAGACGAGGGCATCGAGTCCGGTTCCCTCAAGGATGATGTAGCCGTAGGACTGCGTTATTCCCAGAAGCGGCATGCGTACCGAATCGGTTCCGCCCGGAGTATCGAGGCAGGGTACGAGTTCCACATCGTCATAGAACCCGTCCTCCTCATCCGTTTCCGGATTCTTTGGATTCGGGCGGTGCAGCGCGAGAATGACCCGGGTACAGCCGGCAAGCGGTACGTTCTTTTTCAACAGGCGGACGAGCGTTTCTTCGTCCGTTACCGGAGCGAGTTCGAGCGAGAGTTCGCGAAAAAAGTGAAGCGTGTCGCGGAGAAGGGACAGTTCCCGTGCGTGGTGTTCGGTGGATTTTCTGGTCAGCAGGGCGAAGGCGCTCGCGAAGAGATCCTCGAGGTACCGCAGGGTACGGATATCTCCGCCGTCTGTCGCAAGGTCACGGCGAACAGCGGAAAGAATGACATGCCAGCGGTTTGAAAAATCATCCCAGTTGCCGGTGAAGTCGAGAAGGCCCGAAAGAACCTGCAGGAAGAGCGGGCGGTCCACGAATTTGCGCAAGTCGAGCACCGCGGCGCTGGTAAGCGAGGTAACCGCTTCCGCGGTTTTGTCTTTTACTTCTGCAGGCAGCGGGAGCCGGGTTTTTTCCGGTCTGTCCGTTGCGGTAATCAGGGGGATATCGGTACATCCGCACGATTCACGGATTACCGGAAGACAGGCAAGCGAATCATCCGGAGCCGCCGGAAGCCCGGACAGACCAAGTTCCTGGAGGAGACGGAGACCGGCGGTGTATGCCTGTTCATAGAGAGGCTGGTGTACTGTTGTCAAAAGGGGAGAGAGAAAGCCGGCTTCCTGAATATCATCAAAGCCGGTTACCGCATAGTCCCGCGGGCAGCTGAAGCCCTGTCGTCCCATGGTCTGTATAAATCCGAGCGCCATGTCGTCGTTCGCGCAGGAGAGGACATCGAAGGGGAGCCGGGATTCTGAAGCAAAGTGTGCCGCAAGTGCCTGGCCTGAACCGTAACTCAGGTCGCCCGGATAGACTATCCGTCGTTCTTCCGGTATTCCATGGCGTTCAAGGGTTTCATTCCATGACACGAGGCGGGCGGCGGCGTCCGGGCTGTGGTCCGGACCCGTGAGAAAGGCAAAACGGGCAAAATCGTGGGACTGGACCAGATGTTCCGTGAGGGCGGTCATGCCGCCCGCATTATCGGTTTCCACGCTCGGATAGCCAGGAAGGGTCATGCCGATGGTAACAAGGGGCATGGGCTTGAATGAATCGAGGAAGGCGAGATTCTGTTCTTGCTCAAGGAAGCTGCCAATTGACCCTGCGGTAACCACGAGTCCATCCGGCAGTTCCTCATGTGATGATCCGCCGGCAAGTGAGTAAATCCGGTTAAAAAGGTCTTCGTTCCCGTACGGAGAACCAAGAGAACGACCTACAAAAATCTTGAGGTGTACTCCGGTTTCACGGGCAAGATCCGCAAGCCCCCGCCGGATAAGTGACTGGTATCGGCCTTCAATCTGGTTTATGAGTAATCCAATCACCGGTGCGTCGGGTTTGTAGCCGTTAGAAACAACGCGTGCCATTGAGTCCAGTATGCGCCCAAGTTCCGGAATCTGTCCAGTATTGGAAGGCTAATTTGTTGATTAAATCTATATATTGACAAACATCAATATGTGTAGTAGTGTTATTCATAGAAGTTTGTCGATATGAGGGAGCGTATGGAACTTGATTTTGTACGGGGTTCAGCCTTGTTCAAGGCGCTGGCCGATGAAACCCGGAGTAAAATTGTACACATCCTGTCGTGCGGAGAAGTGTGTGCCTGTGAATTGCTTGACTATTTTGATCTTTCACAGCCGACGCTTTCGCATCATCTGGGGATACTCGTCGATTCGGGTCTTGTGCATGCGCGTCCCGAGGGGAAGTGGACACGGTATTCACTGAACCGGGACGAATTCACCGTTCTTGAACAATTTGCTCACACAATTTCTCGCGAAAGCGACGTATGTCTTTGCAAGAAGAAGAGGAGTAATTGCACATGACGAACAAAAGCACTGAAGCCGCCGGTATCGGGTTCTTCGAACGGTATCTGACTATCTGGGTCATTCTTTGCATGGTCGCCGGAGTTCTCATCGGTCAGTTCCTTCCCGGTATTCCGGAGTTTTTGTCCCGGTTTGAATATGAGCGGGTTTCCCTGCCCATTGCCCTCCTTATCTGGCTCATGATCTACCCCATGATGCTCAAGGTCGATTTTACCAGTATCCGCAATGTGGGGAAAAATCCGAAAGGATTGTACATCACCTGGGTGACAAACTGGCTCATCAAGCCCTTTACCATGTATGCCATCGCATCATTTTTCTTCTATATAGTATTCAAGGCGATTATCCCGGAAGAGCTTGCCCGGGACTATCTTGCCGGTGCCATTCTTCTGGGAGCGGCGCCCTGTACCGCCATGGTCTTTGTCTGGAGCCACCTTACGAAGGGAAACCCCGCGTACACGGTTGTGCAGGTTGCCACCAACGATCTCATTATACTCGCGGCCTTTACCCCGATTGTGGCCTTCCTCCTCGGAATCGGCGGGGTTATCATTCCCTGGGGAACACTGATTCTTTCGGTCGTGCTCTTCGTGGTAATTCCCTTGTCTGCCGGAGTGCTCACCCGCCGCGTCCTCATCGCGCGCCATGGCGAGCCCTGGTTCACCAACGAGTTCATCCCGAAGTTTTCCGGGGTCACGATAACGGGCTTGCTGCTTACCCTGGTCATCATATTCTCCTTCCAGGGATCGGTGATCCTGCAAAACCCCCTGCATATTGTGCTCATCGCCATCCCGCTGACGATCCAGACCTTCTTCATCTTCTTCGTCGCGTATCTTGCCGCGCGTTTATTAAAGCTGCCACACGACATCGCCGCACCTGCCGGCATGATCGGCGCGTCGAACTTTTTCGAGCTTGCGGTCGCGGTGGCAATTTCCCTGTTCGGATCAAACTCGCCGGTGGTTCTCGCGACCATCGTCGGGGTGCTTGTTGAAGTGCCGGTCATGCTCATGCTGGTACGTATCGCCAATAACACCACCCGGTGGTTCCGGGGACAAGGAGTATAACTTATGGAAAAGAAACGGGTCATGTTTATCTGTATTCATAATTCGGGCCGAAGCCAGATGGGCGAAGCATTCCTGCGGCATCTTGCCGGGGACCGGTTTGATGTTTCAAGCGCCGGTTTCGAAGCGGGGAAACTCAATCCCCACGTGGTCAGGGCGATGGAGGAGGCGGGAGTGAGCATGGAAGGCCACGTCGCCAAAAAGGCGCAGGACTATGTTGACCGCGGCGAGCATTTTGACTATGTAATTACCGTGTGCGACGAGTCCAACGCCGAGCGCTGCCCCATGTTCCCCGGCAAGCATGTCCGAATGCACTGGGGCTTGCCCGATCCGTCGGCCATTCCCGGTACCGACGAGGAAAAACTCGCCGGCATCCGCCCCATCCGCGACGACATCGAAAAGCGGGTAAAAGAGTTCATCGCCGCGGAGAGCTGAGCACGCAACAAGCGTGCTGGCACCCCGGCGGGGAGAATTACACCCCGGCAGGGAGCTGAACACCCCGGCGGGGAGAATTGCACCCCGCGAGCGTGCTGGCACCCTGGCGGGGAGAATTGCACCCCGCGAGCGTGCCGGTCACACTATCATGCCGAACACCATGCCGGCGATTGTAGATAACACCACAACGAGCCCGATATAGACAGCTGTCTTTTTGAAGCCCAGTTCCCCGCCGATAACCAGCATTGAGGGAAGTGAAAGGCTTGGTCCCGCCAGCAACAGCGCGAGCGCCGGGCCCTGTCCCATGCCGCTACCCAATAGCCCCTGGATGATGGGAACTTCGGTGAGGGTAGCAAAGTACATGAGTGCGCCGGAAATTGCGGCGATGAAGTTGGCAAAGAGGGAGTTCCCCCCTACAAGGCCCGCGATCCACTCATTGGGTATGAGCGCTTCATGTCCGGGCCGCCCCAGGAGAAATCCTGAAACGAGTACGCCGCCGAAGAGGAGGGGAAGGATCTGCAACGCAAAGTCGCGGGTTGCCGCGCCCCACTCGACGAGTTCATTCTTTTTGAACCAGCGGAAAATCGACCAGGCAAGAATACCACCGAAAGCTCCGGTAATGTAGTATTTTACCCGGTAGACTGCTTCCCATACCACGGATGTTCCCCGGGAAGAAGCCCAGTTAACAAAGATGAGGATTCCGACCATGGAGCCGATGTAGACGACCGTCTGCCAGAGCTTCCTGTCGCCTTCCTCCGTCGGCGCCGTGAAGAGCCGCTCGTCCGCGAGGCGCGCTTCGTCTTCCTTGCGAAAGATGAACTGCATGAGGAGTCCTATCACGATCGCAAAGATGATCGCGCCGACCGCGCGTGCAAGTCCGAGTTTCCAGCCGAAAACCTGAAACGAGAGGGTAATCGCGATTATGCTGATGGCGGGTCCCGAATAGAGAAAACTGACGGCCGGTCCGAGCCCGGCGCCTTTCTTGTAGATTCCCTTGAAGAGGGGGAGTACCGTGCAGGAGCAAACCGCGAGAATCGCGCCTGAAACCGAGGCTACCGCGTAGGATACTGCCTTGGGAGCACTCGGTCCCAGATACTTCATGACCGACTGCTTGTTGAGAAACACCCCGATAGCTCCCGCGATGAACATGGCCGGAACCAGACACAAGAGGACGTGCTCCCGGGCATAGTCGCCAAGCATGCGGAATCCTTCGAGTACCGCATTGCTCACGCGCGGCGCGTCCCAGGGCATGAAGTAAATCGCGGCGAACACCGCGGCAAGCGCCAGTAAAACCATATTGGGACTGTATTCTTTCTTTGTCATTTGAGCTCCTTGCAGTTTTGCCCTGCAACTACAATTGCGCGCGCAATTACAGTTGCGCCGCGATCTGATCGGGGGTAAGAACCTTTCCGACGCTTTTAACTTCACCGTCGATCACGAGCGCGGGAGTCATCATGACACCCATTTCCATGATTTCGTCGATGTCGGTTACCTTTTCGATTTTGGCCTCGACTCCCTTTGTGGCAACCGCTTCGCGGGCGTTCGCTTCAAGCTGTTTACATTTGGGGCATCCGGCGCCCAGTATCTGAATTTTCATGGGTATTCCTCCGTATGTTTCCATTATTGGAAACATTGCATTGAAATGTCAAGGGGAAGCGCTCCGTAAGGAACAAGAATATTGACAAAGTTTCCAAACATTGCAACAATTAACACATGAAAGATTCTGATACAAAGCGTCTTATGCTCACCGCCGAAATCTTCAAAGCTATTGGCCATCCGGACCGATTGGCGCTGTTGGAGCGGCTTGCGGAAAAACCCTGGTGCGTCTGTGAGCTTGCAGCCAGCCTCGGGCTCAACAAGTCGGTAGCGTCCAAGCATCTTTCACTGCTCCACGCTACCGGACTGATAGAATTGGAAAAAAAAGGTACCCAGGTTATTTATTCGCTAGTCGTTCCTTGTGTTATCGACATGGGGAAGTGCAGCTATATGGCGGTTCTTGCCGAACGGAAGAAACGCCTTTAAGCGTGATACGGTTTCGTACTTTTCATTTTTTATAGTATAATTCTTCCCGGGGGTAAGTGAACAATAAGTGAAAATCAAATTGAACTGTAAAGCAGTGACATGGCTGGTAGGTCTTGGAACGTTTCTTTTGCTTCTTAAAATAAGCTACGATGTTGCCGTTATTACGGCAACCCTCCTCATTCTAGGGTTTACCCTGGTTTTTGACCGGAACAAGCTCTGGGCATGGATTCCTGCGCTTTCTGTTGGCATCATCTTCGTTCTCGTCATTCGGGACATGTATTCCAGCTATAATGTTTTTACCCTGAAAATCAGGGGCCTCATGCTCTTTCCCATGCTTGCCTGGGCGCTCATGCTGATGTTCTGGTATCTGGTAGTTGAACCGTATTTTCATCATGACAAATGGTGGCGCAAATGGCTAACGAATGCCGCGCTCTTTTGCGCCGGGCTCATTGTCTTTGAAATAATCGGTTATCACGTTCTGGATGTTCGTCTTGGTGCAGGATCGACCTATCCCGGCTGGCCGGTGCTCGATATTTTTCATGCGCCCTGGTGGATGCAGGTTGCGTATTTTTTCAACGGAATCGCGTTTATCGGTGTTGTAGCGTTTGTGGACAATATACTGAGAAGGCGCACGCGAAAGAGTTAATGTACTGATACAAGCGCGTTGTCTTCTATTTCCGTAAAGCCCGATAGGCAAGCGCCACAATGGCGGTTCGTGTTTTCGTACCTGTTTTCCGGAATATCGAGGCGATATGCGCCTTGACCGTCCGTTCGCTTATGAAAAGATTGGCGGCGAGGGCTCTGTTTGAAAGACCGTCGCAAAGGCCTTCAATAACTTCCATTTCCTGGTCGGTCAAGGTGAAAGAGTGGCGGAAAGCATCGCGGGGAGAGACCGTCGGTGATATACTGCCGGGCATTGTCATGGATTCTCCGGAGAGAATTTCTATACGGGAAAGGTAGCGGAGATAGTTATGCAGATGTGAGTTGACAATATCGAGAATCTCGCATTCCCGGTGTGTGAACGGGGGATAATCCCTGGAGCGTTGAATTGAAATATTGAATGGCCAGGCGGGACGGAACGGACTGAGACCGGAATGGAGCCCAAGCGGTCGGGCAAAGTCCTGCATGAATTCGCAGTCGGAAACACGACTCCATTGCACCACATCTTTTCCCCGATACGCAACCCCTGCTTCATTGTAGAGGATAAACGGAACCTTCGCGAAATAATAGTCGTTATAGTGGCTGAACGTTCTGCGGTCCCAGCCTGCGCAGTCAACGCACCGGATATCCCGGTCAAAGACCCCGGCACCGATATCCCAGGGTATTATTTCGCCGATTCCGGTCTCGTCTCCCAGGGTAATAGTGAGATAGCCGGTGCCTGTGTCTATATCGCTGCCTGAATCGTAGCTCGACATCCAGGTTGCCTTGTCGGACCAGTCCCACCAGAAGGTCCAGTATGATCCGGTTGCAAGATTCAGATCATACCCGGTAACAGGATTCGGTGTCCCTTCGGGGGGAATCGTTGGAGGATCCACGGGAGGTGTGACGGGATTTTCGTCTTCCTGATCATCACTGCTGCCAGATGAGGAACATCCGGTGATGAGTACACCGAACAACAGAACAAATAACACAATAAGTAATGCGAACTTTTTCATGACATGCCTCCATCGGGCGGACAACCCGTCCCTTAAATCAAGGATAGAGCCGACTAGAATGCTTGCCCATTGTACAAAAGTAGTATTCGGATTTTCCCGGGTTTTCAGCAAAAACTGGCCAATTCGTACGAACGCGGTGTATACTTGAACCATGACACGAACAATCGACCATGATCTGGTAATCGTTCTCGCAGGAGAAGCGGGACAGGGTATTCAGTCAATAGAAAGTATCCTGTCTTCATTTTTGAAAAAAAGCGGATTCCATTTCTACTCGACCTCGGAGTTCATGTCCCGGGTACGGGGCGGCACCAACTCGACCGAAATCCGTGTTTCGTCCCGGCGGGTTTCCGCCTTCCGGAACCGCATCGACCTGCTCATTCCCCTTCACGCCGAAGCGGTGGCGCACCTGGGCAACCGCGTTACGGATGAGACCCTCATTCTCGGCGACAAGGCCGCGGTCAAACACGAGAGCATGATCGACGTACCCTTTACACAAATCGCGAAAGAGACGGGGAGCGCCCTGTATGCAAATACGGTCGCGGCCGGATGCATATGCGGACTGTTGAAGGTTGACGCCGAAGAAGGCGCGTCCTTCATGTACGACCATTTTTCCACCAAGACCGACGAGGTCCGCGAAAAAAACCGTGAAGCTTTCCTGAAAGGCTACGAGGCGGGAACCGCGATCGAAGCGGTACGCATACAGATTACAGCGAGCGATACACCGAAAGGCGAAGTGATGCTGTCCGGCTCGGACGCCGTATCCCTCGGCGCGCTCGCGGCCGGCTGCGACTACATGTGCGGGTATCCCATGTCGCCCGCGACGGGCGTTTTGCAAAACATGGCGGACTATTCGAAGCGTCACGACATTATTGTCGAACAGGTGGAAGACGAGGTGGGCGTGGTGAACATGGCCCTTGGCGCCTGGTACGCCGGTGCGCGGGCTTTCGTTACCACATCCGGCGGCGGGTTTGCCCTCATGACCGAGGGAATCAGTCTGGCCGGCATGATCGAATCTCCCTTTGTGCTGCATCTTGCACAGCGGCCGGGTCCGGCAACCGGGCTTCCCACCCGCACCGAACAGGGTGACCTGGACCTCGTTCTCTACGGCGGGCATGGTGATTTTCCCCGCGTCATTTTGGCTCCCGGGACCCTGGAGGAAGCATATACCCTTACCCAAAAGGCATTCGCCCTCGCGGAGAAATACCAGGTGCCCGCGTTTATCCTTACCGACCAGTATTTTGTGGACACCCGGTACAATGTACCGCTGTTCGGCGTTCCGGAGACGCCACCCGACCGGCACATCATGCAGACTGATCCGGATTACCGGCGTTTCGCGCTCACCGGATCGGGCATTTCCCCGCGGGGTATTCCCGGATACGGCGAGGGACTCGTCTGCGCCGACAGCGATGAGCACGACGAGTCGGGCCACATTACCGAATCCATGGACATGCGTGTCCGTATGGTCGAAAAGCGCAAGAAAAAGCATGCCGCACTGCTTGCGGAGGCCGTACCTCCGACTCTTTCGGGAGCGGATAACTACAAAACCCTCGTCATCTGTTGGGGATCCACGAAGCCCATGGTAGCAGAAGCACTGGAGGAACTAGCCCTGCCGGATGTCGCAATGCTCCACTTTTCACAAGTGTTCCCCGTCCCCGCCGGGGCTGCGGCCATCCTTGAAAAAGCGGAACATATCGTGAGCGTGGAAAACAATTCCTCCGCACAGTTCACCCGGCTTCTCGCAACGGAAACCGGTATTCCGATCAGGCACACCATACTCAAATACGACGGACTGCCGTTCTCGGTGGAAGAACTTGCGGAGCGCCTTTCGTCCGCAGTGAAGGAGGGGAAGTAATGGCCAATCAATATGACTTTGAACACAAACCCGATATCGCCTGGTGTCCCGGATGCGGCGATTTCATGATCCGTAAAGCCCTCCTCTCAGCGCTCGATGAGCTCAATCTTGAACGCGAAAAGGTCGTGCTGGTATCCGGTATCGGCCAGGCGGCAAAGATGCCCCAGTATGTGAACACGAGTTTCTTCAATGGACTCCACGGCCGCGGCCTGCCGCCTGCTACCGCCATAAAGGCATGCAACCCGGAACTCACCGTCATCGCGGTCGGCGGCGACGGCGACATGTACGGCGAAGGCGGCAACCATTTCCTGCACGTTACCCGGCGTAATCCCGACATGACCCTGTTCGTTCACGACAACATGGTCTACGGGCTAACCAAGGGGCAGGGCGCACCGACGTCGCGGCCCGGCATGGAAACTCCCGTGCAGGTGTTCGGTGTCTTTGAAAAACCGGTGAACCCCATGGCGCTCGCTATCTCGCTGGACGTCACCTTTGTCGCCCGGGTTTTTTGCGGTGACATCGAACAGACGAAAGAGATCATGAAGCGGGCCATCCGTCATAAGGGATTCGCTCTTGTGGACATCTTCCAGCCCTGTGTGTCCTTCAACAAAATCAATACCCTCGCCTGGTTCAAGGAAAATACCTACTACCTTGATGATGGTTGGGATCCGTCAGACCGCGCTGCCTCATTTGCGAAGGCCCTCGAAGAGGAACCGTTCCCGCTCGGTGTGCTCTACGAGAGTGATCACCGGAGCACATTTGAGGAAAACCTTTCTGTCTACAAGAAGGATCGGACCCCGCTGTACCGCCGGAGCCGGGATTCCGCCGCGGTTGCCGCGGAGATTCGCGCGAAGGTTTAAACTTCCCGCGGTTGTTCTCCCAGCATCTGCCGCAGTACAAAGTTGAGTATCCCGCCGTTGCGCCACCAGGCGACCTCGATATCGTTGTCAACGCGGGCGGTCACTTCGAACCGGATTTCCTGTCCGGCGGGTTTTACCGCAACGACTTCGAGTCGTTTCCGTGGGGAGAGATCATGCAGTCCGGCGATGGTAAAGGTTTCCGTACCGTCGAGGCCGAGCGATTCAACGGTTTTCCCGTTGGAAAACACCAGTGGCAGGACTCCCATGCCCACAAGGTTGCTTCGGTGAATGCGCTCATAGGAGACGGCAATGACGGCCCGGACGCCGAGGAGCGCGGTGCCCTTTGCCGCCCAGTCGCGTGAGGACCCGGTTCCGTATTCCTTGCCGGCAAGAACAATCAGCGGCGTTCCCTGTTGCTGATACTCCAACGCGGTATCATAGGTGTATTGTTCGGTACCTTCCGGAAATTTTACTGTCCAGGCGCCTTCTTTGGGCGAAACCATGCGGTTTTTTATCCGGATATTCCCGAAGGTTCCCCGCATCATCACTTCATGGTTTCCCCGCCGTGAACCGTAGGAATTGAAATGTACGGGATCAATTCCCTTCCCTGCAAGATAGTGACCAGCGGGATAGTCGGGAGATATGGCTCCCGCGGGCGAGATGTGATCGGTGGTTACCGTGTCGCCGAGAACGAGAAGCGCCCGTGCGTTCGTAATATCTTCCGGATCGGGGGGCTGCACACCGAAACTGTCGAAGAAGGGCGGTTTCCTGATGTACGTGGATGCGTCATCCCAGTTGAATGTGGTGTTTTCCGTAACGGGGAGTTTCTTCCAGAAAGCATCACCAGAAAATACGCTCATATATTCTTCCCGGAACAAGTTGCTTGTTACCTGTGCTGAAATGATTTCCGCAATATCTTTCTCATCCGGCCAGATGTCCGCGAGAAACACCGGTCGCCCATTCGGATCCAGAGCGAGCGGTTCCGCTGCAAAGTCCATGTCAATCCGGCCCGCAAGGGCGAAGGCCACTACGAGAAGGGGAGACGTGAGATAATTCGACTTGACCAGCTGGTGGATGCGTGCCTCAAAGTTCCGGTTGCCCGAGAGCACCGCCGCGACGTTGAGATCATGGTCGCGTATTGCCTGTTCCAGTTCCGGCTTCAACGGGCCGCTGTTCCCGATACAGGTGGTACAGCCGAACGCGGCGATGTGGAACCCGAGGGCTTCCAGATATGGCATGAGGCCGCTTGCTTCCAGATACCGCTTGACCACTTTCGATCCCGGCGCGAAAGACGTTTTTACAAACACCGGAATCGTGAGGCCGCGCC
>Ga0209723_1001544_pt1 | contig 35261 bp, 30 predicted proteins | sample BiotimSIPDNA_2_FD_185750 | JGI IMG/M metagenome (GOLD analysis project Ga0209723, IMG submission 185750) | Anaerobic biogas reactor microbial communites from Washington, USA - Biogas_R2 time_0 SIP DNA (SPAdes) (version 2) | ecosystem: Engineered > Bioreactor > Anaerobic > Unclassified | place... | reverse complement strand
GCTGCGGTATCCGGGAATGCACTGGCGGGCATGCTCGGCCAGGACAGCGAGCGAATCTCCGGGACTTACGAAGAACCTCCGGCCCAGAATCATGTTTCGGTCGCCGTCTCCGTCACAGGCCGCCCCCATGTCGGGAGCATCGTCCATCGACATTCTCCGGACCAGCTCCGCCGCGTGCAGCTGGTTGGGATCCGGATGAAGCCCGCCGAAGTCTTCGAGCGGTTCTCCGCGGATGACAGTTCCTTCAGGTGCGCCGATGAGCTCCTCGAAAATATGGCGCGCATACGGTCCCGTCACGCCATGCATTGCGTCGAAAACAAGCCGGAAACCGCTGTGGAACAACGACCGTATCGCTTCGAAGTCAAAAAGCTCCTTCATAGTCTCGGTGTAATCAACGAGAGGATCGATAATGCTGATCCGCGTGTTTCCAAGCTTCTCTTCCCCCACGCGATCAATATCGATTCCATCCGCCTGGACCGTGAAAAAGCGTCGTATTTTCCGCGTCTCTGCGTATATCTGTTCCGTGACGGTTTCCGGCGATGGCCCGCCGTTGCGAATGTTGTACTTGATTCCGAAATCCTCATCAGGCCCTCCGGGGTTGTGGCTGGCCGTCAGCAGGATCCCTCCCAGGCATTTGCGGCGCCTTATCAGCGCCGACATCGCAGGAGTGGAAATCAAACCGCCACGCCCCACCAGTATCCGTTCAAACCCGTTCCCCGCCGCGACCTTGAGTATCGACTGAATGGCTTCGCGGTTGAAGAAACGGCCGTCGCCGCCGACGGCAAGGGTTTCTCTGGAGAAATCGGTCACGCCGTCGCGGCGCACCGTGTCAAAAACGGATTGCACGAAGTTTTCCACGTAGTTCTTCTGCTGGAAAATCCGCGTCTTCCTGCGCAGTCCGGAGGTCCCGGGCTTCTGATCGTCGTAAGGTTGTGTCTCTGTACTGGTCATAAAAAGATGATACCGCATGTGCCATACAGGTGAAGTCGCACGAAAGCAGCTTCCCTGAGTCAAAGCCGCTTCAGCCACGGCTGCCAATGCCGCATGACTTGTGGTACTCTGGTTCCCGTTGATATTTTCAATGGAGCGAGGAGGAACGATCGTGAAAAAAGACGAATTCTATCAATACGCCCTGGATGCGTTTCGACCTGTTGAAAAGATGCTCAAGATGGTTCCTGCGGACAAACTGGAGTGGAAGCCCGGCCCGTCTTTCATGACCATGGGCCAGCTCGTCTGTCACCTCAGCGACGGCATCGGCACCGAACTGCGCATGGCTTTCACGAACAGCTGGCCGAAACCGGAAGAGATGACCGAAGCCATGAAACAGATGCCGTCATGCGGCATCGATGAAGCACTCGCAAGACTCGAGAACGATAAGAAGACGCTGCGCGAACTACTGGACGGAGTCTCAGAGCAGGACTTTGCGACCAAAATGGTGGAAGTCCCCTGGGGATGGAAGTCGACCATGGAAAAGATGGCGCTCGATTTCAGGGAGCATTTCACGAACCACAAGATGCAGCTGTTTACCTATCTCAAACTTCTGGGCCTGCCGGTAAATACTGAAACGCTGTACATGGGATGATTTCCGCGGCATGACTGTTCGGATTTTCGTGACCGGAGGAACCTTCGACAAGGAATACGATGAGCTGGAGGGGAAGCTGTACTTCAGGGACACGCATCTTCCCGAAATGCTCGAACTCGGGCGCTGCAGAGTACCGGTACATATCCGGACGCTGATGATGGTCGACAGTCTCGATATGACGGAACCGGATCGAGCGATAATCCTCGAGAACTGCCGCAACTGCGTGGAAGAGAACATCGTCATCACCCATGGTACCGATACGATGGAAGAGACCGCCCGGATGCTGGGAAAAGCTGTATTAGAAAAGACTATAGTATTGACGGGCGCCATGGTCCCGTTCAAATTCGGCAGTTCGGACGGTCTGTTTAATCTTGGCAGCGCCCTGGCATTTGCACAGGCTTTGCCCGCAGGCGTCTACGTCGCCATGAACGGCCGCTGTTTCCCATGGCACGGGGTGCGGAAAAACAGAAAGACAGGCGAGTTCGAAACAATACAACCGTAACAACCCACGACACACCACGGTGTCCTCTGCAGTGTGTGGAAAGATGAAGCCTGGCATTTACATACTTTCGGCGCTCCTGTTGTTGAACTGCACCGAGAGCTTGAGTCCGGCGGACGCCGTCCTGACGAGACTGTCACTTCGTGAGAAGATCGCACAGCTGGTGCAGGTCCGCGTGCGCGGAAGATTCCTGCACCGGCAGAGCCCTGAGTTTCAGGAGATACAGAACCAGATCCGGCAAAACCGGGTCGGCGGAGTCGTTCTGTTTGCAGGCGACATTTACGAATCCGCAGTTCTGCTGAACGATCTGCAGAAGCTTTCTGAACTCCCCCTCCTGGTGAGCGCTGACTTCGAGCGTGGAGCCGCTTTCCGGATAGCCGACACAACATCTTTCCCATGGACGATGGCGCTCGGCGCCGCAGGCTCGGAGGAATTGGCCTATCAGCAGGGCCTCATCACCGCCCGCGAGGCGAGGGCACTGGGAGTCCACTGGATATTTGCACCGGTAGTTGACGTCAACAACAATCCGGACAATCCTGTGATCAACATCCGCTCTTTCGGCGAAGATCCTGCTCTCGTCTCACGCCTCGGCGCGGCTTTCATCCGCGGAGCAAAGGAAGGAGGCGTCCTCACCACCGCCAAGCATTTCCCGGGTCATGGAGATACGACGACAGATTCCCACCTCGGACTGGCAGTCGTGGAATCCGATATGGATCGTCTGCAGGCGATTGAACTCGCTCCTTTCAGGGAAGCAATCAAGGCCGGCGTCGACTCGATCATGACAGCGCACGTCGCCGTCCCTGAAGTAACCGGTTCCGACGACACTCCTGCAACGCTTTCAAGGAAGATCCTCACCGATGTTTTGCGAGACAGCCTCGGCTTCCGCGGCATCGTCGTGACGGATGCACTGGAGATGGGCGCCATTTCAAACACCTGGTGGTCGGGGCTGGCTGCGGTGCGCGCCCTGCAGGCGGGCGCAGACATATTGCTTCTCCCTGGAAACGCCACCGTGGCCATTGATGAAGTGGAGCGCGCGGTAAAACGCGGCGACATTTCCGAGGAGCGAATCGATCAGTCGGTGCGGAAGATTCTCCAGGCGAAGAGCCGCCTCGGGTTGTACAAATCCAGAACGGTCCCCCTCGATGGGATCGGCGGCACAATCGCGTCTCCGGAATCCCTTCTGCTGGCACAGAAGATCGCCGATCAGTCGATCACCGCAGTGAAGGATGACAAAGCCCTGCTGCCGGTCAACCCGCTCGGCAAAGCAAGAATCCTCAGCCTTGTGCTCGCATCAGACCTTGAGTCTTCTCCGGCATCAGTCTTTCAGGCGGAGATGAGACGGCGCTTCCAGTCCGTCCGTACCGCATGGGCCAACCAGGAAACCTCAGCGCAACTCCTCTCCCGCATCGATAGATCGCTGGCGGGCTCCGACATCGTTGTCTGCTCAACCCTGACGCGTCTCGGTTCGGGCACGAGCTCAGCAATCCCAAAGGATCAACAGGTTATTATCAGGAGACTTCTTACATCCAGAAAACCGGTGATCTGGGTCTCTTTTGGAAGTCCATACGTCATACGGCTTGTCCCCGGCATAGGAACCTATCTGTGCGCCTTCAGCTATTCCGACGTATCGCAGGTAGCCGCCGCGAAGGCCATCTCCGGAGAGATCGCGATAACAGGCAGGATGCCCGTCTCGATCCCCGGTCACGCTCGAATCGGTCAGGGGCTGCAGGTGCCCAAATTCGAAATGACTTTGAAAGCGGCGAAGCAACCTTCAGGGTTTGAGCAGACGAAGAGAGTGGTGGAGTCGTTTGTAAGAACGGGAGTATTTGCGCAGGCCGAAATCGTCATCGCCCACCAGAGTTCGGTAAAGCTGCACTTCCGCACAACGGAAGAGCCGCTTTACGACCCAAGCTTTTTTGCCCAGTACGGCTGCACGCCGCTGGCAGCCATGCTGGCTGTCGATACGGGGGCCATTCTCTCTGAAGCGCCCGTAAAAGACTACATACCCGAGACGACTGGAAATCTGCGTATCAAAGAGCTCCTGAAACGCACGGACAGAAACAGGATGGAATTGATACGTGCGATTGTCTCGCGCGCCACAGGCACGACGGTCGAACAACTGGTCGAAAATCGGCTTCTTCGTCCCCTCGGAATCTCGCAGAAAGAGATGACGGCCATGGATTTCGCCGCAATCGCGCAGATGCTGCTGAACCGCGGCGTTTACGATCACAGGCGCTACCTGAGTTCGGGAACTGTGGCTGCATACACCGGCGCGACGGCGCTGTGGTCTAAGCCTTCCGGGGGTGATTCACTCTCGCCGGGAACTTTTGGATTCAGCTCCGCGGCGGGTTCATTCCTCTGGATCGATCCTGCACGGCAGCTCTTCATTGTCCTGACGGCCAAAGGTACGAAAGCATCTGACGGCAATGCGATTATCGAAGCCCAGCGTGAGATCCTGCGGGCGGCAACGGCAGGCCTTCCCTGACCTGCCGCATCGATAAAGAAATCGAAACTTTGAATCCGGCCTTACATCTAAGATTTTGTGTTCGCGCGAAACCATGGTGATCAATTTCCTATTCGGAGGCAATCGATGATGCGCTCATTCATTATAGCTATGTCAACGCTCCTGGCCTGTTCGCTTCTGGCGAATCCGGGACCGGCGCAGGAACTCACGCAAAGCGGCATGGCCGGCGGAACGGGAGGCGCCTCCTTCGCCGACACTCGAATCCCCGATGGCGCCAGGGTGGCCGAAGTCCGGATCTCATCGGGAAATGTCGTAGACTCCGTCCAGATGGTGTATGAACTGCCGAACGGGAGGATTGTTGCCGGCCCTCGCCATGGCGGTCCAGGCGGCCGGCTGAACTCATTCAGGCTCGATTCAGACGAGTACATCACCGCCGTCTCGGGAAGATCAGGGGAGTACATCGATTCCATACGGATCCATACCAACAAGCGCTCTTCCCAGCTCTTCGGAGGGCCGGGCGGCAGTCAGGAGTATCGAGTCAGTGTCGACCGCGGACATCAGGCGATTGCTTTTTACGGGAGAGCCGGAGAGTTCGTTGACGCGATCGGGTTGATCCAGACTCCGATCACAAGCGGGCGTGCGGGCCAGACAACCGTTGCCGGCGGCCGCGGAGGATCTCCCTTTGAAGATGACGTTCCGGCCGGTGCCAGGATTTCTGAAGTTCGCATTTACGCCGGAAACAACATCGACGGCATCCAGGTGGTGTATGCCCTTCGCAACGGCAGAAAGATTGAAGGTCCGGTGCATGGCGGCACCGGGGGACGTGTCAATGTCGTGCGCCTCAATTCAGATGAACATATTACTGCGATCTCGGGGCGCCATGGCATTTACGTCGACTCCATCACAATCCATACAAACAAACGCACGTCGCGGACCTTTGGGGGAAGAGGCGGCTCCAGGGCCTACAGAATTGAAGTGCCGGCCAGGAGTCAGGCGGTCGGGTTTATCGGAAGAGCCGGCAACTACGTGGACGCGATCGGCTTGAAATACGGGACGCTCCAGGAGCGTCGTCCCGGCCGCAGGAGGTGAAAATCAGTGCGGCAGGACTTCCCGGACCTTGCGCAAGAGACTTTCCATGGTAAAGGGCTTCTGCAGGAACGCAACGTCGGAATCGAGCAGTCCATGATGCACGATAGCGCTGTCAGTATAGCCGGAGATGAAGAGCGATCGGATGCCGGGCCTTGTCTCCTCGAGTCGCGATACCAGCGTCCTGCCGCTTATCCCCGGCATAACGACGTCCGTAACAACCAGGTCGATGTCGCCCGCGAATTCGCGGGCGATTTCGATCGCCGCCTCCCCATCCTGCGCCTCGAGCACGGTGTATCCCTGCTGACGCAGGATGCGTGCGGCGAGTGCACGAACCGATTCTTCGTCTTCGGCCAGCAGAACGGTCTCAGCCCCGCCTGGAGCACGCTGAGGTTCGATTTCGGTGTCATGCCCGGGCAGTGTTCCCACCGCCTGCGGGAAATAGATCTTGAACGTGGTCCCCTTTTCGGGTTCGCTGTAAACCCAGATGAATCCGTTGCTCTGTTTGACGATGCCGTAGACGGTCGACAGCCCCAGCCCGGTCCCTTTGGTCTTTTCCTTCGTGGTGAAGAACGGCTCAAAGATGCGTGACCGGGTAACGGCGGACATCCCTATCCCGTTGTCACTGACAGCCATCATCACATAGTCCCCCGGGGGAACCATGGGATGCTCGGCGACGTAGTCATCGTCGAGCAGCACACTGCGCGTCTCAATCGTGAGCAGGCCTCCCAGGATCATCGCGTCGCGTGCATTGGCAACAAGGTTCATGATGATCTGCTGTATCTGGCCGGGATCAGCGCTGATCAGGCCAAGATTCGGCTGCAGCATGGTCACAAACTCGACGTCTTCCCCGATCATGCGTGTCAGCATTGTACTCATGTCGGCTATGATGGCATTCAAATCGAGAAGCTCCGGCTGCAATATCTGCCTGCGGCTGAAAGCGAGGAGCTGCGAGGTCAGAGATGCTGCCCGTTTTCCGGCTTTCGTGATCTGTTCCAGGTCAGACCTTCTGCAATCGTCCGGGGCGAGGTCCTCCAGCAGCAATTCAGCATATCCGTTTATGACCGACAGCAGATTGTTGAAATCGTGTGCGACGCCTCCGGCCAGCACCCCTATGGCTTCCATTTTCATCGCCTGCTGCAGCTGCTCCTGAAGCCTGTTGCGCTCAGAAATGTTCCTGATATTCATCACGATGCCGTTCACGACGGGATCATGCAGCATGTTGGTGGCGACTGCCTCCACAGGAATCCAGTTGCCGTTCTTGTGGCGGCAGCGCACTTCGATCCTGCGCACCGCGTCTGTCTTCCTTTTCAGGCCGGAGAGGAGTCTCGACGCCGGCTCCACATCATCAGGATGCAGGTTCGCAAGTATGTCGGCACCGATCAACTCCTCGGGCTTGTAGCCGAGATTCTTCTCGATCGTGCCGCTGACGTAGGTCGGTGCATACTGCTCGTCCAACACGACGATGATGTCGGAGGAATTCTGCAGGAGCCTCCTGAATCTCTGTTCATTCTCCCGCACTGCCCTCTCGGCCAGGCGTCGTTCCACGATGTCCTGAAATACCCAGATCGACCCATCCTTGACGTCCGCGACATTGATCGCCCTGCCGGCTATGCTGCACCAGAAGACGGAACCATCCTTTCGCTTCATCGGCGCTTCGACCGCATAAACAGCTCCAGCCGCAATTTTCGGATACGCTTCAGTTTCGACTGTCCGGATATCCCGCTCCTGCGAAAACAGATCTACGGCTGCAAGTTCCCGCAGCTCGTCGGTTGTATACCCGAACATGTTCAGGAAGGCCGGGTTCGCCCACTGTATTTTCCTGTTTCGTACGTAGTTGATTCCGAGGCTGATAGTGTCAAGAATGGCTGTCTGCTCATTGGCCAGCTGCTTTATCTGCTCGACCGCGAGTTTGTGTTCGGTGACATCCATGTGCACCCCCACGGTTCGCAATGGCTTGCCCGACGGATCGTGGGAAATAACCTTTCCCCGGTCAAGTACCCATCTCCATTCTCCGGCCTTGTTCCTGATCCGGTGCTCGCATTCGTAGGCGGCTGTCTTTCCCTCCAGATGAGAGGCGGCAGCGGCTTCCAGTCCCGGCAAGTCATCAGGATGTATGAGCGTGTTCCACCAGCGCACGTTCGGCTCAACCTCATCAGGACTGTAGCCGAGGGCCTTGAGCCATCGGTCTTCGTCTTTGACATCTCCTGTCCGCAGGTCGAGATCCCAACTGGTCATCCCCGCTCCTTCAAGTGCCAGTTTGAGCCTCTCGCCGGTCTCCCGGGCGGCGGCCTCGGCCCTTTTGCGCTCTGTGACATCCATGCATGTCATCTGGACGGCCGGCTGCCCCTGATACTGGACGAGGCTGGCAAGCACTTCAGCCCGGTATTCAGTCCCGTCTTTTCTGATGCCGAGGTACTCATAGCGCATCTCGGCCTGCTTGCCCGCAATGCGGTCAAGATACCGGTTCTTCATCAGCTCTCTGTCTTCCGGACCGAACACCGAAAGGATCTGCTCGGAATCGAATGTCAGCAGTTCCTCGACCGAATATCCGGACATCGTCGCAAAAGCCCTGTTGCAGAAGACAAGCCGCTTTCCCTGCACGATTGCCAGCCCCTGCAGAGAGTTCTCGACCAGCATGCGGTATTTTTCTTCAGATTCCTTCAACGCGCGGGCTTCATTTTCCTGAACCGTCACATCCACGAGCGAGCTCAGACAGCATGGCTTCTTATCCAAAGTCACGATGCTGCACGAGAACAGGATATTGAGAAATCCGCCCGTGCCTTTCTTCAACGTGGCTCGGATATTGTGAACACTCCCCTCTGTCTCCAGTCTGCGGATTACGGCCCCCCGCTGCGACGGATCGGCCCAGAACCCGAGGCTCGCGGAACTGCAGCCGATCATCTCCTCCCGCCGGTAGCCGCCAAGTTTCAGCGTAGCGTCATTGACATCGACAATTCGGCCCTCCCGGGCGGTCGTAATAATCATCGGATTCGACGATGCATGGAAAACCTCGATAAGGCTTTCCTCGCTTGCGCGGATTTTCCTTTGGTCAGCTACTGTCGGAATCATCTATCCCTCTCTTCATACGATCATGAATTGCACGACCTACTTATCGGCCGCATGCGGGACTGCATATCCCCAAAAGTCCCCAAACGTAATCAGACATCCCCCCTTTGATAAGACGGTTCGGATGTTCTATGTTACGCACGGAGTCTGTTCCCAATGGAGAGTGTACGATTCTGATGAACGTTCTTCTCATCGCTGTCTGCCTGATCGCTGGATACTCGCTCCGGACCTGCGGCATTCTCCCCCGGGACGCTCACAAGGGAATCAACGCGTGGATTCTCTATATCGCGTTTCCCGCTGTCGCACTCCATTATATTCCCTCGATTGACTGGAGCTTCGACCTGCTTGTTCCTCTCACGATGCCCTTTGTCGTATGGTGCGGAGCATGGCTTGTCCTGAAGCTCTTCTCGAGGCGGCTTCGACTGGATGCGGGAACTTACGGCGGATTGCTCCTGACCGCCGGAATATCGAATACATCGTTTATCGGATTCCCGCTCACCCAGGCGTACCTGGGAGATGAAGGGCTGCGGATTGCGGTGATCTGCGACCAGTTGACCTTCATAGTCATTTCGACTCTGGGGGTCGTGTCGGCAATCCACACCGCACATTCCGGCGATGTAAGCATCAGAAAAATGGCGGCAGGGCTGCTGAAGTTCCCTCCATTCGTTTCATTCGTTGCAGCCCTGTCGATCCCGCACTTCATATCGCTCGCACCTCTGGATCCGCTCCTGCAGACCCTTGCGGGAACCCTCATTCCGCTTGCGCTGTTTTCCGTCGGAATGCAGATCCGGTTTTCGCAATGGCGGAAAGAAGCGAAGTTCCTGGCCCTGGGACTGGGCTACAAGCTCTTCATTGCTCCAGCCATCATTCTCGCGCTGGTCCTGATTTCCGGAGTAAGAGGTATTATTGCGCAGGCAACGGTGTTCGAAGCCGCGATGGCGCCGAGCATTACCGCCGCAATCATCGCCGGCGAGTACGAGCTGAATCCGAAGGTATCAAACCTGATGGCGAGTATAGGAATTATGGTTTCTTTTGCGACGACGGCGCTGTGGTGGCTGCTCCTGCGGCACGTGTAAAAACATCGGCCGGCGTCGTCGGCAGCCCGCTCTCGGCGACCCTGTGCCCGACCAGAAAGAGAAACTGCAGATCTTCAACCGCCCCGGCAAGGTCCCAGTCGGGTTTCACTTCGTCGCTGACCTTGTGGTAATCCCGAACCGCATACCGGCCGCGCTTCTGCTTTCCGTACTCCGCGGGCCTCCCGACCATATCTACACCTGCATCGGTGTACAGCGCCGGAATTCCTTTCTTCACGAACTCGAAATGATCGGAACGGTAGAAGAACCCTTTTTCCGGCTGAGGGTCCGGCTCCAGACGTCTCCCCTGCAGCCGTGCCGTCTCGCGCGCCAGTTCATGAAAAGGGGATGAATCGAGCCCGATCACGGTGATATCCCTGGTCGGCCCCCACAAATTCAGGCAGTCCATGTTAATTGCCGCCAATGTCCGGTCGAGCGGGTAAAGCGGATTCGCCGTATAGTACTTCGCTCCGAGCAACCCCTTCTCCTCCGCCGTCGACGCCAGAAACAACACCGAACGCGCGGGACGCACGTTAAGGTGCGCAAATGCGTCTGCGATCTCGAGGAGGCCTGCCGTCCCCGACGCATTGTCGACTGCCCCGTTATAAATGCGGTCTCCTTTCAGCTGCTCATTCTTCCCCAGGTGGTCCCAGTGTGCCATGTAGATCACGTGCTCGTTCTTTTGCCGCGCATCGGAGCCTTCGAGTCTGGCAACAACATTTCTCGAATCAATCCGGCGGATTCGGTTCCTGAGCGAAAAGGACGCTTTTACTCCGAGAGGAATCGGCCGGAAGTCGCGGCTCAGAGCCGCTTCCTTCAGGCGCGCAAGACTGGTTCCTGCAAGTGCGAACAGCCTCGAGGCCGCGCGCTCCGTGATCCACGACTCAACCGGCAGCTCGGGCTCCGACGTGGCCGAAAAATCTACAGAGACAACCTCCCTGCCGCGGCTGTTGACAAGCACGGCATACGGATAACCGGCAGGCCCTGTCTCGTGCACCAGGATTGCCGCGGCTGCGCCTTGCTGCGCCGCAATTTCGTATTTGTAGGTCCAGCGCCCATAGTAAGTCATGGCGCTGCCGAAGACCTTCTCGTCCAACCGCGCAGGATTTTGCGGGTCGGGGACCGGGGGATCATTGATCAGCATCACGACCGTCTTCCCCGTAACATCGACGCCTTTGAAGTCGTCCCAGTCATATTCCGGAGCTATGATCCCGTAGCCGGCAAAGACCATCTCGGAATCCTTCACCTCGATCTGCGGCCGGTTCAGCCGAGTCACGGCCACTCCATCCCGGGGAAAGACCAGGTCGAGACGACGGCCTTCCGCAGAGAAATGCGCGGCCGAGCGCCCCCTGATCCCCAGCAGGGGCACACTCTGGATATACGTGCCGTCCGGGTTTCCCGGCTCCAGTCCGAGTTTTTTGAACTGCGAAACAAGATAATCGACCGTGAGTTCCTCGCCGCGCGTCCCCGGGGCCCGTCCCTCGAAATCATCAGATGCCAGGGTCGTGATATGTTCCAGAAGTTCTTCCTCGGTGATTCTCCCGAGTGCAGACTTCAAATCCGGTTCAGGGACTTGTGCCTGTACCTTTGCCGGGCGCGGCTCGTCACCGGGATCACGGTAGCAGCAGGTCTGAAATGAAAACAGACACAGCGCGGCGAACAGAAGGAATCTCATAACCCGAAAACTATACCTCATCAACGCGCCGCAGGTGCAGACCCGGTCTCCATTGCCGCGACGCGTGCTTCAAGATCGCGGGCTATGCTCTCGGGATCGCTTTCCTCCCCGTACATCCTGGGTTCCCCAATCGAGACCGTAACGGAGCCCGGCAGTGCCCACTTCCGGCCGGCCCGTTTCAGCTCGTGCAAACCATCTATCCTGACGGGGACCACCGGAATGCACAGATTCGATGCCAGGATGCCGACGCCCGCACGAAACGGCCCGGTTCTGCCGTCGCGCGCCCTCACACCTTCGGGAAATACCAGGAGCGAATAGCCGCGATCCACCGATTCACCGGCAAACGCGAAGCTCTCACGAAAGCCGCTCTTCTGCGGTAACGGGAACAGGTTGAAGAACACAAGCGCAAGCCAGTAGGCACATCTCCTGACGAGTCTCGCACCGGGGGGAGTTTCGGGCGAAGGATTCCGCAGTTCCTCGAGCGCCTCGCCGCGCGTTGCAATTGCAAGCCGGTGCCTGAAGCGCAGCGGCAATGCAGCCAGTATGAATCCTATGTCGGCGTGCGTAATGTGATTGGCGGCAAAAAGGAGCGGCCCCCGCTGGTTCCTGAGGTTCTCTCGTCCTTTGACGCGCGGGAAAGCGAGCAGCGTGGCGGGCCAGGCGAATATGTAATAAAGAAGTATCCTCGCCACCCGCATCGGCGCGCGTTGCGGCCACACCGGATAGCTGAAACTTCGCTGAGAAACCGGCCGGCTGATGACGTTCTCCAGGTCGCTGACGGTGTCCGCCTGTGTGAACACCGATTCATCGAGATCCACCTGGAATCTCTCCTCGAGCGCTCCCAGAAGCTCGACCCTTTCAAGCGAGTTCAGATCCACCGGACCATCCACCGCGCGTCCTGTGATGCGGGCGATCAACTCGGCGACCATGCCGGCGGATTCCTGTCTCCCTCCTTCGCTGAACCTCTTCTCCGCATACTCTCGTACGACTCTCACGAGAGGCTTCTGCGTGGTTCCCCGGGGAAAATCCTTCTCCGGCCAGATGAACCAGCGCCGTATCCGCTGATACTCCGCAAGGGACATGTTGGCGCGACGGATCGCCGCTTCCTCGCCGGCATCATCCCGGAGGATCAGGGCGGCACACGGCTCGGTGTTACCTTTGAGGTCCAGTCCGAAAACCAGGCAGTCACGTATCTCCGGTTGTCTGCGAAGGGCGGCTTCAAGGTCTTCAGGGAAGATGTTCATCCCCTCCGGGCCGACGATCACGTTCTTGCGCCGACCTCGGAAGTAGAGATTTCCCTGCTCATCGACAGCGCCCAGATCGCCGGTGTGAAACCAGCCTTCGCCCCCTGCCAGCGGTGTCATTTCGCGGTCACGATAGTAGTGTTGCGCCACGCCGTGGCCGCGTACCAGGATTTCACCGTCCGGGGCAAGCTTCATCTCTCGTCCCGGCAGGACTTTCCCGATAGAGCCTTTTCCGGTCCTGAAGGGATGATTCACGCTGATGAGCGAACCCGTCTCAGTCATCCCGTATCCCTGGATAACCGCGAATCCCAGACTGCGCCAGAATTGCTCTGTTTCGTCGCTGAGGCTTGCTCCCCCTGAGATCACAGCCCAGAACTTGAAACCGAAGCGCCGGTGGATCTTCCTGAAACGCCACCAGCGCCATATGAAATGCCGCTCCAGGCTTCTTTTCAGGTCACCAGACAAACCGTCTGTTGCAAGCTCATCTTCGATTCTGTTCCTTAGGCTGTCCAGAATTCTCGGGACGGCGACCAGAACCGACACACGTTCCTCTCTGGCCGTGCGGATGATATCCGAAGGAGCGAGCGAGGCCGGGAACACCACGGTCGCGCCCAGGAGCTGCGGAATGAACACTCCAAGAAGCTGGCCGAAAACATGGCTCAGCGGCACGAGGTTAAGAAAGCGAAGTGGGTGTACGAGCCGCTCATATCTGCGGTATCTGGCGATTTCCCGCTCGAGGGGTCGAATGTTGGCGAGGATGTTTTCGTGCGTCAGCACTACTCCTTTGGGATCGGCGGTGGTTCCGGAGGTGAAGACGATTTCGACGGGGTCGCCGGGCTTCGACTCGGGAGAGACAATCGGGATGTCCGGATTCGGCCCCGGGAGTTCCGCAACAGTGTCAAACAGCATCGTGGCCGGGGATGGTGCCGTCGGTTGCTGCACGGCCGAACAGAGACAGAGACGCGCTCCGGTGTGTTCAGCCACCCTGCGGACGAATTCCCGGGAGGAGGTTCGGTCGAGCGGCACGACGACCGCACCTCTGCACACGCACCCAAAGAATGAGACGACCCATTCCGGAGAATCGTCTCCCCAGAAAAGCACCCGGTCTCCATGCCTGATGCCGCGCTGCCAAAGCTCCGCGGACATCCGACGGACGCACTCCGCAAGCCGGCCATAAGACCAGCGGACAATCCGGTAGCCGTGCCGGTGTACGTAGGCGGTCTCGGGCCCGTGAAGACGAAAATTTTCGACGATATCGACGAGGGTTCGATCGGTCATCAGCAGAAACGGATCGCGGCCCGAATATCAGATTGGACGGACGTCGGAGGCATCTATCTCGACCGACACCGCCTGGCGGATCAGATCAACCTGGAGGACGAAGCGGAATCTGCCCCGTTTTTCCACCAGGATGCCTCGAATCCCTTTCAACGGGCCTGCTATCACCTCGACACGAGTCCCGACCTGCATGTAGGGATAGGGATCGATCGATATGCTGGCTTCGAGGAATCTGCGCACATACTCGATCTGTTCTTCCGGGATCGGGACGGCATGCCCCTCGAGACCGACGAACCTGACCGCCCCGGGTATGTTCAGAATCCGGAAACGGTTTTCAGGCGTATCAACCTGGTTTATAAAGATGTAGCCGGGGAAGAGGGGAACCCAGATCCTTTTCTTGCGGTCTTTCCACCGGCTGAGGATTTCGCGCATCGGCAGAAAGACTTCAACGTTCCGGTCGCTCAATTCGCTCAACATCTTCTTCTCGAAGCGGCTGCGCGTGTACAGAGCATACCATTCCGGTTTCAAAATGCCGCCTGGACGTTCTATGACTCCGGCAGTCTCGTCGGGTTTTTCAATCATGGTGCCTTGGGATGGTCTCGAAGTGCCTGTAAGTGTAAAAATCCGTCATTTATTCACCGAATGAAACTGCATCCCTCTCCTGGTAAACGGAATGGCGTCCGGCTGGAGCGGACCGGATTCGGGTTTGAATATAGCCGTTGGGCCATCGGCTGTCAAGCTGGCACGTTTTGGATGCCCCGGGGCTGAAATCGTCCTTTCCTGTGGCGGAATTGAAGGGCATACTTAACGGTTTCGGAGGAGAGAGTGGCTGGTATCAGGATCGCTGATGTCAAATCGATTCAGGAAGCTGCGCGGATCATCCGTGACGGCGGACTGGTATCATTCCCCACCGAGACGGTATACGGACTGGGGGCGGACGCAGGCAACCCTCTCGCGGTGGCCAGGATCTTCGAAGCCAAGGCAAGGCCGCGGATAGATCCACTGATTGTCCATGTGGCCGACGCCGATTCCGCCCGGCGCTATGGAAACATTCCGGAAATCGCGCAGCCCCTCATCGAGAAATTCTGGCCCGGCCCGCTCACGCTCGTCGTTGAGAAAACTGCGTTGGTACCGCCGATAGTCACTGCCGGCCTGGAAACGGTCGCAATCCGGATGCCTTCTCACCCGGCAGCTCTGGCTCTCATCAGGACGGCAGGCTGCGGCATTGCGGCGCCGAGCGCCAATCCCTTCGGCTACGTAAGCCCGACGACGGCACAACATGTTGCTGAACAGCTGGGTGATAAAGCGGACATGATATTGGACGGAGGTTCCTGTGAAGTCGGGGTGGAATCGACAATCCTGTCATTAGCTGATTCCCCGCCGCGCATTCTTCGGGCCGGAGGAGTTCCGATCGAGGAACTCTCGGAGACGCTCGGGAGCATAAGAGTCTCACTGGAGATCCCGGAACGGCCGCAGGTACCCGGACAGCTGCGACGGCATTACGCGACCCGGACCCGGCTGGAGATCCTGGATCTGGAAGCCGAGAACATCAGGGAGGGGGAACGGACGGGGCTGCTTGCGCTGACCCCGCCGGAGGATCCCGGCAAGTATGCTGCAGTTGAGGTGCTTTCACGTTCAGGAAGCCTGCGGGAAGCCGCGGCGAATCTTTTCAGCGCGCTCAGGCGTCTCGATGCCCGGTCCCTCGACCGGATAATCGCCCGCCCTGTCCCCGAACGCGATCTCGGGATCGCCATCATGGACCGCCTGCGCCGCTGCTCTGCCTGACCTGACCGAGGTTTGTAAACCTGGACACCCGCTTTTCTGGTAGATTAGGCATCATGATTCTGGACTGTAACGAGATTATCGAAAACAGGCTTTGGGTCGGAAGCTATGTGACGGCGGAAGCGGCCGGGCTTCTCCGCCGGCTGGAGATATCAAGCGTTTTCAGCCTGCAGAGCGAACAGGACCTGCGCGATCACAACATACCGATAAAGAAGATTCTCAAGTCGTACGAATCGCTGGGCATAGAGTACCGCAGCGTCCCCACCCCCGATTTCGACAGAAAAGCGCTCGGGGCCAATTTGGCAAAGGCGGTCGAGGAGCTGGAACAGGCGCTCGCTCCCAGGTGGGCCAGAGTCTATGTCCACTGCACGGCCGGGATCAACCGGGGCCCGACAGTTGCCGCGGCGTATCTGATGAAGTCGATGGGGATGGCGGCCAAAGAAGCCTTTGACTACGTTGTCGCGCGGCGGTACTGCAGACCTTATCTTTCGACACTCGAAGAGTATGAAGAATTGTTGAAGAACCAGGATCAGGCCGGCACCAGCCGGTAAGAGGGAATTCCATGTCCAAAGAGCCTCTCTCACAGTACTACTACTCACACCGGCTGAAACTCCATTTCTGGGACTGGGGCAACAAAGGCAAACCGAATCTGATTCTACTCCACGGCGGCATGGACCATGCCAGGAGCTGGGACAGAATCGCCGAAGCTTTCGTTGACGACTTCCGGGTGCTTGCGCCCGACCTCAGGGGACACGGGGACAGCAGCTGGGCGTATGGGGGGATGTACAACATCGCCGAGTATGTGCTTGATCTGTCGGCTTTGGTCGACATCGTCAACGAATTCCCGATCTACTTCATCGGACACTCGCTGGGAGCGGCAATAGTGTTGCAGTATGCCGGCGTGTATCCGGAGCGGGTGGAGAAAGTGGTCGCGATCGAGGGGATAACGCCCCCTCCATGGATCGAAGCTCCAATACCGGCACATCGCAGGCTGAAAGACTGGATCGACGCGATGCGGGACATGGAGAGAAGGGTCCCTCGCCGCTATCCCGACCTTGAAGCGGCCTGTAAACGGATGCAGGAGGTGAATCCTTTCCTCTCGCCTGAAATGGCCCGCCACCTGACCCTTTTCGGCTCGAACTGGAACCCGGACGGGACGCTCGTGTGGAAATTCGACAATTACGTGCGGGCGTTTCCACCCTACAACATAAACATGGATGATGCGCGGGAGATCTGGAACCAGATTACGTGCCCGGTGCTCCTGTTCCGCGGCCTGGACAGCTGGACAGAAGACCCGTACAAGGAAGGACGAATCCAGGCGATAAAGAACCACCGGCTGATAAATGTGCCCAAGGCCGGACACTGGGTGCATCACGACCAGCCGGCGATCTTCATCGAAGAAACGCGGAAGTTTTTCGGATCCTAAATCAGGCGCTTTTCCTGAGTTCTATCAGGACCTGCCTGGCAACCGCCTTCAGAGTGGGGAGCACCCCATCCCCTTTCGGAGCAACAGCTTCGAAGACCGGCTCTCCCTTGATCAGCAGATGCCGTGTGAGTTCTTCGACGGGAAGGGCGCTCGGGAGGTCCCGCTTGTTCAGTTGCAGGACATACGGAATCTTCGCGATGTCGAACCCCTGCTCCTGCAAGTTCTGGGCAAGGTTGGAGATCGATTCAAGGTTGGCGTCCAGCCGTTCCTCCTGGGAATCGGCAACGAATACGATCCCGTCAGCCCCCTTCAGAATGAGTTTACGGCTCGAGTCGTAGAAGACCTGCCCGGGCACCGTGTAAAGATGAAAACGTGTCCGGAACCCTCTGATCTGGCCGAAATCTATCGGAAGAAAGTCAAAAAAGAGAGTGCGCTCGGTCTCAGTTGCCAGCGAGATCAATTTGCCCTTATTCTCGGCATTGGTGATCTGATAGACGTACTGCAGATTGGTCGTCTTTCCGCCCAGACCCGGGCCGTAATACACGATCTTACAATTAATTTCCCTGGCTACATAATTTATGAAGGTCAAGTCTCTTCCTTCAGCAAAATAGAATGTTTAACTGTTACCGCAGTAATTCCTCGAGCTCCTCATCGGTGAATTGCGGAATACCGGTGACGGGTTCTTCCTTCTCGATCTTGCGCTGGAATTCCTGAATTATCTCCTCGAGCAGGAGAATGGTCCGCTTGCACTTGTACCGGACAAGCCCTGACGATGCCGACGCATCGAACACAAGGACAAGGGAGAACCTCTTGAGCAGATCCGAAATGAACAGGCTGCGCTGCCGACCTTGGTGAACAAGGACCGAGAATTCCCTCTCGCCGACAATGTTCGCGAGTCCGTCGGTCGCGGCAAGGTTCGCTGCCGCCAGTGATGCCAGAGCCGTGCAGTCAATATTCTCCGCGGGTCCGGAGATGACGATAGGCTGGCCGCTTCTGTTGATCAGAAGAACCAGCTGGGCCCTCAGTTCTTTCTGCATCCTGGTCAGAACCGTCTGGATACGCTGGTACTCTAAGTCGTGTAAATTGAATGTGTTTGAGCTCACGCTGCAAGCCGCTCCCAGTGTAGCTGCCCCATGGGACATCACTTGTGCAAAAGATCTTCGCTTGACTTATCGTCCGGATTTTCCTAATAATAACGTCAAATTTTTGGAACTGGTGTATTTACGGGGCAACTTATTTATCTTAAGAGACTTATAGGACATTGATGGCGAGGGGACTGGCGCGCAGAAGAGTTGTCGGAGAAGAATCCCGCAAGGCAAGTCGTCCCGTGAAGGAATCCAAGGCGCACAAAGCTTCTTCCAAGATCTCCCACACAAAACCTGTGTCAAAAACGAAGGCACCCAGGAAGGAAAAGCTTTCGGCCCCCCCCGCCCGGGATCCTGTTCAGAAGGAAAGCACAATGATGGAAGCTGAAACAAGCAAACCGGCGCTAAAGGCCGGGATCGCCACCGCCTATGGTGCGTCCCGCCTGTTGCAGCAGACCAAGACTACGTCTGCAGCGCTGGCACTCCTTGAAAAGGGCATTCAACTCCTTTACAAGAAAGATTTCAAAAAGGCGCGAACCGAGTTCATGACTCTGCTGGAGACTTATCCTGAAGAATCCGACATCCTGGCCCGTGCCAGGAGTTACATCCAGATTTGCGAGCGCGAGGAAGCCGGACAGAAGAAGGCTCAGGTAAGCACTGACCAGCTCTACGCCCTGGGAGTCATGGAACATAACAAAGCGAATTACGACGCGGCCATTTCCTACTTTCGTAAATCGCTCGAAAAACATCCCGAAGCCGACTACATCTACTACTCTGTTGCTGCATCTCTGGCCATGAGAGGCGATCTGGCCGAATCGATCGAAAACCTGCGAAAAGCCGTGGAGCTTAATGAAGAAAGCCGGGTTTACGCCAAGAACGACTCGGATTTCACACCCCTGCAGGCAAAGCAGGAATTCGCGGATCTCGTTGGGATTACTCCGGTTTCTGCGGCGGAATCTCATTAGGCATCGTCACGGCCTCCCGGTCACCCAGTTGGTACTTCCTTTGCAGGTAAACGTCCGTCCGGGATTGAGGGCTCTCATGACCAGCCCCGGACGGACGGCTGAAGTGTGGTATCATTCGGGTTCTAAATCTCGTACTCACGGATAATGAATGTCACAATGTAAAAACTGCATCAACTGGGTGGACCAAAGCCTTGAACAGATCGAGGCTGCGCCGGACTCGTCTTCGCGGGTATTCATGGGTTGTCGAATATTCGGCTTTCAGGAGAAGCCAGTCGACGTCAACACCTGCAAGCACTACGTCGCCAGCGAGAATCTCTTCACCATCTGCACCTCATGCCGGATAACCGTTCCCAAAGTCTGTGTCTCGCTGGGGGAATGCGTCAATTGCACTGATACGGACCTGTTCTGCGTCGAATCGTGTGTTGGGGGAGAAAGCAGGAAATACTGCACCCACTTCGTGCGCCTTCACACGGAGGGCATGCAGCTCATAGACCACGACCAGGTTTTCGACCTCTTCCCTACGCTTGACATGCCGGGCCGAAAAAAGTAGCGGCGAGTCGCTTCCTACTGGTGTTCGGCGGATGTCCCGCGGGAAATCGCGTGGTATTCCTGCAGGCTGAGAACTTCGAAGTTCTCCCCCCGCAGAGCCCCAATCGCATTGGCGGCAGCGGCCGCACCGGAAAGAGTGGTGATGCAGGCGACGCCGTGTTTGATGGCGGCGCGGCGTATAGCCTTCTCGTCGTAATGAGACCGTCGTCCGAGAGGGGTATTGATGATCAGATCGATCTTCCTGCTCTTGATCAGATCGACCACGTTCGGGCGTCCCTCTCCCACCTTGAAAACGTAATCCGCCTCCACCCCGTTGTTTTCCAGGAACTGCTGTGTTCCGGCGGTAGCGACAAGACGGAAGCCAAGCGACTTCAAGTCCTTCGCAATGGGGAGCAGATTGAGCTTGTCCCCTTCGTTTACACTCATGAACACCGTCCCGCTGTCCGGCAGCCGCAGGCCCGCTGAGAGCTGAGCTTTGGCGAACGCGATCCCGAAGCTGTCTGCCACCCCCATCACCTCTCCCGTCGACTTCATCTCCGGTCCGAGTATGGAGTCGACTCCCGGAAATTTGCTGAACGGGAAAACGGGCGACTTGACGAAGCAGTGCCGTACCATCAACTCATCGCACGGAAGAAGGTCGCGAAGCCTCTCTCCCGTCATCACGCGCGCGGCGAGTTTCGCCAGCGGCACACCGGTCGCCTTGCTTACGTAAGGAATCGTCCGCGAAGCTCTTGGATTGACCTCCAGCACGTACACGACGCCATTCTGGACGGCGAACTGAATATTCATCAGCCCGACCACCTCGAGCGCCTTTCCCAGCTCTTTCGTATAGCCCTTCATGCGTTCGAGCAGCAGCGGTTCGATCATGACCGGGGGAAGAATGCACGTGCTGTCGCCGCTGTGTATCCCCGCCTCTTCTATATGTTCCATTGCACCCGCGATTGTGACACTGTCGCGGTCACATATGGCATCGACATCGTACTCGAAGGCGTCCTCGAGGAACCTGTCGATCAGAACCGGATGTTCCGGCGAAGCCTCGACCGCAGTGGCCATATACTCATCCAGCGAAGCCTGATCGTAGACGATCGACATCGCGCGTCCGCCGAGCACGTAAGAAGGGCGTACCAGGACCGGATATCCTATCTCTTCAGCAATTTTGCGAGCTTCCTCCGGACACAGCGCGGTGCCGTTTTCCGGCTGCGGTATCCCAAGGTCGCGCAGCAGGCGGCCGAAGCGCCGGCGGTCTTCCGCAAGATCGATGTTCTCAGGTGAAGTCCCGATGACAGGGACCCCGGCTTTCTGCAGTTTCAGTGCAAGATTCAAAGGAGTCTGGCCGCCGAACTGCACTATTACGCCATCGGGCTTCTCCACCCTGACGATCTCCATCACGTTTTCGAACGTCAAAGGTTCGAAGTACAGCCGGTCCGAAGCGTCGTAATCTGTCGACACCGTCTCGGGATTGCAGTTCACCATTATGGTCTCGAAACCCACCTCTTTGAGAGCGAACGACGCATGGCAGCAGCAGTAGTCGAACTCGATCCCCTGCCCGATGCGGTTGGGACCGCCCCCCAGCACCATGATCTTCTTCCGGTCTGATGCATTCGCCTCACATTCGCTTTCGTAGGTCGAATAAAGGTAGGGCGTATAAGATTCGAACTCTGCGGCGCAGGTGTCAACGCGCTTGAAGACGGGAAAAACCCCGAGTCTGTGCCGCAGTTCCATCACGTCCTCTTCCGACGGAGAGTTCTGTCCGCTTCCCAGCAGCGCGGCTAACATCTGGTCGGAGAATCCCATCCGCTTGGCCTGCCTCAGCAGTTCTTCAGGCACGCTTTCAATGGTATGCGGCTGAAGTTCCTTCTCGAGCTCGACAATTTCCTTGAGCTGGTTCAGGAACCAGGGATCGATCATTGTCTGGCTATGCACATCCTCGAGAGACACTCCCTGCGAGAGCGCGTAATGAATGTAGCCGAGCCGTTCGGGGACCGGCTTCTGCAGGTACCGGTCCAGGTTCTCCGGATCGCGGCTCTTCCCTTTTTCGAGCGAACGCACTCCCTTGAGCAGGGCCTCCTTGAAGGTCCGGCCTATGGCCATCACCTCGCCCACCGATTTCATCTGGGTGCCGAGGGTGGAATCGGCTTCTTTGAACTTTTCGAAGTTCCAACGGGGGATCTTGGCCACGACATAATCGATTGTGGGCTCAAACGACGCCGGTGTCTTCCGCGTGATATCGTTGGCAATCTCGTCAAGCGTATACCCGACGGCCAGCTTCGCCGCTATTTTGGCAATCGGGAAGCCGGTGGCTTTGGAAGCCAGCGCCGAACTCCTGGAGACCCGTGGATTCATTTCAATGACGACGAATTCTCCGGTTTCAGGATTGACCGCAAACTGGATGTTCGACCCTCCGGTCTCCACCCCGACTTTGCGAATCACCTTTATCGCGGCATTGCGCAGCTGCTGATATTCCTTGTCCGTCAGAGTCTGGGCCGGCGCCACCGTAATGGAATCGCCCGTATGGATCCCCATCGGGTCGAAGTTCTCGATCGAGCAGATGACGACGACGTTGTCGGCGAGATCCCTCATCAGCTCGAGTTCGAATTCCTTCCACCCGATCAGAGACTGCTCAACCAGAACTTCATGAACCGGCGAAATTTCGAGACCGCGGGCGACGATCAGTTCATACTCTTCGGAGTTAAAAGCGGTTCCGCTTCCTGAGCCCCCAAGGGTAAAGCTCGGCCGGATGATGGCAGGGAGCCCTACTTCCGGCATGTATTCCTTCGCCTCGGCAAGACTCCTGACGACTCGCGACCGCGCCGACTGCAGGCCGATTTCGGCCATAGCGTTCTTGAACAACTCCCGATCCTCGGCTACTTCCACCGCATTCAGCTTCGCCCCAATCATCTCCACCCCGAAGCGGTCCAGCACTCCCGCCCTGGCGAGCTCAACCGCGAGATTCAGCCCGGTCTGCCCTCCTACGGTGGGGAGAAGAGCGTCCGGCCGTTCCCGCTCTATTATGGCGGCGAGCGATTCGACCGTGAGCGGCTCTATATAGGTTCTGTCCGCAAGATCAGGGTCGGTCATGATGGTGGCGGGATTGGAATTCACCAGTACGACCTTGAAGCCTTCGCTCTGGAGAGCCTTGCAGGCCTGGGTCCCCGAATAATCGAACTCGCAGGCCTGGCCGATGACGATCGGCCCCGACCCGATGATCAGGATTTTCTTGATGTCGGAACGCTTGGGCATGGTGATTTCCGGAACTCCAGCATCAGTTTCTTGAATTCGTCAAACAAGTAGTGTGAATCATGCGGCCCAGGGGAAGCCTCGGGGTGATACTGTACCGAGAACGCCGGAAGGCCTTTGTGGCTCATCCCTTCCAGTGTCTGATCATTCAGATTGGTGTGGGTGAATTCGATTTCGTTTGCGTTGAGCGAATCAGGATCAACGGCAAAACCATGGTTCTGCGCCGTAATCTCGACGCGGCCGTTGATGAGATTCTTGACGGGCTGGTTCCCTCCTCTGTGGCCGAACTTGAGCTTGAAAGTCTTTCCCCCCAGCGCAAGTCCCATCAGTTGATGTCCAAGGCATATGCCGAAGACGGGGATCCGGCCCAGCAACTTCCTTATATTATTCGTGGCGCATTCGAGCGGCTCGGGGTCTCCCGGACCGTTGGAAAGGAACACTCCGTCAGGTTTCAGAGCGAACACATCCTCGGCGCTGGTCGTTGCGGGGACGACGGTCAGGCAGCAGCCGGCCCTCACAAGACTGTCGAGGATGTTCCGTTTGATACCGAAATCGTAAGCGACAACGTTGAATTCGGCGGCGCATGGTGTTGCAGGATGGCGATAGGGCCGGCTGCAGGTGACGGCGGAAGCGAGGTCCCACCCAAGCATGCTGGGCCCTGCCCTTGCCTTTTCGACAAGGCGGGCGGCATCGCCGTTCAGAGAACTTATGACGCCCCGCATCGCACCGCGGCTTCGTATATGAAGCACCAGCGCCCGGGTGTCGACCTCGGAGATCGACACTATTCCATGCCGCTTCAGGTATTGCTCAAGAGACTCGCGCGACCGCCAGTTCGACGGGATTGTGCTGAATTCGCGGGCCACGAATCCCCGAACGTGCGGACGGGCCGATTCTTCATCGTCCGGATTGGTGCCGTAGTTGCCGATGTGTGGATACGTCATCACCACTATCTGGCCGGAATAAGAAGGGTCGGTAAGGATCTCCTGGTAGCCGGACAGCGAAGTGTTGAACACCACTTCGCCGAAGCTTTCGCCTTCGGCTCCAAAAGCCCGTCCCGTAAATACACGTCCATCTTCAAGCGCAAGAATAGCTTTCATTTATTGGGGTTATCTCCGTTGCCACCTGCCGGGACAGCTACTCCACCGGGCCCAGCCGCGAAACCGGCCAATAGCTGAAGACCGCCTTTCCATAGATCAGATCCTGCGAAACGAATCCCCAGCTGCGGCTGTCATTGCTGGAATTACGATGGTCCCCTAAGACGAAATAGCGACCGGGAGGGACAACAACCGGCCGGAACGACTTATCATCCCGGAACTCCGGGACGAGGTAAGGTTCGTCCATCCTCACGTTATTGACAAACACTGTGCCGGACAGGATTTCCACTGTGTCACCGGGAATCCCTACGACCCTCTTGATGAAAGACTTGCTGCGATCCTTCGGATACCAGAAAACGACAACATCGCCCCGGCTGATGTCCTTGAACCTGTAAATGAACCGGTTGACGAATATCCTTTCCTGGTCGACAAGTTGCGGTTGCATGCTTGTCCCTTCGACCTTTACCGGCTGCACAACAAAAATGACGATGAAGATGGCTATCGCAAAAGCAGAGAAGATGTCGCGGAACCAGGACTTGATTTCGAACGCCAACCTCGATCCCCGTCCCTGAGGTGGAGGGCCGGGATCAGGGGCGTTCTCTTCGTGCATCATCAATCGCGGTTTTCTCCTCGTTTCGAACCGTACGACCCAAGATTGTAAGCTACCAAACAAGGATTCAAAACACAATGGTCTTGCTTTCTCCTGCTCAGCGTTCAGGAGTCGATGCCCGCCGGTGGATCTCCACCCGGTCCAGATCGTTCAAAGCAATGACATTGGCGAAAATCTTTTCGGCATCGAGGATGTGTCGGCTGGTATCCGGATACCGTTGCGAGAAGTGGGTCAACGCCAGCCTGCGCGCTCCCGCATCCAGCGCCGTCTGTGCGGCGTCGGCGGCGGTGGAATGGCAGTAGAATTTGGCAAGGTCGGCGTGTTCCGAGGTATAGGTTCCCTCCATCAGGACAAGATCGGCGCCCCGGGCAAGTTCCACTGCGGCGGGACAGGGACGGGTATCCATGATGAAGGCGAAGACATTGCCCGACCGCACCGTCGTCACGTCCTCGAGGCGCACGAGTCGTCCGTTCACCTCGATCGAACCCTTCCTTTGCAGCTCTCCCACCATTTTGCCATGCACCCCGACCTCATCGAGCCTGCTGCGGAGAAACCGTCGCTGCTGCGGCTCTTCTATCCTGAATCCGATCGTCGGTATCGAGTGCTCGAGCTCCCGGGCCGTAAGGACGAACTGGTCGCTGCGTATCAGTTCAATCTCTCCTCCCGCTGGAATCTTCACAGGATGCCGCACGATCTCGACTTTCGACTGGTAAACGGAGGCGCTGCAGAGGTGCTCGACATACAGCTCTCCGGTTTCGGGATAGTAGAGCTGCACCGGATGGTCGCAGCGGTCGAGTGAAAGGCGCTGGATGATTCCGGCAAGGCCCAGACAATGATCGCCGTGGAAATGCGTGATCAGGATATTGTGGATCGCGCACGCGCCGATGCCCGCCAGGGTGAGCTGCCGCTGAGCTCCCTCTCCAGGGTCAAGGAGAAATCCCTCTCCGTCCCACCTCACCATGTATGCATTATGACTGCGGTCTCTGGTGGGCACCTGGCTGCTGGTTCCAAGGGCAATGAGTTCGCGGGTGCTCATATCTCGCGTTCCTTTCGTGTGGTACTGATCACGGTCACTGGCCTTACTGAAGAATTATGCTTCGTTCTCCTTTGATAGGGAACTCTGATGAACTCTGATGATGCCGGCAAACATATTTCGAATAACGTTGGTTTTTCCCGCGGCGCTCCTGCTATAATAACCCCTTTTTGGCCAGCTGCGGAGTCGGCTGTGGGAAGAAAAGAATCGGTGAAGATCGCAGTTCTAAGCGCGAGCCGCCACAAAAACTGTACGCTCAAAGACGTCGCGGGGGGATTCGGGACGGTATTCACGGTCGGCAAGTCTCCCTTTGCAAGGCTCCTTGAACTCGCCAAACGACGCATCGCGGCGATTCCAAACATCACACTGGCGTACCTCGACTCAATCCTGTCGGCTTACAGTGCTTCCGTCAAGGTGCTTGACGTGCGTAGCCCGGATCAGTTGGTTCCTGCAGACCTGTACCTGATCTCGAGCTCGATTGTCGACTGCAACCTGGAGCGGGAACTAGGAATAGAAGCCAGGCGGCGCTTTGGCGCGAAGGTCGGTTATTTCGGATCTTTCGCAGCTACCGTGCCGGAGTTCTTTCTCGACTCGGCCGACTTCATTGTAAAAGGGGAGATCGAGAATATTGCCCCCGCACTGGCGCACGGAGAAATCCCGGAAGGGACCGTCGAAGCCGGATTCGTCGACAACCTCGATGCACTCCCTTTCCCTCGATGGGACCAGTTTGAGATACGGCGCTTCCGTTACCAGATTGTCACCGGCAAGGGGATCACGCTCCCCATGCTGGGAAGCCGCGGATGTCCGTACACGTGCAACTACTGTCCGTACCTGGTGAATTCGAAATACCGCGTCCGCAGCCCGGAGAGCATTGTCGAGGAAATACGGTATCTCGTGTCGCGGTACGGCATCCGGGGTATATCGTTCCGCGATCCGAATCTCACGTTCAACAATGAACGCGCCCGTGATTTCGCAGAGCTTCTGCTGCGCCACAACCTGGACATACGGTGGGGCATGGAGGCTCGGACCGACAGGCTGACTCCGGATCTTGTAGACCTGCTGTTCCGGTCCGGGCTGCGGAGCATCGAAATCGGCGTCGAATCGTCAAACCATGATCTCCTGAGGCAGAGCCAGCGCAAGGCCGTCGCGGCCGCGCAGCAGGAAGCGATAGTCGAACACTGTCACAGGTTGGGGATCAGGGTAATTGCCAACTACACGTTCGGACTGCCGAACGACACGGTCGAGGGGATCCGGGAAACGATCCGGTATGCCAAGAAACTCAACACCTTTGCCATCCAGTTCACCGTGACGACCCCTTATCCGGGCACCCGTTTCTACGAATCGGTCAAGGGCTCGATTTTCGAGAAGGACTGGGAGAGGTTCAACGGCTGGACCAGCGTCTACCGTCATCAGAACATCTCGCCCGACGAGCTTCACAGGCTGCGCGAATACGCGTATGTGTCGTATCATCTGCGGCCACGCTACGTCTGGCGGTTCCTGCAGTCAACGCTCCTGCACCCATTGCTCTTCCCCGACCCGAGTCCGGCGCAGCCCTAGCTTGGCCAGCTGGAGATGCGGCCTTTAAACCTGTTATGTTTTGATGGGTACTTTGCTATAATGCGCGTTTTCTGTTGGTGCATATGTCCGATAAAGAACAGGATCGGGAGATTTTCCTGGCAAGGTCTTTGCGGTATATGCAGGAGAGTCTGCGCAATTCGGGTCCTGCGGTTGTCGCAGGCTACACCCTGATTGGAGCAATCCTGCTGCTGGGCGGAATAGGGTACGGGATTGACGCCTGGCGCGGCACCTCGCCCCTGTTTCTGATCATCGGGTTGCTGTTGGGTATAGTGGTCGGGTTCTTTGAACTCGCAAAAATTGTCTGGCGCAAATGAGACTGTTCTGGGGAATGCTGGCGGGAGCGGTTTTGTCCGCCCTCCTCGTCACGAGCCTGTCTGATGAAAACAGGCTGGAGGTCTGGCTCGGGATGGCGGGTCCGCTGGCATCGGCCCTGGTGACCTGGATTGCGATCAGACGCCGTTACGCCCGCAATCCAGGGTCTCTGACCGGTTATATGATAAAGTCGTTTGCCGCCAAGATGGTCTGCTTCGCCCTGTATGTCGCTGTCGTCATCAAATCAGGTGCGGTGCAGCCGTTTCCTTTTGTCATCAGTTTCATGTGTTATTATATCTCCCTGCATCTGGCAGAGGCGTTAGGCTTGCACCGTCTACAGTCTCCGGGGCCGGGGTCCCGTGTGACATTCAGAAATGGATCGGAATAGATGATGTGGTTTACAGCCGCAGTTCAGGCACATGGCGCAGCGGCCGCGCACGCCGCGAGTGAAAAAGAAGGGTTCAACGCAGGCGAGACCATAATCCACCACATCGCCAACAGTGCGGAACATCCCCTGATCCCTCTTCCGGAGATCTTCGGAATCGATTTCTCGGTCACGAAACACGTATTCATGCTGTGGCTGGTGGCATTGCTGGTCTTCGTGGTGGTTACGTGGATGGTGAGGCGCCATCTGAAGCAGGGGCCGGTTCCATCGACGGCAGGAAGCGGGCTGGAGACGGTTGTCGAATTCGTCCGTGATTCGATCGTAGCGCCGAACGTAGGTTCGAAGTGGGTAGACACGTGGACGCCGTTGATCCTGACCTTTTTTGCCTTCATATTCACGGCAAACCTTATCGGGCTGATCCCGATTTTCGAAGTGGTGCGGCTGATGAACCACTGGGTCGTGGGAGCCGACAGCTCCACTTTTCTGGGACGTCTGCTCGAAGGAGGTACGACCGCGACGGCCAACTTCAATGTGACGGCGGGTCTGGCCATCGTGACATTTCTGGCGATCATTGTAGCGGGTACCAGGGCGCACGGGTTTCTGCAGCACTGGAAGAACCTTGTGCCGTCCGGACTGGCATGGCCGATATACGTCCTCTTGATCCCGATCGAGCTTCTGAGCATGTTTGTAAAGCCGTTCGCATTGACAATGCGACTTGCGGCCAATATGACCGGGGGCCACATAGCGATTCTTGCGGTGCTGTCGCTGGTCTTTCTATTCGCCGAAATGGCCAGGACCGCAATTGCCGGGATTGCTGTCGGGCTAGTGATTTCGATCCCTCTGGCTGTGGGGATTTCCGCTCTGGAATGCATAGTAGTGCTTGTGCAGGCTTATGTCTTCACGCTGCTCTCGGCCGTGTTCATAGGCATGGCCATCCACGTTCACCATTGAAAATGAATCTACTCGAAAGGATAGGAGAATGAAGAAGAGAGGATTTTCGCGCGGCGCGTTTGTTGCAGCCTTTCTGGCTGTTGCCCTGATGTCGGTGATTGCAGTGCCATCCACCTATGCGCAGGAGGCGGCGCCGGCCGCGGAAGCCGCGGTATGGCATTATCTGGGAGCGGCGCTGGGTCTGGGAATGATCGTGATCGGGGCGGCGCTCGGCATTGGAAGGTTCGCGGCGGCGGCGGCCGAAAGCATTGCCCGACAGCCTGCAGCGGCGGCACAGATCAGCGGCGCGGTCAACCTGCCGCTCTTCCTGCTGGAAGGCGTTGCCATCATCGCGGAAGTGGTTGTCCTGCTCATCGTGTTGCTGAAGTAAGGTGCGAGGAAAGAACTTATGAATAATCCGCTAGTCCAGCCGGATCCCGGATTGGCAATCTGGACCATTATCACGTTCCTGGTGCTTCTGGGGCTGCTTACGAAGTTTGCATGGCGCCCGCTGCTGCGCGCGCTGGAAGCCCGCCGTGAGACGATCAGGAAGGCGATGGAAGATGCGCAGCAGGCGAAGCTGGAGCTGGAGCAGCTGAACAAGCGTTCGACCGAGATCATCAGGAACGCTCATGCAGAGGCGGAAACGATTCTGTCAAAGAGCCGGGACGATGCGGACAGATTCCGGGAGGAGATGAAGGAGAAAGCCCGGGAGGACGCCGAAGCGATCGTTCGCGAAGCCCGGCGGCGGATCGAGACCGACACCGTCAGGGCGCTGCGGCAGATACGAAACGAGGTGGCCGATTTGTCGTTTGAAATCGCATCGAAACTCCTCCAGCGGAACCTATCGAAACAGGACAACGAGGAGTTGGTCGAGAGTGTTCTGAAGCAGATTGAGGCTGAAAGACCAGCCTCCCTTCCATCCTAGCCCCGGGGAGCATGGAAATGTTCCGCCATCACAAAGAGCATTGGTGAACGGAACCAAACTCTGATAGGCTTTGTTGCACCGGAGAGGTACCGAAGAGGTCGTACCGGGCTCGACTCGAAATCGAGTTACCCCCCAAAAGGGGGTACGTGGGTTCGAATCCCACCCTCTCCGCCAGCCTTCGCTAAAACTCCGGCTTGCCAGCCGGAGTTTTAGCGAAGGCTGTCCGCCGTAGGTCCACCGGAGCGCAGCGAAGGTGGACGAAGGAGGACGCGATAAGATCTCTCTTCGAGATGAAATACGTCTACCTGCTCCGAAGCATCCCTCATCCCGAACAGCGCTACGTGGGATTGACGAGTAATCTCCAGCGGCGCCTGGCCACTCACAATCAAGGCAATTCACTTTGCACTTCAAGGTTCGCGCCGTGGCGAATAATCACGGCCATACGTTTCGAGGACGATGAACGTGCAGTCGCTTTTGAGCGTTACCTGAAAACCGGATCCGGTCGCGCGTTTGCAAACAAGCATTTGTGGTAACCCGAGCTGCCTTATGGGGTGTGCTGATCCAGGGTTAACGAGTAGATCCACATTAGTTGAATCACAACACTCAATATTAACGTGATCACAACGACGTGCCCGCCTCCTATTCCCGGAATTACTCTCCGAGCAGGCACACCTATGAATGAGAGAAGCAAAACAATCAGTCCCGTCATGAGCATATGCATTCCAAGCACATCATTAGGGGTACGTACCGTCACCAAATCGCCACCCACATTCCACCTGTGACGCGACACGTTTATCCAGGTCTGGCGCACCAAATTAATCCAGGTTTTCTCGCATAAGAGGACTCAAAATACCTGCACTTGTATAATCACATTCTCGGATGGAAAAACGACATCTGAACGTTAGTGAGCGACCATTCCGTTCCCGTTCTTCTCTATAGGGCGGAAGGAACGGAATGGGGATCAGGAGATTTGTATCGGAAGTTGTGTCGGTCCGACGAGCGTGTAGCCGCGGGAAGTGCGTTGAATGGATCCCTGCGAGGAAAGCTGGCGGATAGCTTCAACGACTCGCTGATTACGCACCTGGAGAGTCTGTCGCAAAGCCTCAAGAGTCATGGGGTCTGTAGCGCTTGAAAGCGCCCGCAGGATTTTTTCAGGCAAAGCATCAGTCTTGAGTCTGGTTGGGCAGGGTTCTGCAGACAAGAGTTTTAGATGCGGTCCAGTGTCAGGTTGAGCCAATTCCAGCAGGAAGGGTCCGGCGCCGGGAGCGGATCTGTGCTCGGCCGAAAGAATCAACTGATCGTGATTTTTTCTGAGATAAAGGAAAGAGTCCAACCAGGCATACAGATCGCCAGAACCGCGAAGGCTGTAGCCACCGCCGGTTGCCGGTGAAACATTCTTTTTTACATGGTGGACCAATCCAATAGCTACTCCGGATCTACGCTGAAGCGTCCTGAGGTATCCGAGCAGTGAGGCAACCTGACCGGCCACGTTTTCGTCAATCGCATGAACTCGCACCAGAGGATCTAAAACGAGCATAACTGGACGGTGTAATGCGATGGTCGCATCGAGCCGATCCTGGTCGCCTGCTTTATCCAGCCTGAGCGATTCCGCTGTGATGACGCGAACATCAAGCTTTGTAAAATCAACATTGCGTAATCGTGCAAGAGTTTCGATGCGGTTGCGTAAAGCCGAAGCAGAATCTTCGGCAGCGTAAAGCAGAACAGGACCCGTAGCATGAACCTTGAATGTGCCGAGGCAGGGCGTTCCGGAGGCGATTGATACCGCTATATCCAGTGCAAGCCAGCTTTTGCCTAACTTTGGGCCTCCCCCTATTACACCTACTGCACGATCCGCCCAAAGCTGATCGATAAGCCATGTTGTCCGGACTGTCGGAACTTCAAGCGCTGAAGCCTGGACGACAGGCAACGGATCGATTGTTTCGTTGCCTGCCGTTTCGGAACTGGATCCGGCAACCGAGATCATCGGTCGTATGTTCGAACCGGCGATCTCGGCAACTGCCCGATTTAAAACTCCGGCAAAGTTTTCCATCAGGGTTTTTCGGAAGGTTTCGTTTGGAGCAACCATGTTGAGCTTCTGGTCTTCAGAGCCTGCAAATGCCAATGGCCGGACCCAGGTGTTGAAACACTCGGATGTCATGTTTTCTGAGATCCTGGACAAGATCCGATTCCAGAGATCGCTGTCAATGCTCATTGCAGTGCATCTGCGCAAACCTGAATGCCTTTCTGCACTACACTGGCGTCAATGATTCCTGACTTGGTCTTTAGCGCTACCGAGAGACAATGATCGCCGAGAACATCGATGCGGCGCATAACCCCGCCGGTAGCTTTTGAGATCACAAGAAGAGCATCCTCACTGAAAATATCCCGTCGGCAACCGGCCGTACTCATGCGATGTCGCACGTAGAGTTTGACCTGTTCGGTATCCAATGGGGGAATATGAACCCTGATGGGAATGCGGGCGGTAAGCGAAGCCAGTACATTGCGTTTGAGTGTCTCACGCAAATCAGGCAATCCGACCAGAACGATCGAAAGCCAGGGTTTGCTGTCACGCATAAAATTACTCAGTACATGCAGCTGTTCAAGGACCTGAATGGGCAAAAGGTGACCTTCGTCCAATACCAAAATTACGCGCAACTTGTGCTGCATCGCGAGATCCTGGATGTGCTGACTCACGTTTGAATAGAGCGCGGCAAAACTCGAGTGAGGTTCCAGCCCGAGACCGATTGAAAGTTGACGATAGAAGTCACGACGATTCACCGTGGAGTTCGGAGTGTAGTGGAGACGATATCTTCCCTGTGGCAGATCTTCTTCAAGAGCCCGGATAAGACAGGTTTTGCCGGATCCTGAGTCTCCCGTCACCAGCGCGGAAGTCTGTCCTTCCACCGCGGCTTTCAACGACTGAAGGGCTTCTTCAAACTGGTCGGTACGAAACATGTCTGCAGCAGGGATGTCTTTTGAGAAGGGCTGGCGCGTGAGCCCAAAGGTGGAGAGCAGTTTATTCATTATCGCCTCCTTTGGGGTCTATGAAGTTCTTGAGCATGAGATCGGGCGCATTGAGCCCGGTTGTTGATTGTTCAGCCTGCGGATTCGGTAGTGTTACGCGGGATCGATGCGCATTCTCGACTGCATTGACACGGCGCAATGGAATCTCGACGTTGGCATCAAGCGCACTTACGCGATCGAGGTTGAGAAGTGAATATCGCAGCCGAACCTTACGGCCGCGCATATAGGGCGGAACCTCGTAAAACACACCGCGCCACATAACCGTTGAATCGTATCGAGCAGTCCTTTCCACCTCTGCATGAAAAGCGGACTCGAGCCTGGCGGGATCCGACGGCCAACGGACGTCATCGGCGCCGCTTTCCCATACTTCGAGAGGCGTTTTGCCGGACAACGATGAATGTGGACGAGTATGATACTCGCCTTCCACATAGCTCCAGAGACGAAGATTGAGTTCATCGATCGTGGTTACTTCCTTGAGATTCAACCGGTCGACAACATGCTCTCTTAGCGACCGCCAGAACCTTTCGATTTTTCCTTTGCTTGGTGCATCCCCCGGACGGCTGTGAACGAGGCGAATATTAAGAGTGGCGCAAAGGACACGAAGGTCATAGCTGGTGAAACTTGCATGATTGTCGAGCAGCAGCGAACGAACGATTCCCCTGCGCGCAATTGCGTTGTAGAAGACGGAAAGAAAACGGTGAGACGTCTCTCCGAAACCCGCTTCGATGTAAGGGATGAGTCTGCTGCGATCATCGAGCAGACCGAAGACGATGGAACGCTGAGGACGGCCCGTTGCCGGATTAATCAGCACCGGTCCATGCAATGCGTCGCCCTGCCAGAGCTCTCCGCACATCGATGCTTCCCAGCGGTAGCGGGCGGGACGTTCCAGATGTACCCGCGGCCCTGACAAACCGTGCCGTTTGAGCGCTCGCTGGATTACAGAGACTCTTACCTCTCCACGACTGATACGGCCAGCCAGCTCAAGTTCACGAAGAATGAGCGGACTTGACCGGCCGGGGTCCTCGCGTTTCAGGTCGACTATCAGCCGTTCAGTCTCAGGATCGAGCGCCCGGCTGCGTCCCTGGTCGGAGCGCGGTAATGGTTTTAATCCTTCGAAGCCTCCGTGGCGGTATTTATAAAACCATTCTTCGAGTGTCTTGTAGGCGATGTGTCGCGGGCGTTTGCGATAATCTTCAAAGGTTCTTTGAGACAGTTCTTTCAGTGAAGGGCGCAGTTCTCCCTGACGGAGTTTGCGGCTGAGCAAATCTCCAAGTATGGAATGCCGGAATAGAGCTTCCTGTGTGCGATCGTCATCATCCATAGATTCCTCCTGTGTTGTTTTCGATGATGACGCCCATTGTTTCCGTCAGGGTGGGTCTCTTCCAGAGTCCTTCTCTGTGGGTAATGCATGACCGGTTTGCGCAGGAAGCGAAGTTGATGAATGTCCTGGCGGGAATTGCGTGATGAGGCCGGCCTTCTTTCTATTGTGAATCAGGTTCTTCAGAGTCGCCCGTACAGCCGAAGGCAGTTCACGAAGCAGGTCGACACCCGATCGAATCCGGTCCAGACCTTCGGCCAACAGCCGGAAAACATATGAACCAGCTTCTTCTCTGCTGGGAGCAGGGTGAGTAATCGCCAGCCGCGGCCCCAGCCATCCCCAGAGTGTCGGAGAAACCAGAAGTTGCACTCGCCAACGATCCAGGCTGCGCCACCGTGATTCATCCTCAGGCCTGCTGAAACGAACCCCAATCTCCCGAGCACTTTGTCTCAGCATGCAATGACGGTAGAGCGCCTCGATAATGGCAGTCGCGGCATACCAGCGCCAGGGATGAAGCCAATCGGGAAGTCTGCTCAGGGTGTGACCGCAGGCCAGACATATAAACCGTCGCACCCAGATGACAACCCAAGTGGATTCTGAAAGACCGCGAACCTGTCGGGAGTACATCCCATGGCCGACAATCCGCAGTACACCATCTGCATCCCGACATGATGCGCCACAGATTGCACAAAACTTAGGGCGGAGATCATCAATGGATGGTGCGTCCTGTGATCGGGCGCATAGTTGCTCGACTGACACTGCAAGGCTGTGTACAATAACCACCATTGTTTGGATGGGTGGTGGTGATGCCGCGTCTCTGCCAAAAGAAGGGCTTCGCCACCGCCTCTATCTCCTCCAGGATGGTCGAATATCCTATCTGAATCCCGAAAAAAGACAAAATACTGGGATATCTCGTTATTTGCTCAGGCAGGAATGTGGAAAAAGGAGTGACTCGATTCCCCTGGACGGGAACGGTATGGGAAGGTGTTAACCCTGCGGATTAATTTGCAGCGTTACACCTCTTTAGCCGCGCCTGGT
>Ga0209723_1001541_pt1 | contig 35297 bp, 28 predicted proteins | sample BiotimSIPDNA_2_FD_185750 | JGI IMG/M metagenome (GOLD analysis project Ga0209723, IMG submission 185750) | Anaerobic biogas reactor microbial communites from Washington, USA - Biogas_R2 time_0 SIP DNA (SPAdes) (version 2) | ecosystem: Engineered > Bioreactor > Anaerobic > Unclassified | place... | reverse complement strand
ATGATCGAACGTGCCCGCTATATAGCCCTGGCCGATTGTGCCTGCCGTGTCAGTATGAGAAATTGTGAGAAACCCATCGAAGTATGCCTGGCTTTTGGAGGTAATGCCGAGTATCTGGTGGAGCGCGGACGAGCCCGCCATATTACGGCTGAGGAAGCCTTGGCAGTGCTGGATAAGGCGGAGGAGGCCGGTTTGGTCCATACCTGCAACAACTCGCAGGATGAATTCGCGGTAGTGTGCAATTGTTGTTCCTGTTGCTGCACTATTTTGCGGGGGCTGACCCGATTAAAGAATCCCCATGCCTTCGCCCGTTCTGGCTTTATCGTAGAATACCAGCTGGAAGAGTGCATAGGCTGTATGGCCTGTTTGGACGACCGCTGTCCGGTAGAAGCCATAGTTGAAGCTGGCGAGGTGGTTTCTGTAGAGGCGGAACGTTGTATTGGCTGTGGCCTGTGTGTGTCGGTCTGCCCCAGTGATGCTCTGCAGATGAGCAGACGGGAGGATGCGCTTTCTACTCCTGCCAGCGGGCGCGAATTGATGGGGGCGGTTCTTATGGAAAAAGGCCGTCTGGAAGCGTTTATGAAGATGAACCGATCCTGAAGCAACTTGTCCGCTGCACGGTGTATCCCAGGCGCAGGTTGACAAAAATTAAAGTTGTGCAAATAATTAGGTATATTAAGGTGTCAAAGGAAATAGTTATTAGCGGCTGACATCAAAATGTGATTAATGGTAAGGGCGTGATAGCTTGGAACAAGTATTTTCAAACCGGGACGGGCTACTGAAAAAAGACTCTGCCCCAAGAAGCAAAACCCAGATACAACAGCAAGGTAATGTGGGTCAGGCAGCTCAACTGGCGGCTATCAACCCCAGTGCTCTTACCAGCGGGAACATTGCCCAGCTGCAAAAGACACTGGGCAACCAAGCGGTAACCCAACTGCTCAGTCGGCAGCCGGTTCAGCGGACTACTAGTCCGGAGGAAGAGGAGCCGTTGCAGGGCAAATTCCATACGGTACAACGCCAGAGCCCGGAGGAAGAGGAACCGCTGCAAGGCAAGTTCCAGGCGGCTCAATGCAAGAGCCCCGAAGAGGAAGAACCCCTGCAGGGTAAATTTGCAACTGTTCAGAGATCGGCCGAGGAAGAAGAAGAATTACAGGCTTAAGAACTATATTTGGTGAATAGCTGTTTTCAAAAGCCCGCCTGGTGCAAGAACCGGCGGGCTTACGCGTGGGATTCTTTAATAGTTATCCTGGCGTCGAGGCAAGGAAAACCACAGCTCATTCAGCCAATCAAGCGCCTCTTGCCCCAGTGGAGGCATGTCAGCAGCTGCCAGACTAACTTCCATCTGCTCAGGACGGCTGGCCCCGATTATAACTGAACTTACCGCGGCTTGATGCATAGTCCAGCGTACTGCGGTAGTAGCCATATCATAGGCATTTTCCCGGCACCAGGCGCGATACCTTTCCACAGCTGAAAAAACTGGCTCCTGCCAGTAACGATGTTGGTAAAGAGCGCCGGCCTGATAAACCCCACCCAACGTGAAGCGAGAGTGTTCCTCCACGGATTGACCAGGTTGGTAGCGCCCGGTCAGCATACCGCCGGCCAAGGGATTGTAACTTATTATACCGATACCCTCACTGTCGCAAAGGGGGACCAATTCTTCTTCGATCAAACGAAACAGCAGGTTGTAGCGGGGCTGAACGCTTACAATGTTACTGTAGTTCTTTTTGTCTGCAATACCCTGAGCCTTCATCACCTGCCAGGCCTTCCAGTTGGAGACCCCGATGTAGCGTACTTTACCCTGCCGAACCAGATCGTCAAAGGCGCGCAGGGTTTCTTCTATGGGTGTGTCGGGATCGAATTGATGAGCCTGGTATAGGTCCAGGTAGTCAGTTTTTAAACGCCGCAAACTATGCTCGGCGGCCTCTATTATGTGTTTGCGGCTTAGGCCACGCTCATTTACATTAGGCCCCATGGGCATGAAGCACTTGGTGGCTAACACAAATTTATCCCGCTTGCCGATCAGCCACTCGCCGATGAACTCTTCGGTGGAACCCAGTTGTTCGAAGCTGCCGCCCAAGGGATAACCGTCTGCGGTATCGATGAAGTTTATACCGGCTTCCCAAGCACGGTCCAACATGGCCCAAGAGGTCTTCTTATCTGCCTGGTTGCCAAAGGTCATAGTGCCCATGCACAGGCTGCTGACCTTGAGCCCGGAACCTCCCAATGATCGGAATTGCATATTATTTACCCCCCATCATATCTTGACCTTATACTGCAAGCATAACCATCGGGCCGTCTAAAAGCAATTTTATCCGAGATTTTTTATAGTAATAGCGGGGATAGAAAACTATTTATTTTGTTACTCAATATTCATAAGTATCTCGTAGGCAATATAGGCATCCAGGTCGGCTACTTCTTTATTTAGGAACAACTCGCCGACGCAATAAGGGTCGATATTGATCATGATATTTAGATATAAATGTCGTAGTGCAACCTGAAATTTTTATTTAAGTGAAAGTGTGTAGGGATTAGAAGTGGCACCGGCCCTGGCTTCTAGAAGTATTCACCAGTGATATCCAACAGGGCGGTCAGAGCCGGAGACAACCATTTATCCTTATGATGGATGACTTGGGTGTACATATCGATCTCGGGACTTGCCAGCCGGAGATCTGCAAAACAGGAACTTTCATCTTATGGGCTTATTTGACTAAAATAGTCTAAAATATATGACAATTGGGAGGATTAAATCAACCTTAAACCTTTGTTGCCCCAATTAGCTCAAAATGTTAATGATATTTGTCATTATGGTATTGGCGAGATGGTGAATAATGTTATTGAACATGCTGAAGCAACAAAACTGGGTATTGGGGTTAAATGCAATGTATTTGAAATTGCTTTCTGGGTAATAGACGATGGGGTTGGGACTCTTGTTCTTAAACGAACGAGCAGGACATATGATTGCCGTGGCGAACTGTGTAAGAATGAGTCGAGGCATGCGATTTCACAGATTGAATTCCGAAAAGGCGCATATATATGGCAACCTACTCATGTTGCTGGCGGCTGCCATCTGGGGCTTTGCTTTTGTTGCCCAGCGGGTGGGGATGGACTATGTAGGCCCCTTCACCTATAATGGAGTACGCTTCCTCCTGGGTGGTCTGTCCTTGCTGCCATTGATTTTCTATTTTGGTCGGGTCGGTGGATATGACCAGCCTTCATCTTTCCAGGAGACTCTGCTGCCCGGCATCCTGACCGGTACTGTGCTCTTTATCGCGGTTTCCCTGCAGCAGTTGGGTTTGCTCTACACTACAGCGGGCAAGGCCGCCTTTATTACCGGATTATATTTGGTGCTCGTGCCGATTTTGGGGCTGTTTTTAAAACAGCGGATAGGTATTGCCACCTGGATGGGCTGCATGCTGGGCTTGATCGGTCTGTATTTTCTCTGCATCAGGGAATCATCTTCCCTGCAGTTGGGTGACCTGCTGGTCCTGATCGGCGCTTTCTTCTGGGCGGTACATATCCATGTTATCGGCTATTTTAAACGGCTCAGTGCGGTCAGGCTATCCTGCATTCAATTTCTGACCTGTGCACTGCTGGGCTTGACCGTAGCCGTATTTAACGAAACAATTACCTGGGCCAGTCTGCAGCAGGCCGCTCTGCCCATACTCTATGGCGGGTTTTGCTCAGTGGGCATTGCCTATACCCTGCAGGTAATCGGGCAGAAATTTGCCTCACCAGCCCACGCTGCCATCATTCTCAGCATGGAAGCTGTCTTCGGGGTGCTGGGCGGATATCTACTGTTGGGAGAACGGATGGGGCTACAGGAAATCACCGGGTGCCTGCTGATGCTTTCCGGGATGCTGGTTTCCCAATGGCGCTCTTCATCACCTTCCTGATGCCACGAGAAAGCGCTCTAATTCTAATATAATCCATTAACGTCCATATATGACTGTCGAATTTGAACTTAAGATAAGCAGGGAAAACCAACAATACATCGAAATATATACATTGAATACTTTTTTATTGATATTCCCGGCATGCCTTATTGTTGAACGGATTATAGCAATATGCCACGCGGGAATAAAATTAATTGGAGGGATGAAGGAATGAAGCGTTCGTTGACACTGGTTTTGTGCGGGATCCTGGCCTTCAGCTTGATGCTGGGAGCGGCTGGCTGCAGCAAAAAGACCGAACCCAAAGAGACAGTTAAAAAGGAATTCAAAGTTGGACTTGAATGCGCCTATGCGCCCTTTAACTGGACTCAGACTGATGACAGCAACGGGGCAGTAGCTATTTCCGGTAGCAAGGAATTTGCCGGAGGCTATGATGTGGAGATCGCCAAAAAGATAGCCGATGGTCTGGATCGTGAACTGGTTATCGTCAAGACTTCCTGGGCCGGTCTTACCCCGGCGGTACAATCGGGAACCATAGATGCGATTATTGCCGGTATGTCACCGACGGCCGAACGCAAGAAGACCATTGATTTTACGGATAATTATTACAAATCGGACTTGGTCATGGTGGTCAAAAAGGGATCAACCTATGAAAAGGCCAAGAGTATCCAGGATTTTTCTGGGGCTAAGGTTACTGCTCAGCTCGATACCTTCCATTACACCGTTATCGATCAGATCAAGGGCGTCAAGAAGCAAACCGCCATGGATGATTTCGCAGCCATGCGGGTTGCCCTGGAGTCCGGCATAATTGACGGATATGTATCGGAGCGGCCGGAAGGGGTTTCTGCCTCCACTGCTAATCCCAAGTTTGCTATGGTGGAATTTGTTGCTGGACAGGGATTCCAGGCCTCTGATGATGATGTGGCCATAGCAGTTGGCATGAAAAAAGGCAACCCGGATCAGGCCCAGATAAATGAGATCCTGGCCGGGATATCCGAAGCTGATCGAAAAGCCATGATGGATACCGCCATCAAAAATCAGCCTTCTGCTGGTAAATAGCGGGGGCATGACGGGAGCGTAGCCAATTATGACTGCGGATAGTTCTTCATTAGCATGGATCATTTATTTTATTGAAGAGTACGGGAGCCTGTTTTTATATGGTGCCGGCGTTACCCTGCTGATTTCTCTCAGCGGTACGGTCATCGGCTTCGTGATCGGGTTGATCATCGGAGTTATCCGGACGATCCCGATGGATCACAATACCGGCGCTATCACCCGGGTAAGCTACAAGCTGCTAAATTTTCTGCTGCTGTGCTATATAGAAATATTCCGCGGGACACCCATGATGGTTCAAGCCATGGTGGTCTTTTACGGGGCAGCCATAATGTTTGGCATCCATATGTCAGCTTTGTGGGCCGGTATTTTTATCGTTTCGATAAATACCGGCGCCTATATGGCAGAGATCGTCCGGGGCGGCATAATTTCAGTCGATCGTGGGCAGTTCGAGGCCGCTCATTCCATCGGAATGACTCACTGGCAGACCATGACCAACATCGTGCTCCCTCAGGCGGTGCGCAACATCCTGCCTGCTACCAGCAATGAGTTTGTTATCAATATTAAGGATACATCGGTTCTGAGCGTTATATCGGTATCGGAACTCTTTTTCATGGGTAAATCAGCGGCGGGAACCAACTACCGGTTTTTTGAAGTGTTTTTCATCATCTGCGTGATCTATTTCATTATGACTTTTACCGTCACTCGTATTCTGAGGTTGATTGAAATAAAGATCGACGGTCCGTCCGTTTTTACCATCCATGGTTCGCAGACGGTACCGGAAGCCGAATTTCGCATCGTGAACAGGGAGTAGACTATGGACAAGATTATTGAAATCAGACATCTGCGGAAAAGTTTTGGCAGCAACGAGGTATTGAAAGACATAAATTTCTCGGTCAGCAAAGGCGAGGTGGTTTGCATCATCGGAGCCAGCGGATCCGGGAAATCGACTCTGCTGCGTTGTCTGAACCTGCTGGAATATCCGACCAGCGGGGAGATCCTGTACCATGGTCAGAACATCCTGGAACACGATATGACCAATGCCAGCTACCGCACCAAACTGGGCATGGTGTTCCAGCAGTTTAACCTGTTCAGCAACCTGACGGTACTGCAGAACTGCGTGGTGGGACAGGTCAAGGTTTTGAAAAAGGACAAGGCATCGGCTGAGAAGACCGCTATGCAATATCTGGAGCAGGTAGGCATGTCACAATTCATCAATGCCAAACCCAATCAGATCTCCGGCGGGCAAAAGCAGCGAGTGGCCATTGCCCGGGCCTTATCCATGGAACCGGAAGCCCTGCTCTTTGACGAGCCCACCAGCGCACTGGATCCTGAACTGGTGGGTGAGGTATTAAAGGTCATGAAAAGCCTGGCCCGGAGTGGACTGACCATGCTGGTGGTCACCCATGAAATGGGCTTTGCCCGCGATGTGTCCAACCGGGTAGTCTTTATGGATGCCGGTGTCATCGTCGAGGATGATGTACCTGAGGTGATATTTAATAATCCCAGCAATGAACGTACCCGCGAATTTCTCAAACGGGTACTGGAAGACTGATCAGCTCGCTGTTATCTGATTTACTTATTAATTTTACTAATCTAGAATTAAGGTATCTTGAGTTATTTTACATAAAGGAGGTCGTTGTATTGAAAAGGAAATTAGCGGTAATCCTCGTAGTATGTCTGGCCCTGGGACTCTTGATCGGCGGTTGCAGTTCCGACAAGGCGGGCACTCCAAACGAACCCCAAACCACGAATGATAATTCATGGAACGATATCAAGGAAAAGGGTTCCTTTACTCTCGGTCTGGATGATGCGTTTCCGCCCATGGGTTTCCGGGACGAGAAGAACAACGTCGTCGGATTTGATATTGACCTGGCCAACGAAGTGGCCAAGCGTCTGGGTGTAAAAGTAGAGTTCCAGCCCATCGTCTGGGAGACCAAGGTTGAAGAACTCAATGGCGGCAACATAGATGTGATTTGGAATGGACTGAGCATCACCGAGGAACGCAAGAAACAGATGCTGTTTTCCAGTCCCTATATATCTGATCGTCAGATCATCGTGGTGACGCCGGATTCAGCTATTAATGGCAAAGCCGATCTAGCTGGCAAGAAGATCGGAATCCAGGCTGACAGCAGCGCGATAGAAGCGGTTATGGCAGATGAGACCACCTATGAAGCAGTAAAGAACAACCTGCTGGAATTTGAGAGCAATGACCTGGCTCTGCGCGACCTAAAAGGCGGCGGAGTGCAAGCGGTAGTTGTTGATGAAGTGGTAGGCCGCTATTATATCGGCAAACACCCGGGTGATTACAAGATCCTTAGCGATAATTTCGGGGTAGAAGACTTTGGAGTTGGTTTCCGCATGACCGATAAGGCTTTCCAGGAAAAGATGGATCAGGTCTTAGATGAAATGAAAGCTGACGGTACGGCCGGCAAAATATCTGTCAAGTGGTTCGGGGAAGATATTATCAAGAAATAATCTAGTATACACTGAAACAGGCTAACTTAAGAAGTTAGCCTGTTTCCCTGTTGTTTGTCGTGCAAAGGGGATATCTATGGACTATGTAACCATGCTCTTGCCGCCTATGCTCAAGGGCTGGACTGTAACGCTGCAGCTGTTCTTCATGACCCTGGTGCTGGCTATGCCGATAGGGATTCTGATGGGTATCGCCCGTCTATCTCCCATAAAACCGCTGGCCTGGTTCATGGAGTTCTACGTTTGGCTGTTTCGGGGAACCCCCCTGCTGCTACAGTTGCTTTTCATCTATTTCGGCTTGATGACAGTCGGCCTGCGCATGGAGAGGTTTTCGGCAGCTTTGCTGGCCTTCGTGCTTAACTACTCCGCTTATCTGGCCGAAATATTTCGCTCGGGTATCCAGTCCATCGACCAGGGACAGTATGAGGCCGCTGAAGTATTGGGTCTCAGCCGGCGTCAAACCATGAGCAAGATAATACTGCCTCAGGTCTATAAACGAGTCCTGCCTCCTATTGGCAATGAAGTTATCAACCTGGTCAAGGATTCTGCCCTCATCTATGTGCTGGCCATAGCAGAACTGCTCCGGGTGGCCAAGACCGCGGTCATGCGTGACGGTACCTTTGCCGGATTTATTATGGCGGCTGCTTTTTATCTTCTGATGACCGCCGTGGTACAGCAATTCTTCAAATGGCTGGAATCACGTTTCGATTACTACCGTTAGGAGCGAGGCAAGATGTACATGCTGCAGGCACTGGATATCCATAAACGCTTTGACCATCTGGAGGTCCTGAAGGGTGTTTCCCTGCAGGTAAATAAAGGTGAGGTCATATCCATAATTGGGCCATCGGGTTCCGGTAAGAGTACATTTCTGCGCTGCCTTAATCGCTTGGAAAAGATCGATAAGGGTTTTATCGAGATCGAAGGTGAGGTCATGGCTGAAAACGATGCTCATGGCCGAGCCCGCTATGTTGATGAGAAAGACGTAGCCCGGCTGCGGCGCAAGATGGGCATGGTTTTTCAGAACTTTAATCTCTTTCCCCACAAGTCGGTCATACAGAACCTGACTCTGGCTCCCACGCTCGTACAGCAGGTCGACCAGGGGGAAGCAGAGACAGTAGCCCGCCAGCTCCTGGAAAAGGTCGGCCTTTCTCACAAAGCAGATAATTATCCTTTTGAATTGTCGGGTGGACAGCAGCAAAGGGTAGCCATAGCCCGGGCCTTGGCAATGAATCCAGATATATTATGCTTTGACGAGCCCACCTCTGCGCTGGATCCTGAGTTGACCGGTGAAGTATTGCGCGTCATTCACGACCTGGCCCTGGAACGCCGTACCATGATCGTGGTGACCCATGAGATCGGGTTCGCCCGCGAGGTCAGTGATCGGGTGATCTTTATGGACGACGGTCTGATCGTCGAACAGGGAAGCCCGGAAGAGGTCCTTACCAATCCACAACAGGAGCGCACCAAAAGCTTTCTGGGCACAGTGCTCAGCGCCTGGTAAAGGACTCGATCTGACAACAGATGGACACGGTTCGCGTAACAACACTGCATTAACGCAGATTCTTTGAAATAGCCACAGATTAGCACAGATTACACAGATTTAGATTTGATGGTTTACAAATTCAACTTTCGTAGTTACTGTACGCAGAAATCCTAAGTGTCACTGCGAACGCAAAGAAGCAATCTTCCCCCGCCATAATATTTTAAATGTCTTTACTGGAGGGAAACGACAAGAATATGAATGCCATGTTACATAATAATCTGTGTCCATCCGTGTGAATCTGTGGCTAATAATATCTGTGTGAATTCCCCTGCGGCGACAATTGGGCCTCCTACTCGTCAACATCGAAATCGAAGTAGCGATCCGGGTATGGTTCGTTGGTCAGGGTGTAATGCCACCACTCTCGGGAATACGATTTGAAGCCGTACTTTTCCATAGTGGTTTTCAATAATTCCCGATTGGCAGTCTGGTGGGCGGTGATCATAGGACTACCATGAGCGGAAACCGGATCGAGATAATCAAAATGGCTGCCCATATCGAGTTCTTGGCCTTTCTTTTTATCCATCAGAGTTAAATCCACGGTACTTCCTCTTGAATGCCCCGATTTGCTTGCCAGATACCCCGCCATAAAGAGATCTTTCTTGTCAATATTGGGATAGAATTTGGATTTTATCCGGGAATCATCCGCTCCTTTGGTCCAGGTGATAAAGTCATTTACTGCCTTTTGCGGCCGGTAGGCATCGAATATCTTTATAGCGTAGCCCTGAGATTCCAAATCCTTGCTGACATTTGCCAGGGCTCGAGCAGCCTGGAGCGAAAGGATGGCAGTTGGTGCCCGGTATCCGGCAACCGGCCTGCCGGTAAAATTATTACTGCCGTAATAACGAATGTCGAGTTCAGCGGAAGGGATAACTTCCTTAACATAGACGAATCCTTCTGGAACATGCGCTTTTTGCGCACATCCGGCGGGCATCAGTATGAGCAAGAGAGTCAGTATAAATATATAAGGTCGTTTTCTGATCAAGGTTTCCATACCAGTATAATACCCGGTCCTGTTTAGCATTAGTCCTTGAGTTGTCTCAGCACCGGCAACACGCCGTCATAATGTGGCAAACTGATATTGGCATAATATACCTTATGTATTGATAGGGGGCTGGAACCAGGTCATTTCCTACTCGTGATAATCCCTACAGTTTTAAAGAGTTTTTAGACTGGCGCAATAATCTAGACTCTTATGCAGATGATCCCTTTATCCAGCAAGTGGGTTTGCGTATGCCGTAGCCAAGCCAAGTATAATGCTGAACCAGAAAAGCCGGCTGCGTTATTTGGCTAGCACTACAGTATTCCACACATAATAGACTCAGACGGCATTATTTCCTTCTGGACTGTCACCGGGCTTTGGATTATTCTAAAAGCAAGCAAGCGGAACAGATAAATGTTTGTCGGCTCCAGGAGGTGCGAATCTACCGGCAGAGATGGTGAGATGCCATGATAAGACTTGTTTCATACTAGAGCGGGCCATAACAACGGCCATATAGAGAGCTTGCTTCATCCTTCATTTTGCACATACATCAGAGGAGGCATATAAAATGAAGGCAGCAAACCAACAAGAACCATGGCCAAGAGTCACTTTGGGTACCTATTATGAGGGGATCGAAGAACCCGTCAAGGAAAGCAAATCCTCGGTAAGTCCAGTATCAGCGGATTTTCTGGCTGATCTTCTAGAAGAATGGCCTCGGATAACCCTGGGCACCAAGATCAGTAAATAGACAGCATCTGGCGGAACTCGTCGGTACTGTGATAATCAAGCTTGATACTGCTGAAGAAGCATGTAGATCAGAAAGCAGAAGGTTTTCTGCAAAATAGGGGGTTGGTGGATGAGTGTAGCTTGCTTTAATGGTCGTTGTTTTATGGCTGAGCAGGGTCTACGCCCTGTCAAACCGGTTCACTTGAAATAAGCATTAGCACGAATAGGGAGCACGTCACATAAGCAGCCGAATCCTTCGGTATACCTGGAATGTCGAATGGATTCGGCCTTTTACTTGGTCGCAGCAGAATGGATTGTTGATGAATGCTTTCAACATATTCAATGGCTTGTATAAAGTGGATTTATGTTAAACTATGGAGATGACAATGGGGTATAATCTTAAAGGATGCTAACATAATCCCATAGGGGTTCGTCCAAGTTACTGAAAACACGTAGCTTAGAGTGGTCTTTGTTTCTAAAAGGCGGATTCTAATACGTGCTTCCCAAGATAGATAATACGGAAAATTGCGAACGGAAAGGGGAAGGAAAATACACATGAAAAAGTTGCTGGTTGCTCTGTTGATTACTATTATGGGACTAGGACTGGTCGGCTGCGGACGGGAGAAGGCCGCTCAGACTCCGCAGGATGAGCCGAAACCGGCTGCGGCATCAAAAACAATAACTATAGGGGTAATGCCGGACGTAGAATCTATTCCCTTTATCATTGCCGAAAAAAACGGATATTTTGCCAAGGAAGGCGTCAAGGTAAAGCTATTGAATTTCAAGAGCGCCAAGGATCGGGACAGCGCTCTGCAGGGCGGCAAGCTGGATGGCATGATCACCGATGTTCTGGCCGTGGTCTTTGCCAATGAAGGCGGGATTAAGATGCGTATCATATCTCGGAACGACGGCAACATAGAACTGATGGCCGGCAAGGCTTCCGGTATAAAAACAATTCAGGAGCTCAAGGGACGCACTATCGGTTTGTCTACCAACACCATTATGGAATATACCGCTGATCAGATGTTGATAGCCGGAGGGGTGAAACCGGAAGAAGTCAAGAAAATAACTATTCCGCCGTTGCCCACTCGCTATGAGATGCTGCAGGGAGGTCGGGTGGATGCGGCCATCCTGCCTGAGCCCCTGGCTGGTCTGGCAGTCGAAGGGGGAGCCTTAGTGCTCAACAGCAGTGACGCTATGGCCAACAAGCCGGGAGCTATTGCCTTTACTGCAGATAGTATCCGGCAGTACCCCGAGGAAGTTAAGGCGGTATTTCGGGCTTATAATAATGCAGTTGATTATCTGGATAAGGAGCCGGCCGAAAACTATAGCGACTATGTTATCCAGTCACAGGGCTTCCCGGAAGGGGTAAAGGACTCTTTGAAACTGCCCGACTATCAAAAGGCCGTTAAACCGGATCAGAAGATAGTCGATAATGTTGTGAAGTGGTTAAAAGATAAAGAGCTCATCAAGGGAGATTATAAGTACCAGGATATCGTTGACGGTACTATATTGAGGTAATTCGGTGATTTCAATCAGGGATCTGTCAGTGGCATATCAGGGCAACCTGGGTGAGACACTGGCACTGGACAAGATAAATATAGACATCGCCACTGGTGATATTTACACGTTTATCGGGCCTTCCGGATGCGGCAAGTCAACGTTGCTGTATGTCCTGTCCGGAATAATCTCGGATTATAACGGAAACGTGACGGTCAATGGGCGGAGCGTTGATCCCCGGACCCAGCGGATCGGCTTGATCTTGCAGAACTATGGGTTGCTGCCCTGGAAGACTGTCTATCAAAATACCATGCTGGGTCAACGCATCAAACACGACCGGTCGGGACTCGATGACTACAGTCGCTATATTCTTAACGAGTTGGGTATAGAAGACCTGCTGCAGAGGTATCCGCGCGAGCTATCCGGCGGACAGCAGCAGCGGGTGGCTATTGCACGCGCATTTATCATGAAGCCGGACCTGCTCTTGATGGACGAGCCCTTCTCCGCCCTGGATGCCATTACCCGGGAAGAGATGCAGGCTCTGTTTTTGGATATTTGGCAGCAGCATAGTGTTACAACGATTTTTATTACGCATAGCGTTGACGAAGCGCTTTACCTGGGCAGAAAGATAGTGGTGCTGTCCGATGCTCCCGGGCGTATTCTGGAGGTAGTTGACAATCCCTGTTTTCAGTTGGACAACCTGCGCTTCCGTGACGAGTATTACGCTATGTCTGTGCGTCTGCGCAATATTTTGAACAAAGGATGATAACGGTGCAACCCAATAAAAAATGGCAGGGGGCGCTTTACAGCGCGGCGGTAGTTTTGCTGGTCTGGTGGCTCTTGGCCTGGTTGGTACAGCTCCCGATAATACCGTCTCCCGTGGCTGTATTCAATAACATTATAGAAGTATTCATGAGCCGCATGGAGATCCATGTCTGGTACAGCCTGGTGCGTATCAGTGCCGGTATATTAATCTCATTATTGATCGGCGTTCCCCTGGGCTTTCTGATGGGATACTTTGATCGAATCGACCGGATGTTATCGCCGCTGGTCTACTTCACCTACCCGGTGCCCAAGCTGGCCCTGCTGCCGGTAGTGATGCTTATTTTTGGTTTGGGGGAGACCTCCAAGCTGATCATGATTGTTCTCATCATAATTTTCCAGATCATCATATCAGCCCGTGATGCAGTAAAGGGTATACCGCAGGAGATATACCGATCACTGCAGTCCCTGGGTGCTACCAGAATCCAGATGCTCAGGGAAATCATTATACCAGCTTCAGCATCTGAGGTGCTGACCGCGACCCGTCTGGCTCTGGGAACCGCTATATCCATTTTATTCTTCACGGAAACCTTTGGCACCGAATATGGTATGGGTTATTTCATTATGGATTCCTGGATGCGGGTTAACTATCTGGACATGTACGCTGGCATAGTGGTCTTGAGTTTCATGGGCTTCTGCCTGTTCACTATCATCGACCTCATCGAGAGCCGTATTAGCTACTGGCGTTAAGCCTGGCATCCTGCATGCCATAAGCGAATTGCACCAGTGATGGTATATTACTCACAACGAGGATAGGTGTTTTGGGGGTAGGGAATCAATGAGGGTTTTGAAAATTTTTATTATTGTAGCTGTTTTGGCGATAGCCGCCATTTTCTTTCTCAATTACGAAACAGACAAGGGCGAAAAGAGCAGCTACGATAATAATATGGCCATCAGCCAAGAGTGGGATACTTATGAATACCGCTATCATGATCAGAATTCACCTGATCATAATTTGGCCCTTAAGTTCGGGTCGTTTAATGGTTATGACACTTTCTACCGCATTGATGCATCTCAGCGGGCAAAGGTAACTGTCAAATACGACTCCGACATAGACCAAGGCAGATTTAAAATAGTTATTATATCGCCGGATCAAGAGCTTAGCAAGATAGCGGAAGGTTCAGGCCAGGGCAGCCAAGAGCTTGAACTGGCGCCAGGGGAGTCACGTGTCAAAATCGTTGGTGATAAGGCCACTGGGACCGTTAAGATTACGATAGTTGGTGGCGAGGCGATTAAAGTTACCCTGGAGGGCGACGATGCTCCCTTCGCAAAACAATAGAACCAGGGGTCTCATAGACTTTGTGCAGGGAGAGAGGAATAGGTTCTAGTGTACGAGACAGTTTTTTGCCTCCTGGTAGTCGCGATAGACAATAAGGATTCCCAGGCTTAGCGCCGTCACCAGGAGCATGAAGAGAAAGCACATAATCAAGGTTTGCCCCGAGCTGTAACCCCATATTTATACCGTTCATGATGGAAGTAAGCATTTCTGCCCGGGTTCTAAGCTCAATGTAAGGATTGATGATACCATTTTCCTGGCAACGCCGGAGTAATTCCTCAAAGCCTGAACAATTGTATGTCATTTTTATAGAAGTGCAATAAAAAGAAGGAATAATTGAAAGGATAAGCAGAGCAGAGAAGAACAAGGGGGGAGCATTACGCTCCCCCCTTTAGATCAAATTGAGTATTAATAACTGTACAGATCGACTATCTGATACTCGGGATCCCACTCCACCTCGTAGTCAAAGTACTCAGAAATGAATCTTACCGGGACATACGTACGCCCGTTACTGATAAAAGGCGCTACATCCATTTGTTTTTCAACGCTGCCTTCCAGGTATTTGGTGGAATTGAGGCTCATGGTAACCGTACCCTTATACCCGCTTATTATTATGGTCCCTGGAGCCTGCCATTCCACTGTGCATCCCAGGTACTCAGCCAGATCTCTGAGTGGAACCATGGTCCTGCCATTGACGCTCATGGGGGCGGCACCATCGAAAGATAGGTACGAGCCGTCAACAAATACTGCGATACCTTGATTTGACACGGGTTCATTTCTTTTAGTCTCAATGACCTTACTGTTTGCCGAGGTTAAGGTTGGAACGCTGATAGAATTTTTGCCTGACCAGTTGGCTTTTATAGTTCCTTTAATTTTGCCGCTGGCCTTCATTTCATCGTCCTTAATAGTGCCGGACAGGCTAAGATTTGCCGTGGTCGAAGTGGTATAAGTGATTTCATCGTAATCAGCCTTGACATCCATATCCAATACTGATGTGTCGGCCTTGATAGTCATAAGCATCTTGGAAGAACTCTGAGTGGCACTGCTGTTAGCTTCACTCTGCAGAGAGAAGGTTGCCGATTCGCCGCTGTAACTAAAGCCAAGGTCAATGACAGCTTTAGTCTTATCTGGAGTGCAGATCAGCTTAAACTCATTGATAGTAAAGGGCATTTTTTTCAGAGCATCCTTCACCGTTGCCGGGTCAAGATCCTGCAGGTCTTCTTGTATCCCGGCCGCTATCTCTTCTGACAGTTCCTTGTCTACGGCATCACCTGATATTTTCATGAAGCTGTCGACTAGCGCATTACTTTGCTGTTTGAGATTATCTATGAACTCCTGGGAAGCCAGGGTATCAAGCTTCAACGATAAAGCAGGACCTTCATTGGTCGAGGTATAACATGAATCAGGCAGCACTTCAAGAAGTTCGCAAATAAAGGCTACAATCGCAGCATTTTTTTGAGGAGATTGCTGGTAGGCTTCGCTGAAAGCGCCTTTAAATTCGGCGAAATCACTATTTTCAATAGGAAAGACGACATACTCGGGGAGATTATCGACATCATCCAAATCAAATATATCCGCATTTATGGCATTAAGCGACAAGATGGTATCCCGGGTAACGATAAGCCCGCTGTCTGTCAGGTATATTTGCCCTTCGATCTTATTATCATCAAGGATTCCTTTGAAGCTGCAGTTGGCACGGCTGTTTTTTAGATTAAAAGCAAGTTTGATATCCAAGCTGCCCGGCATATCTGAGATTTTGGTGCCACTTGGCATTACTGCCTCAACATCAGACATATCCATCGTTGCTGATATTTCAACTGTGTTGGTCTCAAGATTATCGAGAATGCTTTGCTGTAGTTTAAGATTGGTGCTTATCAATTGACTGAAGTTATTGATAAAATCGGTTTTAGCTTTATTCTCGGCCTGGGCCAGGCCGGGAACAGACAACAACAGAAGAGCGGCACAAAGTACTATAACCATGCAACGTTTCACTTAAATCACTCCTTCATTTTAACCGCAATAGCGAATCTACTCTGATTGTATGATGCCGGCCTGATTATTTCAAGGGAAAAAGCGTAGGATTGGAAATTGTGATTGGAAATGAGAACCAGTGCAAACTTATTACGCCTTGGGGAATTACACTGTGATATAATCAATAGCAAATAAATCATCTAAGGGGGAGTTCTGTGTCATATCGTGAAAAGGAGTACAAGTATCACATTCTTACCGTAGAAGACGGGATCGCTACCATTACTTATAATCGGCCCAAGGCCTTTCACGCCGTCAATCTTCCTTTCATGTTGGAAAGAACCGAAATCTATAATGGTCTTAAGACTGATCCAGAGATACGGGTTCTGATTTCGACCGGGGATGAGCGAGCCTACAGCGCCGGCGGCGATCTGAAGGATTTTGTCAATTTTGGTGTTAAAGAGGCCCGGGAATTTATCGATCACGTTGTCATTAACGGCGATCTGCTGACCAGCCTGCCCTTTCCCACTATTGCGATGGTAGCTGGGCTCTGTCTGGGTGGAGGATTGGAGAGCGCTATCGGTCATGATCTGAGGATAGCCGCCGATAATGCGGTTTTTGGCCTGCCGGAAATCAATGTAGGCATCTTCCCCGGCGGCGGCGCCACCCAGCGTCTGCCCCAGATCATGTCACTCAATAAGGCCAAGGAACTGGTCTTCCTGGGCGAAATGTTCGATGCCCAGACCGCTCTGCAGATGGGCATTGTCAACAAGGTGGTTCCGCTGGATCAGTTGAAGGATGCCACCATGGAACTGGCTAAAAAGCTCTGCACCAAGCCTCCGTTCTCCCTGCGGATGGCCAAGGAGGCCTTGAATGCAGCCTGGAGCACCAGCCTGGACAAGGGATTGCAGATCGAGACCCACGGATGGGCCATGTGCTACGGTACCGAGGATCAGGTTGAGGGAATGCGGGCTTTTATCGAGAAGCGTGCGGCCAATTACCAGGGTAAATAGTTCGAAGGCGGAGGTAGATGATGCCGGTATTAGTTTCAGATTTTCGGCCTCCGTTCATCTACAGGAGTGCACATATCCAGACCACCTTTCCCACCCTGTTCCGACAGGTAGAGGGGGTAGACTATCAGCGGGAGAGGATAACTACACCTGATAGGGATTTCATCGATCTGGATTGGAGTTATGCAATGGCGGTCAGGGGAGTCAAGACCCTGGCCGTCATTTGTCATGGTTTGGAAGGTTGTGCTGAGCGTGCCTATATGCGGGGCATGGCCAAAGCCTGCAACCGTCGCGGAATAGATGCGGTAGCCTATAATTACCGGGGATGCAGCGGTGAAATGAACCGGGAGAAGAGGTTCTACAATGCCGGAGCCACTGACGATCTGGCGCTTGTACTGGACCATATTCGCGTAAGCTGCGATTATGATTCGATGTATCTGATAGGCTTCAGCCTGGGAGCCAATCTGGTTTTGAAATATGTAGGCGAAGCGGGAAATGACCTGCCGGCGGACATCGCAGGAGCAGCGGCCATTTCAGCTCCCTGTGATCTAAGTTCCTCTTCGGTAGAACTACACCGTATGAAAAACCGGCTCTATCATCATCGTTTTCTCAAGATGTTACTGGATAAGATCAGGCAAAAAGCCACCATCTATCCTGAACTTCTGGATGTCGATCTCGCTTCTGTCCGCACCCTGAAGGATTTTGATGATTATTTTACAGGCCCCGTGAGCGGCTTTCGGGATGCCGCCGATTATTGGCAGAGCTGTTCCTGCCGCCAGTTCCTTCCCGCTGTACGGATTCCCGTTCTCATCCTGAATGCAGCAGACGATCCTATTCTGGGTCCCGAGTGTTTCCCCTACCAGGAAGCTCGGGCCAACGATAAAGTCTATCTCGAAGTCTCCCGTTGGGGTGGCCATGTTGGCTTCATGGACCGGCCGGGTCAGGACGAGTACTGGCATGAAAAACGCACTCTGGAGTTTATTATAGATAATGCAAGATAATTGTCATTGTTAGAAAACTTGTGTATCTGGGGCTCCATGTAGCGGCTGCCAGCGTTGCTCTGTTATATGCTGTTGCCCTGCGAGGCTTCTTGCTGGTCCCAATGGGAAACACTGTGTTGAAAAACATAGACCGGGTGTAAGCGATAATAGTAGAACGATATAAAAGCCAGTCAGGTCGATGAATTTCCTTGACCTGACTGGCTTTTATTTTTATTGTTTCATTTTATCGGAGCCTGATATGGGCAGAATATATCTGGCAGAGGGAATATGTAAAACATCCGGCAGCCATCAGTCCGAATGAATATGTTTATACAATTGCGCAAAACGTCACGCATTGCTAAACTGTGGTACAATGATGCACAGGTTTGAAAAATAAATGGGTTATTTACACGGACCATGAGAAACCTTGGAGGATATGATGGAAGAAGCGACCCGCCGCCTGGGCGAAGAAAAGGTATCCAGACTATTATGGCAGTTTTCTCTGCCTTCAATAATCGGCACTCTGGCCAGTTCGGTCTACATAATCATCGACCGCATCTTTGTCGGGCAAGTGGTAGGAGCAGATGCCCTGGCCGGGATGTCTATTACTATGCCCATATCATTTATCATACTGGCCTTTGGATTATTAGTGGGAGTAGGCACCGGCGCTCTGGTTTCAATTCGGCTGGGTCAGGGTAAAAAGGAAGAAGCGGAGCATATACTGGGGCAGGCTTTTTCGTTGGTGCTGATCATATCAGTGATAGTAAGCGGGCTACTCCTTTACTTTCTTGATCCTCTGCTTATCTTGTTTGGGGCCAGCCCGGCTATCATTCCTTATGCTCGTGATTTCATTGGTATAATCCTATTTGCTTCATTCTTTCAGTATACTGGTTTCGGGTTATCTAACGTAATACGGGCTGAAGGTAACCCCAAAAAGGCCATGTATGTGGTATTGATCAATGCGGGTACCAACATTGTTCTAGATGTCTTTTTTATTCTTCTTTTCGGTTGGGGGGTTCGGGGAGCCGCAATTGCCACGGTTATTTCACAGGGCGTTTCGGCAGTTATCGTTCTGATGCATTTTCGGAGTCCCCGCAGTACTCTGAAGTTGAAATTTGCCAATATGCGGCTGCGTACAGATCTGATATGGGGAATAGTATCTATCGGTATGGCTCCCTTTGCCATGCAACTGGCCGCCAGCGTAGTCAATAGCTTATTTAATCAGAATCTGGCCCATTATGGCGGCGATCCGGCTATCGGAGCATTCGGAGTCATCGGAGCTATTGCAAATTTCTTGATCCTGCCGGTGATCGGGGTCAATATGGGAGCACAACCTATTATCGGATTCAACTACGGTGCCCGGCGCTATGACCGGGTCGTAGAAACTCTCAAGGATGCTATCATAGCTGCAACGATTATTACAACTGCTGGGTTTGCCCTGTTAGAACTGTTTCCCCATCAGATGCTGGCGGTTTTCACCAACGATACTAGCATAATAGAAATTGGAACCCACGGTATGCGCCTTTTGATTCTTATGTTTCCAGTGGTGGGTTTTCAGATTGTCGGCGGCAACCTGTTCCAGGCCATTGGCAAGGGCAGGCTGGCTCTATTACTGGCCTTGCTGCGGCAGGTTGTGATACTGATCCCGGCACTCATGATCCTGCCCCGCTTCTGGCAGCTCAACGGGATCTGGATCTCGGCGCCCATTGCTGACGGGCTGGCTACCGTTATTACTCTGCTAATCCTCTTGCCGGAGATAAGATGGCTAAGATCACAGTCGGATGGAGGGAAGTCCCCCGACGAAGGAAGTGTTCCCAACCAGGTGCCTACTTCGGTACTGTCGCCGGAAAGGAAGACTTAAGACAGGAGGATAAATAATGATCAAACGTCAGATCAAGACCCACAGCCGGGAGGATATGCTGGATATTACGAAGATAATTCAGGAGGCCTTACTGGAGTCTTCCAGGATGGACATCTCAGCGGTATTAGTATTTGTACCCCACACCACAGCGGGTGTTACCATCAACGAAAATGCCGACCCCGATGTAAGGACCGATATAATTGCCGGACTCAGGCGACTGGTGCCAATGGAACAGGGATTCCGCCACGCGGAAGGGAATTCGGATGCTCACATTAAAGCCAGCTTGTTGGGCTCATCGCTCATGGTGCCGGTGGAAAACGGGAGGTTGGCACTGGGTACCTGGCAGGGGATTTATTTTGCCGAGTTCGATGGTCCTCGCAATCGCACAGTGGTCATTAAGACGATATAACTCAGCTTTCACAGTTGACATATGATGTGCAGCAAGGATTTTTTTAATTAGCCACAGATGAACACAGATGGACACAGATTATATGTACAATGGCATTAATAATATGCGAAGCAATCCCAACGTGTCATTTCCGTGAAAACTCGCATACTTGTCATTGTTATGAAAACCCTCGTCTTTGTCTTTGCGAGGACCCGGCACTCAGAGAATCCAAATATAACGGCTACCTATTATGCATTACTTTATAAGACTGAACTATTTTATTGAGTGCCGGGGACGCGGCAATCTTCCCCGGGGCTTGCATAGCTTAAAGATTGCTTCGCTGCGCTCGCAACGACAGGACGGGGGCCTTCAAATCTAATCTGTGTTAATCTGTGGCAATAAACCGTATTCCTGACCCAGCTCTGCTGCGCATGATATGTCTACTGTGAAACCTCTTTCTGCTCTCGGCGGGGCGGTTTGGGGCCATAGATTTGGTAGTACTGACACTCGATCCTGCCATTGTATAGTTTGCGCTTTTTATCAGCCGAGCGACCTAGCAGCCGTTCAAATTCCTTATGCTGGGTCAGCACATAGAAGGACCAGGTTTCAAAATTCTTGCGGAATATCCCGCCCATCTCACGGTAGAGTCTTTCCACCGCGTGAACATCCTCCAGGCGCTGGCCATAAGGGGGGTTGCAGACCATGAAACCATATTTCTCTTTGGTCTGTACCTGATCGAGTGCCATGTGTTGGAAGTGGATCTTGTCCTCTACTCCAGCCTGGCGGGCATGATAGCGGGATAGAGAAATCACTCCGGCATCGATATCACTGCCCCGGATCTTAAGCGGCAGGTCTCTGCGGATAAGATCATTGGCTTCTCTCCTGGCTTCCTGCCACAGCCGGGCGGGTATCAACGACCATTTCTCGGCGGCATATTCCCGCTTCAGCCCCGGGGCTTGATTCATGGCAATGAGAGCAGCCTCGATAGGCAGGGTGCCGGAACCGCAGAAGGGGTCCATAAACAAACGATCCGGATGCCAGCGAGATAGGTCGATCATAGCCGCCGCCAGCGTCTCCTTGAGCGGTGCAGTGGCAGAAAGCTTACGATAGCCGCGTTTGTGCAGGCCCGCCCCGCTGGTGTCCAGCGTAAGTGTAGCAATATCCTTTAATAAGGCCACTTCGATATTGTAACGGGGCCCGGTTTCTTCAAACCATTTCTTATGGTAGCGGTCCTTCATACTCTCCACTACCGCCTTCTTAACGATAGCCTGGCAGTCGGGCACACTGAACAATCCCGATTTTATTGACTTGCCCTGTACGGGGAAATTGGCATTGACCGGCAGCCAATCTGCCCAGGGTAAGGCCCGGGTCTGGTCAAACAGCTCTGTGAATGTAGTGGCCTTGAATTCCCCCATCTTAAGCAGCACCCGGTCCGCACTGCGCAGCCAGAGATTGGCCCGGCAGATGGCTGATAGATCAGCCTTGAAACTCACCCGGGCATTCTCCACTACCACGTCTTCATAACCCAGATTTTTGACTTCCCGGGCCACCACCGCTTCCAGCCCGAAGGAAGATGTAGCGATTAGTTCAATCTTGTCCATAATATTTGACCTCATTTTCTAAACGATTATTACTATACTAACCTGATGCGCAACAATATATAATGTGCTACCCGGTGCTGACCCACCGTAAACTCCATAAATAATTATAACAGCTGGCAGATTGATAATCCCTCACTATTAAGGACAATCAAAACCCCCCGCTGGCATACCGCTATCGGTCTGTCGGCGGGGGATCAGTTATCAATACTATGTTGTAGAATGCGACTGCTTTGGAGTATCCTACTCAGGTTTATCCTTTTTGCCCAGACCGGAGTGGTCACGGCCGGTATAGTAGTTATACCAGGCTGAGGTCTGGTAAAGGTCCCAGTTCACCGGCGGCAGGTACATCTTTTCCAACTGGTCTTCCTCATGGTATGCCTTCAGCATCGCGTAAGCCTTGACCCATATACATTTCTTTTCATGGGGATACACCTCGCACCAGCCGTTGAAGCTCCCGCCACAGGGTCCGTTGCGCTGATTTTTGGGACATTGTGACATGGGGCATTGATAGGCGATATCCAGCAAGGCGCAGTCACCGCAATCCTTACAATCATTCCCTACCACCTTGAGAAAATGTTCAAAACCATGTTTCCTGGGGTCCTTGACCCCCTTATAGTAACTCTCCATTGCCGGGAATAGGTTTTTACCGGGAGTAAACAACAAGTGGTGGAAAAATCGCATCATCTGGTAATTGAATTCAACCGGGACATCCCCCGGCAGGCCGGCTCGATTGACCGGCTGCTTGCTATTGAGCCCGGTAACGGAATCCTTTTCATAATAATAGAAGCCGCCCGGCTGAGGATAATCGAAATAGCGCAATAAACTCGACCAATCACCAGAAAGCTCCTCTCCGGTCTCAATTATATATTTGACCTGTTCATATTTCAGATTATGCCCGCCGATATGCACACCGTCATAGCCCATTCCCTTCATGATGGCATACATCCTGGCCGCTCGCAGCAGGCGAGCGCCGACTCCCTTGTCTTCAGCGGCCTTTTCAACATCCAGATCTGCCAGCAGCTGATCCGTGACCACACAACCCGGCAGTTCATTGGCATTCATCATACGACCGGCTCCATAAGGCAAGATATAAATATTACCTATCACCGGAACATCGGCCCGGTAGTTGCGGACAAACTGCAATACCTCATGGAATTTACGGGCATCGAAGCCCAACTGGGTCACAATAAAGCTGGCACCATGATCTATCTTCTTTTGCAGTTTATAATACTGCGCCATCAATTCCGCCTCGTTGGCCTTGAATGGCGATACTACCGCCCCGGCAAAGAAATCGCTGGGCTGATGATTGACCGTGCCTTTTCCTGCCGGTACCTCCAAGCCTGCATTCATGCGGCTGATTAAATCTAAAATATGCACCGGGTCCAGATCAAAAACCGGTTTGGGCCGACCCTCATAACCACTGACCGGGTAATCCCCGGTCATTACCAGCAGGTTTCTCACCCCGGAGCGATCCAGGGCGTAAAGTTCAGATTCTATGCCATTGCGGTTCTTATCCTTGCAGGTAAAATGGACCAGCGGTTCGATGCCCAGCTTAATGATCTCAGCCCCCAGGCTGGCCGCAGACATAGCCGGCCGACCACCCGGGTTGTCAGTCAGAGTCAGGGCATGCACCAGCCCATCCTGCGCTGCTTGTCCCGCTGCTTTGATAGCATCTTCCTGCGACTTTTCACGAGCCCCCCGACCGGGTACCAGTTCCCAGGTAACTGAAAATACATCTTTATTCAGTAATGAAGCTTTAAAACCGTTAATCAAATTCTCCTCCTAGTTAGAACGTAATCATGTTTACTCACGAAGTACATATGAATTATAGCATATGTCGACTATCACTTTTTGGCTCCGCAGAACCAGTATCTCTGTCAGCCGAAACTGTTTCATAATCCATTACTATAACGTATCATCACTTACTTGACTATAGCATTTTTTATGGTTATCCGTACTAAGGTTTCCATTAAAAGAGCCGCCCGGCCTTTTGGGGTAACTTTTTTGCGAATATGAGCAGAAATGCATTAGATGCTATTACACCGGGTTTCGGCATTCGAACCCCGGTGTAATATGGTGATTGGCAGGTATTAATTAAGGGCTTGCTGATCTAACCCCAGAATATCCAGGGCTACCCGGACCAAATCCGGGTCAAACTGACTTCCAGCACACTTTTCCAATTCCCTTTTTACTTCAAACTGGCTGGCCGGCGTCTGATATGGCCGGCCGTAAACCATCACATCATAGGTATCAGCAATGGCTACTATCCGAGATAACAGCGGAATATTAGAGCCTTTGATTCCCAGCGGATAACCCTTGCCGTCCCAGCGCTCGTGGTGATGCAGAATGGCTTCAGCGATCGGCGCCATTTCTGGTGAACTCAACCCAATGCGGTATCCGATCTCCGGGTGCTTCTTGATAGCCTCCCACTCCTCTGCTGTCAGCTGCCCGGTTTTTTCGAGAATGCTGTTCGGTATGGCTATCTTGCCAATGTCATGCAATGCCGCCAGCAGGAGCAGGTTATCCATTTCACTGTCAGGAAGTCCGACGGCATGACCTATCTTCTCAGCGGTCTTCTGCATGCGCTCGCAATGCTCCCTGGTTTCATGGCTTCTGGTCCAGAGCGTCTTTTCCAGGGACATAATAAAGCGGCTGCGGGCACTGCGGGTCTCCAGCAATTTATTGCGGTACATCTTGTCCTCGGCTTCTTTAATTACCTCGTGGATATCCTGCTCCGGATGACTCTTACAGGCCAGACCCAGTGACATACTGGTCTGGAATGGCACCGTGTCGACCCGCTTGCAAGCCTTCTTAACACGGTTGTAAACTTTGTGAGCAGCATCATAATCACAACCGGGGAGTAATACGATAAACTCGTCACCGCCCCAGCGAGCCACTACATCCTCGTGGCGACAGAACCTCTTCAGGGTCTCCGCAGCTGTTACCAGGAGACTGTCACCATGGAGGTGACCCAGGGCATCGTTTACCAGCTTGAGGCCATTAACATCACCCATAATGATGCTCAGCGGCAATTCCCGCGCAGTATCCAGCCGTTTCAATTCCTCTTCAAAGTAGGCCCGGTTATAAAGCCCGGTCAGCTTATCATAAAAACTAAGATACCGTATTTCCGCCTCGGTTTGCTTGCGTTCTGTGATATCAGTCACTATACTGAGCAAACACTTTTGCCCGTCGATATCCAGCATTTCCGCCGAGTATGATCCCTGGCGCTTTTCACCGCTCTTTCGGCGAAAGACTATTTCCATATCCCTTACCGGCTGCTTGTTGAGCAAGCTGTTTACTACTTGTTGCCGCTGGTTGGTATCAACCCAAAAGCCCAACTCCAATGAGGGTTTTCCCAGTATCTCTTCCCGTTTATACCCGCTGACTCTGCAAAAGCTATCGTTGACGTCTATATAGCGGCTATCCTCCATGACAGAAATAGACATGGTGGCCGGACTGGCATTGAAGGCCTTGGAAAAGCGCTCTTCAGAAAGACGATGGGCGGCTACTGCCGATTTTTGCTCCGTGATATCGACAGCCAGACCGACATAATATTCAGGATTACCGGCTTTATCAGTGACCGCCGAACCGCTGGAAGAATGCCATCGCCAGCTTCCATCGATATGTTTTACTCGGTATTCGACTGGTTTATGCGTCTTGCCGGTGGTCATGGCAACATTAAGAAAATCCCGACAAACGGGTATGTCGTCGGGATGTATTAATCTTTCAAAGGACTGGCCGCGTACCTCGCTTATCTCTTGGCCCAGAGCATCAGTCCAGCCGCGGGAAATGAATAGGAACCGGCCATCCGGGGACAAAGTGTAGATTATCCCGTTGGCATTGTGCAGTATGCTGCGCAAACTGGCCTTGTTTTCCTGCAAGGTTTGCTCCATCATATGCTGCCCGGTGACATCAGTGCCCACGCATATGGCATAGCTGGTCTCGCCGCTGTCATCCCAAAACAAGGTTATGGTCCAGCTTATGTAGCGTATATCCCCTGCGGGGTCTAACCAGTCGGTTTCGTATTGATCCTTGAGTATCAGGGCTCCTTTATTGCTCTTGGCCCGGTCAAAAAATGCCTTGGCGCGTTCAATATCACCCGGGCAGAGCAGGGAGTCCCAGATGTAGCTGCCCTTCAATTCTTCCCAACGATGACTCATCATCTGTTCACAGGCATGACTGTGCCTTAATATCCGTCCCTTGTGGTCGCAGAATAGGATCAGCTCATTGGAAGCAGCTAGAATAGCAGCATTAAGCAGGCGTTCCTCCCGCAATTGTTCTTTCTGAGTGCGGTTGGCTAGCCTCATGCTCTCCAAATCTATTTTACTTTGCCATGCTTGGGGCGAAACACCCCGATTGCGTTCTTTACTACTATTCATTATTGTCGCCTCTTAATATAAATTGACTACTTTATACCTATAATATTAAGACTTTAGTCTATTTTGTCAAACAATTGTCGATATTTGTCTATATTTTTGCCTTTAGTTCAATTGAAACCTATCCATGCTGCCCAGTACTTTAACCGCACCCTGAAGTCGCCGCTCTTTTGTCAAGGACTAAGGCGTTTTAATGTCCTGGTACCTGTTGTACAATAGAGTAAAGATCAGCCCGTGCTTAGCATTCGGGGCGCAGTATCGATCAAAGCGCCTTTATCAGTGTTTCTGGCTTCTGGCACAATATGTGTTTATGAATAAATCGCAAGAAGAAAAACACAAAGGGGGTTTTTGTATGGAAACTGCAAGCAGAAGTCCGTTCGAAACGATTGCTAGCCTGGCCCAGACTCAGATGATGTCGCTGGGTTCGGAGCTGGAACGACAGGCGGTGACATTAAAGGAGCGTCCCGCTATCATCTTTGAGGAACGCACCGTCACCTTCGAAGAGCTTAATGCACTGGCTAACCGCTATGCCAATCACTTCAAGTCACTGGGACTGCAAAAGGGTGATGTGGTAGCACTACTCATGGAAAACCGGCCGGAATTCCTGATCGCGGCTTCCGGGCTCAGTAAACTGGGTGTGATCGTCTCCCTCATCAACAACGGGGTACGCAAAGATGTCCTCGCTCACGCATTGAATATCTGTGATGCCAAAATGCTGATCGTAGGGCACGAACTGATGGAACCATTTCTAGAGATCCGCGAGCAAGTACACCTCCAGGAACCTGGCTATATTTTTGTCGAAAATGAGGGTCGGGATCTTCCGGTACCGGAGGGTATCATCGATTTGCAGCCGCTGCTGGCGGCAGCCCCTGACCAGAACCCACCTGAGACCACATCGGTCACCAGTGATGATGTAATTGTCTATATATATACTTCCGGCACTACCGGTTTTCCCAAGGCCTGTGCCGTAACCCAGAAGCGCTGGCTCATCCTGGGTAATCTATCCGAGATCGTGGGCCAGATGACGCCTGAGTCTGTACAGTACATGGTACTGCCGCTGTATCATAACAGCGGTTTCGATATCGGTTATTCCGCCACTATTATCTCAGGCGGCGCTATGGTCCTCAGGCGCAAATTTTCCGCCCGCAACTTCTGGAGTGAAGTTCGCAGACACAACGCTGACCTGTTCATTTATGTAGGCGAACTGTGCCGTTATATCTATAACCAGCCGCCACAGCCGGACGACGCCGACAACCCTCTAAAAAGCGTTATCGGCAATGGGATGCGCGGAGATCTGATGGTGCCTTTCAAGGAGCGTTTCGGAATTCAGACCTTAATTGAGATCTACGGGGCTACCGAAGGCGTCGGTTCTTTCCTCAACCTGGCCGGGATCCCCGGAATGTGCGGCAATCTCAGTATGCTGGGCAGGCGCCAGGGAGAAGTGATCAAGTTTGATCTGGATACCGATGAGATAATCAGAGATGAGAATGGTTACGCCATCAAATGCTCGGCCGGAGAAACCGGGCTCCTGGTCTGCGAGGTCAATGACTTGAACGTGTTCGCCGGCTATGTCAATAATCCCCAGGCCACCACCGAGAAATTGATGCATAACCTGCTCCAGGAAGGTGACTGTTATTTTAACAGCGGTGACCTGGTCGCCCTGGCCGAGGATGATTATTTTTCTTTTGTGGACCGCATGGGAGATACCTTCCGCTGGAAGAGCGAAAACGTTTCCACCACCCAGGTTTCCAACCTGGTTAACCACTTTGGGCAGATGGAGGATGTCAACGTCTACGGCGTCCAGGTACCCGGAATGGAAGGTCGCTGCGGCATGGCTGCCATCAAGCTGCTGGAGGGTGAGACCCTGGATTGGGCCAAACTGGGGGCCTTTGTCTGTGAAAAGCTGCCTTCCTACGCCCGGCCCTATTTCATTCGCTTGCGCGACACCATCGACGCTACAAACAGCTTCAAGCAGGTGAAGACCCAGCTTCAGAAGGAAGGCTTCGACCCGTCAGTGATTAGCGATCCCCTTTATTTCCTGGACCCCGATCAGAATGTCTATGTCGAACTTACTCCGGAGCGCTATGCTAAGATAGTCGACCACACCATAAAGTTTTAAGGATTGCAGAAAATTAGCTCAGAGGCTGGGATGTGCAAATACGCATATCCCAGCCTGCTTTTTTCTTGATTACTCCAACATGATTATCAGGAATTCAAAGTTTGCATCAATAATTTAGGGTAATATGTAGATAAGATAATATCAAATAAACGAAAGGATACTCGCTAATGAGAAGCACGAAAGCGGTAGCGACATCTATGTTTGTGCTGGTCCTGGCCGGGACTTTGCTGGCCTGGCCCTTTCGGCAGTATTTTGCAGGTGGGTTGCTCTTCGCCGCTTGCTCGGCGGCTCTGGTTGGCGCATTGGCCGATTGGTTCGCAGTGGTAGCTCTGTTCCGGCACCCGCTGGGCTTAAAATTTATTCCGCATACCGCTATCATTCCAAATAATCGTGACCGAATCATTGAAGGCATTATATCGATTGTGAAAGATGATTGGCTGAGTCTGGATTTTATCAAGGCCAAAATAAATGAGTTTTCGCTTATCGACGGACTGGCTTCTACTCTGGAAAGCGAGAACGGCCGCCGCGAATTGGAACGATTGATCCAGTCTACCGCCGCCACTGCGCTGAGCGAGCTTAGCCCGGGGGATATGGCTCACTTCGTTCAGCTGCTGCTGGCGGATAATCTGGAAAAGATCAATCTTCCGCCCCGACTGGTCGAACAGCTGGAGAAATTGGTGAAAAATCTTTATGCAGATGATCTGATCCGGATTTTGTTGAATTGGGCTATGGCGGCAACCAGTGGTGATGAATTTGAACGGATTGTCAAAAGGACTTTGACCAGAGCGGCCGCTGATTACTCCAACCAGGGCAATTTTATCCGCCGCATCGGTAAAAGCCTGGGGGAGAGCCTGGACGTCCTTAATTATGATGAAGCCGCCCGGGTCCTGTCACACCGTATTAACAGCATCCTGGCCGAAGCCCAAAAACCTGACAACCATTACCATATTAAGATCAAAACCGAACTGCAACAGCTGCAGATTGCCAACCCGGACGAAGCTGCACTGATGTTAACCACCCTGCTCAAAAACCTGGCCGAAAATGAGACCGGCCGTAAAGCGGTAACGGAATTTTTTAGCGTTTTCAAGGCACAGTTTTTAAGTGATCAGGAGCAGGACATGCCCATGACCCGTTACCTGACCAATATGGTGATTGAACAAATCAACCAGATCCGCCAGGATGAGGAACGAAAAAATAACCTGGAATTGCGGATCAAGACTGAAATAACCGGCCTGCTGGAGCACTATCACTTCGTTATCGGCAATATCGTCAAAGAAAACCTCGAGGGTCTCGATGATGCCGGGCTGGTGATTTCACTGGAAGCCAAGGTGGGCGATGATCTACAGTGGATCAGGATCAACGGCACCGTGATCGGGGCATTGGTAGGTATGCTGCAGTACCTGATCCTTCGTTTGGTATAGCCTTGCGTATATTTTCATTACTATAAAAGGGGTTTCGGATTTAGTTCCGCAACCCCTTTTATTATCATTGGCGTAGCTGTTATGCGCCTAATATAGCTTATTGCTCTTGCTCCAGATCTTCATGTCTTTCGCTTGCTGGACCAGCTCATCCCGGAGATCGGGATGGGCAATGCCGATGACCCGCTCGGCCCGCTCCCAGGTGCTGCGCCCGGCCAGGTCGCATTTGCCGTATTCAGTAATGATGATGTGAGCCTGGGTACGGGGAACGGTAACGATCGAACCCATCGGCAGCATGGGTACAATACGTGAATGCAGCTTGCCCTGCTTGTCCATATAACTGGACGTACAGCAGATTATCGCCTTGCCGCCCCGGGAAAGATACCCGCCGGTTACGAAATCCAATTGCCCCCCGGTGCCGCTGATATGACGAGTGCCCGATGACTCTGAGGAAATCTGCCCGTACAGGTCGACTTCCACACAGCTGTTGATCGACACCACGTTATCATTTTTAGCAATATTGTGCGGATCATTGGTATAGATGGTAGGATAGGCAGCCAGACCGGGATTGTTATCCATCCAATCATAGAGAAACTTACTCCCGGCGGCAAAGGCGTAGACCGTCTTGCCGGTATCGATGGACTTACGTTTATTAGTCAATTTGCCGGCTTCAAACAGATGATAATAGGCGTCACATAGCATCTCGCTGTGACAGCCCAAATCCTTGAGGTCAGATTCGGCCAGCAGTGTACCTACCACATTGGGCATCCCGCCGATTCCCAACTGGATACAAGCCCCGTCCACCATCTCTGTCATAACGTGTTCGGCAATTTTCTTGTCATTTTCAGTAGCCGGAGCCGGCGGTATTTCCACTACCGGCGAATCTGCTTCCACTATATAATCCACCTCGGAGATATGCACTAGTTCATCAAACCCGCCGCAGGCCCAGGGCAGGTCCGGACAAACCTCGACGATGATCTTCTTGGCCACATCACAGATGCCGCGCAGCACAGCTACACTGCAACTAAAATTAAAATAACCGTGCTTGTTCATGGGCGGTACCCGAAGCATGGCTACATCCACATCATCATACAGGCTCTTTCTATAGAAGAGCGGATTATTGCGATAAAGGTTGGGGATATGATAGCAATTTTCATTGTCGTGCTGGGCTCGGTCGGCTCCGCCAAAATGCCAGTTGTTCATATGGAAAACTTCACCTTCAGGATCAGCTTTCCAGATCTCATGTGACTTAGCGCTCATAACCAGACGTATCTTGATATCATCAAGCTCATCCTTGCGGGCCGCCAATGCGGCATCCAATGCATAGGGATTAGAAAGGATCTGACCCCAATCTATCCAATCCCCGCTTTTGACCACCTTAACGGCTTCTTCTGCACTGACCAGTTTAGAACGATATTCCTCCGCGATAGACAAGCTGCTCACTCCTTGTTAAATTGTTCAGATAACCCGTCCCCGAGACTTGCGCATCAGCAGCGAGGCCGGCTCCTTAAAAGGATTAACTTTTACATTTTACATGGCTATTCGCCCATTAACAAGATAGTATCTATTTGTCGAAATCTTTTACCAAATAGAAAGAAATTCAGCCTTAAGTTATAAATGGGGTTCAGTTTCCTTTGAACTGAACCCCCAGGGTGTCGTGAAAGTACTAGCAGAAAGTGTGTTCTATATTGCCGCGCGGCACGTTTTCCCAATCTAGCTAATAGCTGCGCTGTGGGGTGCGGGAGTGGTTCTTTTTCCGGGACGGATTGCTCGACCGACGATACCCGCCATACCCGTTATTGACCTCCCTTGGATTACGCAGATTCTTGACATGAATCGGCGGCGCCTCGGTCAGAATCGGCAGAGGATTCTCTTGCGGTTCCCTGGTCAATATCTTGAGCGCTGCGGCCAGCAGGGTCTCCGAATCATGTTCCTCCAGCAACCCCTCAGCCAAGGCCCGATAGCCCTGAATGTCCTCTCTCCCGGCTACCTCTAATAGGTTATTGACCACGGCCTGTTGTAAGCCGGCCAGGGCATCACTGGAAGTGGGCATGGGCTTGCGGTTTATCTTGTGTTTGATCGATTCCTCGATATATCTCAAGTGTCCTATTTCCCGGGAAGTAACAAAGGTGATGGCCAAACCGGCTTCACCCGCCCGACCAGTCCGGCCGATGCGGTGGACATACCACTCCGCATCCTGCGGTATATCGAAGTTGTAGATATGAGTCACCCCAGTGATGTCGAGCCCGCGAGCGGCCACATCAGTAGCTACCAGAATGTCCGTAGTTCCATTTCTGAACTTGCGCATGACTATGTCCCGCTGGTTTTGGGTCAGATCTCCATGGATACCATCGGCAGAATATCCCCGTTTGCTCAGAGCTTCGGCGATCTCATCGACCCGGCGTTTGGTACGGCCGAAGACGATGGCCAGATCAGGGTTCTGCAGATCCAGCAGCCGGCACAGCACATCCAGTTTCTTGAGCTCTGGCACCTCCATGTACTGCTGTTCGGTATTGACTACCGTTACTGCGCGGGGATCGATATGGACCATCTCCGGGTTCTGTATGAATTCGCGAGCCAGATTCTGCGTGGGCACGGGCATGGTAGCTGAAAACAACAGGTTCTGACGTCTCTGCGGGGCTTGCCGGAGTATCTCTTCGATATCCTCCTTAAAGCCCATGTTGAGCATCTCGTCTGCCTCATCCAGCACCACTATACTGATTTGACCCAGGCGCACCGTGCGCCGGCGCAAGTGGTCCATCAGCCTTCCGGGAGTCCCGACAATTATCTGAGGGCGGTTCTTCAGCGCCCGTATCTGTCGTTCTATCTCCTGCCCGCCGTAGATGGGCAGGGCACGGATCTTCTTCCGGCTGCCGATCTTGTTCAGTTCCTCGGCCACCTGCATCGCCAACTCACGGGTAGGGACGATAACCAACCCCTGGATCTGCGGAAGGTCCGGTTGGCACCTATCAACCATTGGTATGCCATAGGCTGCGGTCTTGCCGGTTCCGGTCTGGGCCAGGCCAATTACATCCCGGCCGCTGAGCGCTGCCGGTATCGTCTTCTCCTGGATCGGGGTGGGCTCTTCGAAACCCATATTACTGAGGGCAGAAATTATGATAGGGTCTATTTTTAGTTCATGGAAACTTGTCAAATTAAATTCTCTCCTAAGTTTTTTATTAGTATTTTTAGAATCGCGCTGGAATAGTCAGTTTTTTTTGATCTTGAAAAACGGCCATACAATCTATCCCTATGCACAGAAAAATCCCTGGAAACATAAAGATTCCAGGGATTCCTAAAATCAATTCTTACCAGCTGTTTCTTCTGGGCTGCGGGGTATAGCAATCTCTGCAATACACGGGTTTGTCACCGCTGGGCTTAAAAGGAACCATCGCTTGATTGCCGCAATTTGCACAAACAGCCTCATACATTTGGCGGTCTGCCTGGCCGTAGCCACCGCGGTTGCCTCCCCTGGCCTGAGCCTTGCGTGCAGCACGGCATTCAGGGCAGCGGCCCGGTTCATTGGAAAATCCCTTTTCTGCATAGAATTCCTGTTCTGAAGCAGTAAACGCAAATTCGCTGCCACAATCTCTGCAGGTGAGCACTTTGTCTGAATACATGAAAAAACCTCCTAAAATTTCCCGCTCATATCAAGGGCAGTACCTGATCTGTAACTCCCCTTAATTCAGAAGCTTTTAGAAGGTCTCTTGATCCCTAATTATCGAGCTTGGGTAAGCATACCAGATATTTGCTCAAAAAGCAAATATCTTGCATGGATAGTTCAAACTTTGTGTTATTTGGACTGGGAATGTTCTAGATATTCGTCATAGCTCATCAATTTATCAATTATGCCATCCGGGGTGATCTCGATAATTCGGTTGGCTACCGTCTGCAATAGCTGGTGATCATGAGATATAAGAAAAATCGTGCCGGGAAAGGCCATTAACCCGTTATTTAACGCGGTTATTGCTTCCAGATCCAGGTGGTTGGTGGGCTGGTCCAGCAGCAATACATTGGCTCCGGATAGCATCATGCGGGCAAACATACAGCGGACCCTTTCTCCCCCCGATAGCACCCGGGCTTTTTTCTGTGACTCTTCTCCCGAGAACAGCATCCGCCCCAGAAATCCCCGTACATATGATTCCTCCTGATTGGTTGAATACTGGCGCATCCAATCTACCAAGTTCAAATCAGAATCAAAAAAAGCCGCATTCTCCTTGGGGAAATAGGCTCGATTGGTGGTCAAACCCCAGGTGAATTCGCCGCTGTCGGCTTCCATTTCGCCCATGAGTATCTGCAACAGTGCAGTTTTAGCCTGTTCCTCCGCCCCAACTAGAGCTATTTTATCCCCTTTCGACACTACCAGGTTGAGATCATTTAACAGGGTTTGGCCGTCAATACTATGGGTGAGGTTTTGCACGGTCAGGATATTTACCCCCGCCTCCCGCTCCGGTTTGAAATTGATCCAGGGTAAGCGACGTGAAGATGGCTTGATATCCTCCACGGTGATTTTATCCAACTGCCTTTTTCGGGAAGTGGCTTGCTTTGATTTAGAGGCGTTAGCACTGAAGCGCTGGATAAACTCCTGCAGTTCCTTGATCTTGGCCTCTGCCTTCTTATTGGCGTCCTTGGCCTGCTGCAAGGCCAACTGGCTGGATTCCATCCAAAAGTCATAATTGCCGACGTAAAGCTGGATCTTGCCATAGTCGATATCGGCGATATGCGTACAGACCTGGTTTAGAAAGTGACGGTCATGGGAAACAACGATTACCGTGCTGTCCAAGTCAGATAGAAAATCCTCCAGCCAGGCAATTGATGCAATATCCAGATGGTTGGTGGGCTCGTCCATCAACAAGATATCCGGGTGCCCGAAGAGGGCCTGGGCCAGCAGAACCTTAACCTTTTCGCTGCCGTTCAATTCCTGCATTTTTTTATCATGCAGTTCTTCACTAACCCCTAGTCCATTGAGTAAAGTCGCCGCTTCCGCTTCAGCTTCCCAGCCGTTCAACTCGGCAAATTCGCCTTCCAATTCAGCTACACGCAGGCCGTCAGCCTCAGAAAAATCCGGTTTGCCATAGATCTCGTCCTTTTCCTCCATGATGGCATACAGGTGACTATGTCCCTTCAATACGGTTTGGATTACCGTAAACTCATCAAACTCAAAATGATCCTGCTTGAGAACCGAAAGCCGCATGGTGGATGGGATGATCACTTCGCCGGTATTGGCTTCGATCTCTCCGGAAAGGATTTTCAGGAAGGTAGATTTGCCTGACCCGTTGCCACCGATAAGGCCATAACAATTGCCCGGGGTG
>Ga0209723_1001538_pt1 | contig 35346 bp, 30 predicted proteins | sample BiotimSIPDNA_2_FD_185750 | JGI IMG/M metagenome (GOLD analysis project Ga0209723, IMG submission 185750) | Anaerobic biogas reactor microbial communites from Washington, USA - Biogas_R2 time_0 SIP DNA (SPAdes) (version 2) | ecosystem: Engineered > Bioreactor > Anaerobic > Unclassified | place... | reverse complement strand
CGGCCGAACGCCTCAACCAACACCGTTACCATGAAAACTGGCTCCAAAACCTCCTGGTCTCCGCTTCTCTCGGTGGATACCAACATCACCCTCCCCAAAATCCGTGACGGTCAGGAAAAGTGCTGGCTGAGGGGTACGGGGGAGCTTCTGTGTTCTGCCCCCAGAAATGCGAATTCGGCCGTTCTGGGCGATTCGCGAAACTATGCCGTGGCGGAAGTCCGGACATACGGCCAGTGCCCGCGAGGTAGAACTCGCTAGTCACGTGAACCGAGCGATGATGAGTATGACTAATGCAGGAAGGGCTTCAGATGCCGGGGTGGTTCCCGGTGCCGTCGTTTGGTCGCGGCGGTGATTCAAACTCTGAAGTCTGGGAGTGTGGCCTGATTAGAAGTCGGGGAAACTCGTAGCGGGAGCTTCGAGCGGACCTGAGCGTGGTCGCGGCAAGGCAGTCGCGGCCCGTTGGCGTGTTACGGGTGGTGCCGGGCACATGAGCCACGACGAAAGGGCTGACTGGCCAAGTCATTATGACTGCGGCCGATCGGAAGGTCGGGCGGTGAGAGCAGTAGCTCCGCCGCCTTTTGGTGCCGACGCCGATTCACCGGTGATGCCGACTTTGGCTTGCCGTGGGAGACATTATCGGCGTTCGCACTGAAAAGGTTCTTGGTTGAGTGCGATGCGGTCACCGGCGACTGTTTCGGGAGAAACGGTCGCCGGTGGCGGCGAATTGGCGATGGACGCCACTCGTGCACCTTGTGTACGACGGTTTCTGTCACGCGGTTTTGCGAGCGGAACAACTATGAATTGAGAGGACTCCTACTTGGAATACAGTAGTGAGACCGCGATTCATGGAGGCTCGCTCAGGTTGTTTGAGAGGTATGCGGTTCGATGAGAGGTTGGCGTAGCGACTCGCGACGGTTCTGCTCATTTCGCAGGTCGCTACGGACAAGGTTGATAATTGCAGCTAGACGGCCTGGGGCTAGCCGGTAATAGCCCCACACATTCACGAATAACAATACACAAGGAGGAGCATGAAGTACCGCTGTGAAGCCGCATCGATCCCTGGATTCGTCCAGCAACTGGCCAGTTGTTATCTGCCGCACGGATATTGGTTCTATGTCTCGGGCTGGATTCCGAAGCACAAGGACTTCCAGGCAGTCGACGAGAAACTACTCGCGAAGTATGGCATTGGTCTTTCTCGGCAGTCACGAGCGAGGCGAAAGCAGGTTGGCATTGCAAATGTCCACTACCTCAGATTCCGACAACAATTCCTGCTCCTGGCCACACACGGTCATCATCCTTTCTACGATGATGAGGGGGAGAATATCCGGGATGCCCGCGAGGCACCAATCAAGTTCGCTGGGTACTCGATCAGCGTGAAACGCGGCAACTTCAAGAAGAAGGCTACGCCCGCAAGTCGAGCCATCCCGGACGGCAAGTATCGAGTCCGGGTTCGTATCGACGAGGACTCCTATCGAGACTTGCTTGCCTATTTTCTGGACATCGCCCAGCGACGCACCGCCTCAGAACTGGCCGACGACCTCTACCACGTACCATACGAACCGTATGCCCCGGTTCGACAGCAAATCCTTCGCATACTGCGACTGGTGAATCAGTCACGCAAAGCTGCGGGGCTGGACACACTTGACTACGGCGTGTTGCGATATCGGCGGCGAATAGTGAGGCCGTTTGAGTCAATCGTATGGACTGACAAATGTGGGCACGCATGAGAACGAACGGGGAACTGCCGGCCAGCCGCGAGATAGAGCCGACTTGCGTCGGCTTCTGCGGCTTACTCGTCCAGGCTTTCGATGAGGTTGTCGGCAATTTCTTGCCAGTCGACCGAGTCCATCGCCGCTTGCAGGAGGTCGGAGTAGACTGAGGCTCCCAGGTCTGGAGCAGCGTCCGTGATCTCTTCCTTCAAGGCAAACAGACGGCGTGAGACAATCTGTCCGAATCAAGCGGTTCTGCTGACGAGGGAGTTGGCATGTTGTGGACAGCCGTGGAAAAGACGTGTCCTTCCGGCAAGCGTGCATGAATCTTTTTGAGGGGTCTGGTATCGTTGGCTGTCAGGGGGAGAACCTTACGTGGAGGACGGCCGATGGGTACGAGGAAGAAACGCGGGCTACCAGTAGAGCTTGAAAGCGTTCGGCGGCGGTTCGAGGCTTGGCGTCGGAATCGGACGGTGCGAACGAGGATTCCGGCAGCGTTGTGGCAGGCGGCGGTGAAGGCGGCAGAGAGGCACGGGGTCCACCGGGCGGCCAAGGCACTACGGATCGATTACTACGGCCTGAAGAAGCGGGTTGAGGAAGCCGGCTCTTCTGCCGGCATGCCAGCCAAGGGCGACGTGGCCACCTTTGTCGAATTGGCCGGCCCGTTGTCGGCAGGTTCCGTCGAGTGCCTCGTGGAATTGGAGGATGACAGTGGAGCGAAGATGCGAGTGCATCTGAAGGGTGTGGAGGCTCCGGATCTGGTTGCGTTGAGCGGGAGCTTTTGGGGCGTCCCGTCATGATCCAGATCACGCCTCAAATGCGGATGCTGGTGGCGATCGAGCCGGCCGACTTTCGCAAGGGGATTGATGGCTTGGCGCGGCTCTGTCAGGAGACGCTCAAGCAGGATCCGTTCTGCGGCTGGGTCTTCGTGTTTCGCAACCGGCAGGCAACCGCGATCAAGGCATTGATCTACGACGGCCAGGGATTTTGGCTCTGTCACAAGCGTCTTTCGAGCGGGCGGTTTCCTTGGTGGCCAGCCGGGCGCAGTTCGACGGAAGTCGCCACAACGCTCACCGCCCATCAGTTGCAGGTTCTCCTCTCGGCGGGTAATCCGACCAGGACGCAGGCGGTCCCGGTGTGGCGGGCAGTTGGGCCGGGAGGCTGATGACTGGACACCACAAATCGATCTTATCTTTTGGGAGCGTTCGTGTTATCTTGCGGCCCATGAGCGAGAGTGTTGAATCGAGGTTGCGTCGTCAGGGATGACGATATAGCGGTCACTCCACGGACTCGTTGCCGCATCGCGGGCAAGGATGCCATGAAGCGGACAGAACCGAAGGTCATCGATTTGAACACGAAGAAGTTGGAGAGCGTTCTCGACCGCGCCGAGTCGGCTCTCGACGAAGAAGACTACGAGACGATCAAGGCGGTGATCGAGTCCTACGCCTATATCGCCGAGTTGGTAGGCGACAAGAACACGACGATCCACCGTCTGCGAAAACTGCTCTTCGGGGCACGGACCGAGAAGACCGAGACGGTGCTTCGTGACAAGGCCAATGGAGCGACGGCGTCATCTTCTGGGGACGACGCTGGTTCCGAGTCGTCAGAGGAGGACGGTTCGAAGGAGGGCTCCAGGCCGCCGCCCAAAGGCCACGGTCGCAACGGGGCCGACGCTTACCACGGCGGCGAGCAGATCAAAGTGCCTCACGAATGCCTCCGGCCAGGCGATCCGTGTCCGGAGTGCGTTGAAGGGACGCTCTACGAACAGGCCAAGCCTGGAGTGCTGGTCCGGCTTGTGGGCCAGGCTCCCGTGGGGGCCAAGGTTTACTGGCTCCAGAGATTGCGTTGCGGTCTCTGCGACGCGGTGTTTACGGCTCGGCCGCCCGAGGGTGTCGGCACGGAGAAATACGACGCCACGGTCTCCAGCATGATCGGCCTGTTGAAATACGGTACGGGGTGCCCATTCAACCGCCAGGAAGGCCTGCAGGGGAGTCTGGGGATTCCCTTGCCGGCCTCGACTCAATGGGAGATTGTTGACGACGCGTTCCAACTCATCGAGCCGGCCTACGCTGAACTGATCCGGCAGGCGGCTCAGGGGGAGGTGCTCTACAACGACGATACGACCGTCAGGATTCTGGAGCGGATGGGCAAGCGCGGACAGCAAGCCGCGCTGGCTGAAGGCTTTGGACAGGACACCGCTGGCAAAAAGGAATCTGGGCGTCGAGGGTTGTTCACCTCGGGCATCGTGTCGACTCATGAGGGCCGTCAGATCGCGCTGTTCTTCAGCGGTCGCAAGCACGCCGGCGAGAACCTTTCCAAGGTGCTGGCTCAGCGAGCCCAGACTCTCGATCCGCCGATCCAGATGTGCGACGCCTTGTCGCGAAATCTGCCGGCCGAGTTGGAGACGATTCTGGCCAACTGCCTGGCCCACGGACGGCGGCAGTTCGTCGAAGTGGCAGACCGCTTTCCTGAGCCGTGCCGTTACGTCCTGGAATCTCTCAAGGTGGTCTATCGCAACGACGCGATCGCTCGGGAGCGAACTCTGTCGCCGGAAGCACGCCGGCAGTTCCATCAGGCTGAGAGCGGGCCGGTGATGGAGGAGCTGCGAATCTGGCTCACCCGGCAGTTTGAGGAACACTTGGTGGAGCCCAATTCGGCGCTCGGCGGTGCCATCTCGTACCTGCTCCGACATTGGGAGAAGTTGACGCTCTTCCTTCGCAAGGCCGGGGCTCCGCTGGACAATAATATCTGCGAACGGGCCCTGAAGAAGGCGATTCTCCATCGCAAGAACGCCCTGTTCTACAAGACCGAGAAGGGCGCCCTGGTTGGCGATACCTTCATGAGCCTGATCTACACCTGCCAGCTCTGCGAGGCCAATCCGTTCGATTACCTGACCGAGCTTCAGAGGCATGCCTCGGCCTTGGCCGCCACCCCACAGGACTGGATGCCCTGGAACTATCGGGAAACATTGAAGCAGCATAACCGCAAGGGAATAGAGGCATGCCCAAACGCAGGTTGAAGAAGGTCCCCAAAGCGGTGAAGACCGATTCTGCAGAAAGGCTTCGCAAGGCGTTGATGAAGCGCAAGAAGGAAGACCTGGTTACCGCCCTCGTGGAGCTGGCGAGAGACGATCGCAAGATTCTCCGTCGGCTCACGGCGCAATTCGAGGTGGCAGCCCCGGCAAAAGAAATTGCGGCAGCGACACGTCACGCGATCGCGGACGCGACCGCTTTCGACGAACGGGACATCAACTACAATTTCGACTACGACTACGAAGCCTACAACGAGGTGAAACGCAATCTGAGTCGCCTGATCGATCTGGGACAGTTGCAGCTGGCGATGGAATTGTCGCTGGAACTGATGAAGGAAGGAAGCTATCAAGTCGAAGCGAGCGACGAAGGCTTGATGACCGAAGACATTGAAGAGTGCCTCAGGGTGGTCATCAACCCGCTCAAGAAGAGCAATCTGCCGCCAACCGAAGTATTCACGTGGTGTTCCGAAATGCTTGAGAACGACCGCGTGGGGTTCATCTGCGAAGACGAGCTTCGGACGCTACGCCGGAGATCCAAGGCAGCCACGTCATAATCACCCGCCGCCAATTCTCTCGCCCCCCTCAGAGTCCGCCCAGGTTCCCTCGCCCGCCGTCCGGCCGCAGGCACCTGTGACGCTCGTGATCGCCAAACCATCCGGCCGCAGGCACCTGTGACGCTCGTGATCGCCAAACCATCCGGCCGCAGGCACCTGTGACGCTCGCGATCGCCAAACCATCCGGCTGCAGAGGCCGCCGATCGCCTTATGCAGGCTTGCCGGAAGGACACGAAAAGACAACAGAGGAGAGCAATCCAACGGCCATTGGTTAGCGAGGAACCTGTCAAGCTGCTGACTACTTTCCAACAGGGGGGACGAAAGTATGTGAGAAGCGTGTTACACAAGCCGCCTACATTGAAGCACAGCGCAGAACTGGAGAAGGGATGCATCAGCTGGCAGTCACCGGGACGACCGGCGTCGTGCGATGAAAGACGCTAACGGTCACTTTCAGCATCTGACGACGCTACACTCGCGAGAAGCGTGGACATAAACACGTGCCCTTGCTTCTCCAGGTCATCAGCAAGTCCGAAGGTGGATGTCCAAACATGAATATCGCCTCCAACCAGGTGGTTGAAGGGCTTCGAGAGAATCTGCGGATAGACTAGCACTGCTTCTGGGCAGCCAAGTGCCTTGGCATAGGCGATCACTTGCTCCAGGTCACCAGAACTTGGGCCAGACGGCGTCTTGTACTTCGTGTCGATCAGGCACAAGCGACGGCCTGTTGCTCGGTCAATCAAGAGCAAATCAATTCGAAACTCTACGATATTCACGCTGCCAATGCCGAAAGCGGCCTGGTCTTTCAGGATGATGTGATAAGGGAGGTGCTGACGCAACCATTCCGCGACAAACATCTCATAGAGCCGGGCCATATCTATGAGAAACGGCAGCATTTGGTATCCGCCTTGCTCATGGCTGGGGCCAGAGTGGTCGAGGAAGAACCTGCACAATGCGTGAAGCGACCGGTAATCTTCATTCAGGCGGCTGTAAGAGCGGCCCACACATAGCCGGGCCGAGCAGTGTCTCAGCTCCGCGAAGCCTTGTATTGCACGAAACGCTCTGCGAACAAGTCTTGTAACCTCTTCGCCGCACAGATGGCTGCGAGCGATACAGTAGAGTGTCCATGCCAGAATCTGGTTGTCTTCGATATCGGCCGTGTTTTCATGGTAGTCGCAGTCAAGGAATGTCTCGCAGGGAGTGCGGAGCATCGATTCCAAGACAACTTTGCCTCGAAGGAAGGGTAATCGTTGCGAGCGACAGGCGTATTCTCGGTAGAGTCCCTTTCGGCTTCTGTCAAGGACACGCAACGCCAAGATTCTAGCCAAACGTTCATAGAAATTCTTCAGAGACTCAGCTCCTACCATTTCACCGGTAGCCAAGAACTGGAGTTTGTACGCATACTCCAGCATACGAAAGAGGTTTCCCAATTCGACTTTGGGCTTGATGAAAAGCTGGTATCCGTCATCTACTGGAATGTGTCCCGCCCATCCCTGCGGTGTTATTCGCCACTGGTTGTCAGTCTTAAAAGTCGGAGGCTCAATTTGGATCTTCTGTCCGTACCTCGACCAGAGAAGCTTCCCGAGGTGCTGCGGCAGAGCTTCCGCGGGAAGGGAAGTCGGCGAATACTCCTCAAGCTCGATGGTCTTGGTGATCATCCGAGGATCTTCTCCTTGACGTTGTCCCAGGCGAATTGCTCAGCCTTCGACAGATTGTCGAAAAAGTACTCCTCCAGATACGGCTCAATCTCCATTCGCCAGATGTCTTCGATTTCGTCTTCAAGGTTGTCTACCAAGAAGAACGAAATACCAACCTCGTAGTGCGGGTCCCCAATTTGAAGGTTGAGTTCCTTAAGCACGTCTATCAATCCAGAAACGTCGAAGCTCGCATCCGCGTGCGACTTTGTGAGTACCTCATAATCGGGTGAAAGCCGCATGAAGGCAAACCGTCGACGTAGAGCGTAGTCCACCAACGCAATGGAACGGTCCGCGGTGTTCATCGTCCCGATGATACGAACATTCTCCGGAATGCTGAAATGGCCACCGCCAGCCAGTTCCACCGTCTCGTTCCGATACTCCAACAAATACATCAGTTCTCCGAAGACACGAGATAAATTGGCACGGTTGATCTCGTCGACGACGAGGATACAGCGTCCTCTGCATACTTCCGCCTTGGCACAGAACTTCAGAAAGACACCCGGCGTGTTCTTGAATTGCAGACTCCCGTCGTCTCCTGTGGCTGGGCGAATTCCCTGCATGAACTCCTGATACGCATACTCGGGGTGGAACTGGACGACTTGCATGAAGCCGTCTGTTCCTCCGATAAGATGTTTTCCTATCTTGTCTGCGAGGAAGGTCTTCCCGGTTCCCGGCGGCCCGTAGAACACGGCCTGCTTTTTTCGGTCGAGAGCACTCAGCCATCGCTCAACCCTCTCCAAAGGAAAGCCGGTATCGTCCGCCAGTTCCTCCACAGAATACTCTGGATTTAGCTCGATGGTTTCCTTCTTGCCGCCGTCTTCATCCAGTTCCGATTGTCTGAGTTCTTCGAAACGTTCTGGACTTACCTTCTGAAGTGTTCCTGACCAGCTTGGCTCATTGACCTTGCGAGGGGCTACGTCATCCCACATTACCGGGAGGCGATGGCCGAAATGTGTGTTCGGGACAAAATAGTACGGACCGATTACTCTTCCGAATCCAAGAATCTTCGTTTTTCCACTATTGGCAATGATTCGGTCGCCTTCCCGAATACGAGAGAATCTCCATGCCTGACCCAATCCGGACTTAGTCCACTCGCTGTGTGTCGCAACAGCCGCGTCTCGACGCCGTTCAAATTCTTCCTTGGAGATTCCGCTCAAGTCGCCAAGCTCGTCCCAACCGATGGAAATGTAGCCGTTGTCCCGACATTCTTCCCAGTATTCAGCTTGGCGGCCGGGAGCGATTTTGAAGACTTTGGCTTCCGTGAAATTGAACTTGCGGATTGCGACAAGCCAATGACAGAACATGTCGAACACGTCACCGGGCAAAGCTATGCCCTGGGCAACCTCACTGAGTGTGTCGCTGTGTTTTGCCAAGAAATCAAGAGTGAGCTTGTTTAGTTCTGAATAGGATTGAAGGTTGTTGTCAAACTCCTTGCCCGTTAAGTAGCTCAGGGTGCAACGAGGTTTGTTGTTGATGATGCTGAACGCGTCCGGGTTCAGAGCGTTCAAGATCGGCGACAGCATGCCCATCTGGAAGCCCTTTGAAGGGACCGTGTTGGCAAACCACTTGCAGTGTTCTGCAATTGCGGCGGGGTTGCCAAGAGATCGCTTCACAAAACCCAGGATTGTCTTCGAGACCTCGGGCCAGTCTTCCGCCTTTGTCCATCCAGCCGACTCAAACCACTGCTTCACGTTTCCGGTGACCGTTGGTGCCACATGGATCCAAGCACCTTTTGCCCGATTGCTCTCGGTGTCGGTGTACGGCAACAACTTGAGCAATACAGCGTCCGTTATCGGCTCACCAGTTGACTCCATCTCGCAGATGTCTTGAAAACTCTTCTTGGCCTCCTCTCTTTGGGGTAAGTAAACACCAAGGTGGTCTTGACCTTCCTTCGAGTCAACAAAGCTATCAACGAACTCTTTGAAGAGCGTCTCGAACGTGTTGTTGTCAGATGCGATGCCCTCTTTGGAAGCAAGTGTTAACACCACGTCCATTGCTTGCGGCTTCAGTGCGAGCTGCTGTCTAATCGCCTCCGCTGCCTCATTGAAAACACGATAGCCCGCAGCCGTCCGACGTTTCTTCAGTTGCAGCGTTGGGATGACCGCCTTCACGCCATGTTCCATGGCCGGGATCCAGACCGCATAGCGGTCCGGGTCCCGAAGATAGAGGATGGCTGTCGGAAGAGATGTCCCGCTGCCGGCGACCTCGTTCTTCTGCCACAACTCATCAAGAAGCGTATCAATGTCTTCTTCCGCAGCCTGCCAAAGCTTTGCGGTCCAGTGATTGAAGGCAGTCAGCGATCCGGCAATTTGGTTTGCAAGGCTTCCGTAGAACGCGGGCATGAAGCGGTCCTTGCGTTCCTTTTCATTCCAGAAGTCTGTGTTCAAGGCGGCGAGGAAGGCCCGAATGTCGTCCTCAGTGAACTGCCCGGACTTCTCCGCGAGCATGCTCTTTGCCTCGCCTTCGCCTTTCAGGCGAGACTTGAGGCGGCTCTCCGGCATGTGCTTGTCCGCATACCCCGTCAGAAGGTCCTTCCAGCCAGACTGAATGCTGTATGTGCTGTTTCCCATTTTGACTGTCCTATCGCAGAAGCTCGTCCAAAGGTCTACTGGGATTCATTGAACAACGCGTCGCTGCACTCACTGCGGCTTTCTGGCACATTCAGGAGGGAGGCCAGTCCGTAGGGCGTTGGGACCGATGCTGATTTTCTACGTACGCTGGTCGGTCAACAACGCGGAATCGGTCGCTCGGAGCGTCTGGCGACTCGTAGTAGTGCACGATCGCACCAGCCGCGAGCCCTTCATGGGTAGTGGACGGCACTCCGCAGTCTTCAATAAGCACGGCAATGCACTGGTCACGGTCGAGAATTAGCCCACGCCCGCGTCCGGTACACTCGCTATCCAGCCAGCGGGCGAATCTCACAATCCGCCGCGACTCCATTGCTTCATTCAGATACTGTTGTGCATCCATGGTTATGGCGTCAGGCCTCGTCTGTGTTTGGGATTGGCAAAGCGAGGAAATCCGCAAAACGTCGACCGAAATCCCTCAAGCGACTCGACAACTCGACAGCACCGTGGGCCGACATCATCGTACCAAGCGATTGGTGCAGTCCCGGCAGAATGCCCATGAAGTCCAGGTCTCCAATCGCACTCTGTACAAGCTCATCAGAAATCTCCAGGGGTCTCAAGTAGGCTGCAATCGTTTGGCGAAGGCTACTTGTGATTTGATTCTTGGCAGGCCCGGAATCGTGTGCCCGTCCGAACGCGTACTGATCGCGGAAAAGTGACAGGATTACGACGTGAACCTCCTGAAGCCGATCGACTAAGTCCAGGAAGTAGGCCCGTTCGAGTTCATCCGAGGTCGAAGGAAGGCATGAGTTCAAGAGCACAGCCCTATAAGCCCGGAACTTCTCCTGCTCTCTTTCAGGTGTTCTGCTAACTTGCTGAAGGACGTGCTCCAGCAGGAGGCCGAATTCTGAAGTCGTTGCTGCATTCTCGTCAATTCGGGCCTTGAGGTGTTCAACGTCGGCAGCGAAGTCCGCCAGGAACTGCGTCACTCGCTCAAACTTCCAATTGGGCAGATAATCGGCGAGAAGAGTCGATAGGGCTCCTCCAATCATAGGGACAAGCTCAATCGAGGCGAGCAACGTTGTTCGCAGATGTTCGCGGCCTGCTGTGTTCCCCAACTGCTTCACAGCTTCCAGTGCGTTGAATTCGTCGTTCCCCATCGCGAGAGTCCGGCTCTACGAGTCCTGCTTGGTTTACCAATGAAGGGCTAGACGCCATACGATCTTAGCTCTTCAGCAAAGCGGTCTTCTTCTTCTGGGACGATCGGTGCTGGTGCTTCTGAATCATCACTCCCACGGAACCACTGCCGCACTCGACGTGCAAACTCCGTGTCGCCATCGAGCAACTCGGAGAACTTTCCCCACCACTCGATCTGAGAAAATGACTGAAGCTGTAAGTTCACCTGGGCTTGGTCTGCCCTCATGTCGAGCATCCCAGTTTCAATTCGCTCAATCGTCTCTTGTACACTGGCCGCAACCTTGGCCGGGTCCATCGTTGCCGGACCGGGATTCAGGAACACCAGGTGCGTCTTGACGTACTCCAGCAGTTGCTCTTTCCTGTCAAACCAACAGAAGCAACCGAGACCACCACCAATTCCGCCGGGAGCGTCGCCGTAGATAAACGCTCCCCAACTGCCCTGTGAAGGCCACAGGTCCGACGCGACTTGCGTCGCCTGCAACGCCTTCTCGGCACGCTCTTCGTATTCCTCGCGGCTGATAGACGATTTCTCTGACATCGGCAGCCTCCGTTGATTCTGGCGATTAGGTGGTGGGGCGGGTATCACATAGCATCTTGCCCTTCTTCGGAATGGACGAGCTTGTATGAGTCGACGTCCAAGTTGAGATGATAGAAGAAATCGTCGGTCTCTTGGATGTCCTCAGTTTGTAGCGGGATCATCCGCATAGCCTGCTCAGGGGTTACGTCGTCGGCCACTGAAATGGATGCAGCGTACTCGACCCGAAAGACGATCTGGTAATGCTTTGTTTTCGCCATAGTGCAGCGTTCTCTGGCTTGGTGTGTTGGTGGGAACGTCGAGTCTTGGAGACGGAATGAACCGCTACACATCATCCGCCGAAACGACCACCGCGAAGGGCACGCCCAAGGTCTCGAAATGCTTCTTCCCGCATCGCACCTTGTCGGCTTCGCTGGTGCGGAGCTTCAGGAAGTCCTTGGTGCTCTTTGTCTCCCGGACCAGGTAGAGGGTGTCGCCATCGTGCTTCATGACCGCCCAGTCGGGGTTGTACTTGCCGACGGGCGTGTCGATCTCGAACCAGGCTGGCAGTTTGACGAAGAGCCTGATGTCCTCGCGTTCGTCCAGCCGGCGGGCGAATTCGCGTTCGACTTCTGAATCGTAGACGACGTACTCGTAAACGGAATGGTTGACCTGCAAGGCCGTCAGGTAGTTGATGAGTTCCTCGTTCTTGAAGAGCATCATTTCCCATTCAGCTTCGGAACCGCTACCGTCGATTTTCTCGTACTTGATGCCGTCTACCAGCAGCCGGTGCAGCTCGTACTTGAGGATGTGGGCCACGGCGTCCATGAACCGCTGGGGGTCGATGAAGAACTCCGCCAGTCGGCCAGATTCCTTGAGGATTCGGACCAGAGTGGAGCGGGTCAGTTCGGTTTCGTTTTGCAGGTAGGCCAGAACGTCGGGGACGGGGAGGCGGTCCGTGGAAACGTGTTCCTCGGCCACACTGACGGCTGCGGTCGTCACTCCGCCTCGTTCCGGGGCCACTTGGCCTGCCCTTACCAGAATCTTCGGGGCCTCGATCCGCTCCATCCGTTTGATGGCGTCCACGGCCCGCCCAACGAGGACATCCGTCTCGAATTCGACCCGATACGTAGTCTTCGGCTTGATCCGGTCCCAGAGGGCCGTGAATTCGGGGCTGAGCGTGACTTCCTTCTTCAGCCGGTTGACGCCCTCCTCCTTCTCTTTGCGGATGTGCCGCTCGATCTGGTACGACGCCAGCAGGTCCACCACGGCCGGCACGAGTTCCTTCTGCGGCTCGGGCAGGACGAGCTTGAAGTCTTTTCGTTTCGGGTCAAAGCTGGGCTGGATACGACCCTCGGCGTCGAGCATCTTCTGCTCGACCAGGGCCTTCTTGATAACCTCGGCCGTCTCGCGGCCGATGGGTTTCTCTTCCCCGTCCACCACGTGGGTGATCTTGGCCAGGGCCGTAATCGGTACCTTGCCGAAGGTGACGCCGCACTCTTCCTCATACTCGGTCTGCAAAGCACGGGCGAAGTCCTCGTAGCTCTCGTTGGCCATAACGAAGAGCTTGTTGATCGACTCGTCAAACACCCGCTGCCCCACCTGGTTAACGGGCAAACGGAGCCCGCGGCCGATCTCCTGCCGCTTCTTGACGGCACTGCGGGTCTCGTTGAGCGTGCAAATCTGGAAGACGTTCGGGTTGTCCCAGCCTTCTCGAAGGGCCGAATGGCTGAAGATGAACCGCAGCGGCTCTTCCTCGGTGAGCAGCCGCTCCTTGTCCTTCATGATCAGGTTGTAGACCTCGTCGTCGGCCTGCGTATCGCCTCGCGTGTCTTTGAGCACGCCCTTCTTGTCCTGGGCAAAGTAGCCGTTGTGCAGCCGCCCCATCGGCAACTTCAACCACTCCAGTGCAGCGTACCGGGTGTCCTTGGAAAACTCTGCCAATTCCGCCTCGAAGGCCTCCGCAAACTTGCCCTGGACCGGGTGGCCCGACTCGTCATAGTCGCGGTAGTTGGCCACGCGGTCGATGAAGAATAGGCTCAAGACCTTGACGCCCCGGTCGCGGAGTTGCAGTTCCTTCTCAAGGTGCTTCTTGACGGTGTGCTTGATCTGTGCCCGCCACACGTCGTCACGCATGCCGCCGGCTTCCTCGCCAAGCCGCATCACCCGGCCGTTGTTGAAACGAATGTACTCGTTGCCGGGTTCGGCATTGATTTCGGCGACGACGAAGCCGTCCTGGTAGCAGGCCCGTTCGTTCGACACACTGAAAAGGTCGGTGCCGTTCTTGACCGTCCGGGTCACTTCCTTGGGACCGTCTGGCCGCTGTTCGTGCAGGCGAAGCTTCGCCTTGATGCCCTTCTTGTAGTCGATCTGCTCGACGCGAACGAAGGCCTCGTTGGCTCCGCCGAAGGCCTTGGTTTCGGCAACGACGATTTGCTTGACCAAGCGAAGCTCGAACGCCCGGACCGGGTCCAGTCGGTAGACCAGGTTGTACGGGTTGCGGTGGGTGGCGGAGTAACGGAGTGTGCAGAGCGGGTTGAGTGCCCGAATGGCCTCCTGGGCCTTGTCGGTCGAGTCGACGCTCTGCGGCTCGTCGATGATGACGATGGGCCGGGTGGCCTGGACGAATTCCATGGGCGAATGTCCGCCCGGCAGCTTGTCGGTCTCCCGGTAGAAGACGTTGCTCTTCTTCCGCTCTTCCTCGGTCTCCGCTCCGGTGAAGTTCTTGCGGAAGGCGTCGATGTTGATGACGAGAATCTGCACCGTGTTGCTCACGGCGAACTGCCGCAAGCGGTTCACCTTCTTCGCGTCGTAGACGAAGTGCTCGAAGGGCAGGTTGTTATATAACGCCCGGAAGTGCTCGGCGGTGATCTCGATGTTCTTCAGCACGCCCTCGCGGATCGCCACGCTTGGTACGACGATGATGAATTTCTGGAGGCCATAGCGGCGGGAAAGCTCAAAGATGGTCCGCAGGTAGACATAGGTCTTGCCGGTGCCCGTCTCCATTTCGACGGAGAAATGGGGGCAGGTTCGGGCTGCGTTGGCGGCCATGTCGAATAGATCCCAGGACTCAAGGGGTGCCGTCGCGTCTGAGATCTCGATGTCGTTGCGGGTTTGCACGGTCCGGGCGTTGGCCAGCAGCTTGTCGGGGGCCAGCATCAGTTGGTTGCCCACTCCAAGCTCGGTCCGGGCCTGGCCAGCAAACAGCCCGCCCCAGTCGCCCACCTCGATGACGGAAAACTCCGGGGCTCCCTGCGGCTGCCCGTCAAACAGGTCGGTCACCGCGGCGACGGCGTCAAGTTGATACTGTTGATTGGCGTCGAATTGCAGTTTCATAATCATCCCAGTTGTGAAACTCGCCAAATGGTAGTTGCCTGCCTCGCCATCCAGCGTTGGCGTTCCGCGATTCGGTCGGGATTCCACTCGGTGTTCTCGGCTGCAACCTTTTGGGTGATTTGGAGTGGGCACTGAGCATAGACGGTCTTCTTGGCCTCGAAGGCGGCATTACCCAGTTCCCGGTTTGGCTTTGCCTCCATGAGGGTGAGGTTGCCAAGCCGATACACGAACTCGGCTGCGTGCTCATCGGTGAAGCCAGGCCAGTTCTCCTCGGGATTCTCCGGGAACACGTGCTCCAGCGTGTACTGAGGGCTATCCATATCATATTCCTGCCCACTCAGTTGCCGTTCGAGACAGAACAGAATGTAGCGAACGACATGTCGATTTCGCGAGGACGTCGTGCGGAGCACCTTCTCGCCGAACGTCTGCCGAAACGAATTGTCGGCCACGTAGATCGGGGCAAGCGATCTGATTGCTTCTGCCGGTGATCCGAGTTCCCCGCTAGCGATCCGCAACGCCACAGAGTTGTAGACCCGTTCCTGTTCGTTGGTTGCCAGGCTACCGATGACGTTGTATCGGAAGGCGATGATACCACACGCTCGCAGGAAGTCAGTGAACCCCTCGGCCGCGAAGGCTCGGTGTGCCGCAATCAAGGCCGGCCACGGTTGTCGAACGCTGAACATTCGCAATTCCCGCACGTGCGGCCGCTGCTCCGTCTCCCAGAAAGCATCTTCCGGGTTCGACAGTGACGCGTAGATGTCGATGTCCTCCTCCATCTGGCGGATTAGCTCAAACACTTTGGCCTTAGACGGTGTCTCGGCCCGGATCGTCTTGAACAGGTCAGCTTCTCGGACGAATTTCCTCCGACTGTTCCAATGCACCCTTAAGAAGTCGGGAAAGCTCTCACCCCCGAGCCTGCCAACCATTGCCTCCCATCGCCGCTCAAGCGTCTCGATCTCGCTTGCGTGGGAACTTTCCCGATGGACTACCGAGAACAGGTAGTTCTTGAGTAGGTCTGTCGGCGATAGCCGCACGCCCCGTGCATTGAGTGTCTCGAACACTTTGAAGGCGTTCAATTCATCTGTCACGGTAATCACCGTGAAGAACAGCTTGTCCGAAATCTCGTCGATGAACTTTGCGAGCAGAGCCCCCTGTCGTTCCGCTGCATAGGTCTCGCGGACCTGCTTGGAGAACCACTCGAACGACTTCCGCAACAGGTGCTCCGATGCCCGCAGGCCGCGTTGTGGCAGCTTCTGGAGCGGCACAAGATAGTCCTTGTAGTAGCCGTCGTTGTTCCGGTTGAGCGTGAGTTTGCTCTGAGGAACGAGTGTCACCGGGTCCAAGAAACCGATGTACGAACTTCGCAATTGCTCAACTCGTCGCCGGTTGTTGTCCGCTTCGACACCGGCGTCGACCAGGTCTTGGAGTCCTCGCAGGACGGCTAAGACCATCAGACTGAGGGTAGTCATTCTCTGCTGGCCGTCGATCACGTCGAAAGTCTTGTTGTCTTGCGTCTGAAGTACAAGATAGCCCATGTAGTGTGCAGGCTCACCGCCGTGCAACGTGCCCTGGATGTCTTGCCACAGGTCATCCCACTCATCTTGTGCCCAGCTATAGTCCCGCTGAAAGCGTGGCACTCGATAGGCAAGGCCGTTGCCCATGAGCTGCCGAAACGTCTGGTTTGACGTGTTGAAATTGATTGCGGACATGGAGATGCTCCGATCTGGATTAGACCGTCTTGAAACTCGTAACGCCCTTGGTCTTGAAGGTCTGCACGGCATTGGCCTTCAGTTGGTCGTTGCCGGCGAATCCTACGTCCAAGAGGACCACCCGTTCCGGCTTTCGCTCGGCGATGGCCCGGATCAGGTCGAGCGTCAGTTCTCGCTCCAGGCAGATAATGAACAGCCCCTCGGCGACGTTGTACACCGTCTTGCCGGCCAATGTCTGCTTTTCGACGGGGACGGTGAGCGGGTAGCCGCTCTTCAGCAGTAATTCGTAGAGAATGTCGTCGTCCGTGCGGCCGTCGCGGATGTGTTCAATGTGGAATTCGAGCTGGCGTTCCAAAGCCTCGGCATCATGCTTGATACCTGCATCCCATGTCGTGAAGTTAGATTGGTCGAGTTTGAAGACGCGGAAGCCGCGGTCTGGCTTCCGGCCACCGTTCATATCGAGCTTCCCTACATCATCGTCGTTCAGCCTCTTTATGACCCGTCGGACACGTTCCTTGCAGATGTCGGCAATGGTTCGGTACTCTTTGTTGCCGGTCGTTTCCGGCAGTTGCACCAGAATGAACTTGCGGCTGCTATCGGGCTGCCTGTTTAGATCAAGGACCGCGTGGGCCGTTGTCCCGCTTCCAGCAACGAAGTCAAGGATAACGTCGTCCCCTTCTGTGCATACTCTCACGCACTTTTCAACGAGGGCAACTGGTTTGGGATGCTCAAAGAACGGGGCTAGTCCGAGTTCTCCCAGTTCAACCGTACCTTGCTCACTAATGACCTCCGTCTCTGTCCACAGAGACTTCGCTTTTGTGGTGCTCTTGCGAGATTTTTCATAGACATTCCATTCGCCGTCCCGCTTCTGCTTGGCAACGACGACTGCACAAGGTCCCGTGAGGTCTTCGCCCTTGATCTTGTCGGTGCTCCACCGCCAACAGCTATCCTGCCCCGCACTGTTCCGGGGAAACACTTGCACGCAAAACTCGTTCGTCTTGGTCAATGAGACCAGAGAGTAGCCGCATTCATCGGTTCTGGGTGGTGCGATGTAAATTGGGAAGAACAAGTTCGGTCGGTTGTGCCGACCGAACTTGGGATTCCGATTGCGAAGCTCCCACAAATCGAAAGGACCTTTGGAGTCGCGAAAGGGCAACGAGTCGTCAGCTTTTTCGAGTTCAAAGAGGCTTATGTCGGGGTCGCGAGAATAGATCACGAGATACTCGTGAGTCTTCGCGATCTCCTTGTAGGTTTGCCCGCGTTTGTTCGACTGGATCACTACGACCGAAACAAAGCCATCCTCGCCGAACACCTCAGTCAACACACTACGTAGGTTCGAGAACTCGGTGTCGTCAATGCTGACGCAGACTACTCCGTCGTCCCGCAAGAGGTTCCTTGCCAAGTACATTCGGGGGTACATCATGTTCAGCCACTTTGAGTGAAAACGGCCGTCAGCCTCGGTGTTTGTGCCGAATTTCTTCCCCTCGGTATCCACTTGGCCCGTATATTCCAGATAGGTTTGAAGTGACTCGGTGTAGTTGTCGGGATAGATGAAGTCGTTCCCGGTGTTGTATGGCGGGTCAATGTAGATCATCTTGACCTTACCGAGGTACGACTTCTGCAAGAGCTTCAGCACCTCCAGGTTATCGCCTTCGATAATCAGATTCTCGGTCGTGCCGAAGTTGACGCTCTCGTCGGGGCAAGGACGGAGCGTTCCCAAGCTGGGGGCCTGGATCGTCTTGAAGCACTCGGCCTTACCCGGCCAGTTCATGCCGTAGCGTTCCCGACCCACGTCCACGACCTCACCCAAGGCAAGCTTCAGCCGCTCTAGGTCAATCTTACCGCCTTCGGTGCGAATCTCCGGAAAGAGCCGCAGAATCTCCTGCCGCTTGTCTTCGGCGATGTCTTGGGAACGAAGGTCAAACGTCTCAGGCATGTCACTCTGGTTGAGTTTAGAAGCGGGCTGATTCATTGGACTCTAGGACCTTTGCGGAATTGTCTATTTCTGAGTGTCGGACTCCGGAGGGCCCAACGGGGCGGCACCCAGCCGCCAACCAAGGCGAACCATTTCGGCCAGTACGATATAGGAGACATACGGTGAGCCATGATGCTTGGTAGCTGCGAACTTGTAGTCGCCAACAAAATCATCGAACACCGGCTTGAGTTCATCTGGTAATGTGTTGCGGGCGGCTTCGTGCTTTTCGCTTCGTGTAGTCTCGTCCATTATGAGAATCTCGTGCGTTACTGAAACGGATTCACTGCAATCTCCAACGAACGTCGAACAATGGTCGGCACTCCGTCTGCTGCTCCAGCCGGCGGCTGATCTCGTCCAGCAGAGCATCCTTTTGCCGGTCGATGTCCCGGCTGGCAGTGTCATAGGCCCGCCATGCCTCGTCGCGTTTCGTCTCCAGGCCCCGCAGCTTTCGCTGGAGTTCGAGCTTCTCGGGCAGGTTGGGGGCCATGCGGGCGGCTTTCTTTGTTTCCTTGATCTCCTGGTCGAGTTCCTCAAGCTCCGCCTTCAGGGCTGTCCGGCGGTCATCGGCCCATCGATCGAGTTTCTCCATCTCGGTGTCGAACCAGTGGCCGTTTTTGGCGGAGAGTGCTTCCAGGAACTCGACCTGACGGCGAGCCATCGCATCGGCAAGGGATTTCTGGACCGTCGCGGGCACCGCCGCCGTGCCAGCGGTCCAGCCCGGCAGGTCGAATAATCGGCGACATGCGGATTCATCGAGCGGCTCTTGGGCATCCGTGAAGCCGGCCAGAATGAGCGTGTCCTCACTCTCCAACGACTGAACGCCGAACCGCGAACAGGTGAGCCAGCCGCTCTTTCCAACCAGGGGTGCAAGTGCGGCGATATTCTTCTTGCTGCCAGAGTAGTCGAAGACGACTTCGGCCGGCGGCGGGGCCAATGCCATTGCCTGGGCCAGGACGCGTTGGGCCAGGGGGTGGCCGACGCGGTAGGTGTTGGCCTCTTCAACGTTCTTGCCGAGCCGATACGGGCCGGCGTGGATCGTCTCGCCGGGGAACGGATTACGGGTCAGGTAGAAGCTGTATCGGTCGCCGTCGAATTGGGCGTAATCGGCCAAGAGATATCTGGTCAGCAGCCAAAGCCGTTCGTTGAACCGATCGAGCAGCCCGGAACTCTGGATGCGGACCTTTTCGACGACTTCCTGATCGAAGTTGTCGAGCAACTTCTCGCGGGCGTCCCGCTGGCCGGCCGTGATCTCGGTGTCGAGTTCCTTCTGAAGCTGGTCAAACTCAAATTGAATCTGCTCCGGCGTGCGGCATTTCTGGTAGATGGCGGCGATGCGTTTCTCAAAATCCACGCCCGACTCGACGGCACCCAGCACTTCGTCGCTGGCCCCGAACACGCCGCTGAAGAGCCGGAACTTTTCGTCCAGAAGTTCGTACACCCGCCGGTCGGCGGCGTTGCCCATATTGAGGAAGTTGACCACCACCACGTCGAATTTCTGGCCGTACCGATGGCAGCGGCCGATACGCTGCTCGATGCGTTGCGGATTCCAGGGAAGGTCGTAGTTGACCACCAGATTGCAGAACTGCAGGTTGATGCCTTCGGCCGCGGCCTCGGTGGCGATCATGATGGCCGCCTCGTCGCGGAAGCACTCGACCAGTGCGGCACGCATGTCGGCGGCCGGGGATCCGGAGATTCGGTCCGTGCCCGCGTGCTTTTTGAGCCAGGCCTGATAGATTGCCTTGGACTTGGGGTCGGTGTTCGTGCCGTTGAACACCATCACCTTGCCGCCAAACTCGGTCTGCTCCAGGATGCGGAACAGGTATTCCTGGGTACGGCGGGATTCGGTGAAGATGATGGCCTTCTGTTGAAGGGCCGTCCCGGTGTGGCCCTGCTTAGCCTGGGCGGCGGCGGCGAAGCCGCGGCGGAGGGCCGTCAGCAGCACTTCGCCCTTGGAGTTCTTGGCGATGGAGCGGGCCAGTACGTGAAACTCGCGAAGCTTGGCCATCTCCTGCCGTATTTCGGTAAGCTGTTCGGGGGTGTAGTGCGGGCGGTCGGGCTGACCGCTGCCTTCTTCGTCCGGCTCCCATTCGTCGGCCAGTTCATCAATCTCCTCCCAGTCGTCGGCCAGTTGCTCGGGCGGGGTGTCGACCTTCTCGGCCTGGGTGGCGGCCGTTTCGAGCTTGAAGGCCAGGCCGCTGAGCGTGTCGGAAATGGCGTAAGTGGACGATGCGAGCAACTTCCGCAGGATGAGCGTCATCAGGGAACGCTGGCTGGCCGGCAGGGCGTAAAGCGTCGGCTGCTGGAGATACTCGGAAACCAGGTCGTAAAGCCGCTGCTCCTCTGGCGTGGGCACGAATTCCTGCACGAGGGCATGACGGTTCGTGTACTTGACGTATTCCAGGACCTGCTTCCGCAGCGTGCGTTTGCAGACTGGGCTGAGCCGTTCCTTCAGGTCGTTGAAGTCGTTGTCGTTACTGAGCCGGGTGAAGCGGCTACGGTAGGTCTTGAGGTCGCCAAACGTGTAGTCGTCGATGATGCTCACCAGGCCGTAGAGTTCCAGGAGCGAGTTCTGCAGCGGCGTGGCGGTCAGCAGAACCTTCCGAAACGGGGCAATCGACTGCTTGATAGAATTGGCGATCTTGTTCGTGGGCTTGTAGACGTTCCGCAGCCGGTGGGCCTCGTCGATGACTACCAGATCCCAACGCGTCTGGCGGACGTAGGGCTCCATCTTCCGGGCGAACTGGTACGAGCAAATGATGATTGCGTTCTGCTGGAAGGGATTGAGGTTGCCGGCCTTGATGACTTCGTTGAAGGTGCGGGCTTCCAAGATGGCCGAGGGCAAGAAGAACTTGTCGGCCAACTCCTGGCTCCACTGCTTCCGCAGATTGGCCGGCACGATGACCAGGATGCGGCGACGTCCTTCCGCCCAACTTTGGGCGATCAGGAGCCCCGCCTCTATGGTCTTGCCCAAGCCCACCTCGTCGGCCAGGATGGCACCGCGGGCAAGGGGGTTGCGGAAAGCGAACAGGGCCGCCTCGACCTGGTGCGGGTTGAGATCGACCTGGGCATCGGAGAGAACCGCCGTCAGCCGTTCGACGCTGTCGGATGCACAACGCCGCGTCAATTCGTGGGCGATGTACTTGGCGTGGTACGGCGTGAGCTTCATGGCGTCAATTCGACGGGGCGGGAGGCGGCGGGGACCGTTCGGAACTCAATTCCGTGGGATTACATTTCGAGAACGGTGTTGGTTTTGAGTTGGTTCTTATCTTCGAAGGCGGGGTCGAGGCGGACGATACGTTGGGGGGACAACGGATGGCTGTCGACATACCCCGGAAGACTGGTACGGTGATCACCTTTCAGCGTGAGCGGGTTTGCGGCCCAAAGAATGGTCGTGCTCGACTCGGCAAGTCTCTCTGGAATAGTGAGTTACTGTGCGTCGATTCTAGTCCCTCGTGGGGGTGGCGTGCAAGCTGTGGCAGCGGCTCCGGAAGGGAAAGCCGCCCGCAAAAGTAGCTATTAGGGTGGATTGTGCGTGTCGGGTTGTGAAATCGTGCGGGCCTAACATCCGATTCCAGGGGGATTCCAGGGACCGAGTGGGGTTGCCTACAGCCGGAGGGCGACGAAGAACTCCCGGTAGAAAAAATGGCGATGTGGTTCTTTTCCGGAGTGCGGCCGTGACCGCGAGGCAGAAGAAGATGAGGTACCGGTGGTGCGGGGGGAACCTCATACAGAACCTTTCGGTCGGCGGACGCTGGGGTAGACTGCGACTGCCGTGCTCGAAAGGAGCTGCCGTCAGACGACGCGACCGGTCATCATGTGCTGATTGCGGTCGCCACAAGTGCCGGCGTACGCAAAGCGTCTGGCCAGGTCTTCGGCATGGAAGCGTTTGAAGGTCTCCACTTGGTCGGGTGAGTCGTCAGCTTCAATACCGATGACCGTGTGGCCCTTCGTGAGCCAGACCTCGCGACAACCGGCCTCCAGCAAGGCGAAGACGCCGATGAAGGACAGCAAGTCAGGTGCCAACATAACCGCCCCGACGTGCGGGTCGTTGTCAGCACCACGATTCCAGTTCTCCTGGGGGCCCAACTCGGCGAGCCCCAACGCCTTTTCAAGCGTCTTCTTGCCGCGGGCCGTCATGTCGCAAAGGATGCGATAGGACAGACCGCAGGCTTCTCCCGTAAGCGGAACGATCCCGTATGCAGATAGATCATCCCAGCAGCGAATCGATTTCATCGTTTGCTCCTTTCTCCGAGCAGGAAAGCTGCAACACGCAGCGACCGTGAAAGAAAACCTCTCGAAACACCTTTGGCACCACCGGCATCTCGCGGCGTTGGCCCAAGTTCTGGGTCAATCCGCCAGAACCGGCGACTATGTGGCTGATGTCAGACAACCACCTGAGTGGAATCGAGGCATTCGCTCACAGTCACGCGGGCGGACTGCCGCCCGACAGCCGGTACCGATGGGCTGTCTGTTCGCGAACGTCTGTGTCCAGAGAAGGTATGAGGTCCGGTGGTGCAAACTGAACCTCATGCGAGTCGGATACTCCGACTCTTCTGATGGCGATCAGAAGTCGTCGGCTTCCGACGCTCCGCTGGCGGCGACCGTCTGAACGACGCCGCCTTGGCTGTGAGAGAAGATCCAAAGGTGGGTCATGTGACAGACCTTCTCGACGAGCGGAAGGTCATCGCGGCCGAAGCTCGTCGAATCTCTCCACTCGGCCTTCTCGGTCTTGTACAGGCGGGAGATCGTGATGCCGTAACGGATTCCGTTGTCGGTCTCGTTCTCCCAAACGGCCGCCTTGATGCGACCGAGCCTGATTTCATGAACCGGTTTCTTCGATGACATGATATCATCCTCCAATTTCGGGTTTCACTTGGATGGCCACGCGGTCACATCCGCGTTGCCGGATACTCTCTTACACTGCGAGTGCCAACAATTGGCCGACCTGCTGGTCGATTTCGTTACGATCACCCGCGTAGACGATCTTTCCCGACATCCGAGTCAGAGCATTCACCATCGAGAAGATGGTCAATCGTCCCTGCTGCCGGGCAAGCTCCACGGCCTGCTTTGCCAGTCGTTGACCGATTCCGGTCTTGACGACCGTCTTGAAGGCCTCGTCGGCATCCTCGAATTGCTCGCCCATCGCCCGTTTGACGATTTCAGCAAAGCGATCGCGTCGAGCGTCCCGTTTCGCAACGAGCCGGTGGATCGCGTCACGAATGTGATTCAGGCATTCGTGTACGTTCGCCGTGTGCTTCCGCTTCACGTCGAACACCTCGACTGCATCCCAGACGATATGGTTCTGACAAATCTGCTGGAACCAGAACGTCTGAATGCCGACGGTCCGCCGCCCGACTTCGCTGTTCCACACGAAGAAGCCGGGGGCGAACGACTCGCCGTCGATGTCGATCCAACCGGTCGGGTCGATGAGGAAGCAGAACATGTCCTGCTCGCCGCCATAGAGCCCGGTCGCTCCGTTGAATCCTTTCGGCGGGGCATCGAATCCATCCGCTGCATCGAGCACGGCGTCCAGTACCTCCATGTCGTGAAGACGCGTGTAGCTGCCGCCGTGAATCGATCGGACCTGTCCGTCAACCGTGAAGACCTGAAGCGGCTTGTTGCCTCGCGGCAGAGTCTCGGCGAAGACCCGCGAAGCCGTGTCCGCGGTCAGACGATTGATCGTCCGCTTCTCCACGTTGGCCAAACGACAGAGCTGTCCAAAGCTCCAGTCGTTCATGGGCAGGGATAGATCCTCTGCCTCAGCCAGAGCCAGCGTTCGCGTGTCGAGCGACTGAGCGTGCAGCCGATCGGGCGAAAGCCAGTGGACGGCAGAGTTCTCCCTCTGCATTTGACAATGGTCCGACAGAGCGGCCACCGACGGAAATATCTCGTCCGGTGTCCGGTTGAACAACTCGCGGCTGGCTGCCTGGAGATGTTGCATCGAAATGCTCCTTTCAACTGAGTTTTGCGTTTCATGAATGAACCTCTCTGCCACACAAGCAATCCCCCAAGGCACCGGTGTGCCTTGTACTCATCGATTGCCGTGTAACCACAGAAAGACCTTGTTGCACCACCGGTCCTCGGCGAGCGAGCGTTCAGTCGACGTCGCCTACCGAATACCGGGAGGTCTTCTTCTACCCAGATGGCCGCGATTCAGAAGATCACGTTTGCTGAGTGTTATGCTGCCCCGTCAGAACGGCGTTGCATAACGACGATCAGTTCGTTCTGAAGGCCGTCCTGTCAGAGGCTGCGTAAGAAGTCATTCGCTTATCCGTGTCTTGAAACATGGGCGAATGGTTACTGCGTCGTATCGGTTCTGCTTGCGTCGCTCTCGGAGCAGCGAGGAAACGTCTCGCTCAACCACGCGAAAATGTAATCCACGATCGATGTAACCCGCTTGATGTCCGGATTGGTTGTGTAGCCGCTGGGCTCGAACCGAGTGTGCCGGAACTTGCGTGCGAGATTTTCAAGCGGGACGTCGTACTGGAGGGCAAGTGACGTCAACACGGCGATCGTGTCGACAAGGCCCCGGACGGTGGAGCCCATCTTCGCCATGCGAATGAACACTTCGCCGGGCGAGCCGTCTTCGAACAAGCCGACGGTGATGTAGCCTTCGTGCCCGGAAATACTGAACTTGTGGGTAATCGCTTGTCGCGTTTCGGGCAAGCGACTTCGCTGGGGTCGCCTGTTCTTGTACCGTTCCACGGATCCTTGGAGAAATTCGACTTCGACGGTCAGTTCGGCGATCCGGGCTTCCGCCTCGCGGAGCTTCTCGGCGGTCCGCCGTTGCGTCTCTCGCGTTCTTGGGTTCTTACTCATTTCTTCCTCCTCCGCTTCTGCCTTCGTCACCGTCATCGTCGGGGCTCGCCCCGCGGGCCGAAGGCCTCCAGGCCCCGACGATGATGGTGAACGAAGGCGGAGTGTCGCCCTTCGCAATTTCCCGCGACAACCCCTTCCCCCCTGCCTTTGTTGCCGGATTCGGAAGGGCTTGTCGCCTGAAACGGGCGACGTGTTGATCCGCCCGCCCCGGACGCAGGAAATCGACCTCCATATTCGCCCTGAGAACGCAGATTCCACATCAAGCGGTATTGGAGGTCGTACCTGAGATCGGGGAGTTATGAACGATGGGGTTTCGTCACGGTCCTAGCGTCCCGCAGCTCGGAAACGCGGGTAGTCGTCTGGGTCGAATGGTTCTTCTGACTGTGAGGCGTTGCCCGGCCCTTCAATCTGTCGCTGCAAAGCACCTTGAAGTAGTAAGGCTTGCGTCATCTCGGCAATCCTGTCGGTTTTGGACGGCGGAGGTGGCGGAGCTGCCTCTCGTTGAAGCTTGACCATCACGTTCGCCGCTACGGCCCGTGCGGCCATTTCGTCCCAATCGTACCCTTGCTCAAACCAGAAGGCGGGATGCCTTGCATCGGTGCGGTAGGACAGAGGAGCGGTCTGTGCGGCGAGCCGAGCATCGCTTTCGGATGCGACTTTTGCCCTGAACTCACACCCCATCCCAAGGAAGTACAGTTGGCAGTAACGCCGGTAGGTCGCTTCAGGAAAGCAATTAGCTGCCACCTTGGCAGCATCCTTGGTGAAACCAAAGTTGAGCCAGAAGCTCTCCGTGCCCCTTTCGTACTTGTAGTACTCAGTCATGACCTTTTCCTTCACAATAAAGTCAACACGTCGTCGCCCGATCCAACCGTTGGATCGGGTCACTTACTGATTCTGATTGGTAACGTAGTAAGAAACGTTTGGATTGGCCTGTTGGCTCGCTGCCGTCTGGGCTGCACCCGTCTGTTGATAAGTCGCCATCTGCATACTCTGAATTTGAGTGTCCGTGTATCCGCTGACGGGTTGATATGCCGGAACAGGGCTGCTCGTGTGGTCCGGCAGCGGAGGGCTACTGAAATCGACGGATGAGCCGCTGCTTTGCGAAGAGTCGCAACTGCTGGAGCTGGCGAATGTTGTTGGGTGCGATTCGGGTTCGAACCGCCAGCTCAATGGAGCTTCCACCTGCTCGGCTTGCTCTGTGAGCTGTTCAGACGGAGCTTCGTTCTGCTCCGTTTGGGTAATTTCACCGGGAACAGAGGTTGTCGGTTCCACCGTGACTTCTTCCTCGACGGCGACGAACTCCACGTCCAAGGTGACAGGCTCAGGTTCTTTCGGAGGTGCGAACAACTCCCCGAGAAAGTGGCCCAAAATGGGAGTAGCCGCAGGGGGGCGGACAGTCGCCTCGTTGGTTCGGTGACTGAACATTGCCATGAGGGAACTATTGAGCAGTTCGCGGTTGCCAGTTTCCGTGGGCACAGCCGGCTCGACACTTGAGGTAAGGAGGAACAACTGGGTCAACAGGGCTTTGCGACGCTCGTCCGCTTCCGCTTGAGCCATGGCGGATCGGCGTCGTTCCTCTTGTTCCTGCTCGGCATGCTCTCGCACAAGCCGTTCAAGAGCCGTTCGGGCCGCAGCTTGCTCTCTTCGAAGCTTCTCCAGTTCCCATTGCCCGTTGGCGATCCCACGTTGCTCCTCTTGCTCGCGTTTCGCTCGCAGTAGCTTCTCCCTGGCCAAAGTGGAACGTTTTGCAGCTTGCTCTTTTCGGGTCGTTTCTCTCTCACGTCTGTCGGCTGCGTCCCTGACCAGTTTCGGAACAGGCTTGCCTTCTCGCTTCCACCAGGGAATAGCCTGTTCGGACTTCTGCTTACTTTCCTTGGGTTCCCACCAGCCCTTCGCCCGTGCCTGGGGAGTGACTGCTGTGGGCACCTCGGGCGTTTCTTCCTTCTTCACGTCGAACTGAACGCCCTCAAGCATGTCTGTCGCCAGACGAAGGTCGGGCTTCTCGCTCATCTTCTCGGCCAGTGGCGATTGCTCGATGTTCTGTAGCCGTTCGTCCAGAAGCTCATGACTTGTGTAGACGTACGTCGCGAGAACCGCCCGTGACAGTTCGACATACGCGGAGGGCAGAGTTTGGTGGGGCCCGGCGAGGACCCAGCATTCCGGATACGTGCCGCCCTGGGCCTTATGAACCGTCAGGGCGTAACCTCGCCGGATATGCCGATATTCCTTGACCGGGACGATGATGCGGTCGCCGCCGTCGAGTTGCACGGAGATGCGTCGGCCAAAGCGTTCAATGCCGATGACAGTGCCCGTGAAGCCGTTGCGGACTTTCAACCGGCGGTCGTTCTGGGTAAACACGATACGGTCGCCACGGTAGACTCGGCTGGAATAGGCGGTCTTCCCTTCGTCGTCCTCGTCCGCAATCGTCGTGGATCTGCCGCCGATTTCTCCAGCCTTTAGACGAACGTTCTGGCATGCGTCATTGAGAGCTTCGACCTCGCGATTTGTGGAGGCGAGAATCGGTGCTCTCTCCGGGCGTTTCAGACCTGCGACCGACCAATCTCGGACAAGCCGTTCGAGTGCGGCGTCCATATCCTGGCAAGGCCTCGCGTATCCCCGCTCCGCCAGGATCGCAAGAGCCTTGTCAGGTTCTCCCTCGGACATGAGTTTGGCGACTTTCCGAGCCCACTTGTCCTTCTGGCGGACAATGTCTTTAAGCTCGGCAGCCCCAACCCTCTTGCAAAGTGAAGCGAATGGCGACTGCCCCTCGATTGGAGGGATTTGTCGACTGTCGCCCGTGGCCACCAGGATTCCACCGCCGAGCCTGACGAGATTGCTGAGCATGTCGGCATGGCGGCAATTTACCATGGAGAATTCGTCAGCAACCAGGACGGTCTTCCCGTCGATCTTGACCGGCTGCGGTCTCTTGAAGCGAAATGTCCGTTTACCCTGAGCAGCCCGGATAAACTGCTTCAGGTGATGCTTCGCCTGGAAGCCGAAGCTTTTCTTGAAATCCGCGAGTTGCCAATGGATCGTCTCGGTGGGAATGCCCGTCGCCTCTTCCAGTTCGATGGCCGCCTTGCCTGTGTAGGCGGCTCCGATGACGCGGTATCCGCACTTCTCCCAGATTTCTTTGCATGCTTTGAGAACGACGCTCGTCTTGCCTGTACCGGCTCGGCCGTCCAGCAATCGAATACTGCCGGGAGAGCGGACCAGATGTTCAACGGCTTTTCGCTGCTCCTCGGTCAGGCGATAGTTGGCGAGAACTTGCTTCACGATTTTCAGGTCGACGATCAGGCCTGAGATGTTACGAAGATGCTCGACGTTTTCAAACAGCCGTCGTTCACCTTCGCGGATCGTCTTGGTCGTATACCGCGACTCTTGCCCGTCGAGGGGTATAGCAAGGATCTCTTCGCTTTCTTGAAGATGCTTGGCGAGGGCTTCCAAGACTTTCTTGGGATGCACACCCCAGTTGACGCTCTCCTGCAACGCCTCGATCTGCAATTCGATCTCCGAGAAGTGGCTCACACCCTTGCGGTACATGTTTTCGACGCTCGTCGTGAGAAGTTTCGGTAAGTCCTCCTCGGCGTTTCGCGGCTTCGCCCGCTGCATTCTCCGTATAGTTCTCTCGGTCAAGCCGTGCTTTCTGTTTTCCTTGGCCCATTTCTTGTAGAGTTCCTTACGCGGCGGGACGTCGGTCTTCGTTCGCCGAGTTTCAATTGTCGCCTTTTTGGCTTTCGCTCCGCCGGTTATGCCCTCCTTTGCCTTGTAGGCGTCGATCTGCTTCGTTCGCTTGCTGCGTGCATCTACTAAAGACTCAGGCATGCGCTCGACGGCGAAGCTTGTTCCTTTCCGATAGACTTCAAGTCGCAGCTTTTGACGAAGGTCGTATGCGAGGAGGGCTCGGTAGTAAGCACCGAGAAAGTGCCGCTGACGTTTGCCAAAGAAAGGGGGCGAATGGAGGGCCCCGAACTTTCCGTCCTCCGTCATGGCAGCGTTAAGGAGAAGTGTGTGAGAGTGAAGTTGCGGATCCAATTCACGACTAATCAGGTGATTAAAAATAGCTGCGACAAGAAGGGCCGCCTCCAGGCGAACGTTCTTGAGAGTGCTGCTACCGCGTCGTACAAACGCTCGCGTCTCCTCCAGAAGCTCTAGAGTTTGGCGGACGGCCTCATCATGGATGGATTGGACACTACTCCAAATGCTCGTGGCAACAAAGCAACTCAAATCTTTCGGAGCCGAAAACGTCAAGTCCCAACCGGGTCGACGCTTGCCTTTGCCGTCCTGCTTTCCGGCGTTCTGGACCAGCTTCTCGCCGGTCTCGTGATGGAAGCCGTTCCACAGCTTCCGCAGATGGTCCGGCACAATTTGCCCAATCAGGCCGAGATTTCTCGCCATGCCCCCGAACCATTGTCCAGGAGGTTCCCCACCGCGTAGATAATAATCCTCTGCAGCAAGGCTCAGGTAGTACGCCACGCCCAAAGTCGCGAGTATGCCGATCGTAAGCATTGCTATTCCTCCAAGATATTCGTCCGTATCCACTCTTCCGCTTCGTCGTGGGTTAGGCCGCAGGTCCGAACCAGGAGCGGACGTATGCCCGTAGCAACATCCTCCCGGAGCTTGACGAAGACATGCGGCAACTGAGCGACTTCAGCAACGTCGTTTCGAACCTCTTCCAACTGCCGGAGAACCTTTCGCAGTTCCTCCGGAGGTTGTCCGGGATTCGCTGATACTTCTCTCAAGTCAGAGATCTCTTTCCGCAGCAAAGCAAGTTCGGAGAGGATGTCGTCGTTACCCGCAGCGGCATCTTGAAATTGCCTTGGCAAATCCCGAAGAAACTCCAAGACGCTGCGAAACGCAGTTAGTTCATGTTCAAACGGAGATTGTTTGGGATCGGCTGGACCATCCGCCGTGAGAGCCTGTTCAATCAGTTCGGCGGCAAAGGGGCTGGGTCGCATCCCCGCCTCGTCCGCCCGCCGGTAAAACTCCTCGGCAACCGCTTCGTCGTGGAAGCGAACTGTGACCCGCGTTTGGTCCTTGGCTTGGACTGTTTTCTTGGCCATGGGTGCTGGTCCTTTGGCGACGTATCGTCAATAAGCGGTGACAATTGCCGTACAACGACTTACGGCAATTGAACGAATCGAAGTAGACAATCGGTGACAGCTCGTAGACAACCGGTAGACGCCGCAACTCTTTTGGGTTTCGTTGTTTGCTGTTTCTAGGTAGACAACGTCGTCGACAAACAAGTGATTTCCCCTTGTCGCACCGCAGGTGCTACGGTCTGGTGCTCCCGGAGGAAAGAAACGCGAAGGCGGCCAGTTTGCGCCGAGCCGACTTCGCTTTCTTTCCGTAGGACGATAGTAGCTCGGCCGATCAGGCCGAGTGACTCGCGGTTTCCCGCGAGGCAGTTTCGCGATTCCATCTTCGCGAAACCAAAATGAAGAGACGGTCGGCAGCCCGTACAGGGACGTCGACCGACTCTGAATACGATATGGGCTCCTCCCGTTAGGAGGAGTTGGCATGAAGCCCACTTCATGCCAACCGACGGGGCCTTCGGTCCCGTCGGCAAAACGGCGGCCGCCTTCGGTCGCCGAAAATCTGGGAACAGCCCCGCGTCGCAATCGAGCGTCCATCGCCGAGGTCGAGAAAGAATCGCGACGAACTTCGGCGTGAGGCCGCCGGGCGGACGTCCCAGGGATTTGTCGGAGAGTGCTGGAATCACTCCCCCGCATGGGGATGCACAACAGAGGCGGTCCGAACCCGTTCGCGACGGATTCGGATTCGCCTCCGCATCGTTCGACGGAAATGAGCCCTTTGCACGGAGAGCGTCGAAGCAGAGCCGACAACGTTCGAACCGGCTGGGAGCGACGCCGCGAAGGGCCCCACAGAGCCCGTAGCCAGTCGCGGGTTCGGACTCCCGTTCCTATTCGCATGGAGCAGAGACAACAGCGTCGGAACCCGCTAGGAGCGTCGCCGCGGAGGGCCACACACAGCCCGAAGCCAGACGCGATTGCAGACTCGTGCGGTGCGTTACGCATCGGTGTTCTTTCCTTTGGATTCGGCGGGTGCCGTTTTCACGACGGCGGCCTCCTCTCCTCGGACGGGCAAGGAATCTGCCTTTCTGTCTGCACCGTTCCTGATATAGGCACACGCGGCTTTGACCGTCTCAAGGATGTCAGCTTCGTGCTGTTCGAAGAAGCTGTTCCCGCTTGACTCCTTTCCGGAGGATCGCGTCTGCCACTTCCGGCTGAGGACGAACTGTTTGTACGTGAATCCGGCGTTCGACTGCCGGAGTTCGACGGTCGCGACGACCTGGCCTTTCTGGATCGTGTGCAACACCTCCTGGGCCGTGTCGGTCTTCTTCTTGTTGGCCATCGTGGATTCTCTCTTTTTGAATAGGTGTAGAGGTCATTTATCATTGAGCAGTGGGAATGTTCCGCACCGCTTCGCGTCGTGAATTCTCGGGAATGCCAGGCCAGTTGACTTTTGGTCCACTGGCCTGGCTATGGTTCTGTCAGCGACTCCTTTGGTTTCAGAAAGGTATGTCCTGCTCGTCCAAGGTGAATTTGGTAACACAGACACCTTTGCGAGATGGAGCCGGTTCGACCACGATTGTGCCCGCATCGCCAATCCAGTGAACTGTGTCCTGCTGTATCGCGACTTCGGACGACAGCCCGTACACCATCTCCCAGAAATCCGCAGCGGGCGGCTTTGGGGATGCGACATCCTTCGTCGTTCGGCTGACGATCGCACCCGCGTGCTCACCTTTGTCAATTTGAAAATCCCACCGGATGCCGGTGCCGTACTTGTCATGTGCTGTTGGCGTCTTGCCGACGACGATGGCGTGGTAGGTACCCGGAGGAACTTGAACAGTGAATCCCATTTTGAGTACTCCGTGAATTGTTGATCATGCTGGGAATTGAGAGGCATGTTTGTCTGTCGCGACCCACAAACGGCTCGCGGTATGAGAGGAATCCGTCCGGCGGGCCGCGAGGGAGGGAGTTGTTAATCGCGAGACAAGGAGAGCGTGTTCTCATTGTTCTTCCTCAGAAGTAAGTTCATTTCCAAAGACCGTCCAGGCAGGGTTTGCCGGTGGCCTTCGGCCATACATTTCGAGATACGGGCCCGGGCTCACTTTCTCGACAAGCTTCCGGATCTCTGCCGGCTTCTCGCTATGCCTGGTCCGGCCGGCTTCAAGCCAACTGCGTTGCGAATGGTTGCGGAAACCGAGCTTGCCGCGGACGCCGAGCAGGAGCAGTTCATGGGAGATTCGCCAATAGTTGCCCATGCCGATTTGGGGCTTTACCCAAACAAAGCTGGCTTTGTACCGGAAACCCCACGCCTCCATAGCCACGAGAGCTTCGGGCAGCAGCGGGCTAGTCGCCCAAAGATGAAGATGGCTGTTCTTTGCAGCCAATTCAGCGACCGGCTCACTGCAGATCTCATCCAATGACATTGTTGGATAGTGATTGCTCGCCGAAGCTCGGCTGGCTTGGTTGTCGTGACGCCAAGGTGGGTCGGCCATGATCGTGGAGAAGACCCGACCGTTGGCCAATAGCGTTTGAAGACTTGTCACGAACCCCGACGGGACGTTCATGGAAGACTCGGGGCGATTGGAGGCTCGATTTCTCCTGGAGAGCTTCAGGGCTCCAGCGACGGTGGGCTGTTGGCCGGCTTTCATCGCTTCCGCCACATAGCCGTTGAATTCCTCATGTGGCATAGCAGCTAGCTGTTGCGCCCGTGAGGAACGCGACTTGGAGACTCCAATATCTTTCAGGTGGATTGGACCGGTCGCATCGTGCGACCGGTCCAATTTGCCGCTGTATTGATTTCCGGGCGACCCCTTGGCTAATTCTGTTTTCTGGAGTAGTTCGCCAAGCTTGCGTTCGGCATACAGCTTGGTGAAAGAAGCTTCGTCGATGGCCTGCTGCCCGGAGTCTCCCTGCTGTCGGAACCGGGCAATAGCCTTGGCTGCGTCAAGACATTCGACAAGTTCCTGGAGGGAGCGAGCTTTCTTCAGAAGCCGGAGAGCATCGGCGAGGCAGGCCAGTTCCTTGTGTGTAGAGGTCACGCGTCGTCTCCCGCCATTCGGCATGAGATAACGCGGATGAGGCGGCCAGGACGCCGTGAGCAGTTTGGAGGAGTAGTTCTCGTCGCATTGGAGCGACGACTCTCAGGAAACTGGTACGTCATCGGAATCTGCAAAGAAAAAAGGTCCGCAGGCAACATGTCGCCATGCGTGCCCGCGGACCTTTCTCAAGTCAGTTCAATATTCCGATGAGTTTCCCGCTTGGGGAAGTCTGCGATTAACCTAATCCGTATCTTACCAGGAGTTCGCGATTGTGCAAGCGATTCTCCGGTAGCTTGCCGGGTCAGTGTCATATCACGCAAACGTACCAGGCAACATACTAAAGAAAGGCCAAGTCGTACGTCGACGTGTCATTTGAGTGTTGCTGTTCTCGAAGCCGTTGTGAGTAGTCGTTGAGCTTGAACGTTCGTTTGGTTCGTTTCGTGGTACGTACCACGAAATGGTTGAAATACCACGATATATTGCTATAGTTTGCTTCGGTTTGCTCGACTTTGGCAAACCGTTCCCCTAGCCGTAACCTGTTAGACATCAAACACATACTAGACGCTTTGAGCAGAGCGGTGGCGGCCAAACGGCGATTCGACAAGCTAGGGGTCACAGGTTCGAGTCCCGTATCGCCCACTCCCGACCCCGAAGAACGCAAACTCCTTCGGGGTCGTACTTTGCGCACACAGCACCCTCCCACAAGGGGTAACAGGTTCGAGGGTATTCTCAAAGGTCCAAAACAGCCGACTGTGTGTCCGACTGTCTGTCTGAACCACAACCAGTCGCCCTCGGCGCGATTGCCTGTTGCCGGCACTCGAATCTTTCGCCGCCGAATCCATTCCCGAAGGGTCGGCAGTATGCCTTGGAGGCCAAGGTCGGTCTGCTCAATCCAGTAGGGCGACCCCGTCGCCCTGGCGGCGCGCCCCGCGCCGCCCAATCATGGAAAAGCGGATGGGTATACCCAGGTAACTATGGCCGGGAAGAGTGGGGATCAGTGTTTGGGTCCTCCTCCGGGGGCCCCAGTCTCGCGAGAGTATCGCTCAAGGCTCCCATGGGCTCTCAATCAGGTTTTGATGGGTTGGAATATGGCAATGTTTGGGAATGGGGCTTCTTTATTGTCCCGATGCTTGGGAGGGTTGAAGCCTCTGGACATCGCCCCTTGAGGTTCGGTCACAAAGAAGAAGTATTCTCTTGGCTCGGAATGGGCATGCGAACAACGAACATTGCCGTCAGTGTTGAAGTTGCCAGTTCGAACCTTGTCTGGGAGTACCCGATTAATTGATGAAGATTGTCGGTGGAGGCTTCGGCGACCTTCAATTCTGCACCATCGGTCGGCGCACAAATGAATCACCTGCCTGGTTTCATTCGGCTCAAACAACCCGTTTGGGGGGTGATTTTCGGCTAATGACGAGTTTGGTAAGGTTGGGCAACTTCGGATGTGAGGGGTATGGATCGCAAACGCGAGGCACCGGAGTAGCAACCATGCAGAGGTTCGATGCATATTTGACGATCAAGGAAGCTGCGGAATTCCTGTCGGTCTCGCCCAATACTCTTCGGAACTGGGGGGGGCGGCCGGCAAGTTCCCAATACACCGCAATCCGATGAACGGTTACCGCCTTTTCAAGAGGTCAGACCTCGAGAAGTTGTTGCAGGAAATCGCGAAGTCAACGGGGCAGCGACCGGGGAAAGCACGTTGATCCTAAGGGAGTGATTGGGACAGCTACGTATGAGTTCGGCTACGGTAGGAAATCAGCCAACTATGGAACCGGAAGGTGTGCCAAACCCCCTCTCTCGCGCGAAGCTGAGAATCCAATGGGAAACGAACGGTGATCACCCGGCTACCCAGTTTGCGATGGCCCTGGCCAGCCTGCTGTCTGATTGCACCGACGAGATCCGAGTCACGGGTTGGAGCGACACCGAATTCGCTGACTTGGAACTCGACGAGTGCGCTGCGTTAAAGGGCACAAGTACGTAACCATCGTGCTGGACCTCGAAAGCGGTGCCGTTCTCCACGTAGGGCAGGGAAAAGGCGGCGATGCACTGTTGGATTTCTGGAAGCGGCTCCGCGCCAGCCGCGCCAAGATCGAGGCCGTGGCTACCGACATGTCGCCGGCCTACATCGACGCCGTGACGATGAACCTGCCGGGAGCCACGTTGGTGTTCGATC